>Ga0302314_10018505_pt1 | contig 11617 bp, 9 predicted proteins | sample III_Palsa_N2_3_FD_200533 | JGI IMG/M metagenome (GOLD analysis project Ga0302314, IMG submission 200533) | Peat permafrost microbial communities from Stordalen Mire near Abisko, Sweden - III_Palsa_N2_3 | ecosystem: Environmental > Terrestrial > Soil > Palsa > Peat permafrost | place: Sweden... | reverse complement strand
CACTGTCCGCCTGCTCCCCGGCGTCCTCGGTCACGCCGACTCCAGCCGATACGAGAGCTTCGGCGAAGGCGACGAACCCGCCAACGCGCTCACCGGCGACGGCGTCCCGCGCAGCACCAACGCCTCCGGCGGACTGCTTGACTATCCCCACTACACCCGACCCGCCGAGTTCCGCGGCGTCCCGATCCCCGAGGTCCTGGCGGAAGGCGACCACCTCAAGATTCGCAAGTGGCGCCGGCAGGCCCAGCTAGCCAAAACCTACGCCAACCGCCCCGATCTGCTTCTCAACGCGGACCTATCCGACGATGACCGCGAGTTCCTCGACACCCTCGGCTTCGTTCGATCAGCCTGACGTCTACGGCGGCGGCTCTCCGCCCCACGTCGTATAACGCACCCATGGGGCCTTCGCGAGCAAGGCTTCCAGCCCGGTATTGGGAAACCGCCGCAGATACGGCACAGCCCAACCAATATCTTCACCCTCATACGGCCGCGAAACCACCTGCTTCACCCTGACGCGCTTTTCAAAGATCGTCGGATCGTCCAGCCCGGCTGCACAAAGCTTTACCAGGCGATGAATCGCCCCATCATCTTCTGCATACAAGTGCAACCCATTCGCTTCGCCTAGTTCAGCCAGCAGAATCAGCGGTCCCAGCGCATACAGGTGATAGTGCAGCGCCATCTGTGCGCGATACATCTCAGCTACCAGCGAGCCATCCGGCTGGATAGAATCCACACCGCGCTTATACATATCTATCCCCCACCGAAACGTCTTTGCATCGTTGTCCGCGATGCCTTCCGCGGCCACCGCCAGCCCGGCCCAGTAGATGTGGTTGTTCCACGCATCGCTTCGTGGGTTCGGCGCCCCGGCGTCAAAGTATGCGCGCACCTGCTTCGCCATCACGCTGAACCATCTCTGGATCGCCGCATCCTGCTCCCGCGTTCCAACCCCACTCTGCCTAACCTTCAGATACGCAATCGCGACGCCGCTCAACGTCCAGTTCTGCACATAGGTCCCCTGGAATGTCGGCATTCTGCCGGACCACGCACCCGCCTTTGCCGCTGCCTCCAGCAGCGAGTAGACACATGCCGCAGCCGCTCGACTGCCCTGCGCTCGATACGCATCTGCAGCCTTACTCGCGGCTTGCGCCAGCTTCGTCGGCGCATCGGAGGCCGCCTGAAATGCCGCCTGCTTCACAGGATCGATCACCGACATATGCACATCCGTGTAATACGATCCGATCTCCAGCGTCTTCGCAAACGCAGGAGCCGGGGGACACGTGTACGTCGCATCCGTCGCTGTCACGGCCGCTGCATCCCATGGAGACCGCAGGATCTCAGCCTCCGAGCCCGCAGCAGATACGCCGGCAATGACCAGCGCGCACACCAAGTGTCGACAATCCAATCTCAGCCGCATTCTTTTTTGTATCGCACATTTTGCATCAACCGGTAGTCGTCTACGCTTCTCTTACCACTGGCTCCATCGTCTCAACGTGGATCTCACCGGCGATGACCGCGAGTTTTTAGCTGGCCTACACCAGCCGAGCTACTATGATTCCGTGCGCCCCCATCTGGCCAGCCTCGTCGATGACCTGCTTCGCCACTCCGACGAGACGGCCATCGTCGTCCATCGCGGCAACCGCCGCTACCCCACCACCTACGGCGAACTAGCCCAGCTCGCAGGCCGCTTCGCTGCCGAGCTCGACCGCCGTGAGCTCGTTCCCGGCGACCGCGTCCTCCTCTGGGGCGCCAACTCAGCTGAATGGATCGCCGCCTTCTTCGGCTGTCTCCTGCGCGGCGTCATTGCTGTCCCACTCGACGCCGCCGGCACCCCTGCCTTCGCCCAACGCGTCCTCACCGACGTCTCACCGAAACTCATAGTTGCCGACCCCAATCTCCTCAGCTCTCTAACAACCGCTATCCCGCAACTCACTCTGACCCACCTCGCCGACCACCTTCCCGCAACTCCTAACCTCACCGTCAGCGCCGCCGTCACCCTCGATACACCCTTCCAAATCATCTTTACCTCCGGCACCACCTCCGAACCCAAGGGCATCGTCCACAACCACCGCAATGTCCTCACCAGCGTCCAGCCCATCGAAGACGAGATCGCCAAATACCGCCGTTACGAGCGGCTAGTGCATCCGCTCCGTTTCCTTCACACGCTGCCTCTCAGCCATGTCTTCGGACAGTTCATGGGCTTCTGGCTGCCACCTCTGCTCGCGGCCGAGGTTCACTTCCTCGATCAGCCCGAACCTCGCCGCATCGTCGCCATCCTCCCCCGCGAACGCATCTCGATCCTCGTTACCGTTCCTCGCATACTGGAGCTGCTACAGACTCACCTGCTCACCCACTTCCCTTCACTCGCTCAGCAACTCGACCATGCCAACGGTCTGCCCGTCTGGAAGCGCTGGTGGCGACTCCGCAATGTCCATAGCGCTCTCGGCTGGAAGTTCTGGGCTGTCATATCCGGCGGAGCCACCCTCCCTCCCGATCTAGAAACCTTCTACAACCGCCTTGGCCTCGCCCTCATCCAGGGCTACGGCATGACCGAAACCACCGCACTCGTCACACTCAACCACCCCTTCAAAATCGGTAAGGGGACCATCGGCAAAGCGCTTCCCGGACGCGAAATCCGCCTCACTCCCGAAGGCGAGATGCAGGTCCGCGGCGACATGCTCGCCTCTTCTACCTGGCAAGCCGGACAGATGCATCCCCGCGAAACCGACTGGCTCTCCACCGGCGATCTCGCCGCCATCGATCCCTCCGGCGACCTCCGCTTCCTCGGCCGCAAGGGCGACGTCATCGTCACCGCCGCCGGCATGAACATCCACCCCGCCGACCTGGAAGCAGCCCTCGCGCAGCAACCCGGCATCCGCGCCTGCGCTATCGTCCCCTGCCAAACCCCCAGCGGCGCCGAGCCCGTAGCGGTTGTCCTCTTCTCCGGCTCCGAGGAAGAACTCCAGGCCACGACCCAAGCCGCCAACCAGAATCTCGCCGCCTATCAACAGATCCGCCACGTCCTGAAGTGGCCCGACCTCAACTTCCCCTACACCTCCACCGGCAAGCTGCTACGCCGCGTCCTGGCCGACTGGGCATGCCAAAGCCTCAACTCACAACAGCACGCCGCCCCAACGCAGGACTCACTTCTCCATCTCATCACGACCATCACCGGCAAATCCGCCCCCAGCAACGACGACCGCCTCCGCCTCTCCGAAGACCTACATCTGGACAGCCTAGGCCGCGTTCAACTCCAATCCGAACTCGAGCAATCTCTCGGCCTCAATCTTGACGACGACCAGATCGCCACCGCCCAAACCCTCGGCGATCTCCGCTCCCTCATTCGTCCCGAAACCCTCCCCACCGCTACCATTCCAGACGCCGTCGAAACTACCGCTCCACCGCCTCCATTCGAACCAACCCACGAAGCCCCAATCCACCACTACCCGCACTGGCCCTGGCTCTGGCCCATACACGTGGCCCGCATCCTCTTCCTTGAACTCCTCCTGCGCCCACTGGTCTGGCTCCTCGCTGCCCCGCGCGTCACTGGCCCGCAATCGCCTCTGCCGAACTCGCCGCTTCTCCTCATCGCCAACCACGTCACCGCCTATGACGGCGCCCTCATCCTCTACGCTCTCCCCGGCAAACTCCGCCGCCGCGTAGCCATCGCCATGTCCGGCGAGATGCTTCTCGACCTCCGCCGCGGCCAAAATCAAGGCAACGCGCTGCTCAACCTCCTCGCGCCGGCAGCCTACTGGCTCATCACAGCTCTATTCAACGTCTTTCCCTTGCCCCGCGCACGCGGCTTCCGAGCCAGCTTCGACCACGCCGGCGAAGCCATGGATCGCGGCTACTCCATCCTCATCTTCCCCGAAGGCACCCGCAGCCGCGACGGCCTCCTGCACCCCTTCCGCTCCGGCATCGGACTCCTCGCGCAGGAGTCGCAAGTTCCCATTCTGCCCATCGCTCTACTCGGCCTCCACGAGATGCGCGCAGCTCGGCGCCTGCGTCCCAACCATCTCGAAATCCGCATCGGCGAACCCATTCCCGCCGACGAAAACACCAAACCATCCAACCTCGCCGCAAGCCTCGCACAGCGTCTCCACAATCTCCTCCAAATAACTCCATAACAGCGTCCGCCGAAAGAATTCCTCGCCGAACTTTCAAGACAATTGCGTGACAAGCCTCTCCTCTGAAACCAGTACAACAAAAATCACTGGAGAGATCTTTTGCCCGCCTCGTCATCCGCTTCCCAGCGGGTCTATCGACCTGACATCGACGGCATCCGCGCTATCGCCATCCTCAGCGTGGTGCTCTATCACGCTGGCGCGGCACGCATCACTGGCGGCTTCACCGGCGTCGACATCTTTTTCGTCATCTCCGGCTACCTCATCGGCGGCCACATCGTCTCCGAGCTGCGTTCCAACACCTTTTCCTTCCTAAGCTTCTACAAGCGCCGCGCCAAACGCATCCTCCCCGCGTTCTACGCCGTCATGCTCTTCACCCTCGCAACGGCTCTGCTTCTGCTCTCCCCATGGGAGACCCGAGCCTTTGGCCAGTATGCCTTCGCCGCAACTCTCTCCAGCTCCAACGTCTTCTTCTGGGCTTACTCCAATTACTTCAGCCCTGATGCGAGCTTCCATCCGCTCCTCATGACCTGGTCCCTGGGCGTCGAAGAGCAGTTCTACTTCGTCGTCCCCGTGCTCATGCTTCTACTCATGCGCCTTCGCCGCAACCTTCTCTTGCCTGCGATCCTCGCTCTCTGCGCCCTGTCCTTCGTTTTGGCTAGCGTCGAACTCCACTCCTATCCCAGCAACGTCTTCTTTCTCTTCCCCGAGCGCGCCTGGGAGCTCGGCCTGGGCGTCGCTTTAGCCATAGCCGAACTTACCCACAAACCTCTCACCCTATCCAAACCCCTCATCGACCTCACGAGCCTTGCAGGCCTGCTCCTAATGCTCGCCCCCATGCTCCTACTCAACGCCGCTTCAGCCTTCCCCGGAGCAGCCGCTCTTCCTTCGGTCCTCGGCACAGTCATGCTTCTGGCTGTACCCGCCAGTTGGATCAACCGGCGCCTCCTCTCACTTTCACCCCTGGTCTTCCTCGGAAGAATCTCCTACTCCTTGTATCTCTGGCACTGGCCCCTACTGGCCTACGCACGCATCGCCTCTGGAAGCAGCAAGCTTCCGCCGTCCACCGCTGCAATCATCATCGGCCTCTCACTCATCGCCGCGGTCCTCTCCTACTACTTCATCGAGCAGCCCTTCCGCCACTCCACGCGTCCATCCCGCCCGCTGCTCTTTCGCTACGCCATCGCGAGCAGTCTCCTTCTGCTTCCATGCACCTACCTATGGCTTAGCGGAGGCATCCCTCAACGCTTCCCTCAACTCGCCGCAGTCGATCACGAAGCCCACCTGGCCGCCACCGATCCCTGCCTCGCCCGCCACGCCAAAATCAACCTCGTCCCTCCCTGCTACAACGCCGCCGACCCACGTCCTTCCATCGCTCTCTGGGGCGACAGCCACTCCAGCGCCCTCGAACCCGGCCTCGCATCCATCACCAACGCCCAGGATTACCAACTCCTCCGTCTGGCCCACGCCGCCTGCCTGCCCCTGATTGGTGCCGCCAACTACCGCCATACATTCCCCCTCCGCGCCCGCCAGTGCCTCGACTTCAACCGCCAGATCCTAACCCTCCTTCAGACCGATCCTCACGTCCACATCGTCATCCTCGCCGGCCGCTGGACCGACATGTTTTCCACCGAAGCCCAGGCCGACGGCTTCCTCACGAACACCCGCATCCCCTTCACCCCGGCCATAGCCAGCGCCCTCTTCGAACAGTCCCTCTCCACCACCATCCGCGCGCTCCAATCTTGCGGCAAGCAAGTCATCGTTCTGGACGATGTCCCAGCCTTCAGCTTTGATCCCCTCATGCGCTTCCGAACCACCCACATCCCCGCCCGCCACTTCCTCGCAACCCTCATCGCCCCTCAACCCGACCCCGGAACCGCTCCGCCCTCCGCTCCCTCTACCGCCGCCCTCGCGACCGCCGAACTCCAAACAACCCTCGCAGCCTTCCCAAATGTCCCCCTCATTGACCTAACCCCTCAGCTCTGCCCTACGCCCAACAGTTGCGCTTACCGCGACAACGACACCCTCCTCTACTCCGACCCCCAGCACCTTACCCCAGCCGGTGCAACCTACGCCCTCCGAGACTTTCACCTCCAAAAACTCATGAACCCAGGCCTGACCGCTGCTAAACTGATCCCATTCCGTTTGAGGTAGCACGATGCGACAGCGTTTAGCGGCTCTTCTGATCCTCGCACTTCCCTTCGGCATCGCTTCTGCATCAGCCCAGATCGACGTCATCTCCCGCGGACCTGATAACGGAACATCGACCCACGTCTCCGGCATCGATGTCCTCCCACTCCCCGGCCTTCCCTTCACCGGCACCGACACCATCATCTGGACCCGCCCTCTCGCAGACGGTAGCTCAACTGTTACCTATGAGACCGCCAAGGTCATCCGTGACGGCCAGGGTCGCCTCTATCGCGAGCGCCATTCCTTCTCGCCCTCAGCCGACGCTAATCCCGAATTCACACTCCGAGAAACCCTCATAGAGGATCCTGTTGCGCAAACGCGCATCGTCTGTTCCACGGCCGTTCACGCCTGCATCATTACCAACTATCGTGCGGTGATGGCGCCCTCTCTCCAGCCCGTCGGCTCTTTCGATCACGGCAAGCGTTACCTCAACCGCGATAATCTTGGCAGCCAGATTATCGACGGCCTTTCCGTAATCGGAACCCTCGAAACAACCACCATCGCTCCCGGAACTCTCGGCAACTCGCAGCCGCTCAAATCCACCCGAGAATTCTGGTACTCGTCCGATCTGGAAACCAACATCACTGTCCTCCGCAAAGATCCCCGAGAAGGAACCCAGAACATCCATCTGACGGTCCTCTCTCGCAGTGAGCCCGCTCCAGAGGTCTTCGCCATACCACCCGGCTACAACGTGCGTGATCTTCGGCAACAGGGCGTAGCGGCAAAGTGAGTTCGCCCGTGCGGAAACCTGCTGCAAAATCGCCCGTTTTCATGTAAACTGAATCCTGCGACTTTACGTAAGGAATCGATCATGTCAATCCACCCCATCATGCAGAAGCTGGCCGACAGGCTCCAGCGCACCGACCTCCCCGACTTCGCCCCCGGCGACCTCATCCGCGTCCAGGTCAAGATCAAGGAAGGCGAGAAAGAGCGCCTCCAGGCCTTTGAGGGCATGGTCATCGCCGTCAAGAAGGGCCCTCAGGGCTCCTTCACCGTCCGCAAAATGAGCTTCGGCCAGGGCGTCGAGCGCATCTTCCCCTACAACTCCAAGGTTGTGGACAAGGTCGAAAAGCTCCGCTCCTACCAGGTTCGCCGCTCCAAGCTCTTCTACCTCCGCGGCCTCCGCGGCAAGGCTGCCCGCCTCAAGGAAGTCGCGCGCACCGCGTAAATTTCTACCAATTCCAGCAATAAAAGCAGCGGCGACCCTCAGGGGTCGCCGCTCTTCGTTCTATCTCATTTACCGCCCCAGGTTCTGCTGCGGCACAGGGGGCGCCGCACATGGCGTAGGCGGAGCTTTCTCACCCGGCTGGACCTTCGCCACCGTCCGCACCTGTCCCTTCGGACACGGCTGCACTAACTGCAGCGGCTGTAAATTCTTCGGCAACGGCGGCGGAGCGAGCGTCCCCGCCAGCACCGCATTCGGCTTCGCGCCCGGCCATGCGTAAGGCGCGACCCGCAGCGTCCCATACCCTACCACCGGAAACTTCGAGGGCAGCACCGAGTCGCGATCGATCCGCACAAACGCCGACTCCGGCTTCTTCCCCAGAAACCCGTTATCCGACGCCAGCTCCAGCTTGTGATCCATCGCGGTCACCGTCAGCGTGTTGCCGTTGAAGGCATTCTTCTGCTCAGCTGCACCCGGAAACGTCACATTCGAAACCACCACCACTCCCATTCCTGGCACATACATATAGAGGTACTTCAAGTCGGAAATGTCGTAGTTCAGCGCCGCTTTGCCCACTACGCCATCCACCGAAAACGTGCCGCGAGCAATATGCACCGGCACCAGCTTCGGCACCTTTTCTTTCTCGGAGTGGATCTTCTTGCCGTGTTCGTCAAAACCCAGGTCTTTGGGCGTCTGAAATACCGGCTTGCCCTTCTCGTCGAAGAGCGGATGCCCCTTCTTATCGCGCTGCTGCTTCTGCGGCGGATTGAACATCGGCTTCCCATCCGGATCGAGCCGCTGCCGACCTTCCTCATCCAGCATCGGCGTCGGAGGCAGCACCACAATATCGGTCGGCCCGGTGTACTCCACCTTCTTCGACTTGGTCTTCTCAGGCTTCTCGGGCTTCGCCGGCGTTTCTGGCTTGGCAGGCGCCTCAGGCTTGCCGCCACCCGCCGGGACGGTCGTACTCTGCCATACGGGCGTCGAAGTTTGTGCGGCGGGAGCTGTCGCGGGTGCAGTTCCGGCAGGCTGCTGGCTAACAGCAACCTGCGTCAACGCAATCGCAAATAAAGGCAAAATCAACACAGACTTGCGAACTTGCATGGGACCCACTCCCTGACAACGATTCAACCGCAAAACAAAAAATGGTATGCGCAAAGCATACGTCAAGGACCGGTGTATCTGTCATCAATTCCCTGACACAAAAATGTCAGGGAACCCGCACGATCAATCTTGCTCACGACCAACCCGGCCCGCAGCCCCATTCTCCACCGCGCCGAATCCGCTAAACTTATCGATAGGCATGGCGTCTCTCTTCCGCATCCCGAACCCGGCCGGCGTCACCAAGGCCACCGCCAAGCAGCAGATGCTCAAGCAGCTCGTCTGCAGCAACGCCCCCGAACAAGCCCTCCGCTACCACGGCTACCGCCAGATCGCCGGCGTCGACGAAGTCGGCCGCGGCGCGCTCTTCGGCCCTGTCGTCGCCGCCGCCGTCATCCTCCCGGAAAAAATCGGCATCCTCTCGCGCATGGGCCTCACCGACTCGAAACAACTCACCCGCGAGCAGCGCGAAAAGCTCGACCGCAAGATCCGCTCCATGGCCCTCGCCTGCGCCATCGCCGAAGTCGACGCCGAGACCATCGACCGCGTCAACATCTACCAGGCCTCGCGCATGGCCATGCTGCTCGCCGTCCAGCAGCTCGGCATCACACCCGACCACCTCATCATCGACGCCATGGTCATCGACTACCCCTGCGCGCAAACCAAGCTCTACTACGGCGACGCCCTCTGCCTCTCCATCGCCGCCGCCTCGGTCGTCGCCAAGGTCCACCGCGACCGCCTCTGCCGCGAGCTCGATCTGCAATACCCGCAATACGGCCTCGCCTCGCACAAGGGCTACGCCACTCCCGAGCACCGCAAAGCCTTAGCCGAACACGGCCCCTGCGCTCTCCACCGCAAAACCTTCGCCCCCGTAGCCGCCTGCGATCCCGACGCCGCACTAGAAGCCCGCATCGAATCAGGCGATCTCTTTCTCGACGACGACCTCGACCCTCTTGGTTTGTCATTCCGTAGCGCAGCGGAGGAATCTGCTGTTCTGCCGCCACAACATTCCAAGGACACCGCCGCATGAGTCTTCGCCTCCTCTGCATCTTTGCCCACCCCGACGACGAGTGCTTCGCCTTCGGCGGCGCCATCGCTCTAGCCGCCGAACGCGGCGTAGAGATCTCCGCCATCTGCCTCACCTCCGGCACCGCCGGCAGCTATCGCGGTAACGCCAAATCCGACACCGAGCTGGGCGAGATCCGCCGCGCCGAGTTCGCCGCCTCCTGCGACATCCTCGGCATCCAGCACCACGAAGTCCTCAGCTACGAAGATGGCAAGCTCGAGCACGTCAACTTCTCCAAGGCAGCGGGAGAGTTAGTCCAGCGCATCCGCGCCTTCAAACCTCACATCATCCTCACCTTCGGCGGCGACGGCGCACTCAACACCCACCCCGATCACACCATGGTCTCCGCGCTCACCACCGCAGCCTTCCACTGGGCCAGCCACCCCAAACGCTATCTCGATCTAGGCCCGCGCTTCGCGCCGCAGCGCCTCTACTATGTCACCACCGACTTCTTTCTCCCCGAACGCCACATCCCCGCGCCCGCACCCTGGACCGTCACCCTCGACGTCCACTCTGTCTTCGAGCGCAAGCAACGAGCCTTCGCCGCCCACACCACGCAAGCCCCGCTCATGCACCAGACCGAACCCATCTTCCGCGAACACGGCCAGTATGAGCACTACACCTTAGCCGCCACCATCGTCCCGCAACCGGCGCGACAATCCACTGATCTCTTTGAAGGGGTCGCCGACACATAGCTCAGATATACTGGCCTGCATCATGCATCGCCCCTATCTTGGTGCTTTGTTGCTCGCCACCTCTGCCTTCGCGCAACAATCCTCGACGCCTTCCGAAAAGACCGCCGCAGCAACCGCGAGCATCTCCGGAACCGTAACGTGCGACGACACCCGTGGCCCCGCTCGCAATGCAATGGTTCGACTCATCCCTGTGCCGACATCGCAAGTCACTGCGGGATCACACCGTTCGACTTACATCGTTAACAACCTGCAGAGCCATACCGACATTTACGGTCACTATCGACTTACTGGTATAAGCCCAGGTAATTACATCGTCGAGCCAACTTACTCAGGATATCTCTCCGGTTTTGATCTCAGCTTGAAACCCGGAGAATGGCCAACCTCAACCAGCGTGCTGTCTGACGCAACTCATCGACCGGGCTTCGCTTCAGTCAACGCAGGTTCCAATATAACGACCGATCTCATCATGACGCGTGGCGCGGCCATCAGTGGCCGCGTACTCTATGCGGACGGTACCCCCGCACCAAACATAGTGATGACAGTCGAGGATGCCACAACGATGCAGGATGTCTATAATCCCCGGAACTCCGGCTTCAACGACAGCGAATTGACTACTGACGATATGGGCAGGTACCGCATTCCCAGTCTGCCTCCGGGCACTTATTACATCTCCACCATCGTCCCTCGGCAGGACGGCAGCAAAACCACCAGAGATTTTGGCGCAACGTCAGACAGCGAACTTCAACTGTACAGTGGCGGCACGTTTCATCGCGCTACAGCAACTCGCTATGAGGTGCATCCACACGACGAAGTCACGGGCGTAGATTTCACAATGCCGCTTGGCACACTCCACACGGTGGAAGGGTCCGTCATCGCGAAGGATGGCGCGCCTCTGAATTCGGGTAGCGTAACGGTTACGGATAATGCCGATCAGGATATCCAGATCCAGGCATTTCTGTCGTCAGACGGTTCGTTCACCATCGGAAACGTTCCACCCGCAACCTACACGCTGGAGTTTGAAGGCCTGGCCATCACCCAGGGCCACTCGAAAACCACCATGGGCGGCGGAACATCATGGAAGGCACGCGTCAGGGCCTTTGCTGGGAGCAAACAGGCTCTCATTGTCGGAGACGAAGATCCAGCACCGATCAACATCACACCCGTAGAAACGCCTCTTGATCCCACAGTTGTGAAGCGTAACGCCGAACAGCCGCCGGACATGCTTCACTGAAGGCTCTAAAAGGTGGCCTTGCCCCACGCCTATCGCGCTCGCGGA
>Ga0302314_10018504_pt1 | contig 11617 bp, 12 predicted proteins | sample III_Palsa_N2_3_FD_200533 | JGI IMG/M metagenome (GOLD analysis project Ga0302314, IMG submission 200533) | Peat permafrost microbial communities from Stordalen Mire near Abisko, Sweden - III_Palsa_N2_3 | ecosystem: Environmental > Terrestrial > Soil > Palsa > Peat permafrost | place: Sweden... | reverse complement strand
ACTGGATGCGCGCGGTGCCGGACCAGATCTCGCGCTGGGTCCCGGGCCAGTGGCAGTCGCTGGGCGCGGACGGCTTCGGCTTCGCCGACACCCGTGGCGCGGCCCGTCGCTTCTTCCACATCGACGCGCAGTCGGTGGTGCTGGGGGTGCTGACCGAGCTGGCCAAGCAGGGCAAGGTCGACCGGACGGCGCTGAAGGCGGCCATCGACCGCTACCAGCTGCTGGACGTCGCGGCGGCCCACCCGGGTGCGGCCGGCGGCGACGCCTGACCCGGTCGGACCCCGTCCGACCACGCGGGCCCCGGGCGGTGACCTCTGTCACCGCCCGGGGCCCGCGGGCTTTCCGGGGCCGGTGTCCGAATATGCTGTGGCCGGATTCCGTCGGCACTGGGCAGACGGGTGTCGGGAGGATTCACCGCACATGGACAACCAGATCATCCACAAGGCCGCGTTCCTGCTGCACGAGTGCCACGAGCCCGAGCAGACCGTGGTCGAGCGGTTGAAGGACTACTTCCCCGAGCTGACCCTGATCGAGCGCGAGCGCTACGTCTCGGAGGCCTGGGACCAGGTCCACGGCAAGCAGGCCGAGAACGCCGAGGTCTGATCCACGGGTCTGATCCGCGGGCCGGGGTGTTCGCCCCGGCCCTTCCGCTTGTGAACGACCCGTGAAGGATGCGTCCCATCCGGGGCGATATGTGACGGTTGTCGCAGAAAGAATCACAATCGAAAGACGTTTGGATCGCGGAAATGCGCATACGCTTGCGCAGACACACCCCGTAAGACCCCCGGGCCCGGCCCGTGCCCACGGTCGCCGGACTTCCGAGGAGACATGCGTATGCGGTTCAGGCGTTCGCTGATAGCGGCCATGGTCTCCATCACCGTTCTCGCGGGCACCGGGGCCGCCGCCGCGGGCGCCGCAGTCTCCGACGAGCAGATCGCCATCACCACGCCGCCGGCCGGAACCAGCTCCTGGCTGCACGACCACTCGCTGGGCCGCACCATGCCGAATCCGGCCACCGCCCCGGCCAGCACGGTCGCCGCCTTCTTCGCCTCGCTCACCCCGGCCCAGCAGCAGCGGCTGGTCCGCGAGTACCCGCTGGTGGTCGGCAACTTCGACGGCGCGCCGGTGGCGCTGCGCTACCAGGCCAACCAGCAGGCGATGCGGCAGGAGCTGGCCCGGCAGTCGGCCAAGGTCGCCGACCCGTCCACCAGCTCCGCGGACCGGGCCACCGCCAGTGCCCGGGTGGGCACGCTGGAGAGTCTGCTCCAGCCCGGCCACCAGGTGCTGGCCTTCGACCCGCGCGGACGCGGGCTGGTCGCCGAGGTGTTCGGCGACCTGTCCACCGCGCAGCGGGTGTCGGTGCTGGTGCCCGGCTCCGACGTGGACCTGGAGCACTTCTACAACACCGCGGACCCGCTGAAGGACCCGGTCGGCATGGCCGAGTCGCTGCGCTCCGAGGAGGCCTCGGTCTCCCCCGGCACCAGCACGGCGGTCATAGCGTGGTCCGGCTACGTCACCCCGGTGGGCCTCGGCGCGGACGCCGCCACCGCGCGGCTGGCGGACGCCGCCGCGCCGCGGCTGGAGAGCCTGATGGCCGGCCTGGCGGTGACCACCGACCCGCAGGCCGCGCCCACCGTGCTGTGCCACTCGTACGGCTCGGTGGTCTGCGGGGTCGCCGGACCGGAGCTCCACTCCGCCGTGGGCGTCACCGACATGGTGGTCCTCGGCAGTCCCGGCATGGACCTGCCCAACGCCGGTGCGCTGGGCACCCAGGTCCGACTGTGGGCAACCGCCCGCAACCCCGGGGACTGGATCAGCGACGTCCCGTTCCTGGAGGTCGGCGGACTGGGCCACGGCGCGGACCCGACCAGCTCGGACTTCGGCTCCCGGGTGATCGCCTCGACCGGCTCCTACGGCCACACCGGCTACTTCACCCCGGGCACCGCCAGCCTGCGCAACTTCGCCGACATCGCCCTCGGCCGCTACGGCGACGTGGTCTGCGCCGGACCCACCGCCGGCACCGAGGGCTGCCTCACCGGACTGTGAGTCCGGCCCGGCACGCGGCGGCCAACTGCTCCGCGCGTCGGCGCCCGCGCACTCCGCCGCTGCCGTAGGCTGGTTGTGAAGCCCTCGCCGTCTCCCCCGTCGGCGGGGGCTTCGCTGTGCCCCCACCAGGCTGCCCCCACCAGGCCGGCGGGGCCCGGCCTGGCGGGGCCCGCCTGGCGCGGTCAGTCCTCGCGGGCGGCCGAGGTGGAGGACATGTCCGGGTAACGGTCACCCGAGACCTGGGCGGCGATCGGCTCCAGCTGGGCCAGCTCCTCCGGGCTCAGCGTCAGCGCGGTGGCGGCGGCGTTCTCCTCCAGCCGGGAGCGCTTGCGGGTGCCCGGGATCGGCACCACCGCCAGGTCGTGCACCTCCGCCCGCTGCTGCACCCAGGCCAGCGCGACCTGCGCCGCGGTCGCGCCGTGCGCCGCCGCGATCTTGTGAACAGGGGTGAGCAGCGCCGCGTTGTGGGCGGCGTTGTCGCCGCTGAAGCGCGGCTGGTACTGCCGGAAGTCGTCCGTGGCCAGCGCGTCGGAGTTGCTGAAGGCACCGGTCAGGAAGCCCCGGCCGAGCGGCGAGTAGGGCACGAAGGTGACCCCCAGCTCGGCGGCGGCCGGGACCGCGCTGCGCTCGACGTCGCGGGAGAACAGCGACCACTCGGACTGGATCGCGGTGATCGGGTGCACCGCGTGCGCCTCCCGCAGCTCCGCGCCGGTCACTTCGGACAGGCCCAGGTACTGCACCTTTCCGGCCCGCACCAGCTCCGCCATCGCGCCGACCGACTCCGCCAGCGGCACCTTCGGGTCGCGCCGGTGCATGTAGTACAGGTCGATGACGTCCACGCCGAGGCGGCGCAGGCTGGCGTCCACGGCCTGGCGGATGTAGGCCGGGTCGTTGCGCACCGCGCGGTAGTGCGGGTCGTCGGCGCGCCGCTCGATGGCGAACTTGGTGGCCAGCACCACGCGGTCCCGGTTGGCCTGGACGAAGGGGGCGATCAGCTCCTCGTTGTGGCCGCTGCCGTAGATGTCGGCGGTGTCGAACAGGGTGACCCCGAGCTCCAGCGCCCGGTCCAGGGTGGCCAGCGCCTCGGCGGTGTCGGTCTCGCCGTAGAACTCGCTCATGCCCATGCAGCCGAGGCCCTGGACGCCGACGACCGGTCCGGCGCCGGGACCGCCCGGGCCGAGGGTGGTGGTGGGGATGACATTGCTGCTCATGGCTACTGCTGCCTCTCCGCATAAGAGTCATATGAGTCGATTTTGAAGTCGATGATCAGAAGGGTGGCCTGGAGGTCGGTGATCCGCTGCCGGACCACCTCGCGGTGCGCCTCCAGCAGCGCCTTCCGTTCCGGGGCGGTGTGCTCGCCCTCGCGCCGCAGCTCCGCGTAGCGGACCATGTCGGCCACCGGCATCGCGGTGAGCCGCAGCCTGGCCAGGAACTCCAGCCAGGTCACGTCCCGGTCGCTGAACCGGCGCTGGCCCGAGTGCGAGCGCGCCGGGTGCTCCAGCAGGCCGATCCGCTCGTACCAGCGCAGGGTGTGCGCGGTCAGACCGGTCCGGGACACGATCTCGCCGATGGTGTAGCGGGGGGTGTCGTCCGGCCCGTCCTCCTCCGGACCGACCTGCGGCTCCTGGGGCAGTGCGATCGCGGCGGACATCCGGCTCCCTTCGACGGCCTCTGGGTTCGAACCTCTCGACTGCACTCGAACCTACCGACTTGGAGTGCACTCCAAGCAAGCCGGAAAGGCCGGCACGCCGGAAAAGCCGCCATCGGGAAAAGCCGGTCCGAGCCGTTCGGTAAGTTGTGCGCATGGACAGCCTGCGGATGATCGACAACTGGCCGGTGCCGACCGCTGCCGTCGCGGTGGTGCGGCGTGACGGCACGCTCGCGGGCGCGCACGGCCCGCAGCAGCACCCCTTCCCACTCGCCTCGGTGACCAAGCCGCTCAGCGCCTACGCGGTCCTGGTCGCGGTGCAGGAGGGCGCGCTGGAGCTGGACGACCCGGCCGGGCCCGAGGGCTCGACCGTCCGGCACCTGCTGGCGCACGCCTCCGGCCTGGCCTTCGACGACAACCGGTCGATGGCCGTCCCCGGCAACCGTCGGCTGTACTCCAACGCCGGCTTCGACGTGCTGGCCGAGACCGTGCAGAAGGCCACCGGCATCCCCTTCCCGCAGTACGCGGACGAGGCGGTGTTCGGCCCGCTGGGGATGGCGGACACCCGGATCGACCCGGCCGCGCGGACCCCGGCCGGCGCCGGCGGCGTCTCCACCGCCGCCGACCTGGCCCGGTTCGCGGCCGAGCTGCAAGCCCCGCGGGTGCTGGACCCGTCCGTCCTGGCCGAGGCCACCAGCGTGGCGTTCCCCGGGCTCAGCGGCGTGCTGCCCGGCTTCGGGCACCAGCGGCCCAACGACTGGGGGCTCGGCTTCGACCTGCGCGACCACAAGGCCCCGCACTGGATGGGCGCGGACAACTCCCCGGAGTCCTTCGGGCACTTCGGCCAGAGCGGCACCTTCCTGTGGGTCGACCCGGTCGCGGGCGCGGCCTGCGTCGCGCTGACCGACCGGGACTTCGGCCCCTGGGCGGCCGAGCTGTGGCCGCGCTTCAGCGACGCGGTGCTCGCCGAGCTGGCGCGGCGGCACTGACGGCTCAGCCGTAGCGCAGCGGGGAGTGCATCTCCCACAGCAGCGCCTCCACCCCGTCCGGACCGGCCACCGGCTGCTGCGGCCCGGCGTCGCCGGTGATCCGCAGGCTGTCGCCCGGCTCAAGCTCCCGGCCGACCCCGCGCGGCCCGGAGCGGGTGCGGAACCCGAGGCCGCCGCGCACCACGTGCAGGTACCGGTAGGGCGCGGCCGGCAGCGGCGGCAGCGGCCGGTGCGGCTCGGCCCGGAGCAGGTGCAGCGCGGCGTCGGCGCGGCGCAGCTGCCCGGCGGCGGCCAGCACGGTGTCGCCGTCCGGGACCGTCCTGGTGCCGTAGCCGGGTTCGCCGCCCAGCGCGTCCGGTTGCAGCCAGAACTGGAGGAAGCGCACCGGCTCGCGGGCCCCGCCGATGTTGCCCTCGCTGTGCTCGACCCCGCTGCCCGCGCTCAGGTACTGCACCCGGCCCGGCCGCACCACGCCGGCGTGCCCCCGGTCGTCGCGGTGCGCCAGCGCGCCCTCGACCACCCAGGTGACGATCTCGGTGTCGCGGTGCCGGTGCGGGCCGAACCCCGCGCCCACCGCCAGGGTCTCCTCGTTGCAGGCCAGCAGCGCGCCGAAGTGGGTGTTGCCGGGGTCGTAGTGGCCGGAGAAGGAGAAGGCGTGCCGGGTCTCGATGCCGGGCCCGGGCTCGGAACGGTAGCGCTCGGCGGCGCGATGGACCGTCAGGGCGGATTCGGGCTGCTCGTCCATGGGCAGACGCTATCGCGCGGCGGTGCTGTGACCGTTGCCACGCAGCGCCGACGCGCTGCTCGGCACGCGCACGGCCCCCGGTAGGGCAGGCTTGGCCCTGTGCCAGCTGCCTCCCCGAAGAAGCCCGCCCCGAAGCCCGCCCCCGGCTCAGCCCCGGAGGCCTCCCCAGCACCGGACCCCGCACCGCAATCCGCGCCCGAACCAGCGCCAGAACCAGCGCCCAAAGCCACGCCACGCGCGAAGGCGGCCGATCCGTCGCCGGGTCGGGGCTCGCCGCGCGGGACTGCCATAGAGCGGCGGACCGCCGCCGAGCGGGCCGAGCGGCACGCCGCCACGCTCAAGCGGCTGGAGCGCGCCGCCGGGAAGCTCTCCACCGCGGCCATCGCCCGGATGGACGAGAACCTGTCCTGGTACCGCAACATGCCGCCGGAGCACCGCTCCTGGATCGGCCTGGTGGCCCAGGCCGGGATCGCTGCCTTCACCGAGTGGTTCCGCCATCCGGAGGCCCCGCAGGCGATCAGCACCGACGTCTTCGGCACCGCGCCGCGCGAGCTGACCCGCGCGGTCACCCTGCGGCAGACCGTCGAGATGATCCGGACCACCATCGAGGTGGTCGAGGAGGCCATCGACGAGGTCGCCGCGCCCGGCGGCGAGGACGGACTGCGCGAGGCGGTGCTGGTCTACGCCCGGGAGATCGCCTTCGCCACCGCCCAGGTCTACGCCCAGGCCGCGGAGGCCCGCGGCGCGTGGGACGCCCGGCTGGAGGCGCTGGTGGTCAACTCGCTGCTGTCCGGGGACGCGGACGAGGGCGTGCTGTCCCGGGCCGCGGCGCTGGGCTGGGGCTCGCCCGACCGGGTGATGGTGGTGATGGGCAGCGCGCCGGCCGGCGACAGCGAGCTGGTGGTGGAGGCGATCCGCCGGGCCGCCCGGCACGCCAAACTGCACGTGCTGACCGGGGTGCTGGGCGCGCGGCTGGTGGTGGTCGTCGGCGACGGCGGCAGGAAGCCGGACCGGGTGTTCGACCCGGTCCCGGCCGCCCGCTCGCTGATCGGCCAGTTCGCGGCCGGTCCGGTGGTGATCGGCCCGACCGTGGGCGACCTGCTCTCGGCGACCCGCTCGGCCCAGGCCGCCGCCGCCGGGCTGAAGGCCTGCGCGGCCTGGCCGGACGCGCCACGCCCGGTACTGGCCGACGATCTGCTGCCGGAACGCGCGCTGGCCGGCGACCAGGCGGCACGGCAGCAGCTGGTCGAGGAGATCTACACTCCGCTGGACGAGGCGGGCTCCGCGCTGCTGGACACCCTGTCCGTCTATCTGGAGCAGGCCTCCTCGTTGGAGGGTGCGGCCCGCATGCTGTTCGTCCATCCCAATACCGTCCGTTACCGGCTCAGGCGTGTGACCGATGTCACCGGGTATGCGCCCTCGGACGTGCGCTCGGCCTTCACCCTACGGATCGCCCTGGCCCTGGGTCGGCTGCGGGCAGGATGAACTGCGCAAACGTGCTGCTGTAGGGAGTCCACAACGGACGGTGCGGTTCTTCGTCGCCGTCCCCACCCGCGCCCGGTGCACCCGGCGAGAGAAGGTTGGTTCTGTGCTCGTAATCGTTGCTCCCGGACAGGGCGCGCAGACGCCAGGATTCCTCGCCCCGTGGCTGGAGGTGGACGGTGTGGCCGAAAAGCTGCACTGGTGGTCCGCCGTGGCCGGTCTCGACCTGGTGCACTACGGCACCGAGGCCGACGAGGCCGCGATCAGGGACACCGCCGTGGCGCAGCCACTGCTGGTGGCCTCCGGGCTGGCCGCCGCGCTGTCGCTGTTCCCCGAGCCCGCGGATCTGCGCCAGATCGGCGCGGTGGCCGGACACAGCGTCGGTGAGATCACCACCGCCGCCTTCTCCCGGGTGCTGTCGGCCGAGTCGGCGATGGCCTTCGTCCGGCAGCGGGCGCTGGCGATGGCCGGCGCCGCGGCCGAGGTGGAAACAGGCATGTGCGCCATCCTCGGCGGGGACCAGGACGAGGTGGCCGCGAAGCTGGAGGAGTACGAGCTGACCGCGGCCAACAACAACGGCGGCGGCCAGCTGGTGGCCGCCGGGACACTGAAGCAGCTCCAGGCGTTCCGGGAGGACCCACCGGCCAAGGCCCGGGTCGTCCCGCTGAAGGTCGCCGGGGCGTTCCACACCCAGTACATGGCCCCGGGCGTGGAGCGGCTGAACCGGATCGCCCCGGGCGTACCGCTGGCGGCCCCGGCGACGGTGTACCTGTCCAACGCGGACGGCAAGGTGCTGGACTCCGGTGCGGAGGTGCTGGCCCGGCTGGTGTCGCAGGTCTCCAACCCGGTCCGCTGGGACCTGTGCACGGAGACGCTGGAGGCTCTCGGCGCCACCTGCGTGATCGAACTCCCGCCGGCCGGGACACTGACTGGACTGTTGAAGCGCAATCTCAAGGGAGTGGCTACCCTCGCCCTCAAGACTCCGGCTGACCTGGTCAAAGCCCGTGAGCTGATCGCCGAGCACGCCACACCCGAGGGGGTAGTCGCATGACCACAGAGCCTTCCGACCCGCCGCAGTCCTTTGCAGCACCGCACATCAGAGCCAGTACCGGCGCGGCGTTCGCACGGATCATGGGCGTGGGCGGCTACCGTCCGGTTCGGGTGATCCCGAACTCCGAGGTACTGGAGTGGATCGACTCGTCCGACGAGTGGATCCGCACCCGCAGCGGGATCACCGAGCGTCGCTGGGCCGGACCCGAGGAGACCGTCGCGGAGATGTCCGTGCAGGCCGCCAGCAAGGCCATCGCCCAGGCCGGCCTGGCTCCGGAGCAGGTGGGCGCGGTGATCGTGGCCACCGTCTCGCACCTGAAGCAGACCCCGGCCATCGCCACCGAGATCGCCCAGCGGCTGGGCTGCGGAACCGCCCCGGCCTTCGACATCTCGGCCGCCTGCGCGGGCTTCGGCTACGGCCTGAGCATCGCGGACGGCCTGGTGCGCAGCGGCAGCGCCGAGTACGTCGTGGTGATCGGCGTCGAGCGGCTGTCCGACCTGACCGACGTGACCGACCGCTCCACCGCCTTCATCTTCGGCGACGGCGCGGGCGCGGCCGTGGTCGGCCCGTCCGAGACGCCCGGCATTGGCAAGCTGGTGTGGGGCTCGGACGGCTCGCAGCGGGACGTGATCAGCCAGACCCAGGCGTGGGACACCGCCTTCGGCAAGCCGGACGCGGTGAACGGCGTCGGGGACGAGGTGAAGTGGCCGGCCCTGCGGATGGAGGGCCAGGCGGTCTTCCGCTGGGCGGTCTGGGACATGGCCAAGGCCGCGCAGAAGGCGCTGGACGCGGCCGGGATCACCGCCGACCAGCTGGGCGCGTTCATACCGCACCAGGCCAATATGCGGATCATCGACGCCATGATCAAGGCGTTGAAGCTGCCCGAGGGCATCCCGGTCGCCCGGGACATCGCCGAGACCGGGAACACCTCGGCGGCCTCGATCCCGCTGGCGATGGAGCGGATGCTGCAGACCGGCGAGGCCAAGAGCGGCGACCTGGCGCTGATCATCGGCTTCGGGGCGGGTCTGGTGTACGCGGCGACAGTCGTTACCCTCCCCTAAGTACCAAACCGCACCACCAGCCCCACTCGTACCAACCGCACCAACCGCACCAACCCAGACACGACCGCGGTCCGCATTCCGGCGGGCCGGGGAAAACGCACAACACAGAAGGAGTGCCGAAATGGCGGCAACCCAGGACGAGGTCCTGACCGGTCTCGCGGAGATCGTCAACGAGATCGCCGGGATCCCGACCGAGGACGTCGAGTTGGACAAGTCGTTCACCGACGACCTGGACGTCGACTCGCTGTCCATGGTCGAGGTCGTCGTGGCCGCTGAGGAGCGCTTCGACGTCAAGATCCCGGACGACGAGGTCAAGAACCTGAAGACGGTCGGCGACGCGGTGAACTACATCATCGCCAACGCCTCCTGAGCTTCGGAGCCCCGGCTTCACGCTTCACGCTCGTGTCGGGGCGCCCTGTCCATGGGGCGCCCCGACCAGCTTCCCGCAGCACCCGAACACCCGCAGCACCCCGAACGCACGCAAACCTTCAGCAAGTTCCGCCTTCCGGGCAGACGCAGACGTGGGAGACACAGCAGTGACCAACGACAACCGCACCGTGGTCGTCACAGGGATCGGCGCTTTCACGCCGCTCGGCGGCGACGTCGCCTCCACCTGGGAGGGCCTGACCACCGGCCGTTCCGGGGTTCGGCTCCTGACCGAGGAGTGGGCGGCCGACCTGCCCGTGCGCATCGCCGCCCGTTCGGCCGTGGAGCCGGGCGAGATCATCCCCAAGCACCAGACCCGCCGCCTGGACCGTTCGGCCCAGTTCGCGCTGATCGCCGCCCGCGAGGCGTGGGCCGACGCGGGCTACGAGACCGCCGCGACCGAGCCCGGATCGCAGGTGGACCCGGACCGCCTGGGCGCGGTGGTCGCGTCCGGCATCGGCGGGGTGACCACCCTGCTCGACCAGTACGACGTGCTGAAGGAGAAGGGCGTCCGCAGCGTCTCCCCGCACACCGTGCCGATGCTGATGCCGAACAGCCCGGCGGCCAATGTCGGCCTGGAGTTCGGCGCGCGGGCCGGGGTGCACACCCCCGTCAGCGCCTGCGCCTCCGGCGCGGAGGCGATCGGCTACGCGATCGAGATGATCCGCACCGGCCGCGCCGACGTGGTGGTGGCCGGCGGGACCGAGGCCGCGATCCACCCGCTGCCGGTGGTCGCCTTCGCCAACATGATGGCGATGTCCAAGAACAACGAGCACCCGCAGCAGGCCTCCCGGCCCTACGACAAGGCCAGGGACGGCTTCGTCCTCGGCGAGGGCGCCGGCCTGGTGGTGCTGGAGTCCGCCGAGCACGCCGCCGCCCGTGGCGCCCGCGTGTACTGCGAGGCCGTGGGCCAGGGCCTGTCCTCGGACGCCCACCACATCGCCCAGCCGGAGCCGACCGGCGCGGGCATCGCCCGCGCGCTGTCGCACCTGTTCGACTCGACCGGCCTCGACAAGGCGGAGGTGGTGCACCTGAACGCGCACGCCACCTCCACCCCGCAGGGCGACGTCGCCGAGGTCAAGGCGCTGCGCAAGGAGCTCGGCGACCACGTGGACCACATCGCGATCTCCGCGACCAAGTCGATGACCGGCCACCTGCTCGGCGGGGCGGGCGGCATCGAGACCGTGGCCACCGTGCTGGCGCTGCACCACCGGCTCGCGCCGCCGACCATCAACGTCGAGGACCTGGACCCGGAGGTCGACGCCGACATCGTCACCGGCGAGGCCCGCAAGCTGCCCGAGGGACCGATCGCGGCGCTGAACAACTCCTTCGGCTTCGGCGGCCACAACGTCGTGCTGGCCTTCCGCCGCGACTGACGGCGACGCGCCATCCGCGAGGGGCCGCCCGCGTACCGAACTCCGGTACGCGGGCGGCCCCTTGTACCCGGTGCCGGCCCCTGTCCATAATTGAGCAGTCGCTTAATCCGATCCATTGAGAACGGCGGTTACCGCATGGCCAAGGCCGGAGGGCGAAGCTCCGCTGACACGCCCGGGACTCGCGGCTCCGCGGACACCCGGGCGGCGCTGGTCGAGGCGGCGGTCGCGGCACTGCGCGAGAAGGGCTTCGCCGGGGCCAGCGCCCGCGAGATCGCCGGACGGGCCGGGTGCAACCAGGCGCTGGTCTTCTACCACTTCGGTTCCGTCAACAAGCTCCACCTGGCCGCCCTGGACTGGGTCAGCCAGGCCCGCGACGAGCGCTACCGAGCGATGGCCGACCAGTCCGGCAGCCTCAGCGAACTGGTCCAGGCCGCCCGATCCTTCTTCGACGAGGACCTCGACCAGGGCCATGTCACGGTACTGGTGGAGATGATCGCCGCCGCCCAGTTCACCCCGGAACTGCGGCCCGAGGTCGCCGCCCGGATCCGCCCCTGGCGCGACTTCGCCGCCCAGTCCGTCAAGGACGCGCTGTCCGGCTCCCCCGCCGCCCGGCTGCTGCCCCCGGACGAGGCGGCGCACGCGATCGTCGCGCTGTACCTGGGCCTGGAGATGCTGGCCAATCTGGAGGGGGAACGCGCGCCCGCGCTGGCCCTGTTCGACCGGGCCGGAAAGATCGCCTCGCTGCTGGACATCTTCCGACGCAAGAGCAGAAGGAAGTAGCAGGGGGAAGTAG
>Ga0302314_10018503_pt1 | contig 11617 bp, 6 predicted proteins | sample III_Palsa_N2_3_FD_200533 | JGI IMG/M metagenome (GOLD analysis project Ga0302314, IMG submission 200533) | Peat permafrost microbial communities from Stordalen Mire near Abisko, Sweden - III_Palsa_N2_3 | ecosystem: Environmental > Terrestrial > Soil > Palsa > Peat permafrost | place: Sweden... | reverse complement strand
TCCTCGACGACCTCGGCCCGCCCGGCGGACAGGCAACCGGCGACCGACTCGTCGGCCGCCTTCCGGATGGAGGGACGCCAGGCGTCGACCGACTCCCGGGTGAACGCGTCACGCAGCTCATGCCGCAGTCGACGATGGGCCTGTCCGCTGGTGTAGAGCGGGATGTGCCTGGCCTGCTCCCACAGCGGCTCCAGGGCCGTCTGCTCCTCCGCCGTCCCAAGGCCACTGGGCAGGGGAAGCAGCGGAACCTCCAGCGCGCTGCTGCGCATGACCGCCACCGCCGCCGCGTAGCCCTCGACCACCCAGCAGTCCAGCGAGTCACTGAAGTGCATCCCCGGACCCGGCCGACCTGTGGCTGCCGTCTGCCCGGTCACGGGACAGCTCGGCGGGGAAGCCGCAGCCTGTCCGTCGGCTCCCCCCGCAGTCGGGCCTCGGTAGCGGGAGCGGTCAGTCACCGGAACAACCCACCTTCAGTCTTCTTCAAGTCTTTCTCAGCAAAAGACCGCTCGGCCATTGGTGTTGATGCCCCGTCATACTGATGGCGTGTCAGAATGATGCGACCCTGCCGACTGGGTGTCAATACCCCACCGGAATTGGGGCTCGGGCTCAATCCCGGCTCGTCCGGGAGCATGCCCGGTCAGTCGGCGACGCACATACGTCCGATAGGCGATGAACGCGTTGGTGCCCAGGCCGGCAAAGTGCGGCGGCTGCGTCCATGCCCGTTTGCTGCCCAGTTCCTGCCCGGTTTCTTGTTGGGGTCACCGATAAAGGCGGTCATAGCTTCAGCTGTGTGCGATCCGTGCCGGTCACTCCTGCGGACAGGGCGACGTGTACCTGAGCACCGGAACGTACGTGCTCCAATTCCGGCTGTTCAGAACGCCGTTGCCGTTGTCGCAGACATTGTTGATCGCGGTCGCGACGTTCAGGTCCCAGACGGTGGCCACGCCGTCGTCGGTGGTGGCGGCCAGGGTGTGGCCGTCCGGGCTGAATGCCAGCACGGAGACGGCTCCGGTGGTGATGGTCAGTGGCTCCCCGATCGCGGTCGGGTGATCGGGGTCCGCGACGTTCCACAGGGCGATGGTGCCGACGCTGGTGTGGCCCGCCGCGGCCAGGGTCTTTCCGTCGGGGCTGAAGGCGATCGACCAGAGGCTGCCGCCGGGCACGGTCAGGGGCCGGCCTCTGCGGGTGAGGTGGTTGGGGTCGGTGCTGTTCCACAGGGTGATGGTGCCGTTGCTGTCTCCGGTGGCCAGGGTTTTGCCGTCGGGGCTGAAGGCGACCCAGGTGCTGACGCCTGTGGGTTCGGCTATCGGTTCGCCGATGCGTACGTCTGGGGCGAGGTCGGTCGTGCTCCACAGTCCGACCTCGTGAGTGCTTGTGTCGCCGCCGGTTGCGAGGGTGTGTCCGTCGGGGCTGAACGAGATGGATTCGATGGACGTCGTGTGATCCGTCTGGATGCTGCCCAGTGAAGTGGGATGTGCGGGGTCGCTCACGTCCCAGAGGGCGACGTCGCCGGACAAGTAGTCGTCTCCGGCCGCGGCCAGGGTCTTGCCGTCGCGGCTGAACGCCAGGGAGAAGATGACCCCGTCGGCTCCGGTGAGCGGCTGTCCGAGGCGAACGGGGTGGTTGGGATCGGCGAAATTCCACAGGGTGACGGTGCCGCCGCTGTCGCCCGCGGCCAGGGTGCGGCCGTCCGGGCTGAACGCCACCGAGTCGACCGGTTGGGTGGGCCCGGTCAATGGTGTGCCCAGGGGGGCGGGATGGGTGGGATCTGCGGTGTTCCACAGGCTGACGGTGTCGTTCTGGTTTCCAGCGGCCAGGGTGCGGCCGTCCGGGCTGAACGCCACCGACGCGACGTTGCCGCCGGCGCCGGCCAGCTGGGTCGGCGGCAGTTCCCAGAGGTTCACGTCGCCATCGCTGTTGCCTGCCGCCAGGGTACGGCTGTCCGGGCTGAACGCCACGGCGTCGACAGCGAGGCCGGGGGTCGTCAGCGGCCGGCCCAGCGTGGTGATGGTCTTGACGTTGGTGACGTTCCACAGGTACACGGCGTCGTCGGCACTACCGGCGGCCAGGGTGTGGCCGTCCGGGCTGAACGCGACCGACATCACCGCCAGGGAAGATCCCGTGAGTGGTTTGCCCACCGGGGCCGGGTGGTCCGGGTCGGTGACGTTCCACAGGTGGACGTCGTTGTCCTCGGCCCCTGCGGCGAGGGTGTGCCCGTCCGGGCTGAAGGCCACCGAGTTGACGCTGCTGCCGACGGGCAAAGGCTGACCTCGGCGGGTCGGGTGGCCCGGATCGGTTGTGTTCCACAGGTTGACGGCGCCGGCACTGTTGTCGGTGTCACCGTTGCAGGTGGTCGCGAGCGTGTGGCCGTCGGGGCTGAACGACAAAGAGGAGAGATAAGGATTTGCGGAGGACGAGCAGGCGAAGAAGGGCTTGCCTTCCGACGTGACATGGTCGGGTTGGGCCACGTTCCACACGCTCACGTCGTCGGTGGACCGTCCGGCGACCAGAGTGCGGCCGTCGGGACTGAAGGCCAGCGATTCGACGGAGCTCCAGAAGTCGAAGGAGTCCACGCCGGTACTCGCCGGTCGGCCCAGCAGGACCGGGTGGCTGGGGCTGGTCAGGTCCCAGAGGTCGACGAAACCGCCGGAGCCGTTGTCGCCCACCTCGCTGGAATGGCCGCCGACAGCCAGCGTGCGGCCGTCCGGGCTGAACGCGAGGGACAGGATCGAGTCGACGGAGGGGTCCTCGGACAGCGGCTGGCCCAGCGCCACCGGGTGGCTTGGGTCGGAGACGTCCCAGAGCCGGACGACGTTCTGATAGACGTACCCGGCGGCCATCGTGTGCCCGTCGGGGCTGTAGGCCACGGTGTAGACCGAGCCCTTCGAGCCGGCCAGTCGCGTATCCATGGGCGTGTTCTCGGTGCTGACCAGCCGGGAGGTTGCCTGTGCGCTCGGGTTCATCCGGTAGGCGGCCAGGGCGAGTTGAGCGGACAGTGAGGAATCGGTGGGCGCCAACTGCAGCGAGGCCGAGGCGACGGCGGCGTCGATGGCCTGGTCGCGGTCTCTGACGGCACGGGCGTTCTGCACGAACGCGAACGCCGCAGCGGCGGAGGCGGCCACGGCCAGCAACGTGATGACCGTGACGGCCGAGCGCCGCAGCCGCTGTCCGCGCCGCTGGTGGCGCCGGGCGGTGGCGAGGAACGTGCGTGCCGCGGCGCTGAGGTCCGGCGTGTGCCTCTCGGCCCAGGCCTGAGCGATCTCCAGACGGTTCCCGCGATACAGTGCGCCCGGCTCCCGGCCGGCCTGGTCCCAGGCCGCGGCGGCCTCTTCCAGATCCTGCCGGACCAGGTTGCCGTCCCGGTCCTGCTCGATCCAGTCCCGCAGCCGCGGCCACGCGCGGATCAGCACCTCGTGGGTGATGGTCAACGAGTCCTGATCACGGGTCAGGAGTCGGCCGCCGGTGAAGTCGTCCACGACAGACCTGGCCGGCTCCGGGTCCGGAGCGTGCTTGAGCAGATCGTCGTATCGAACGCGGCGACGGGTGTCGTCCGCGTCGCGTCCCACGGTCACCAGCCGCAGGAACACCCACCGCGCCATCTCGCGACTCGGCGGCGGGAGCGCCTCGAAGAGTCGATCCGCCGTGTTGGCCAGGGCGCGCTGGATCCCGCCGGTGACCCGGTATCCGTCGACGGTGAGCCGGTGGCCGCTGCGTTGCTGCCAGGTTGCCCGCAGGGCGTGGGCCAGCAGCGGCAACCTGCCCGCGGAGCTCGTTCCCGCCAGGCCCCCGACCGCCCCGAGGTCGGCGAGCAGCAACTCGACCAGGCCGTCCTCGACGTCGAGCTCCACGTCCTCGGCGGGGAGACGGATCGCCTCCTTGAGTTCGCTCTCGGACATCGGGCCCAGCAACACCGGTCCGGCTTGCAACGCGGCGCGAAGTTGCGGATACGACGTGCAGGCCGCGTAGAAGTCCGCACGCAGGCTCAGCACTACTGCCGCGCCGCCCGCAGGCTTGGCCAGGAGGGCGAGGACGTCGACGAACCACTGCCGCTCGGCCTCGTCGGCGCACGCCGTGAAGACCTCCTCGAACTGGTCGACCACCAGGATCAGGCCGCTCGCCTTGCGCAGATCCGCCACACACCGGGCGGAATCGGTACGCCAGGACTCGGCCTGGTGCAGGGCGTCGTCGGCATCGAGCCCGGCGGCAGCAGCCAGCGCCAGGGCCGGGGACGCCGTCGGGGTCAGCATCAGCCTCGGCCAGCTGCTCGACCCCGCCATGGGTAGTCTGCCGTCGCGCACGGCCGGCAGCACGCCGGCCGCGAGGAGCGAGGACTTCCCCGCCCCGGACGGCCCGATCAGAACCAGTGGGCCGCCCTCGCGTATCCGGGCGTCCATCCGCTCGACGACCGTGTGGATCATCTGATCCCGGCCGTAGAACCAGTCCTCGTGCTCTTCCCCGAACGGCATCAAACCCGGGTACGGGCACTGCATGTCGCGGGCATCGGGGCCGGGTGAGGTGCGGTTCGGCCCCTCGGGCTTACGGATGAAGGTGATGTCCCTGCCCGCTTGGATGACGTGGCCGCCACCGGCCGCGGAGCCCACGAGCTTTATCGGCTGCCAGGGCACGCGTCGGCCCGACGGTGTGCCGTTGTCCGGTTCGGTCACGCTGTTCCGCCCGAGATCGCGGTCAACGTCAGGTTCGAGGCGATGAACACACGCTCACCGCCGACCGTCCAGGTGAACCCGGAGTCCGGCTGCCCGGGATCGTTGTACTTCCACCGCGCCTTACCGGTGGCCGCGTCGATGGCCCACAGGGTCTTGCCCGCGTCGGTGAGGAACACCGTGTCAGCCGAGCACTGTGCGTTCCTGCCGCCGACCCCCAAGCCGGAGTTGAACAAGTTGGATGAGTCCGCGCCGTCGGCTCCGGAGAGCGTCGCGATCCACTTGGCGGTCCCGTCGGCGGAGTTGAGGGCTGCGAGACTGCCGCCCACAGGCACGTATACCGTCCCACCATCCAGGCTCGCGAAAACGCAGCCGAGTTCGACCTGGTCCCCGTTGTCCGCATCGAAGGTCTGATGCCACTTCTCGGCTCCGGTCGCCGCGTCGACGGCGATGACCACATCGCCCGCGCCACCGACAAAGAAGAACACCCCGGCGGCGTAGCACGTCATCGGCCAGCCGCTCGTGAAGTAGGCCTCTTCGTTCGGAGTGGGTATCTTCCAGCCGCGGGCCCCCCGCTTGTCGGCGTCGATCATCTCGACCTGGCCGACTTTCGTGGCCGGGGTGCTTGAGGCCGCCAGAAGATGGGAGCCCGACGGCGGCACCAGTACGTTGTTGATGTCGGTGCCCTGGACCTCCCACAGTCCCTTGCCGGTTGTGCCGTTGAACGCCCGGATGTATCCGGTCGTCACATTTGTATTCGTGGACGACGAGTTGTCCACGCCCCCGCACACATACACGGTGTTCCCGTTGACCGCTATGTAACGGGCGATGTAGAAGTCAGCTCCGCTGGAATCCTGCTCGGCCATGGCGGTCGCCCACTTCACGCTCCCGGTGGTGCCGTCGACCGCAGCCACCATGTTGGACGCGTCCGGTGTGTCGCAGAGGTAGTAGAAGACCCCGCCCGCGTACGTCGTCGGGGACGTCATGTCGTCCGACCCGTCCGTGTTCGTGGTGTTCAGCGCGGGGAGCGCGGTCTTGCCCGTCGAGGCGTCCAGGAAGGACGTGGCATTGCCCGTGACCACCATGACCACCGTGTCGGAGGCTTCCAGACACGTGGGGGCGCTGTGCCCGGTGAGCGTCCAGGCCTTGGTCGCGTCCGGCGCGTCCAGGACGATCGGGACCGGGCCGTCCGTTGATGTCGGCGATGCCGACGCGCTCGCCCGTAACGTCGGCCTCGTGGATCCAGCACGCCTGACCGCCCGCGTCGGTGACGGGCCCTTGGAGGAGAGGACCGCGGCCGTGGTCGCGCCTGCGGCCAGGAGCGCGCCTCCCGCCAGACCGAGGACCAGGTTCCGGCGGCTGATCCCACCACCGGGCGTCCCGGACGTGATCGCGCCCGACGGCGGCGCTGCGGCGAGTCCTTCGATCTCGGCGGTCAACGCCGACGGCAGCCAGTCGCCTGCCGGGACCGGCAGGCCCTGGCCGTTGAGGTAGTCGATCAGCTGTTCCGGTGTGGGGCGGGTCGAGGGATCAGGGTACAGACAGCCGCCGATCACCTCGCGCAGTGACGGCGGCAGGGTGCTGGTCACTGCCGCCAGTTCGGCGATGCGGCTCCGCGCGTCCGCGGCCAGCTCCTCCCGCTCCAGTTCCATTCCCGAGGCTGCGAACAGCACCGTCGCACCGAGGCCGAACATGTCGTCCGCGGGCGACCCGCCTGCCTCGGTGGTCCCGGCGATACCGAACGCCGCGACAAAGGGCCCGTCCATCCCCAGCAGGACCGAGTTCGGCCCCGCATCACCGTGAGTCAGCCCGGCCGCGTGGATTCGGGTCAGCGCCTCGGCAAGGCCGATGGCGAGCCGCCGCAGCGACGCCTCCGGCAGTGCGCCGTGCTGGTCCACGGCCCGCCGAAGCGGCAACCCCCGAACGACTGCGGTCGCCGACCAGGGGGACGGCGCATCCGGGTCGGCGCCCACAAGCGGCATGATGGACGCACCGGACACCGCCCGAGCAGCCTCTGCGCGGGCCCGGAACCGCTCCCGGAACCCCGCCGCCGCGGCCACCTCGGGCCGCACCACCGTGACCGCGACGACCTGCCCGTCAGCCGAGCGCCCCGCGAAGACGTCACCCGCGCTGACCGTGCCCCATTTTCCTGTCAGAGAGTACGGCCCGATCCGGCGGGGATCCCCCGCTTCGAGAGTCTCCATCGCTCCACCCCTATGTCAGCCTGATCGTTTGATCGCGCGCTGCCTGGTACGCGCTGCCGCCGCCGGACACCCGCGCGGTCATTGTCACGGTTGGTTCGGAGGAGGGGTCCTCAGCGGTCTTCGGCGACGCCGCGCCGTGCCCGAGATCGGGCAGGAGAGCCGCCATGGCCGCGCACAGGCGGTCGAGCTCGTCCTCCAGATGGGTCTCCGGAACGCGGAGGAACTGCAGCCGGGCGAGACCCGCGATCTCGGACGGCAGCGCCGCCGCCTCGGGCAACATCGTCGCGTCGCCCAGCAGGACGGGGACGACGCGGTTTCCCGCCGCCAGAGCCGTGGTGATCTCCGCCCGGACCCAGTCGTGGGCCCGATCGAGGAGCCTCGTACCGTCCTCGCCCCGGGCGTCGAGCCACCCCGGCCCGATGAGCACGAGCATCAGCTCGCAGTCGGCGGCCTGCCGCAGCAGGATCCCGGCGAAGTCGGCACCCGCCGGGATCGACTCACCCGACTTGAAGACCTCGCCGGCCCCGAACCGGTCGGCCAGGGCTTGGTAGACGCGGTCTCGCATCCACCGCGAGTCCGCTTTGCGGAAACTGAGGAAGACACGCGGCATGATCGCCTCTTTCCAGATCGCCCCGATGCCAGGATTCGTACGTACCGTAGCGGCCGGGTACGGGGTTTGACGCATATTCGATCCGGATTGAATAGCAGTGAGAACGGCCGCAAGAGGATGGCGACCATGGGCACCGGCTGTGACACCGAACCGGCCGTGCGCGACGTCAGCCCGACCCGGTGGGGGCCTGACCAAGAGCGACTTCGACGCCTGCCGGGCCCGGCACGAGGACAGGAGTTCACCCGCGACCAGCGAAGCAGCACCCTCACAGGAACTGCACCCATGGTAATTGGGCGTCCGTGCTTGCCTCCTGTCCACGCGGTCCTACCCTGGTTCGTATGGGGGACTTTGGCGTCGAACTGGCGCGGCTCCGAGCGCGGCGGGGCTGGACGGTGCGCCAGCTCGCGCGGCGCGCGAGCGTTTCCGAGGGGCAGATCTGCAATCTGGAGAGCGGGCGTCGGAACCCGACGTCCGCCGTGGCCGCGGCCTGCGACGCGGCGTTCGGCACCGACGGCGCACTGATCAGACTCGCCGAGACCGCGCGCCGCGGCGCACCGGCCGAGAGCCCTTTCGAGGTCGACCCTCTCGTCGCCGGATACGGGCGGATCCTGGAGGAGCTGAAGGACATCGGCAGATCCACCGGACCCCGATTCGTGGACGCGTCGCTGCGGTCAATCGCCCGGGTCCTGACCGATGCCGCTGCCCGAGCGGAAGCCGACCGGGGCCACGAAATCTGGCTGCTCGCATCGAGATTCGCCGAGTACACAGGCTGGATGGCACAGGAGGCGGGCAACCCCGCCGAAGCGTTGCGCTGGACCGACCTCGCGGTCCGCTGGGGCGCGGACGGCGGCGACGAGACGATGGCCGCCTACGCTCTCGCCCGCAAGGCGTCCATAGCCGAGCAGCGCGGCGACGCCGCCACCGCGATCAGACTGGCCGGCCAGGCGGCGGTACATCCGGCGGCCACGCCGCTGATCCGCGCCCATGCCGCGCGGCGCGAGGCCCAAGCGTACGCGTCCCTCGGCGACCACGAGGCCTGCCACGAAGCGCTGGAGCGCTCGCAAGCCCACGCCCACCAGGACAACCGTCACGGCGCCCGCTGGGGCCCACGCATCGAGAACGGAAATCCGCGCCTCATCGAAGCGTCATGCATGATCAGCCTCTGCCGTTTCGAGCAGGCCGCCGACCTCTTCGCCATCGAGTTCGAGCGCCGTCCTGCGATCCCGCCGGACAGCAACTCCCGTACCCGCTTCACGATTCGGCAGGCCACAGCGCTGGCCGGTATCGACCGCCTTGATCAGGCCTGCCACGTCATCGAGGCACTCATACCGACGATCCGGAGTCTGGACTCCGCCACCATCCGGGCTGAGCTGGGCCGTTTTGTGGACCAGGCACGGACCCGCCAGGCCACGCCAGGCCTGCGGAGCCTCATCGTAACCGCGGCAGCCGTCGCGCACGGCCGGCATCCGGCGCAGGCACCTCGAACAGGGTGAGCATGGTGCACACCGTGTGGTAGACGCCCATGACGGCGGCGATGTCGAACAGGCCTTTCGCTCCGAAGGCCGACTGGGCCTCCTGATACAGCTCGTCGTCGATGTGGTGACGCGTCGCCAGCGCATGGGTGAGCCGTGCAGCGAGCTTCTCGTGCTCGCCCAGGCCCTCCGGGATGTCTCCGCCGGAGAGGGCGACGACATGGTCGTCGGCCAGTCCGGTAGTCCGCGCCACGGACTTGTGCGCGTACAGCTCGTAGTCCGCGCCGTACACGGAGCCGAGCACGATGATCACGACTTCGCGGACGCTCGGCGACAGGCTGGTGTTCGTCGACTCGGCGACCTGGAACTCCAACAGCTTCGCCGTCACCTCGGGATGCAGCAGGAGCGCGTTGAACGGGCCGATCAGGGAGCCGTCCTCGGTCGTCGACCGGATGCCCAGCCTGTCGGTGAACACCACCCACGAGCCGATCAGCTGGTCGTAGAGCTCGCGCTGGGCGGGGGCGAGCGTCGCCGGGGCGGCCAGCGGCAGCCGTCCGCCGAGCGGACGGGCGGACTCATTCATCGCGGCAGCCCCTTTGCGCTTCGCATGCCCCCTTTGAGATTTCCCGTCATCGTACTCCAGCCGTGTTTCAGGCTGTGAGCTGCGATTTCTGTAGCGGGGGGCAGGCCTGCCGGGACCGGTTAATCGGTTGCGGGCCACCGGGACAGGGTGTCTGATCCGGCTATGACGATTCTGCTGGGCACGCCGACGGCCGAGGCAGTCCGTGAGGCTGTTGCCGCGCTACGGGAGTGGCAGCACGACGAAGCGCCGATGCAGCTGCATCCTGGGGACATCGGCTGGAACTACCGCTTCGGAACGGCCGAGACGGCCGCGGTGGTCCGCACCTGGAGCCGGGACGGGCGGATCCTCGCCGTAGGGATGCTGGATTCGCCGACGCTGGTGCGGATGACGGTCGCTCCCGACGCCTTCCAGGACGAGGACTTGGCGCGGCGGCTCGTCGAGGACTTCTCGCTGCCTGAGCGTGGCGTGCTGCCGGAAGGAGCGGTGTCCGTCGAAGCACCCCAGGGCCTGCTGCTCCACGACCTGTTGACCGACGGGGGCTGGGGCGTCGACGAGCCGTGGACGCCGCTCTTCCGCGATCTCGCCGAAGCGGTGGCGGACCCCGGCGTGTGGATCAAGGCGATCGGTCCGGAGCAGGCGCAGGACTTCGCCGACGTCCTGCGGTCCGCGTTCAACACCACGAGGCCCACGCGCGAGTACCGGCACGAGATGGCCGCGGGACCGTTCTACGCCGACGCCCGATGCCTGGGTGCTTACGACGAGCAGGGCAACCCCGCGGCGGTGGTGACGGTCTGGTCGGCCGGCCCGGGGAAGCCGGGACTGGTCGAGCCGATGGGCGTCCACGCGGACCACCGCGGCCGCGGCTACGGCCGGGCGATCACCCTCGCCGGGGCGGCCGCACTGCGGGAGATGGGCTCGTCGAGCGTGCGCGTCTGCACGATGAGCTCCAACGTCGGCGGCGTCGCCGCGTACAAGGCGGCCGGGTTCGCGGCGAGGCCGGAGATCGCCGACCGGATCCGGAAGGTCTGACGGCCGCCTGGGGCCGAGCACGTCCCCCGATGAACAGGCAGGCCGCGCACGGTGGCTCGTGCGCGGCCCGCCCTGGGTTCTTCGTCAGTCCCCGAGGTCGCTCAGGAACTTGTTGGTGTATTCCAGCGGTGTCGTGCTGGAGACGGAGTCGCAGGTGGGGGAGGCATATGTGTCGGAGCAGGGCGTGTCCCGGTCCAGCGACCAGTAGTGCAGCCCGGCCAGGCCGTTGCTGACCGCGTATGAGGACAGCGTGTCCACGTCCGCGGTGGTGAAGGTCTCGCTGGTGGCGTCGTTCATGCCGATCATCGGCGTGACGGCGATCTTACTCGCCGGGACTCCGTAGGTGTGCTCAAGGTTCTTCACCGCCTGGATCGCCGACTGCGCCATCTCGCAGCTGCCGGAGGAGACCACGCACACGCTGCTGGACGCGTTGCCGTAGTCCATGGTCATCAGGTTGATGACGTACTTCTTCAGGCTGGAGCCGAGCACCGCCTGGACGACCTCGTTGCCGAGCGAGTTCACCCCGCCGTAGCTGCCGTCGGACGCGCCCAGCGTGGCGAGCGTGAAGGAGAACTGCAGATTCGGGTACTGCGCCTGTGCTCCCGCCGCGGCGGCGACCAGGTTCTGAATGTCCGACTCGCTCTGGCCGCCTTCGATGTCGAAGTCGATGCCGACCAGGTTCGGGCTGGCGTAGCGGGCGATGAAGGAGTCCATGCCGGCCGTCGAGGCGCAGGTGAAGGTTCCAGCCGCACCGCCGGTCGACACGACGTAGTTCAGGTTGGCGGCATGGAGCTGGGGCACGTTCTCCGCGGCCCAGTTGGCACCCGAGACGCCTCCCCAGGTCTCGCTGCCACAGGCGCCGGTGGCGAACGCGAGCGTGAGCGCGGGCAGCTTCGGGACGTACTGCGACACCAGGCTCCCGGAACCCACTACCGGCAGGTCGGACCCGGTCACGGCCGACTGCATCTGGTAGGTGTTCCAGTTCATGTTGATGGTGACGTCTTTGTACGGGCTGAAGAGCAGGCCGTTCACCGAACCCGTTCCGGTGCCGGTCCCTC
>Ga0302314_10018502_pt1 | contig 11618 bp, 5 predicted proteins | sample III_Palsa_N2_3_FD_200533 | JGI IMG/M metagenome (GOLD analysis project Ga0302314, IMG submission 200533) | Peat permafrost microbial communities from Stordalen Mire near Abisko, Sweden - III_Palsa_N2_3 | ecosystem: Environmental > Terrestrial > Soil > Palsa > Peat permafrost | place: Sweden... | reverse complement strand
CGTGCATACACTTGTTGCGCAAGGCAAACTCTATGCCGGACGCCTCTGCTGTGCGCAGTGGGCCGGCTATTTTTCATGGAAGCTAAATTCAAGGGTGAATCCAAATGTTGAAGATATTGAGCATGTTTACACCAATTCGTAGCAGCGTTGCCGTTGTGGCGGCCTGTGGCGTTCTCTTTCTGGCCGGTTGCGGCGGCATGTTAACCACGGCTGGCAGTGGCGCTGGGCTCAATCAGGGTGGAACATTAGGCGGCTCCGCCTATGCAGGACAGCAAGCCATTGCATTTGCCACGGTTAAACTCTGGTCGGCAGGCTATACGGGATACGGATCGGCTGCATCGCTGCTGGCAACGACGACCACGGCCAATGACGGCATCGGCACATTCACCTTCGTCAAGAGCGGCACGAATGGAAGCTCCAGCGTTACGGGAAACACCTGGGCCTGCCCGGTCTCGGGGAATCCGCAGATATATATCACGGTGACCAGCGGCAACACTACGGGCAACGGCCTCAATAATTCTGCGAATAAGAACACGGCGATTGAGTTGGTCTCTGCACTGGGTCCATGCAGCGGCGTCACCAACAGCGAATACGTCTATGTGGATGAGTACACCACGGCAGCTACCGTCTTTGCGCTCGCACAGTACATCAATCCCGGCACGACTCCGGGAACATTCTCGATTGGAACCAGCAGTACGACACAGGGTGCCACTGGCCTGAATAATGCTGTCGCCTCCATCGCCAACCTAGCTAGCATCCTTCAAAATGGCGCACTGAGCGCTGCGCCAACATACACGGGTAGCGGAGCCGCAGCAGGCATTACGGTGACTGCCACGGCTGAGTCCACAAAACTGGCTACGATTGCGGACGCCTTAGCCACTTGTGTCAATAACCAGACCGCGCCCAATACTAGCTGCACCCAACTCTTCGCGGGCGCGGTACCGCCTGTGGCCTCAGTGACCAGCCAGCCCGGTGCCACCTTTGGAACGGCACAGGACACGGTACAGGCTGCGTATTACATGGCGACCAACCCTGCCGGCAATGGCGCTGTAAGTTCAACCTGCACAGCCGCCAGTCAAACGACAAATATTGGCTGTATCTATGCTTTGGTGACGGCGAACAGTCCATATGCAACTTCAGGCTCTTTGCCCACGGACTGGACCATCGGCGTGACATATACGGCTTCAGGTACGTGCCCCGGAGGTGGCTCGTTTATCAGTGGTCCCTACCATGCGGGTGTCGACGCTTCCGGCAACATCTGGTTCGTCAACGGCGGCGCAACCAGCGTAAACCTGTCGGAGATGAGCGTGATTGGACAGCCCCTCTTCTGCGCCGGTGATCTTGCCGCCGGGCGCGGCATGACTATCGATTCCAACGGTAACGTCTGGGCCAGCTTTAATGGAACAACAACGGCCAATAACGTGATGCTGGTTCCCAACGGCAGCACCACGCCCGTCTACACGGCGATATCGGCGTCGTTTCCCGCTCCCTATACCATGACCGCGGACGGTGCGGGCAATGTCTTCATCAACGAAAACGCCACTGGCGGTTCGCTGCTGGAGTGGGTTGCTCCCAGCACTACTGCCCCCGGCTATCCCACTACCATCGCCAGCGGCTTCAATGGAACCACTGCCGCCACTTTGGGCTATGTTCAGGTGGATACGCAGGGGCGCATCTGGGATTCCACCTCCACCGTTGAATTCCTCTACGAGATATATCCCCCTACCACCATCACTGCCTATGCGGTCTCTGGCGGAACGGTGACCTTCACCTCTGCCAATACCTTTGCTGTTGGGAATACGGTTGAGGTCAACGGTCTTTCTACTCCTGAAGGCCTGCTGCTCGACAATCAGGTCTATACGGTCACAGCTGCAACCTCCACCACCTTCTCCGCTGCTACCTCTGCCGCCACTATCGCTCTTGCATCGGACTCCGGAACGGCGGTGATACCGGCCGGTAACAATGGAGCTACCGTGGCCACTGCGGGCAACGGGTACACCTGGAACAAGTTTGCAAACGACGTTGGCGCAGCCGAGTACGGCATGGCGATTGATTCCAACAACTACCTGTACCAGGGCACAACCTGCTGCGGCACTGCTACTCCCTATCGCGGGGCCGTCAAGTGGACTCCGGGTGCGGTTGGAACTACGCCGGTCAATACCGTTAGCACAGTCGATTTCGGCGGCATCAATGGTGTTCGCGGGACTGCGGTTGATGGCGCAGCGAACTTCTGGCTGGTCAACGAATACCCTAACAGCAGCGGTGCAACAGCATCCACCGGTAACTACAGTATTGTGGAGCTTACCACCAGTGGCAGCGGGACGACTGCGACCTTCGGTACACTCTCCCCCGCCGGCCTCGCCACCGAACCGCCTGCTACCTGCTCGACTGCCGGGGGTTGCGCCACACAAGGCGGTTTCTTTAATGGGCCAACCGACTTCCTCTATCCGTTCGATGTAGAGATTGATCCCTCCGGCAACGTGTGGGTGACGGACCAGGGCACAGTAGAAGGCAATACCCTCGGTGTCTCCATCTCCGAACTCGTTGGTGCAGCGGTTCCGGTGGTCACACCACTCTCCATCGCGGTGAAGAATCAACAGTTGGGAACGAAGCCTTAACCTGCATTGCAGCAGGGAAGCGGGGCAGTCTTCGGGCTGCCCTTTTCTTTTGCCAAAAAGCTGCGCCGTTACCATGTCATCAAGTTTTGACCCTTCTGTAACAGGTTTTTATAGCCGGGGAGGTGTCTGGTGCGTATGATTCCGAGTGACAGCCATAAAATAGGCCCGGTTCTGTTCCACCCCTTTAGGAGATACACCTTGCGCTGCAATACCGGACCCACAAAGACTTTCTCGAAGCATCTTGTCACCATCGCCGTACTGATTGCAGTAAGCGCAGCCACGCTGCTGACGACGGGCTGCGGTGCGGGAACCCTCGCTGGCGCTGGCAGCGGCCTCGGTATCGCCCCGCAGGAGATCTCCGGAAAGGCGATGGGCGGCAATGGACCCATCGGGAATGCGAGCGTCAAACTTTACGTTGCAGGCACCGGTGGATATGGGCTGGGCGGAACCACGGCGCTTGCCAGCACGACGACCCTCACCAATAGCACGGGATACTTCACCATCAGTCCAGGCTCCTATACCTGCCCCGCAGGCGGACAGGCCTACCTTGTTCTGAAGGGAGGCGATCCGAATGGTGGCAGCGCGGCCAGCAACACCGCGATCTCGCTTATCGCTCCGCTTGGCACCTGCGGAAGCCTGCCCAGCTATACCGTCATCAATGAAGCCACCACTGTGGCCACTATCTTCTCCGCGGCGCAGTTCTTCAATGCAAGCACGGAGACCTTTGGCTCGAACTCCACGACGCAGTCCGAGCTGGGACTTTCCAATGCCTTTGCATTGGCCATGCAGTTGGTCCCGCAGGCGCAGGGTTTTCCTAATGTCACCTTCACGCCATCGAGCAGCGTAACCGGCATCACCATGACGGCCACGCCGGATGCCGGGAAGCTTCAGGCCATTGCCGACATCCTCGCGGCATGCGTGAACACCACCGCAAATACATCTGCCAACTGTACCGACCTGTTCAACTCGGCGGTAGCGCCCAGTGCAACGTCGGAGCTCAGCGGATCCACGTCAACGTATCCCGCGGTCACCGACACACTGATAGCGGCCTACTACATGGCGGTTAATCCGGTCGATGCCGGCGCGACCGGGGGCACATCCGGAACGAACTCCAACTGCGCCGCGGCCAGCAATACCTCCGTCCCCAATATCACCTGCCTGTACGACCTGATTCCGGGAGCCGGCACGCCATTCAGCACGACTGGATTTTCCGCAGTCCCGTCGGACTGGACGATCGGCATTGCGTATACCTCCAGTGGTACCTGCACCGCTGCCGGCGGTGGATCATTCATTCTTGGACCGTATAAATCGGCTGTCGATGCCAGCGGCAATTTCTGGTTTATCAGCGGCGCTGCCCCGCCCGCCAATGCGAACCTTAGCGAGATGGGACCACAAGGTCAGGCGCTGAACTGTCTCGGCAACCTGGCCGGCGGGCGCGGCATGACGATCGATACAAACGGTAACATCTGGGCATCGTTCAACACGGATCTTGCAGCCGCAGGCGTCGTGGAGGTGCTTGCGGGCAATTCCACGCTGACGACATGGCCGATGACTGGTGGCGCTCCGTACTACATGGCTGCCGATGGGAATGGAAACGTCTTCTACACCACGATCGGATCGGGCGGTGGAATCGCCGAGATCATCGATCCAGGCACAACCACAACGCCGTTCCCGCAGGAAACCCTCACTTCCATCTCCATTACGGGAGTGTCCTCCAGCAGCAACTCCACCTCCGGCATGGTGGTAGACGCCTCCAATCACGTCTGGATGTCCTACTCTTCCACTGAGGATATTGTGGGTGACTATCCCGGATCGGCAACTACGCCTATCACTCTCACCGGCTACTCGGTTGCGAGCAATGTGGTGACCTATACGAACAGCGGTACCAATACGCTTGCCGCCGGTGGCTTCGTAACCATTGCGGACAGCTCGCCTCTCAATGGCCAGAGCCTCGCAGTCCTTGCTTCCCCGGCGCCGACGTCGACGTCGTTCGCAGTCTCCTTTAACACGGCCAACGCCACGGTCACGGAGTCTGGAACGGCAACGCCGGCCCTGACCTACACTCCGGGCATCATTGCTCCCCTGGGCACGCCGTATGGTTTTGCTGCCGATGCAGGCGGTAATGTTTATAACGGAACCACCTGCTGCTCCGGCACGACGGCAAACCGGTTCATAGAGAAATTCGTTCCGGGCGCAACGGCTACAGCGACGACACGCACAAACAGTACTCAGGATGTTGGCGGTATCAATGGCGTGCGTTCGGTCGCGATAGATGGTGCAGGCAATCTTTGGGCCGGCATGGAATATCCCGGAGTTGGCACAGTCACTGGCAGTGTGGCCGCTACCTATGGTGTAGCTGAAATGAGCAGTGCGTTCACGGCGATATCCCCTGCGACTGTTCCTGCCACCTGCTCTGTGACTGCGCCGGCACAATGTCCTACCGGAGGTTTTCTGCATGCCGGATTAGGGTATGCGCAGGACATGGAGATTGATCCTTCCGGCAATGTGTGGGTAGTCAATAACGGTACGAATGGCGGGACTCCCGCCCTCCAAGCCGGTACGCAGATCGAGCAGATCATCGGGGCGGCCGTACCCATCGTCACGCCGCTTTCGGTCGCTATTAAGACTGGGAAGCTTGCTACCAAGCCATAAGTTGCATAACAAACAATCACGAGGGCAGCCTTTGCGGGCTGCCCTTTTTCTTTCAGTAACAGAGATGGGTGATAATCAAATGATGAAGGCCGGTATCAGAGTAGCGGTGGTTGGGCTGGGCGCGTCGCTTGCGCTGGCAGGATGCGGTGGTTCCTCGTCTGGAACAACGCCAGCAGCTCCGGGCGCAACCACGGTCAAGCTGGTGAGCGACTTCGTATCGCCGCCGGTGGGGACCAGCGTTCTGCTCACCGCGACGCTGAGCGCAAGCAGCGGCACACCGTCGGGCACAGTCACTTTCTATGACGGCACTACTTTGCTGGGCACGGCGACGGTAAGCGCGGGCGTGGCGACGCTGACCACCACATCGCTGCCGACGGGAAGCAATAGTGTGACGGCCGTATATGCCGGGACATCGACATTTGCCGCGAGCACATCGAGCGCTGTCGCCGTCACCGTGAGCGCGGCGGTGACGACGAACCACATCCTCTTCGTGGGCGACAGCTTCACCCATGGACGCTACCTGCCGGTGCGTACCTATAACTCGGCCGGTGATACGGATGCGAACTACGGGCAGACGGGCGCGCGCGCAGAACTCTCGACTGAGCCGGGACCGTACGGTGGTATCCCGGCCATATTCTCGAAGTTTGCGGTTGAGGCCGGCCTGAGCTATGCCGTGACCATTGAGGCGATCTCGGCGACGTCGCTGGCGAACAACTACGCGGCGGCTTCATCGGTTATAGCGCAATCGACGTGGAACACCGTGGTGCTGCAGGAGGTCTCGACCCGGCCGCTGACGGTGGCGTTGAGCGCCGATTCCACCAGCGACCCGAACAACTTCTGCAACAGCGTGGCGACGATCGAAGCAGGCGTGCATGCGGTTGCGCCGACGGCGAAGATCTTTCTCTACGAGACGTGGCCGCGCGCCGATGAGGCGGAGGCCCTGGGTGCGTCGACTTACTCGGCGAACCTGACGGCGCTGGCGAACCAGTATCACAACGTCTACTACAGCGCGATGACGAACGACGGCAAGATCGCGGATGTGGCGGCGGCCGGCGATGCGTGGCTGGCGGCGATCAACGCCGGCATCGTGAGCGCGAACCCGTATACGACGACGACCGGAAACTTCCTCTGGTTCGGCTATAGCGCCACCAGCAACCCCTCCACCTCCAGCTCCAGCCCGGACGAGATGCACCCCAGCATCTACGGCGCGTACCTGAGCTCGCTGGTGCTCTTCTATCGCATTACCGGGGTCGACCCGCGCACACTGGGTGGGAGTGAGTTGGCAGCAGCGTCGCTGGGCATTTCGTCCACCATGGCAGTGAGCCTGCAGCAGCAGGCCTATACGCAGGTGACGACGGGAACCAGCGCGCCCATCAACCAGACGGTGACCAATCCGTGCACGGTGACGGGCTAGCGGCACACATTATTACGGGCGACCGGACTTATCGTCTCCACACTGCAGAACCCTGAAGCCGGGCTCGTGCGTGACAACCGGCAGCGTCACAGGCCATCCCGTGGTGTTCTCCCAATCCGGGTCGCGGTGGCCGATCAACAGGTACTGCACTCCAAACTGGTTACAGTAACTCCGCGCCCACTCCGCGCTCGGAGCCGGCGACGCATACAGCTGCGCCGTGGCCTGCTGGATCGCTGGACACTCCGCCGGGTCGCCGCCAAAGTGCGTCGCGCAATCCCGCTCTGCATTCAGGATCTGCCTCCCGGTATCCATCACCAGCAGGCGCTGGTAGAACTCGCTCGGCCATACGACGATGTCCTGCCGGTCAGGTATCGGGTCGATGGGCCGGAAGCCAACGACCGCGTCCTTTGAAGCCACGCGGTCCAGCGCGGCAAAGGCCTCACGAATCTGGAAAGCATCTTCCGGCAGCTGGCTGTAGCCGTTCTGCACGCGCGGCGTCTCGATGGGCAGCCACGCCCGCAGCAGCAACGCGCCGTAGATCGTCCCGGCCACGCCCAGCACCAGCAGGCTGGTGAGCAGCCTCCGCCGGCCCGGGGTGACCGGCACAATGGGCACCTTTCCGGGAATCCACCATGAGCCGAGCACATCCGCGGTCAGCAGCAGGAGGAAGAACTGCGGCAACATCACGGCGCGATAGCCGAAGTCGTTATTGCTCATCACCGAAGAGCTGATAAAGAGCACCATGACCAGGCCGCATAGGGTGAAAAACAGTGACGTGTCCCGTGCTGCGTCCACCGGCATCGGCTGACGGCGGCGCTTGGCCAGAAGCAGCAGCACGAGCACGGCCCCATAGACGCCCAACTCCATCGCCAGCCCCGGCAGCAGCAGGAGCAAGCGTATCGTCTGGTCCAGCAGTACCGGATGCGCCTGGCTCCAGGCCGCGAAGATTGGCAGGCCGGTCAGCAGACCGGAGTCGATCATCCGCCGCACGCTCAGCGAGAACATGCGCGGCGCAGGCGCGGTGCTTGCGTTGCCGGCTGCAGCATGGGGAAGAGTGACTATCAACTCATAGACGAAGGGCGCAAGCATCACAGCGCTCAGCATGATGATGGCCGCCACGCGCCGCCACAGCGCAAACCGCTCTGCATCGCGCAGCACGGCCAGCCGCACTACCCAGGCGATCATCAGCAGCGCAAAGCCGAATGCAACGTAGATCGACAGGCCAAACGCGCTGGCAAACGCTGCCGCCGCCAGCACAACGGCCCAGCGTTTGCTGCCGCGGCTTACGGATTCCAGCGTGCGCCAGAGAAAGAGGAATGCCAGCAGGCAACACAACACGCTCGCCACATGGTGCGGCACCCACAGCAGCGAATCCGGCCACGCGGCGATGGGGTCCACTGACCACCACTCGATATCGCCATTCAAAGAGGACTGCAATACAGGATTGCCCAGCGCGGGGATGATGCCCGCGCCCATCACCGCCAGCAGCCCCAGCGCCAACCATCGCTGCCTGCGCTCCCAGCGGAAGAAGTGGCTGGTATAGAGCTTCACCGTCGCCAGCAGGCCGAAACCGGCCCAGATGCTGCTCGCAATAAACGACTGCCGCGCCGAGACGTGCGCCAGCTTTACCACCGCCGCGCACAGCACGTACCAGAAGTAGTAGTAGCGCATCGGCGCGGGCGACCCACCGAAATACAACGGATTTGCCGGGGGAACGCCCGTTCTGGCCACGGCGTCCGTAAATGCGATACGGTAGCTCTGGTCGGCCATCACCACGCTGAAGAAGAGCCTCTTGCCGGACTGCCAGTCCACCAGCATCAACAGCACAAACGCGATCCAGCCGCAGACCAGCAGCGCCGTGACCCACTTGTCGCGGCGAGACCACCCCGGCTTGCCGCTCTTCTGCGACAGCAACACAAATGTGCCCAGGGCCAACCCTCCGAAGAGCCAGCACAGGCCGCTCAGCCCTGCGCTGCGCCCCACCAGGTAAGAAATGATCGGTACCACGCTGAAGGAGCAGGCGATCGCCCACATGGAGCGTTCCGTGAACTCCATCTGCCGGAAGCCGAAGAGATCGGCTGCATAGGCCACCACATAACCCGGTGCATACAGCACCGCGGTAAAGGCCAGCACGGCCACCAGGCTGCCCAGCACATCCTGCAGCATGAAGTTATGTATGGGTAAAGTCCACACGGGAGAGTGTCGCAGCCTCGACCTCCATTTTCCCACACCATCGCACTTCCATAGGCGCTGCCGGTTTGCGCTTGGGCGCGCGTTACTGGAAGATAGAGAAGCGGGAAGATAGAGAAGATGGAAAGTAAAACCAGAAAAGTCGAGCTTTTTGATACAAGTCTCCGCGACGGCCTGCAACAGCCAAACCTCGAGATCTCCGTGCCGAGTGCCGCCAGCCTGCTGCAGCGCATGGGTGCCTTTGGCGTGCAGTACGCGGAGATCGGTTTTGCCGGGGCAAACCAGTTTGTAGGCGATTTGGTCAGCGCCCTGTATCCGGTGGATACCGGAGCGATGAAGCTGGCCCTGTTCGGCAGAACGCGTGGCCGCGGCACCAGGGTGCAGGAGTGGCCCGACGTGCAGTTCATGATCAAGCACAAGGCGCGCGTGCCGGTAGCAGTGGTTGTGGTGAAATCGCGGCTGCTCGATATTGCAAAATCGCTGGAGACGACTCCGGAAGAGAACCTGCGGATGGCCTATGAGACCATCGCCTGTCTGCATGACAACGGGCTTGAGGTGTTCGTTGATTTTGAACACGCCATGGACGCCGCCTGCGGCCGCCGCGAGAACGGCATTCTTTGTGACGCCGACTCCGGGAAGCGCAGCCTGGATTATTTTCACGAGATGGTGGCGCAGTGCGGCAAGCAGAAGGTAGGCCGGGTCGTTATCTGCGACACCACCGGCGGCGCCGGCCCGGAAGAGGTGACAGAGGTCATCAGTGGCTTAACGCAGACATACCCCGATGTGAAATTCGGATTTCATGGCCACACGGACCGCGGTCTCGGAGAAGCGAACACCCGCGCCGCCATCTTTGCCGGCGCGGTTCAGATCCAGGGCACACTGTTGGGAACGGGCGAGCGCTGCGGCAATGTGAACCTTACGACCGTCACCGGCAGCATGCAGCTGCGGGGCGAGGCTGAATTCGTCTCGCCGGAGGCGCTCACCGGGCTTACCAGCCTCGTGCATTCTGCGTACGCTGCCTTCCGGCTGGAAGTGCCGCACGGTGCGCCTATCGTTGGCCCCGGTGCCTTTGGCACATGGGCGGGCATGCATGGCAGCAGCGAGCGCAAAAACCCGGGAGCCTATCTGTGGTGCGATCCCGCACGGGTGGGAGCCAATGCCGTGATCGGCGTCAACGCGCAATCCGGAAGAGCGAACATCATCCTGCTGTCGCAATCGCTTGGCGTCCCGCTGGATGGAACGCAGGCGCAGGCGTTGATGGACGCCAACCAGGCGATGATCGACGGCGGCGGTTACACGGCGAGCGAGGTTTCGTTCCGGCTGGCCTGCATGAAGGTGCTCAGGACCCTGCACAATCGCTTCAGCATAAAGAGCTGGAAGGTTGTCGATGAATCGGACGAAGCCGGGAGCAGGCTGGTGCAGGCTACGATGTCCTTGTCCATCGGCGACTCCAAAGTGGCAGTCACCACGGCCGAGGGCTCCGGCCCAGTGGATGCGCTGAGCAAGGCGATGCGGCAGGAGCTGGAAAAATGGTATCCGGTGATCACGCAGATGCGGTTGGACACCTTCAGCGTTACAGCGCTTGATGTGTCATCCCACGATACGGCGGCGCACGTTCGCGTCACGGTCAGCTTCCACGCCGACGGTCATGAAGTGTGGACCACGGCAGGCGTGAGCAGCGATCTGAACCAGGCGGCGCTCATGGCTATCGTGGACGGCTTCCATTACTGGCTGCTAAAAAACTCTGACTGATTAAAAACAATTTTGCAGAAGCGACGGAATGGGTCGAGAACCCCGAAGCATGAGCCAGCGTACTGTTCTGATCGATACGGATACCGCTTCCGATGACGCCGTGGCCCTGATCATGGCGTTGCGGTCACCGCTGGTGCATGTGGCTGCCATCACGATCGTTGCCGGCAATGTATCGGTGGAGCAGGGCGCGCAAAATGCCCTGTACACCGCGGAGTTGTGCGGCTCCGGCGTGCCGATCTACCTGGGTGCTGCGGGGCCCTTGAAGCGAAAGCTGCAACGGGCAGACTGGTTTCACGGCGCGGACGGCATGGGCGACCACGGCTATGCGCCCGCGCACCGCAAGCCGGAGGCGCTGCATGCGGTGGACGCCATCATTGAGACCGTGCGCAGGCATCCCGGCATTGAGGTCATCACACTGGGCCCGCTCACCAATCTCGCCCTTGCGCTGGAGCGCGCGCCGGAGATCGTTGCCCATATCAGCCGTTGCGTCATCATGGGCGGCGCGCCCTGTTGCGAGGGAAACGTTACACCTGCGGCAGAGTTCAATATCTGGGTCGATCCGGATGCGGCGCGCACCGTCTTCCTGTCTGGATTACCGATCGAAATGATCGGCTGGCAGCTTTCGCGTCATAAAGCCGTACTCAATGCGAAGGACATTGCCGGAATTCTTGCGCTGAAGACACCATGGGCCGATTTCGCAATCGAGTGCAACAGCACTGCGGCGGTGGCCTATGCCACGCAGACCGGCGAGCACGGCATTGCACCGCCGGACCCAACGGCGATGGCCGTGCTGCTCCATCCTGAACTCTGCCTCAGCTCCAGCATGCACTTTGTCGAGATTGAAACGGCGAGTGAGCTAACGCGCGGCATGACGGTTGTAGACCGCCTGGAAGTGAGCGCTGACGCAAGAAATGAAGCCGTTTGGCACGAGGCCAGGGCGCACGCTCGCCCAGCAAAAATATGCTGGAAGCTGGATATCGATGGTTGGAAAG
>Ga0302314_10018497_pt1 | contig 11618 bp, 5 predicted proteins | sample III_Palsa_N2_3_FD_200533 | JGI IMG/M metagenome (GOLD analysis project Ga0302314, IMG submission 200533) | Peat permafrost microbial communities from Stordalen Mire near Abisko, Sweden - III_Palsa_N2_3 | ecosystem: Environmental > Terrestrial > Soil > Palsa > Peat permafrost | place: Sweden... | reverse complement strand
TCAGCCGACCTCTATTGGATGGCAGACGTGTCGCGCAGCAAGCTTTGTGCCCAGCTGCCCGTTGAAATACACATCGGGAAGCTGGGGCGCGTTGGCTCGTTAACTCGCGCCGGGGCCAGAAGGGACTGTCAACGAATTGCAGTGGCCGTCGGAATTGCGAAATACGATGACAGGAGCAAGACAAATAGGTCGACACGATCACTACTGTCCGGGATAGCGTCATCGGGCTTGTCATAAGTGATTGATAGGATGGAGTGAACCGCCCGTTTGGGTGTGTCGCCGACTTGAACTGCGTTCCGAGATTGCACCAGCATCCGCGCCCAGGCCAGGGGCGGGAGTCGGGACGATGTACGAGGGCAAGCTGGTCTTCTCCCAGCTGATGGACCATCTGCCGCAACACACCTTCCGGCGGCTGGTCGAGCGTTATGGCGGTGACCGCTCGGTGAAGAGTTTCAGCTGCCAGGATCAGTTCCGGTGCATGGCTTTCGCGCAACTGACCTATCGCGACAGCCTGCGCGACACAGTGACCTGTCTGAACGCCCAGCAGGCCAAGCTCTTCCACATGGGCATCCGCGGCCAGGTTCGGCGCAGCACCTTGGCCGACGCCAACGAGCGCCGGGACTGGCGGCTCTACGCGGCCCTCGCCTCGGTGCTGATCGTCAGCGCCCGGCGCCTTTATGCCGGTGACAAGTTCGGCGCGGACCTCGAAGGAGCCGCCTACGCCCTGGACACCACCACCATCGACCTGTGCCTGTCGCTGTTCCCCTGGGCCCGCTTCCACCACAACAAGGGCGCGGTGAAGCTGCACACTATGATCGACCTGCGGGGCAATATACCCGTGGTTGTCCATATCGATGACGGCAAGTCCTACGACACCGACATTCTGGACGTCATGATCCCCGAACCCGGAGCCATCTATGTGATGGATCGCGGCTTCTTCGATCTGGTCCGCCTCTATCGGCTCAACCTCGCCGGCGCCTTCTTCGTGGTGCGCGCAAAGGATAATCTCCGCTTCCGCCGCATCACCTCCCGGCCCGTCGATCGCGCCAGCGGCCTTATCTGCGATCAGATTGTCGCCCTGAGCCTAAAGTCGAGCGCCAAGCGCTATCCCGCCAAGCTGCGCCGGGTGCGCTATCGCGACCCGCAGACCGGCAAGACGCTGATCTTCCTGACCAACAACCTTGGCCTGCCGCCACGCACCATCGCCGACCTCTACCGGTGCCGTTGGCAGATCGAGTTGTTCTTCAAATGGATCAAGCAACACCTGCGCATCAAGAGCTTCTTCGGCAACACCGAGAACGCCGTGAAGACCCAGATCTGGATCGCCGTCTGCGTCTACGTCCTGATCGCCATTGTTAAAAAACGGCTCGCCCTGGAGGCCAGTCTCTACACAATCCTACAGTTGGTCAGCGTCACCGCGTTCGAAAAAATACCATTGGATCAACTACTTAACTTCAAAGCGCGCACGAAAAACGCCTATGCAGAAAATAGCCAATTGAATCTATTCAGCAATTAGCCGGACAGTAGTGATCGTGTCCCCTTATCTTCGCAGTACAGCCCCTAGATCACCTCCAGATAGTCCTTGTCCGGCAACGCGGGAAACGGCGCGGTGGGCAGGGTCTGGTACCAGAAGGCGGTGGAGGCGATGTCGTCTTGCAGCGGCAGGTAGCGGCGATCCTTGTCGGTGCGCCAGCCCAGCGCCTGGATGGTGACCCTAAGGTCGGTCTCGAACCGCACCGGGTCCACGATGTGCCAGCGGTACATGCCGAACCGCTGCTGCGAGCGATAGAGGCCGTCGGGGCGGAGCACCTGGGGCAGGCCGGCGTAGGGGGTGGTGAACTCCACATAGGCGGGCGTGGCCGACAGGTCCCGGTCCAGCGCCCGGACCATGGCGCCGGGGTCGAAATTGTAGGCGCCGCAGAAATAGTCCTCGGTGCCGGTGCCGCAGATGGTCGGGAATTCACCGTCGCCGTCCATGAAGAACTTGATCTCGCCCTCGCCCCACCAGCCGCTGTTGTTGACCCCCCAAGCCATATAGGTCCCGATGAAATGGCCCTGGCCCTTCACTCCGTCGAGGATGGTGTAGTCGGTCTTGAAAGGCAGGGGATTGGTGCGGCGGAACTGGGCGTGGAAATAGGCGACGTCTTCCGGCACCTCGGTCAGGGTGTAGTTGATCTGGTAGTAGACGTAGATGGCGTCGGTGCTGAGGTTGGTCAGGGTCATCCGCGCCCGGGTGCGGAACGGCATCTCCCAATAGCAGTTGAAGGCCCGGCCCGGGTTCACACAGACGGGCAGGGAGGTGACCTGGGCGTAGCTCTCCCAGCCGCAGGCAAAGAAGTCGCCGGCCGGGCATTCCACCGAGGGCTGCTCCTGATTGTCCCAATAGGCGCGCAGGATGGTGTGGCGCCATTTGCCGCGGGCCAGGGTCATCCAGATCTGCTGGATCGCCCCGGCGCCCGAAATGTCGGCCAGATCCACCGTCTCGCCAGGCTGGACGATGATGTAGGGCGAGACCTTCCAGCCTTGTCCGAGGCCCCGCGCAGCATTGGCCGCCGGTCCGTCGGTGGACATGCCGCCCTTGCCCTTTTCGCCGGTGAAATTCTCCGGACTGATCGAGCGGGTCTGGGCATGGGACAGCCGCGAGAGATTGCCCAGATGCAGGCCCAGGCCGTTGAAGTCGGTCATTGGCGGTTCCTCTTATCGTTATCGGCGCCGGGTTGCCGGGCGGGTGCTACATTCCCGTTTTGACTTGAACCTTGTCCAGCCCTGACGCGGGTCGATCAGAAACGCGCACAACCACGCAAGAACCATCATGACAGTCTCGCAACGCCGGTGGTAAGCATCGGTCAAAGACAGGCAAGACCGGGGCGGACATCGGATGAACAGACTGAGGCCTGACTTCATCTGGACCCCGCGCCAGGCCATCGATCCCACCGGATGGCGGCGAACCTACCTGGGCGCCGAGGTTCCGGTGGATCAGAAGAACCGCTGGTACTTCTTCCGCAAGGTCGTCGACCTGCCGGCGGCGCCGGGCGCGGGGTCGCTTTCGATCACCCTGGACGGCCGCTATCTGCTCTACGTCAATGGCGTCCGGATCGGGCGCGGCCCGGTCCGCTGCAGCCCGTTGTTCCAGCGCTACGACAGCTACGATCTGGAGGGCCGGCTGAAGGCCGGACGCAATGTGATCGCCGTGCTGGCCCACACCTATGGCGTCGACACCGCGTTCCACGAGACCGTCAAGGGCATGTGGCAACCGACCTTCGGCGAAGGCGGGCTGTGGGTCGACGGCGCGGTCGAGGCCGGCGGCGACACCATTCCCCTAGCCAGCGACGAAAGCTGGCGCTGCATCCAGTCCGACGCCTGGACCCAGGATGTTCCCCAATCCAACCACTCGCTGGGCTTCATCGAAGACCTGGACGCCGCCCGTTTGCCCGAGGATTGGACCGGCGCGGGCTTCGATGATTCAACCTGGGACGCGGCCCAGCTCATGGTCGCCGGCGGCGGCCCGCCGGAGTCGATGTACGGCGGGCTGGAGACGCGGCCGTTTCCGGTCCTGGTCCCGCGCGCCATCCCGATGCTGGAGGAGCGGCTGGCGGCGGCCCGGCGGATCGTCTGGATCAAGGGGCTGCAGCCAGACCCCGACCTGCCGTTCCATCAACGGTGCTACAAAGAGACCCTGGTCGAGGCGCCCGACGACGCCGTCACCCGCCCGGGCGACCTGCTGAAGCTGGCTGATGGAACGGCGGTGATCCGCACTGCGCCGGGCCGCGACGTCGCCATCCTGCTCGACTTCGGCGCCATCATGACCGGCTATCCGCGCATCGAGATCGAGGCGCGGGGCGGCGAAGTCGTCGAGATCGCCTGCGCTGAGGGCCTGCCGCACGAGTGGGACGCGGGCGGCCCGCCGCCGGACGCGCGCATCCGGCCCAACCCCTGGCTGGGCGCCGATTCCCACCTCTGCCGCCTGACCGCCAAGCCGGGCCGGCAGCTGTTCGAGCGGTTCGAATGGTGCGCGATCCGCTGGATGCAGCTGACCGTGCGCAACGCGCCGGAGGGCCTGACCATTCGTGGCCTCGGCGCCAATATCGCCAACTATCCGGTCGAGGAGCGTGGCCGGCTCGCCACCTCCGAGCCCTTCCTCGACCAGCTCTGGGCCACCGGCGCCTATACCCTGCGCCAGTGCATGCACGATGCCTGGGAGGACTGTCCCAGCCGTGAGCAGCGGCAGTGGCTGGGCGATGTGACGGTGGAGAACCTGGTCGGTCATTCGGCGTTCGGCCCGTGCGTGGCGCCGCTCAACGCCAAATATCTGCAGCAGGCGGCCGAGAGCCAGCGGCCCGATGGCCTGACCCAGATGTTCGCCCCCGGCGACCACCGCACCAACGGCACGCTGATCCCCGACTGGACGCTGCAGTGGATTCTCACCGCCGCCGACCACTATCGCTACACGGGCGATGTCGAGACCATCCGCGCCATCTATCCCTCGATCCTGAAGGCGCTGGCCTGGTTCGAGCGGCTGATGGCGCCGTCGGGCCTGGTCGCCAACATGCCCTATTGGCATTTCATGGATTGGGCGGGCGTCGGCCGGCACGGCGAGGCGGCGGCGCTGAACGCTCAGCTTGCGGGCGCCTACCGCGCCGCAGCCATTCTGGGCCGGGCGGTGGGTTGGGAGGCGGCGGCGGAGCGGTGCGAAGGTTTCGCCCGCCGGCTGGCGGCGGGGCTGGAGGCGCGACACTGGGACGAACGGCGTGGGGCCTATGTCGACTGCGTCGATCCGGTCACGGGTGAGCAGGACCTGCGCGTCTCGCAACACGGCAACAGCGCCATCGCGCTGTGGGGCGCCGCGCCGGCAGAGCGGATCAGCCGCGCGCTGGACCGGATCACCGAGAGCCGCCGGCTGACCTTCACCGCCGCCCCGCCGATCGCGCGCAAGGGTGAGACCCTGGACCCGGAGGAGGGGGTGGTGATGGCCAACACCTTCTACAGCCACTTCGTCTATGAGGCCCTGGGCGCGCACGGACGGTTCCCCGAGGCGCTGCGGCTGATGCGCGAACGCTACGGGCCGATGCTGGCGCGCGGCGCGACCACCCTGTGGGAGAGCTTCGAGCCCACCGCCAGCCTCTGCCATGGCTTTTCGGCGTCTCCGACCTATCAGCTGTCGCGGCGGCTGCTCGGTGTATCGCCAGCAAAGCCGGGGTTCGCGGGGATCGATGTGGCCCCGAACCTGGCCGGCCTGGACCATGCGGAGGGGGTGGTTCCCACCTGCGTTGGCGATGTGTCGGTTCGGCTCGAGCGCGCCGGCGACGGGTTCGTCGCGCGGGTGGAAGGGCCGGCGGGGGTTCCGATCAGCTTGAACGCGGCGCCGGGCGTGACGATGGACGGAGCGGTGACGAAGGCCGGCGGGACGCTCGAGGCCCGGTTCAGGCCGGCCGCGGTCGGCGCTACCTTGAACTGACGGGCCCCGCGCCGCCGTCGCCGGGGCACACGGCGTCTCCTTCGTTGGGGACAAGACGCAGGTCGCTGATCGTCACGGACAAGGCGCCGGTTGTCGACAGCAAGAACGGCGACGAGACCCTGGACATGTCCGCGCCGGCGCCCTGGAAACAGGAAAGCCTGATCTTGCTGGTCTGCCAGTCCAGCGGCGCGGCTGTTGAGCTGCGGGTCAGCAGGCGGGTGACGTCCACGCCGCCGCCGCAGTCCGGCCCGCAGGCCACCGCCAATCTGACGGTCCCCGTGGGCGCCGTCGTCACGCGATAGCGCATCAGCAGCGCCATATCGCCATTGGTCTGGCGACGCAGGTCCGCTGGGCCGCCGGTCACCGCAAGCACGCCGCCGCCCTGACCGCTCCAGGTCGCCTGGCGTGCATTTTCCTGGGCGCCGGCGTCGACCGCGCGCACCGTGGCCGCGCCGCTCGCGCTCAGGCTCCATGGACTGGGCGCGTGTCCATCGACGAAGAACCGCTCGAGATTGAGGTTGGCCGATCGCAGACCCGGGTCCTCCGACAACACCCCCACCTTGGCCCGGTGCGCGTAGGACAGGCCATAGCCATAGGCGAACTGGGGCGCATAGCTGGGCTCGTCCGGGTGTCCGGGATTGCGGTCGGCGCGCGCCGGCCAGGAGAAGGAAAGCCGGCCTCTGAAGTCGTGGCGTGGCGCCCCTGAGCGCGAGCCGATGAGCACGTCGGCGACGCCGCCGCCTTCGGTTCCGGGCAGCCAGGCGGCGACGAAGGCGTCCGAGGCGTTGATCTGCGGATTGGTCCAAAGCGGTCGACCGGAGAGAAAGACCGAGACGACCGGTATCCCTTGCGCCTTGAGTCGTTTCAGCAGGGCCAGATCGTGTCCGTCGCCCGGCGAGTACTCCAGGGTTTCGATATCGCCTTGGAATTCCGCATAGGGATTTTCGCCGAAGACGACGATGGCGACGTCCGGTTTGCGGGCATAGGTCCCGTCGACCGACAGTTCGGCGTGTCCGCCTCCGGCCGTCACCGCCTCGTTGACGCCCGACCAGATCGACTGGCCGTGCGGGAAGTCGCTGTTCTTGTTGCCGACGCCCTGCCAGTTCAGCGTCCACCCGCCGGATTGCTTGCCGATGTCGTCGGCGCCGTCGCCGGCCACCAGCACATGGGCGGAGGCTCGGATCGGCAGGATCCGGTCGTTGTCCTTGAGCAGCACCAGGGACTCCCGCACCGCACGGCGGGCGATGGCGCGGTGCTCGGCCGAGCCCAGGCGCTCGAAATGGCCCGCCGCTGGCGAAGGCCCGCCGAACAGGCCGGCCTTGAACTTGACCCTCAGGATGCGCCGCACGGCGTCGTCCAGCCGGCCCATCGGAATGGCGCCTGAACGGACCTCGGCCAGGGTGTGCTCGTACAGGCCCTTCCAGCTGTCGGACGCCATATACATGTCGAGACCTGCATTCAGCGCCTGCGGACAGTCGGTGGTGGAGCAGCCGGCGACCTGGCCGTGGGCGTTCCAGTCGCCGACCACGAAGCCCTTGAAGCCCATACGGTGCTTGAGCACGCCGGTCAGCAGGCTTTCGTTGCCGGTGTCCTTGACCCCGTTCCAGCCCGAGAAGGAGGCCATCACCGCCAGCACGCCGGCGTCGATCGCCGGCGGATAGCCCTGGGCATGCAGGCGGATCAGGGTCTGCTCGTCGATCATGGCGTCGCCCTGGTCGACGCCGCCCTTGGTTCCCCCGTCGCCGAGGAAATGCTTGGCCGTACCCATGACGTGGCCGGCGGCGATCGGCCGTCCGGGCCGGAGCGGTCCCTGCAGCCCCAGCGTCATCGGGCCCGCGTAAGCGGCGACCACGTCAGGCTCTTCCGCATAGCCCTCGTAGCTGCGGCCCCAGCGGACGTCGCGCGGCACCGCGACGGTGGGGGCGAAGGTCCAGTCGGCGCCGGTGGCCGACACCTCCTCGGCGGTGGCGCGGCCGATTTCGCCGATTAGTTCGGGGTCTCGCGCGGCGCCCAGGCCGACATTGTGCGGAAAAAGCGTCGCGCCCTTGATCTTGTTGTGGCCGTGCACGGCATCGATGCCGAACAGTAGCGGGATCGGGACATGGCCGGGACGAGGCTCGGCCGCCGCGGCGCGGAAGGCCCGGATCAACTCCAGCCAATCGCTGGCGGGTGCGCGGTTGTCGCCGTGCGGGGAGGAGTTTCCCCCCGCCAGCAGTGCGCCCAGGGGGTAGCGGCGCAGATCGTCCGGATCGATCGAATTGATGTCGGCCTGGATGGTCTGGCCGACCTTCTCCTCCAGCGACATCCGCGCCATCAGCGCGGTGATCTTGGCCTCTGTGGCCGCATCGGTGAACGCCGCCGGGCTGGCCGCCTTCGGCCAGAGTTGCGGATGGGCGACTGCGCCGTCGCTGGCGGGAAGAGGAGCGGCCGCGGCGAGGGGAATCGCCACGGCCGCCGCCAGGACGCTCGCCCAGCAGATGGCGCGCTTGCGGCGTCGGAGGATCGTCGCGGCGCGCTGGTCACTGAAGGGCCCCTTGGCCCGTACGCTTACAGTCATCGGGCCGCGGCGCTGACGCTAGGTCGTGCGGGGGCGCCAATCGGGTGGCTGAAGTAGCTGTCGTGGGATTTACCGAGCGCGAGGGCATCGGCGTGCTCCTTGGCCAGGCCGGCCATGATGTTGCCGATGCGGCCGGTGCTGACCACGTCCATCAGCGGATCATAGGCGTCGGGCGTCACCCCCATGCCTTCGAAGATGTAGAACCAGCTCAGGTCGGTGAACAGCTCGCCCCCCTTGGGCCTTATGCGGCCGGTGGCGCGATAGCGGTCGATCCGCTCGGTCAGGCTGTCGGGGAGAGGCATGGCGCTGACGTAGCGCCACAGGGGCTCGTCCCGCAGGGTCAGGCAGTAGTGCAGGACGATGAAGTCGCGGATGTGCTCCAGCTCATGGACCAGTTCGGCGTTGTAGGATTCGATGTTGGCCGGGTCGAACCGCTTGTCAGGAAAATGGTTGAGCAGGTTGAAGACGCCGCTGATGGCCATGTGGATGCTGGTGGACTCCAGCGGCTCCAGGAAGCCGGAGGAGAGGCCGATGGCGACGCAGTTGCGGCTCCACAGCTTCCGGCGCCGGCCGGCGGTGAAGCGGAGGAAGCGAGGCTCACCCAGGATCGTCTCGCCCAGGCTGCCGGTGAGATCGTCCAGGGCGTCCTGATCGCTGATGTGGTCGCTGGCGTAGACGTAGCCATTGCCGGCGCGCTCCTGCAGCGGAATGCGCCAATGCCAGCCTGCCGACCGCGCCGTGGCGCGCGTATAGGGCGTGCGCGGCGTCGCCATTTCCGTCTGTGTTGCCACAGCCCGGTCGCAGGGCAGGTAGCTGTGCCAGTCGATATAGCCGGTGTGCAGCGCCTGCTCGATCAACAGCCCCCGAAATCCACTGCAGTCGATGAACAGGTCCGCAGCCAGCCGTCCGCCGTCGGTGAACACCACCTCGTCGAGGAAGCCGTCCTCGCGCTGGGTGGCCTGGGCGACATTGCGCTCCAGCCGGACAACGCCAAGCCGCTCGGCATAGGCGCGCAGATAGACCGCCACGCGCGCGGCGTCGAAGTGCAGGGCATAGCGCAGGCCGGCGGCAGGGCCGGGCTGGCTCATGTCCGGAAAGGCGAACTTGCCGGCGTCGCCCAGGGCGGCGCAGAGGCTGAAGTCGTTGAACTCCGGCTCCAGGCCGTCGGCCTTGGCCTTGTGCCAGGCGTGGAAGAACGGACGGCGGTTGATGGGCGTCCCGAACGCGCCGAACGGGTGCCAATAGGCGTGGTTCGGCTTCAGCCAGTCGATGAACTTGATGCCGAGTTTGTAGGTGGCGCCGACGTGGCGGGTGAAGTCGGCCTCGTCGATGTCCAGGAACCGCAGCAGGTCCATGATTGACGGGATGGTCGCCTCGCCCACACCGACCGTCCCGATGTCCGGGGATTCGATGACGGTGATGGAGCAGCCGAAGTTCGGCAGGGCGCGGGCCAGTACGCTGGCGGCGATCCAGCCCGCCGATCCGCCCCCGACGATGGCGATGCGCTTGATGCGGTTATCGGACGACATCTTGCAACAGTCCTTGGTCGGAGGCGTTCGGCAGGGGTGCTTCTTAGAATTTGTACTTAATGCCGGCGTAGTAACGCCTACCCCAGTTGTCGTAGGTGAAGGGAAGGTCAGGCCACTGCAGATAGGTGTGCTGGTAAGATCCCGTGATGTTCTGAACCGAGAAGATCACACCGAGCTGCTTGGTGAAGTCGTACCCGACCTGGCCATCCAACTGCCCGTAGGGGGCCTCGTAGACCGAGTAGACCTTTGAAACGCCGTTCTGGTCGTTGAAGGCGAAGGTCGATCCCACGGGGGAGTCGTTGATGCTCTTGTCGCGCCAGGAATAGGACAGGCGGGCCGAGAAACCGTTCCGTTCGTAGTAGCCGGTCGCCGTCAGTGCGTTCTGTGACACGCCCGGGATGGGGCCCTGGGCCGAGAACGCCGTCTTTTGCACGGAGTAGGATTCCGATCGGGTGTAGTTGGCGGCGACCCCGAAGCCCTTCAGGCCGGACCACATCCAGTTGCCGTCGAAGGCGTACTGGAATTCCAGTTCGGCGCCGTAGATGGAGCCCGCGCCGCCGTTGACCGGCTCGGACACATTGGCCGTGGTGCCGCCGATGGTGGTGGCCACGTTCTGCTGTTCGACGAAGCTGTCGATCGCCTTGTAGAAGCCGGACACGCTGATCAGGCCGCCGCGGGCGAAATAGTCCTCCCACGCCACATCGAACTGGTTGGCGCGATAGGGATCCAGGTTCGGGTTGCCCGAAGAGCCGCCGTCGAACACGAAGGTGCTGCTCCCACCCGACCGGGTGAAGCCGTAGGAGTTGCCGAGGCCCAGCGAGAACAGGTCCTGCGGCGACATCACCCGCGCGGCGTCCAGGCGAACCTTCTGCTGGTCCGTGAGGTCGAGCACGAAGTTGAAGGACGGCAGCACGTCGACGTAGTTGCGGGTGGTCTGTACGCCGACGACGTTGGAGTCGACGCCGTTCCAGGAGGCGGTGCCGTAGTAGGTCGGCGACTGCGCCGCCTGCCCGTTGTCGATCACCAGGTTGGTGTCGACGATGCGGACACCGAAGTTCATGTGGAATTTGTCGCTCGGGCCGCCGATGTCGCCCATCAGATAGCCGGCGTAGGTCTTCTCCTTCACATCGAACGAGCTCAGGCCGTCCTTGAAGAACTTTTCGGTCATGTTGGGCACGCCCGCGCCGGCCCAGACCTGTTCCAGGTAGGTGGAGGGATTGGTCATCGAGGCCGGGTTCTTCACGATGATCGGGCCGGCGCCGAAGTTGTTGACCACCAGGGCCAGGCCCGGATTGGTGGTGGCGGTGGAGTAGGGGACGTTGATGTTGTTGCCGTTCGAGTACCCGGGATCCTGGTAGTAGAGCCATGGCCCTTCGTTGGGCCCGACCGGCCCGGCGACCTGACCGGTCGGCAGGTCGCCATTGATCAGGTAGCGGCCGAAGACCTGGTCGATGTCGCGGTCCGCGACACGGAAGCCGGTCGAGAACACAGTTTCGACAGGTATAAAGTCGGCCTTGTACTGGACGTCGCCCTTCACCGACCAATCGGTCTGGGTGGTGTAGTTGGCCCAGGCCCAGTTCGACTTGAAAGTCGTATAGGCCGGATTGTCGAGCACGTTGGACAGGTAGCCGACGGATGGCAGGCCGGAAGTCCCGCCATTGTTCCAGGTGAACTGATAGCCGGGATTGCCGCCGTTGCAGTTGTCGGCGCCGTTGTTGCAGCCCGGCGCGCTGGGCGATGTCGGAACCCCGCCCGCGGTGTTGTAGAGCCCGTGCTCCACGTCGGCCTGGTCGGCCTGGAAGTTGGACGTGGCGCGCGAGTAGAAGACATCGAGATCGCCCTTCAGCTGGCCGCCCGGATCGAACTTGTTGATCCATTGGAAGTTGTTGGCTTCGCTGAGGGTGTGGAAGTAGTCGGTGGCCGTTTCCGCGCCGTTGGCGCTGAAGGTGCCGTTCTGGACCACCCCATTGCCATCGATGGAATAGGGGTCCGCCGAATCGATGCCGGGCATGTTGGCGGTCTTGGTCGAGCCGTCGCCCTGGCCGTTGAACCAGACCTTGTCCGAGTAGCTGATCTG
>Ga0302314_10018496_pt1 | contig 11619 bp, 11 predicted proteins | sample III_Palsa_N2_3_FD_200533 | JGI IMG/M metagenome (GOLD analysis project Ga0302314, IMG submission 200533) | Peat permafrost microbial communities from Stordalen Mire near Abisko, Sweden - III_Palsa_N2_3 | ecosystem: Environmental > Terrestrial > Soil > Palsa > Peat permafrost | place: Sweden... | reverse complement strand
CTTTTCCGAACAATAAGCGACGCAGCCGGGCATCAGGCTTCGCGCTACCGCCGGCACGCACGCCATCTTGACACGTCCGCGATGCTGCACGCCGATGTCACGCAACTCCATCAGCGTCACGTCGAGCTCGTCGACCAGCCGCGAACCGCTGGCGGCCAGCGTGGCGCCCACGGCCGTCAACTGTACCTGGCGCGTGGTGCGGTCGAGCAGTTTCAGCCCGAGTTCGGCCTCCAACTGCCGGACCGACAGGCTGATCGCGCTTTGCGACAGGCCGATATCCAGCGCCGCACGGCTGAAGCTGCCGTGCCGCGCAACCGCAAGAAAAGCCCGAAGCTGACGCAACGCGACATTCATTTGTAAAGCTCATAAATGAACACGATAAATCAATTTTACATTGGAATGCCGCCGGCATTCAATCGCCGCAAAGGCCAACGGCAAAATAATCAGGGAGACCGGTGCATGGACACCAGCGAAACAGTTGCGATGGCGGAAGGCGCCGCATCATCGAGCGGGGGACCGCTCCGGGTGCTCGGCCGGGCCAATTCGTTCAACGTGCGCAAGGTACTTTGGGTCTGCGACGAAATCGGCATCGCGTATACGCGCGAGGATTTCGGTCGCGGCTTCAAGCCGACCAACACGCCTGAATTCCTCAGGCTCAATTTGACCGGGCAGGTGCCGGTCGTGATCGATGGCGACCGGGTGATGCGCGAATCCAACACGATCGTGCGGTACCTCGCGGCCAAGCACAGGGCGACCGATCTCTATCCGGAAGACCTCGGACAGCGGCAAGCCGTCGAGCAATGGATGGACTGGGTCGCTTACGACATCACGCACGCTTTGCGCGGCGCGTTTCTCGGCGGCCAGCTCAAGGAAGCGCCTTATGATCATCCCTGGTATGTGCAGCAGGGACAGAAAGAGCTGATCCATGTGATCGGTCTTCTCGACCGCCATCTGGCGGCCAATGGCCCTTACGTGATGGGCGACCGCTTCACCATCGCCGACATTCCAATGGGTCTCGTGGTCAATCGCTGGTTCATGATCTCAAACCTCGAGCGGCCACATTATGCGGCGATCGCCGACTATTACGAGCTGATGACCGAGCGTGCCGGCTTCCGCAAACATGGGCGCAACGGCCTTCCCTGATCGAAGCCGTCGCCTGCATATGACAAATCCCACCCAGTTCAGCCGGAGCGACTCATGCGGCAGGCCATCGGCACGGCGGCGGTCCCTCGCGCGCGATCGCTGTTCAGCGCGCATACCGTTGTCACCATCATGCTCTGCGTGCTGTTCGCGATCATGTATCTCGATCGCGTCAATATCTCGGCGGCTGCGGCACCGCTGAAGGCGCATTTCAATCTGAGCAATACCGGGATGGGGCTGGCTTTCAGTGCCTTCTCCTGGTCGTATCTGGCATCGGTCCTGTTCGGCGGCTGGGGCGCCCGAAAATATGGCGCGCGGGTTTCGCTGTTCGTCACCGTCATCATCGTCGGCATTGGCACCATCCTGACCGGGTTGACTGGCGGACTGGTGAGCCTGTTCGCGGCGCGGCTGGTCGTCGGCCTGGGCGAGGGGCCTGCTTTCCCCGCGGCGACGCAGGCGATGCGCAACTGGTATCCGGCGCATCGCTTCGGCACCATCCAGGGCATTACCCACAGCGCCTCCCGGCTGGGGGCGGCACTCGCGCCGCCTGTCGTCGCCTGGATCATCGTGTGGTCGGACTGGCGCGTCTCCTTCATCATCTGCGGGATTGCCGCGCTGCTGTGGGCCGTGCTGTGGTGGTTCTATTTCCGGGAAGATCCCCGCGAGCACCCTGATGCCGACCCTGAGAAGCTCGAAAATCTCAGCGTGTCACTGCCGGATCGCAAGGCGCGGATTCCGCTGTGGACGCTGACCAGGCGGATGTTCCCGGTGACCATCGTGATGTTCACCTATGGCTGGAGCTATTGGGTATTCGTGTCGTGGCTGCCGCTTTATTTCGCCAACCAGCACCATGCCGACCTGAAGAACTCCGCATTGCTGACCAGTATTCCCTTCGCGGCCGGGCTGGTTGGAAACACCGTGGGCGGCTTGGGATCGGACTTCATTCTGACGCGAACCGGGCGGCGGCGGCTGGCGCGCTGCAGTGTCGTCGCGGTGTCGCTGGTCGGTGCGGCGCTGTGCCTGATCCCGTGCCTCTTGATCCACGACCTCTCGACCGTGGTCGCGCTGCTCGCGGCCTCGATGTTCTTTCTCGAACTCACGATCGCACCGATGTATGCGGTACCAATGGACATATCGAGGGAATATGCCGGGCTCGGCAGCGCCTACATCATCATGGGCGTGGCGATTGCCGGCATCATCTCGCCGGTGGTGTTTGGCTGGCTGATCGACCTGACCGGTAATTGGAACGTACCGTTCGCGACCGGGATAGTCATTCTCTTGATTGGCGCCGCGGCGGTCGGTGGCCTGCGCCCGGATGTTCCGCTCAAATTGCCGGCGGGCGGCTAGGTTCCGCGCGATACCTATCGCCTATCGCTCCTTCCGAACATAGTATTGGCGGCGCCCTCGGTGGCACCGGAGGATGATGCAGCCGTTCCGGCGTGAACGGCGTGACAAAAAGAACAAGGGAGGATGCGGATGGCCGAATACATGGCGGGCAATGTCGCCGATTACGCCGACGGCGATCGCAAGGTGGTCGTGTGCGGCGAATTCGAAGTCGGCGTATTTCGGATCGGCAGCGAGTTTTACGCCTGGCATAACCGATGCGCGCACCGCGCTGGTCCGGTCTGCCAGGGCCGTATCATGAAGCGCGTGCTGGAGCCCGTGGCCGACGACATGACCGTGCGCACCCAGGCCTATGACGAGGCCGAGAGTCACATCGTCTGTCCGTGGCACGGCTACGAATTCAGCATCAAGACCGGATACCACCAGGGCAGCAGCCGGTTTCGGCTGCGCAAGGCCGAACTCGCGATTCGGGATGGAGAAATCTATGTCAGCGCCTGAAGCAGCAAGCGGCAACGACGACCGCAAGAACGATCGATATAGCTGGATCGATTCGATCGCGCCGGATTTGCTGCGCGCATCGCGCGAACTTGTCGAGCAGGGCGAAGCCTCGCGCGTCTCTGACGAGGCGGTGGCGCAAATGCTGACCGCGGCGATCCGGCTCTATGTGGCAAAATCCGACGGCGAAGAACGAACCTTCTCGCCGATCGCAGGCACCCGCGACAGCGAGATGACGCCGACCGAACTATTGTCCGCGGTGTCGGAAATGCTGCGCGCGATGCATCTCGGCCCGATGGAACTGGCGCTGTGGTATCGTCGGCGCCCGGATGAGGACACCTACTTCGGAGGCCAGAAATCATGAACATCCAAGGCAAGATCGGCCCGCAATATGCCGGCGTGCAGCAGATCGACGTCCACACCGATACCCGCGATGTGCTCGCCCATGCCCGGCGCAATGCCATCAAGCGCGGCCTGCAGGACTGGTTCGTGTGCGACATCGACGCCCACCACGTCGAAACCGTGTCGTGGAAGGAGATCGTCACCTATATCGAAGACCCGGTCGTGCGCGACAACGCGATACGCTGGCAGGCGGAGCGGATCGGTGCGCCGCCGTATGGCCTCAACGGCGACCTCGGGCTGCGCTATCAGTCGGTCGGCGGACGCATTCCGCATCAGGACGGTCAGCAGGAAATCGTCAAGGAGACCGACGTCCATCGCGACGTCACCCTGACGCGCCGGGCGATGGATTCGCTCGGCGTCGACAACATGGTGGTGTTTCCGACGCCGATGCTGTTTCTCGGGATGCATCCACAGTCGGAAATGGAGGTGTGGCTCGGCAACGCGTATAATCGCTGGCTGATCGATCGCATCCTGTCCGCCGACGACAGAATAAAGTCGCTGATCTATCTGCCGTTCAATACGCCGCAGGAGGCCGAGCGCACCGTCAGGGAGTTGGGCGACAAGAAGGGCGTGATCGGCTTCTGTGTCACCAGCACCCGCAACAAGCCGGTGCACCACAACGACTACATGCGGCTTTATTCGATGATCGAGGAAACCGGCAAGCCGCTGGCGTTCCATGCCGGTTATCACTGGCAGGACCCGTCGCTTGCTACCGTCAACCGGTTTCTCGGTATGCACGCGCTGGGGTTTGCCTGGTGCAACATGGTGCATATGACGAACTGGGTGCTGAACGGAATCCCCGAGCGGTTTCCAAAGCTCAAGACGCTGTGGGTCGAAAGCGGGCTGGCGTGGGTGCCGTTCCTGATGCAGCGGCTCGACGACCAGTATCTGATGCGCCCGTCCGAGGCGCCGCAGCTCAAGCGGCTTCCCAGCGAATACATGAACCACAATTGTTTCTATACGACCCAGCCGATGGAGACGACGCATCCCAAGGCGCTGGAAGTGACCTTCGAGATGATCAAGGCCGAGACGCAATTGATGTTCGCGTCCGACTGGCCGCATTTCGATTTCGACCTGCCGCAGGAGATTTGCGATCTGGCGTTCCTGACCGAGCAGGCTAAGCGCAACATTTTGGGACTCAACGCGGCGCGGCTGTTCAACCTCGACCCAACACCAGTGAAAAAATTGATGGCCGACTGAACGAAGTTGAAGCCCGCCGCCAGAAGCGGGCACGCCTCGGCAAACAAAAAATACGGGGAAACGGTTTGATGACCACGATATCTGTCGCGGAAGGCGCGTCCGTCCAAACCGAGCGGGTCGCCACCATCAGGAAAGTATGGCTGCGTCTGATCCCGTTCCTTTTCGTGCTCTACGTCATCAATTATCTCGACCGCATCAATATCGGTTTCGCCGCGCTGTCGATGAACAAGGATCTGGCGCTGACCGCGACCACGTTCGGTCTCGCCAATTCGATCTTCTATATCGGCTATGTCGCCTGTGAGATCCCGAGCAACCTCCTGATGGCGCGCTACGGCGCCCGGGTCTGGATCGCGCGCATCCTGATTTCATGGGGATTGGCGTCGGCCGCCACCATGCTGGTGGTCGGTCCCAACAGCCTGTATCTGGTCCGGTTCCTGGTCGGTGTGCTCGAGGCCGGCTTCGTGCCCGGCGTGCTGCTGTATCTGACTTACTGGATTCCGAGTTCGCACCGTGCCCGCGCCAACGGCTACCTGATGATGGCGCAGCCGGTGGCGATGGCGCTTGGCGGCGGCGTGTCGGGCCTCATCCTGGATCACTCCAATGGGGCGTTCGGCCTGCAAGGCTGGCGCTGGCTGTTCCTGCTGGAAGGATTACCGGCGGTGATCCTCGGCGTGGTCGCCTATGGCTATCTCACCGACAAACCGAAAAACGCAAGCTGGCTCGACGAGCCCGAGAAGAACACTCTGACATTGCTGCTCGCCGACGACCAAGCGGGGTCCGGCCGGCAGACAAAAGTTTCGGTGTGGCGGCAAGTCACCCAGCCGCGGATATTGCTGCTGGCGCTGGCGTATTTTTGCCTGGTCAACACGCTCAACGCCAACGGCAGCTGGATCCCGACCATCGTGCGCGAAGTGCTGAAGGCCTATTCGCTATCGCAGGTCGGCTTTATCACCGCCATTCCCGCGCTCGCTGCGCTGGTTCTGATGCCGTTGTGGAACCGCAGCTCCGACCGGATGCAGGAACGGGTCTGGCACGTGGTTGCGGCGATGGCGATGGCGGCCATCGGGTGGCTGCTGGTGATTTACGTTCCCGAGCCGGAATGGCGGCTGGTCGGCCTGATCTTCACGGTCTCCGGTGGCTTCTGCGCGATGAGCACCTTCTGGACCTTGCCGCAGTCGTTGTTGTCGGAAGCGGCGCGGCCGGCGGGAATTGGCCTGATCAGCGCGGTCGGGCTATTGGGTTCGGCGGTGAGCCCGGCCGTGATCGGGTTCCTGCGCGACCTGACCGGCAATTTTTCCGCAGGGCTGTTCTACGTCACGGCGCTGCTGGCGGTTTCGATCGCGCTGGTGTTGATCGTTTCGCGGCTTCGCCCGGTTGCGGCGTAAACGTCGATCGCCTGTTCATACGCGTTTGGAAATCATCGCCGTCAGCTCCGCTCTCACGCGATCCATGACGCTGTCGTAGTCGCGCGGCTTTGGTTGCCGGAACAGGCGCACCGTCGGATACCAGGGACTGTCATCGCGGCCGAGCAGCCAGCGCCAATCCGGATGATGCGGCAGCAATATCCAGGTCGGGCATCCGAGGGCGCCGGCGAGATGGGCGACGCTGGTGTCCACCGTGATGACCAGATCAAGGCAACGCAGCAACGCAGCCGTCTCGGTGAAATCGGTGAGATCGGCCGTCAGATCCAGGATGCTGGTGGATTCAACCAGGAACGCCTTGTCGTCGGGCCTCGGGTCTTTCTGCAGGCTGACGAACGCGGCGTCGGCATCGAGGATGCGGGAAAGCGTTCGCAGCGGGATCGATCGATTTCGGTCGTTCCTGTGGTTTGGATTGCCGGACCAGACCAAGCCGACCCGCAACCTGTCATGGGGACCAAGGCGACTTTCCCAGGCTTGCACGCGGCTTGCCGCAGGGGCAGGCAAATATGAGGTTCCTGAAGGAATTGTATCGAGGCGGGTTGCAAAGGCCAGCGGCAGGCTTGACATCGGACAATGGAAGTCGAACGGCGGCAATGTGTGGGCCGGGAACGGAAAGCATTGTGAGACGCCGGCCAGATTCGACAGCAGCGGATAGGCCGGCCCATCAACGACCAGAATCACGCGCGCGCCGCGCTCAGCCAGCATCGGCACATAGCGTGCGAACTGAATGGTATCTCCAAAACCTTCGTCGACATGGACCAGGATCGTCTTGCCGTCGATGGTTTCCTTGCCGAGCCATATTGGCTCGGAGAACTTCGGATAGGGCGCGGAAAACGATGGAATCTTCCGCCGTGCCTCGTGCCCGGCCCAGCCAGATTCGAAATCCCCCAGCAGCAAATGCAGGTGTCCCAGGCTGATGTTCACCTCGGCGTTATCCGGATCGAGACTCCTCAGGCGACGATAATTGGCAATGGCTTCTTCGGAGCGGTGAAGTTGACCAAGCACCAGGGCCTTGTTGGTCAGTGCTTGAAGGAAGTCTGGCTCAAGTTCCAGGGCCCGGTCGAACCATTGCAGGGCCTCTTCCTGCCGGTCGGGCAATCGCGCCAGGATGTCGCCGACGCCATTGCACGCCCCGGCATCGCCGGGATCGAGTTTGCAGGCCCGCTGGCTGTCCTGCAACGCCTCCTTGAGCCGATTCATATCGCGAAGCGAGCGAGCGCGTGCGCGCAGCGTCAAGGCATGGTCCGGCTTTAGCCTATTGCACAAGTCGAAGTGTTCGACCGCCTCCGCGAGCCGTTCCAACTGATGGAACAGGACCGCGCTTTGATAGGCCGCTTCCCAGTGACGCGGATCGAGCGTCAGGATGTGCTGAAAGCTCAACAGCGCATCCGCGGGACGCTCCAACGCCAGCAGAACGTTGCCGAGGTTCTTCCACAATTCGGCGACATCCGGCTTGAGCTGCACCGCCTTGTCGAAGGCCTTGAGCGCCTCCTCAAGCCGCCCCTGGCTTTGCAGAGCGGTGCCGAGGGTGACGAGATATTCCGGCTTGGGCGCTTGCCGCAAGGCGCGCGCACCCCACTCAACGGCATGATCGTATTGCTTGGCGTGGAGCGACAGCATGCCCATCAGATTCAGGCTGTCGGCGTGATTTGAATCCGTGGCCAAAGCTTGCTGGCAGCAGATCTGCGCATCGAGGTATTGCCCGGCTCGCAGATGGCGCAGGCCGGCTTCGTAAAGCGCCGCAGGGCTGCCAGGCTCGCTGGTCGGGGATTTTCGGCCGGCGGCCCGGCGCTCTTGACGATTCATCCGCACATTCCACGATGATTTGAACGTCAACCACTAGATGATTCTGCCATGACCGGGAACGCAGCCGCGGTAAGGCATCGGTTTTTCTTCGCCGAAGCCGCATGACCGTCTTGGTGCATGCCCCTGAATTTGGTCGTGTTTCCAGGCTCGATCCGCTAGCTTGCGCTCAACGATAATGAGGGACGCCGGAACAGGACATGATTGAGCTGCGTCAGTTGCGACAGTTCATCGCTGTTGCCGAAGAACTCAGTTTTCGCCGCGCCGCCGATCGTCTGCACATGGCCCAGCCGCCGCTCACGGTGACGATCAAGCAGATCGAGGAAGAGGTGGGAACGCTTCTAATCGAGCGCACCAACCGGATCGAGCGCTTGACGCCCGCGGGCCTGGTGTTTCTCGAAGAATGCCGGCGTACGGTGATGCAGGCGGAGCGCGCCATTGCAGCGGCGCGGCGCGCCGGCGCGGGGCTATCCGGTGCGCTGCGGGTGACCTTCGTGGCGAGTGCCGCGCGTGAAATCCTGCCGGCCATCCTGCGCGCGTTTCGCGAGCAATATCCCGACGTCGAGCTGACGCTGACCGAGGCGATGACGGCGCAACAAATCGCCAGGATCCAGGCCGATGAGGCCGATGTCGGCTTCGTGATTCCGCCGCTGCGCGATGCCGACGGGCTCAGCGTCGATGTGGTCGCAAAAAACCAGATGGTCGCGGCCATTCCGGAAAGCCATCCGTTGGCGAAGCGTCCCTCGGTCGCGCTGGCCGATCTCGCCTTCGAACCCTGGATCATTTTCCCCGCACGGCAGGGGCCAGGCTTGCACGAGCGGGTGCTCAGCGCCTGCGCCCAGGCTGGTTTTGTGCCGCGGGTCGGCCAGGAAGCCTTGCAGATGGACACCATCGCCAGTCTCGTGGCCGGCGGCATGGGGGTCGGCCTCGTGACCCGCAGCATTGCCACCGCCAACCGGCCCGGCGTGGTGTTTCGCGATCTCACCGGACTGGGCACCCCGGTCGAATACGAACTCGCGATCGCCTATGGCCGCCCGACGCCCTTGCTGGATGCATTCACCGCCGTGATCCGGTCGCGCACCAACTGGATGGGGCCTGCTTCGGTTTAGGCAAGAAAAGCTGGCCGCTATGCCCTCGCGAAGGCTTCCCGAGCCCGTTTCCGCGGCCTATCTTGCGGTCCGGACAAGCGAAAAATACCAGGGGAGACGACCATGACCGGCCCGATCGACGAACAACTCGGCTTTGCGCCGGACTATGATTCCCCGGTCCCCTACATGCAGCGGACCCGCGATTATTACACCGCGATCGGCTACACCACGGCCTACCGCTGGGCGCATTATGTCGAGGCGCCATTCCAGAAGCTGAAAAAGCCGCTGGCGCAATCGCGGGTGACGATCGTCACCACCGCGGCGCCCTACGATCCGGCCAAGGGCGACCAGGGCCCGGGCGCGGCGTATAACGGCGGCGCCAAGTTCTACAAGGTCTACGATGGCGACACCTCGAAGTCGCATGATCTGCGGATCTCGCACATCGGCTATGACCGCAAGCACACGTCAGCGACCGACAGCGGTACCTGGTTTCCGCTGCCGCAGCTCCTGAAGGCTAAGGCTGCGGGGCGGATTGGCGAGGTCGCGCCGCGCTTCTTCGGCGCGCCGACCAATCGCAGCCATCGCGTCACCATCGATACCGATGCGCCGGAGATTCTGGCGAACTGCCTCGCCGACAAGGTCGATGTCGCCGTGATCGTGCCAAACTGTCCAGTCTGCCACCAAACCTCGGCCTTGGTGGCCCGTCATCTCGAAGCCAACGGTATTCCGACCGTGGTGATGGGTTGCGCCAAGGATATCGTCGAGCACGCCGCGGTGCCGCGCTTTTTGTTCTCCGACTTCCCGCTCGGCAATTCGGCCGGCAAGCCGCACGACATCGCCTCGCAGGCGCAGACGCTCGAACTGGCGCTCGGCCTATTGGAATCCGCCAGCGGGGCGCGTACCACGATGCAGTCGCCGCTGCGCTGGAGCGCGGATGCGTCCTGGAAGCTCGACTACAACAACGTCGCGCAGATGAGTCCGGAAGAGCTGGCGCGGCGCCGCGCCGAATTCGACAAGCAAAAGGAGATCGCGCGCGGCAACCGGGCGGCCTGACGCCGCCGCGCCGATCGAGGCCAGGAAGACGACAACAACAAAGAATAGATTCAGGAGGACGTCCCGTTGACCCGACCGTTCGAAGGCGTGAAGATTCTCGACTTCACGCAGGTGCTGGCTGGCCCTTATGCGAGCTATCAGCTCGCGCTGCTCGGCGCCGACGTCATCAAGGTGGAACGGCGCGAAGGCGAGGACATGCGGCGCACGCCGCTGAGCCGCGAATGGGCGGAGCGTGGCCTTGCCCCGGGGTGGCAGGCGATCAACGGCAACAAGCGCAGCCTGACGCTCGATCTGCAGAAGCCGGAGGCGATCGCGATCGTCAAGCGGCTCGCCGCCGAGGTCGATGTCGTGATGGAGAACTTTCGCCCCGGCGTGATGGACAAGCTTGGCATCGGCTATGCGGGTTTGTCCGCGGTCAATCCAAAACTGATCTATTGCGCGATCTCGGGTTTTGGGCAGACCGGCCCGGAACGTCTCGGCGCCGGGTATGACGGCAAGATCCAGGCGCTGTCCGGCATCATGGCGATCACCGGCCATCAAGAGACAGGCCCGACCCGTGCGGGCTTTGCGATTTGCGACGTGCTGTCCGGCGCGACCGCGGCGTTCGGCGTGTCGAGCGCCCTGTTCCAGCGCACCCATAGCGGCAAGGGGCAACTGGTCGACGTCTCCATGCTGGAGGCGACGCTGGCGTTTCTGTCGGGGCAGGTGGCGGATTACACCGTCGCCGGCCATCGCCAGCAACAGTCCGGCAATCAGGCCGTCAGCCGCAGGCCGACCGCCAATCTGTTCAAGGCGGGCGAGGGCTATCTGCTGCTCGCGGTGAACAGCGAGAAGCAATACCAATCGCTGATGACCGCGATCGATCGTGCCGATGCGCTACAAGATCCGCGCTTCGTCGACTGGTTCGCCCGGCAGGAAAACGAGCCGGCGCTGCGCGAGATCATCGAGCAAGCGCTCGCGAAGAAAGATCCGCGCGCGTGGGAAAAGATCCTCGACGCCGCCGGCGCGCCCTGCGCCAGCATCTGGAAGGTCGAGGAGGTGATCGACCATCCGCAGATTGAGGCGCGCGCGGCGCTTCAGGAGGTCGATACGCCCTACGGCCGGTTGCGTTTTGCCGGCAGCGGCTTCCGGCTCGCCCATGGTGGCGGCAGGCTCGATTCGATGGCGCCGGCGCTCAGCGCCCACACCGATGAGGTGCTGGGCTCGCTCGGCTACGCCTCGGCCGAGATCGCGTATCTGCGCGCGCGCGAGATCATCTAGCCGTAACGGAAGGGCTTCAGCCTTTCGGAAAATCCTTGCGCATCGCGATTTCAGCGGCGTCGGCGGGAGACAGTACCGGCCGCTCGAAGATCGGTTGCGGCTCGGTGACGATATCGTAGAGCAAAATCTGCTTGATCGGTTTCGCCAGCAACAGCTTGATACAGTCGGCAAGCGTGCCGTTATACACCAGATAAGGCGGCCTGCCGTTCAGGCGCTGGTTATTTAGCGACGGCCATTTTTTCAAATCGGCCGGCGCGTCATAGGCGATTGGAAGGCTCTCTTTGAACATGGCTCGACCGTGGGTGTCATCCACTCCTGAATCTGAGCCAAGCTGGTAAACAGAAGCTGAACGCCGCACCGCGTCGGGTCTGATACGGCTATCAAAAGCCGGGGGAACCAACGAAGAAGTCTCG
>Ga0302314_10018495_pt1 | contig 11620 bp, 7 predicted proteins | sample III_Palsa_N2_3_FD_200533 | JGI IMG/M metagenome (GOLD analysis project Ga0302314, IMG submission 200533) | Peat permafrost microbial communities from Stordalen Mire near Abisko, Sweden - III_Palsa_N2_3 | ecosystem: Environmental > Terrestrial > Soil > Palsa > Peat permafrost | place: Sweden... | reverse complement strand
ACTAGGCGCGCTGGTTCTCCTGCATCTGGTGTCCTGGCCGGTGGTCCTGGTTGTCGCGATCGTTGACCGGGGTCTCGGCGTGCTGTTCGACCCGGCCGCCACGGCCGCCCTGCCGGGCATCGTCGCGGACGGCCAGCTTGAGGAAGCCTGGGCAGCGACAGAGGCGCGTAGCTACGCGGCGAACCTGGCGGGCCCCGCTCTCGGCGGTGTGCTGTTCGGCCTCGGGGCGGCCGTGCCGTTCCTCGGCGACGCTGTTTCCTACCTGGTGTCCTGCGGCACCGTCAGCCGGATCCGCGGCCGCTTCAGGCCGGAGCGGCAGGCCTCCCGCACCAGCCTGCTGCGGGAGGCTGCGGACGGCATCCGCCTGGTACGGCGTCATCCGCTGCTGCGAGCCGTCATGATCCAGGCGCCACTGGTCAATTTCGCGTTCACCGGCGTGATCTTCACCGTCACGCTGGCGCTGCGGCGGGACGGAACAGCGCCCGGAATCATCGGTCTCGCGCAGGCCGGGATCGCGGTCGGCGGCCTTATCGGCGCACTCATCGCGCCGAGGCTTCAGGGCCGCCTTTCCCTGTCCCGGCTGGTCATCGTGCTGGCGGTGAGTGCCACAGCGATGTTCGCCGTCGCTGCTGCGCTGCTGCCCTCGACGCTGGTGGCCCTCCCGATCGCGGCGACCTTCCTGCTGGCGCCAACGGCGAATGCCGCGCTGTTCGCCGCCATGCTGCGGGCGGCGCCGGAGGACATGCGCGGCCGGGTCACCAACACGGTCATACTCGGCGCGACCGGTCTCGCCGCGCTGGCCCCGCTGACGGCCGGCCTGCTGGTCCAGCATTTCTCCGGCACGGTGGCGATGCTGGCCTTCGCCGCGGTGATGGCGGTTGCCGCAGTCATGAGCATGACGCTGCGGGGACTGCGCGAGGCCGAGGCAGAGGCCGCGGCCCATACGGCCGGGGCTCCGCCGCCCTAGCGCCCAGGCTCAGCCGGGCCCGAGGATGAGCCCGCTGGTCGGCACGCCGGTACCTGCCGTGACCAGCACCGGTCCGTCGCCGCGGACCTGGTTGACCGAGGTGCCGCGGACCTGCCGGACGCCCTCGGCGATGCCGTTCATGCCGTGCAGGTAGCCCTCGCCGAGCTGGCCGCCATGCGGATTCAGCGGCAGCGCGCCGCCCAGCTCGATCTCCCCGTCCGCGATGAAGTCCCTGGCTTCGCCGCGCGCGCAGAAACCGAGCTCCTCGAGCTGCATGAGCACGTAGGGCGTGAAGTGGTCGTACAGGATCGCCGTCCGGATGTCGCCTGGCCGGAGGCCGGACCGGGCCCAGAGCTGCCGGGCGACCACGCCCATCTCCGGCAGCCCGGTGAGGTCGTCGCGGTAGTAGCTCGTCATCGTGTACTGATCCGGTCCGCTGCCCTGGGCCGCGGCTGTGATCACGACCGGTGATCTGCGCAGGGAACGGGCCCGCTCCAGGCCAGTGACCACGATGGCCACGGCGCCATCAGTCTCCTGGCAGCAGTCCAGCAGGCGCAGTGGCTCGCAGATCCACCGGGACTGCTGGTGCTCAGCCAGCGTGATCGGCCGCTGGTAGAACCAGGCCGCCGGGTTCGTGGCCGCGTGCCGGCGGTCGGCCACGGCGATCAGGCCGAAGTCGGCGCTGGTCGCGCCGTAGGCGTGCATGTACCGGCGGGCTGCCATCGCGACCGTGGCGGCGGGCGTGGCCAGGCCCATCGGATAGTGCCAGCCGCTGTCGATGGCGGCGGACGTGGCGCCCTGCACTGCGCCGGGGGCGACCTGGCCGAACCGGCGGCCGGACCGCTCGTTCAGTGCCCGGTAGCAGACGACGACGCTGGCCGCCCCGGTAGCGACGGCCATCGCGGCCTGCTGGATGGTGGCGCAGGCGGCACCGCCGCCGTAGCCGATCAGGCTGAAGAAGGTCAGCTCGCCGGCCCCGAGCTCACGGGCGACAGCGATCTCGGCGTTGCTGTCCATGCTGAAAGTGACCAGGCCGTCGACGTCCGCGGGCGACAGGCCCGCGTCGTCGAGTGCGGCGCGGGCCGCCTCGACGGCGAGCTTCAGCTCACTGCGCCCCGAATCCTTGGAGAACTCCGTCGCCCCGATTCCCGCGATCGCGGCGCCGCCGCCGGACGCCGGCGCGGCCGTCATCGGCCGCCCCCGGAGAGCCGGACCGTCCCGGTCACGTGCGTGCCCGTACTGCAGCTGCCCGTTACCGCGATGACCCGCTCGCCGTCCGCCTCGCTGGCCACCTCACCGATGAAGGCCAGCGTGTCGCCGGCGTAGCACGGAACGCCGAGCCGGATCGAGACGCCACGCACGGCTGCCTCCGGCCCGGCCCAGTCGGTGACGTAGCGGGCGACCAGCCCGGTGGAGGCGAGGATGTTCAGGAAGATGTCCGTGCTGCCGCTGCGCACCGCGAAGTCGCGGTCGTGGTGCACCGGGTAGAAATCCCTGGTGGCGATCGCGGTGGACACCACCACGGTCGCCGTGACCGGCAGCCGCCATTCAGGCAGCGTGCCGGGCTGGTCGGGCCGCCAGGCCGGGAGCACCAGTCCGTCGTCGACCCGGAGGAAGGTCGCGCGGACCGGCATGCCGATGCGCACGTCGCCAGGATCGATACCGGTCAGCTCGGCCATGAGCCGCGGACCCTCGGTGAGCTCGACCAGGGCGATGACGAGCGGGAGCTGCTTGCCCGGCACGGGCGGATGACGGTGCACGACGTAGCTGTAGACGGTGCCGGTGCCTGCCGCCGCCTGGTATCCCTGGTCGCTGAGGGCGCCGCAGGACAGGCAGGAGGGCCCGGGCGGATGACGCAGGGCACCGCACTGCCCGCAGCGCTGGACGCGCAGCTCGCCCTGCTGCGCTCCGGCCCAGAAGAACGCCGTGTCCGGCGACACCGGCGGCCGCATGACGGCGCCGGTCTCCGCGGCCGCAGCGGTCGCAGCAGCCGCGGGAGCCGGCGCTTCGCCGCCCCCGGCGGCCGGCCGCGGCCGGAACCTGAGCACCCGCCAGTCCATCTCCGCTACGGGCTCATCGCCCGAGTACCAGACGTTCCTGGTGCTCACGAACCAGCCGTCGCCGAGCGCCGTGCGCTTCGGCCCGGTGACGTCCGCCAGCTCGGAGCGCACGCTGAGCAGCTCACCGTGCCGCAGGTACCGGTGGTAGGTCTGGGAGCAGTTGGTGGCAACGACCGAGCCGAATCCGGCATCGTCCAGGACGGCCATCATCTGCCCGAGCGGATCGGTGTCCGCGCTGCCGGTGAGCGGCTGCCGCAGTCCCGGCATAGTCCACACCTGCACCATCGCCGGCGGCGCCACAAGCTCCCCGTGACCCGAGCGGGCGGCGAACTCCGCGTCGGTGTACAGCGGGTTCGCGTCCCCGAGTGCGTCGGTCCAGTTGCGGATCGCCGGCAGGTTCACCGGGTCCCGCGCGAACCGGGGCTCACCCGGCCCGGCCGCCCGGATCTTCCCGGCCGCGGCCAGGATGGCGGCACTCTGCTCGTCCTGACCGGCCGTCATCGCGGCACCCGCGGCAGCTTCAGCCCGGCCGTCGCGATCAGCTCCCGCTGCACCTCGTTGACTCCTCCGCCGAAGGTCATGACCGTGTTCCGCTTGTTCTGCACGTCCAGCCACCGGGCGAGCTCGGCCGTCTGCTCCTCGGCCAGGTCGCCGTGCCTGCTGACGAGCTCGGCCAGCTCAGTGCCGAGTCGCTGCACCTGCTCCGACCCGAACACCTTGGTCACCGACGCGTCCGCGACGTCGACGGTCTCGGCAACGGCCACCTGCCAGTTCAGCAGCTCGTTCACCCGCTCGGCCGCGCTCGCCCTGGCCAGCGCGCGGCGCACGTCGGGCCGGTCAAGCAGCGGCCGCCCGTCCGGCCCGGTCTGCCTGGCGGCCCAGTCGCGCACCCGGCGGTGCAGTACGCCGATCCGGCCGGACGGGCCGAGCATGACGCGCTCGTGGTTCAGCTGCGCGGTAATCAGCCGCCAGCCGGCGTTCTCCTCGCCGACCCGCCTGGTCACCGGCACTCGCACGCCCGAGTAATACGTGGCGTTCACGTGATGCGCGCCGTCATGCGTGATGATCGGCGTCCACGAGTAGCCCGGGTCAGCGGTGTCGACGATGAGGATCGACAGGCCCTTGTGCCGGGGCGCGTCCGGGTCGGTGCGGCACGCCAGCCAGATGTAGTCGGCGTCGTGGCCGCCGGTGGTGAAGATCTTCTGGCCGGTCACCACGTAGTGATCACCGTCGAGCACTGCGCTGGTGCGCAGCGACGCGAGGTCGGTACCGGCGCCCGGCTCGGTATACCCGATGGCGAAATGCAGCTCGCCGGCCAGGATCCGCGGCAGGAAGAAGTCCTTCTGCTCCTGGCTGCCGTGCGCCATCAGGGTCGGCCCGACAGTCTGCAGCGTGACCGCGGGCAGCGGCACGTCCGCCAGCGCCGCCTCGGTGACGAAGATCTGCTGCTCGATCTGGCCCAGGCCGCGGCCGCCGTACTCGGCAGGCCAGCCGACGCCGAGCCAGCCGTCGCGGCCCATCCGGCTGACGACTTCCCGGTAGACGGGGCCATGCCGCTCGGTCAGCATGATCTCGCGCTCGGCCGGCGAGATGAGCGTCGCGAAGTAGGACTGCAGCTCGGCCCGCAGCGCGCGCTGGTCGTCGGTCAGGTCAGGGAACATCAGGCATCAGCCGCTTCCGCCGCTGCGAGCCGGTCCAGGCAGTCGTCTGCGCCGCCGACCAGCGCGACGAGATCGGTCAGCAGGGCCGAGTAGCGCGGCAGCGGGTAGGTCACGTCCATGCCGAGTCCGCCGTGCAGGTGGTGGCAGGTGCGCATGGCAGCCGGACCGTACTGCGCGAGCCAGTACGCCGCCACATCGGCATCCCGGCCCGGATCCGGGCCGGTGTCGAGCCGCCAGCAGGCCGAGTTTGCCGCGAGGTGGAGAGTCCTGGCTGCTGCGTAGACGTCCGCGATCTGCTGGGCTACTGCCTGGAAGGTCGCCAGCGGCCGGCCGAACTGCTCCCGGTTCCGCACGTGCTCAGTGGTGAGCTCAAGTGCCGCCGCCAGAGCGCCGTCGGCGACTGCGCAGGCGCCCGCGATCGCGAGCCGGCTGAGGTCGGCGGCGTCGCAGCCGTCGAGCAGCGCCAGCACGGGTGTCTCGTCGAGCCGCAGGGTGTACTCCGGCAGTCCGGACGAGCTGCGGGTGCGCTGGCAGGACAGCCCGTCAGCGTCTGGCTCGATTACCGCGACGGCGGTGCCGCCCGGCCGGGCACCGGCAGGCCGCACGCTGCAGGGCACCAGGATCCAGCGGGCTGCCGCCGCGTACGGCACGCCGATCTTGCGGCCGGTCACCGTCGCGGGCTGGCCGCTGCCGGTCATGGTCAGCATGGTCAGCGGCGCGGACGGCATCGCGTCAGAACGCTCGCGGATGGCGGCGGTCAGCAGTGTGTCGCCGGACGCGACACCGGTGAGCAGCCGCGCCCTCAGGTCGCCGTCGGCCGACCGCATCACCGGCAGCACGCCGAGGGCGAGGGTCGCCAGCGCCGGGACCCGCGCTGCGTACCGGCCCGCCTGCGTCAGCACGGCCGCGGTTGCCTGTACTCCGAGCTCGTCACCGCCAAGCCCGGCCGGCAGCGCCAGTGCCAGCAGGCCGGCCTGCGCGAGGTCCTTCCACGCGGCCATGTCGAAGTCGGGGGCTGCGCCTGCAACGGCAGCGTCCCGGCCCGCGAGCACCTGCGCGGCCAGCCGGGATACCTCGGCCTCGGCCTCGCCGGGCGTGAAGTCCATCGAGCGGGTCTCCTCCTCACCGGCTGGCAGTCAGAATTAGAACACGTTTCACCTGGCCGGCGAAAGGACCTACAGGGGGAGAACGCACTTCAGGAGGCCTGACCGGCGCCGCGTCCGTGCCTGGTCAGCGGCTGTCCCGTTGCTAGGCTGCTGCCGAGCAGGAACTCGTGATCAACCCGGTGGCGTAGTGCGCCAGTCGCGGATCGAGCGGGCACGGGTGCGAACGAAAGGCCGCGATGGCAGCGCCGAGAACACGTAACAGCGGCATCGCTGAGCCGGCCAACCCCGGCCCCGCGGAGGCCGACCTGGGCTCGGCTGCCCAGCGCGAGCGGCGTAAGCGCATCCTCGATGCCACGCTCGCGCTGGCCTCCAAGGGCGGCTACGACGCGGTCCAGATGCGGACGGTGGCGGAGCGCGCCGACGTCGCGCTCGGCACGCTCTACCGGTACTTCCCGTCCAAGATCCACCTGCTGGTGTCCGGCCTCGCCCGCGAGTTCGAGCGGGCCCAGGACAGGCTCGACCGGTCGCCGATTCCGGGTGACACCGCCTACGAGCGGATGCTGTACGTGCTCGGCAGGGTCACCAGGTCCATGCAGCGCGAGCCGCTGCTGACCGAGGCCATGACCAGGGCGTTCATGTTCGCGGACCCGAGTGCTGCCACCGAGGTCAACACGGTCGCGCAGATGATGGAAGACATGCTCACCAAGGCCATGCACGACGGCGAGCCGACGGCCGACGAACGTGCGATCGCCCGGGTGATCGGCGATGTCTGGCTGTCCAACCTGGTGGCCTGGGTCACCAGGCGCGCGTCAGCCAACGATGTCGCGTCGCACCTTGAGCTGGCGGCCAGGCTGCTGCTGCGCTAGGCAGCGGTCAGCTCCGCCGGTAAACCAGCCGTCCGCGCAGGATCACCGCGAGCGGCTCGGACAGCTGGCCGAGGTCAGCTCTGGGGTCACCGGCATAGACGACGGCGTCGGCGGGAGCGCCTGGCTCGAGGCCGGGCAGGCCGAGGTAGCCGCGCGCGCCCCAGGATGCCGCAGCGAGCGCGTCGTGCGGCCGGACGCCGGCGGCGGCCAGTGCCCGGATCTCGTCCGGGATGCGCCCGTGCGGGCGCGAGTCAGTCCCGGCGAGCAGCGTGACGCCCGCCTCCGCGGCCAGCGCGGCAAGCTGGCCGTGAGTGCTCGCGCCGCGGACGTACCAGTCCTTGCGCGGGCCGTCCGGGGCCTCCCGCACCTGCGACAGCGACGCCGTGATCACCGACAGGGTCGGGGTCAGGGCGATGCCGCCGGCCGCCATCTGCGGCAGCAGGGCGGCGTCCAGGCACATGCCGTGCTCAAGCGAGTCGACGCCAGCCGCTACGGCGGCGGCCCCGCCCTCGGCCTGCTGGGAGTGAACGGCGACCCGGCCGCCAGCGTCGTGCACGGCGCGCACGACCGCGGTCAGGACGTCGGCCGGGATGGGGTCGTCGCCGGGTCCCCAGTCCGCGATCAGCTTCGCCCAGCCGGTCCGCGCTGCCTGCTCAGCGGCAATGGCCGGGAGCTCGGCGTGGCTGGCACGGCGGCCCCACCCGTCGAAGAACTGGCCTGCCTGAGCGATCCAGGGCCCGGCGTGGACAGCGCGCGGAAGTGCCGGGTCCTGTCCGAACCAGCCGGGCGGGTCGCCTGCCAGGCCGGGCGACCGGATCAGCGTGACACCGGCGGCGACGTGCTCGCCCAGGTCAGCGCGCAGCAGCGTCTCGTCAAGCGGATCCCCTGGCCGCTCCGCGCCGGGATGGGTGTGCGCGTCCACGAGGCCGGGCAGCAGCCAGCCTTCCGCGACCAGGTCGGCACCGGCGACGGGATCCGTCGTCCAGGTATCCCCGTCGGCGTAGAGATCGGCCAGGTCTCCGCCCGGCAGCGCAGGCCCTCGGACTCGCAGAACGCTCAACGGAACTCTCCTTCGGCCAGGCAGGACTGTGTCCGGGTGCACGGGACATGGCCCTGCGCTGATAGAATCGGGGCTAATGGTGCTGACTGCATCATCTCGCGAGATCGGCGCCCGCCCCTGGGTGCTGAATCGCTGGTCGCTATGCGAGCTGTCCGCTTCTCGGTGAACCTGTTGCTTCGCCGCTAACGTCGACTCTTGACATGACGCGGCCCAGGACTACCGATGGAGCCTGGCTTACATGCCTCACACTTCCGGGCGTCGACGCGCGCCCGCGCACTACCGCGGCACGCCGCGCCGCCGTCCGACCTCCGGCCAGCAGGCGGCCTCCGGCCGCCGGCCGGGCGGTCCTCAGCGAGCAGCCCGGCTGGCAGACAGCACGTCTGAGCTGGACCGCGCCCTCGCTGCCGCGGCCGCGCTGCCGCAGCCGCCGGTCATGACCTTCGCCGAGCTGGGACTGGACAGCAAGCTGGTTGCGGCGCTGGCCGCCCGCGACATCCGCGAGCCGTTCGCGATCCAGGCTCGCGCCCTGCCCGACGCGATGGCCGGCCGCGATGTACTCGGCCGGGCCGAGACCGGCTCTGGCAAGACCCTGGCCTTCGGCCTGCCGATGCTCAGCCGGATCGCCTCGATGGGCGGCCGGCCGCGGCCGACCGCCCCCCGCGGCCTGATCCTCGTCCCCACCCGCGAGCTTGCCCAGCAGGTCGCGGGCGTGCTTACTCCGCTGGCACGAACCGTCGGCGTCAGCGTGACCACCGTCTACGGCGGGGTCCCGATCAACCGCCAGATCAGCCGCGTTGGCGGCGGCGTCGACATCGTCGTCGCCACCCCAGGCCGTCTCATCGACCTGATCGAGCGTCGCGCGTGCGTGCTGACCGGCGTCGAGGTCACCGTGCTTGACGAGGCCGATCACATGGCTGACCTCGGCTTCCTGCCGTCGGTCACGCAGATTCTGGACCTCACGCCGGCCTGGGGACAGCGGATGCTGTTCTCCGCCACGCTCGACCGCGGCGTCGACCAGCTCGTCCGGTCCTACCTAACCGATCCCGCGCTGCATGCCGTTGCCCCTGACATTGCCGCCGGCAGCATGGCCGAGCACGCCGTTCTCGTCCTCACCGCGGACGAGAAGGTCGCTGTCGCGGCTGAAATGGCCCGCCGCCCGGCCCGGACGCTGTTCTTCGTCCGTACCAAGCACGGAGCTGACCGGCTCGCCCGGCAGCTGGAGCGGGCCGGCGTCCCGGCCGGCGCGATCCACGGTGACCGCAACCAGAATCAGCGGCAGCGGGCACTCGACGCGTTCGCGGCCGGTCACCCCCGGGTGCTCGTCGCCACCAACGTCGCTGCCCGCGGGATCCACGTCGACGGGATCGAGCTGGTCGTGCACTTCGACCCGCCGAACGATCACAAGGACTACCTGCACCGCTCCGGCCGCACCGCGAGGGCGGGCGCGAGCGGCATGGTCGTGACGCTTGTCGTCCGCGAGCAGCTCCGCGAGATCGAGCGGCTGCACGGGGCGGCCGGGGTCGACCCGGCCCGGCATCACGTCACGGCCGAGCACCCCGTGGTCCAGGAGATCGCCACAACCGGTACCCCCGTGCCGCCACCGCCACCCGCGCCCGAGCAGCGCCCGCGCCCGGCAAGCGCGCCGCCGCGCGGTCGGCGCAGGACCGGCCGTCCGGCACCGCGGCCGGCAGGCCGCCAGCGTCCGGCTGCGAGCCGCAGCCGGAGCGCCTGACCCGGTCTGGCCGGTCCTCCGGCGAGAAGTAGGACGCTGAGCCGACATCCGTTATGTAAGACGCAAATCGGATGGGCCGTGCATAGTACTGCCACTGTGGTCACGTAGCTGACTCAAATTCGCTAAAACCCCACCTTGGCCTGCGATGACACGGCAGAGTGCCCTTGTCACTTTTCACGCGGGAGGGCCCACCTTTGAAACCTGCCACCTGGCCGCTGCGCTTCGGCGCCGGCGGCGTGCTCGCGGTCGGCACAGCCGGAGCCATGCTGACGCTCTCGGCCGTCGCCCCTGCGGGCGCCGCCACCACCCCACCGAACAAGGTCGTCGTGCCTCAGGCCATCACGGTCAAGGGCCTGCACGCGAGCCGGATCTCGGCGGCTGCGGCCAGCACGAAGGAAACCGTGTCGTTCGTGCTGAAGACCCGCAACACCGCGAAGCTCGAGGCCGACGTCGAGGCGGGAATGCCGTCCGGGTACCTGTCGGTGAGCAAGTTCGCGAACTACTACGGTCAGTCGCAGGCCAACGTCAGTGCCCTGGAGGCGTACCTCAAGACCTTCGGCATCAAGTCGAGCGCTTACAGGGACCGCCTGAACATCAGCACCACCGGCACCGTCGCTGACTACAACAAGGCCCTGGACGTCTCGCAGAGCATGTACCGGGCGGCGGCGACCGCCGCGCACGGCACGACGGCCGCGCAGCCGGCCCAGGTGTTCCACGGCACGACGAACAGCGCCACGCTGCCGGCTTCCCTCGCCCGGTTCGTCTACTCCGTGCTCGGCCTGACCAGCTACGCGACCAACGCCAGCGAGGCGCAGCACTCGCTGCTGCGCCAGCCGTCCGGCGCGCACGCGGTGCAGCTGGGCAACCGCACCCCGGCTGACTTCGCCAAGCAGTACGGCCTCGATCCGCTCTACACAAAGGGCGCCAAGGGCCAGGGCGAGACCATCGGCATCATCACCTACGCCAGCGTCCGGCCGTCCGACGCGACGCACTTCTGGACGTCCGTCCTGAAGATCAAGACCAAGGCCAACCGGATCACGCTGGACAACATCGACGGCGGATCGGGCCCGGTCAAGGACGCGCTCGGCTCCGGCGAGACAACACTGGACCTGGAGCAGTCGGGTGCGCTCGCACCGGACGCCAGCATCATCGTGTACCAGGCCCCGAACACCGACTACGGCTCAGCCGACGCCTGGTTCGGAGCGGCCAGTTCCAACGTCGCGGCCACCATCTCCACCAGCTGGGGCGAGTCGGAGTTCGTCAACGAGGCGATCGCCGAGGAAGGCATCGAGTCGCCGACTTACGGCGGCATCTTCAACGAGGCCGGCCTGGAGATGGCAGCACAGGGCCAGTCCGCGTTCGACGCTGCCGGTGACTCCGGCGCGTACGACGATGCCCCGTCCTACACCGACCTGGACGTCGACAACCCGGCTGACAGCCCGTACCTCACTGCGGGCGGCGGCACCACGATCGCCGGCCAGATCCCGCTGGTCGGATCCAACGACGAGGTGGACGCCACCGTCAACATCACGGCACAGCGCGCCTGGGCCTGGGACTACCTGTGGCCGTACTACAACGTTCTCGCCTACATCTCCGGTGACACCACCGAGGGTGCATTCGCAGCCGACCCGAACTTCGCGGCCGGCGGCGGTGGCGGGTACAGCATGGTGAACCCGCGTCCGGCCTACCAGAGCCGGATCGCGAGCATCAGCGACTCCACCACGATCCCGTACCTGACCCCAGAGAACTACGTGCTCTACGGGACCAGCACGGCCTGCGACCCGACCACCTCGACGCAGGTCTGCCTGCCGACCGAGTGGAACCCGTGGGCCACGGGTACCGGGATCACCCCGCCGCCGGCCACCGAGGCCTCGAGCAACCCCAGCGGCCGCGCGGTGCCTGACATCTCGGCCGACGCCGACCCGGACACCGGGTACGAGGAGTACTACATCGACTTCCCGAAGGCCTACGGCCATCTGGAAGACGGCTGGGGCGGGACGAGCTTCGTCGCGCCGCAGCTGAACGGCTCGGCCGCGGTGATCGACTCCTACCTCGGCCACCGGTCCGGATTCTGGAACCCGGCGATCTACCAGTTCGCCACCCGCAGCTGGACGCCGTTCACCCCGCTGAACGCTGCGGGCGCGAGCAACGACAACCTGTACTACACC
>Ga0302314_10018494_pt1 | contig 11620 bp, 14 predicted proteins | sample III_Palsa_N2_3_FD_200533 | JGI IMG/M metagenome (GOLD analysis project Ga0302314, IMG submission 200533) | Peat permafrost microbial communities from Stordalen Mire near Abisko, Sweden - III_Palsa_N2_3 | ecosystem: Environmental > Terrestrial > Soil > Palsa > Peat permafrost | place: Sweden... | reverse complement strand
GAGGTTGTCTTCACCGAGTGGACCACCGACCAGGTCCTGCGCCACCCCAGCTGGCGCGGGCTGCGCGCCGATAAGAACCCCAGCCAGGTGCACAAGGAAAGCTGGGGCTTATCCGCAGCTAAGGATGCCCCGTCATCTGACTGGGTGCCGAGGTGGTGGGTGGACTGAGTGCGGGGGTCGCCATTCCAGGCGTTGAAGTCGGCGACGGTGGGGAAGACCAGCAGTGACTGGTCCAGCCCGGTGGCCCGTATCGTCTCGTGTGCCTGGGGGTCGGGCGCGACCACCAGGAACACCTTGCTGGCCGCGGCCGCGCGGCGGTGGATGCTGGTCAGCACATCAAGGGCGGCGGCGTCGGCCAGCACCGCCTCGGCCAGGTTCGCCGCGATGAGCAGGAGATCGCTTTCCAGAGCGGCGCGAAGCCCGGTATGCAGCAGCCCCTCTGTGCCAGCTCCGACGTTCCCGCAGACGTTCACCACCAGGCAACGGCCACGCCTATGTGAGGTGAGTTGCAAACCCATCGAGTCCAAGACAGTCTCCGCTGTCGCTGCAGATCTACTCGATTGCATGAGCCGCATCTCAGGACCGCATGCTGGTGCCGACAGAGACTCTAAGGCATGCTCATGGCGCTGACATGCGGAATTCTACAATTAGTCATCTTCGTATTACGGAAAGTTCGGGCATTTGACCCTGGGCCGTGTCGTGTCAGCGGGGCGGGTCGAAGGGGGGCGGCTGGGGTGGCGCCGTGCCGGCGCCCTCGACGATCTGAGCAGCGAAGGCCCGGAGTTTGATGTTGCGGTTCTGCGACGTGGTGCGCAAGATCGCGAACGCCTCGGCGGCGGTGATCCGCCGTTGCCCCATGAGCACGCCGATCGCCTGGTCGATGACCGCGCGGGAGGCCAGCGAGGCGCGCAGCTGATCAGTGAGGGCGACATGGCCGGCCAGCCTGATCGCGATCGACAGTGCCCCGGAGGCGCTCTGCGCGAAACTCTCGGCGCGGCTAGTCGCCTCCGGCCCGAAGGAGCCGGCTACCCGCGAATACAGGTTGAACGCGCCGATGGTATCGCTGCCACTGCTGAGCGGGAGCGATAGCGAGGACCGGATTCCGTGCTGGAAGGCCGTGGCCGCGTAGGCGGCCCACCGCTGGTCGCTGGACAGGTCCCGGATGTACACCTGGCTGCCGGTGCGCAGCGCGTGCAGGCACGGACCCTGATCCAGGCCGTACTGCACCTCGTCCACCTGCGCCGCCAGTGCGTCCGTGGAGGCCACCGTCAGCGGGCGCCCGTTGGGCTGCAACGTGATCCCGCACGACAGCCCCTGACCCACGGTCAGGATCGCCAGGCCGGCCAGTTCAGTCAGGAACTCCTCGATGGTCTCGGTGCCCAGCAGCAGCGCCTGCATCTCCACGATGCTCGCCGCCACGTCGTCGGGCGTGCCCACATCGGCCATGGTCCACGACCCGTCCCAGGAACCCGCCGCGGCGGACAGCTGACTTAAAGCCACACCCTGGGACGGCCCATCCTCCGCAGACGGGCACGAAATGCCTCAAAGCAGTACTCCCACCATCCTCCCGATCCGGCACCGGCGCAAATCCCGCCGGCCACGGCAACAGCTCTGTTACCCCGTCGGACCGCCCGGCTGCGGGTTACCGTGGCGGCATGCCGCCACGTCCGGTACGCCCCCAGCTGGGCCTGTTCGATAACCCGGTCCGTGTCTTCAGCCTGGAAGAGCTCGCCGAGACCGTCCGCGCGCTCGAGCGCGAGCAGCCCGGCCGTACCGCGGATCAGCTGGCCCGCGCCGTGTTCGCCGAACTTGCCATGAAGCGAAGCCAGCGTGCCGCCGAGCTCGTCTCCGAGGCCATCCGGCTGGCCCGGACGCAGGAGAGGGCTGGCACCACCGTTCGTTCGGGATCAATGGGTTCGGGGACATGGGTGCGGCCGGCCTGCGTTCGCGCCTTTACCCCAGATCCGCCTGCCGGCCTCGTCCGCGGCGACTAGTCATCAGCTACGAGGGACCCGACCCGGTCAGCGAGACCGCTGTCGCTGCGGTTAAGGACGAACGCGTAGATGGTGACCACGGCCACGACGATGAGGGCCGCGTAGGGGAACCAGTCATAAGGTGTCGGCTGCCCGGGCTTGGCCAGGTAGTAGAGCGGCACGATGATCGCTACGGCGCCGAGCGCGGGCAGCACACCGTGCTTGACCGGGTGGAACTCCGCTGGCCGGAATTTGCGATAGTAGAACGGCAGGGCCAGGTTGGAGAGCAGGTATACGACCAGGATCAGGACCGTCCCCATGGTGGAGGACTCGTCGAAGAAGGTGATCGGGTTCAGCGCGCCGGTGCCGCCGTGCACAGCATGCAGCAGTGACCAGACGCCCACTTTTTCGGCGTATCGCAGGAGGCCTCCCGCTCACCAGCGCTCGTGCACGCGGAGCAACGGGCTCAGTTGGCCTGCCAGTTGCGTTCGAGGATCGCGGTGTGCACGGCGGGTGCTGACGTGCCGAGGGCGGACAGGATGGGCGGCACCAGCCCGGTGGTCATGGCGGTGAAGGCGAGCGCGAAGTGCTCGGCGCGGATGCGGGTGTGGTGGCGGATCATCGCCTCGTGGACGCTCTGGTTCACGGCGTCCCAGGCGCCGGGTGTGGGCGGGGTGTGACCGGCAGGCGCGGTGCCGGCGGCCTGGTAGAGACCGGGCGGTGCCGGGGGGATGGGAGCGGGCGGGGCCATGGACCGGGCGTGGCGCCGGAGGCGCCAGCGGGTGATGGGGCCGTCAGGCAGCCGGAGGGACGGCGGGGTGGTTTCTCCTGGGTGGCCTGGCCGGCCCGCGCGAGGGCATCAGGCCCGAAGGAGGCCTCGAGCCGGCCGCGGACGGCGCCGGGATCGACGCCGATGGCGGCCAGTGCGCCGGCGTCGAGGCCGGCGAGGAGGGCGGCGGCCGGGCCCAGTACTTCTAGGCGGACGATTTCCTCCTCCACACGCTCGGGAGTGACCCCGTGCTCGTGGAGGACCGCTGCGACCGGCACGTCGGCAGCGGCGAGGGCGAGCAGGAAGTGCTCGCCGCCCACGTGCGTGTGGCCGAGCCGGCGGGCGTGCGCCTGGGCGTGGAACATGATGGTGCGGGCGTCGTCGGTGAAGGTGTCGGGGTAGATGAGCATTACTGCCTCCCGGTCCGCTTGCCGTGCTTGCGGTGCACGGTCTGCCTGGTGACGCCGAGCCGGGCGGCGATGTCCTGCCAGGACCAGCCGAGCGTCCGCGCGTTGTCGACCTGGAGGATCTCCAGCCGTTCGGTGAGGGCCCGCAGGGCGGCCACCGCGCGCAGCCCGGTGTCTGGATCGCTGCCGGAGGCGGCCTCGGTGATCGCGAGTGCTGATTCCATGAGTGTCAGCATATGCTGACACCCGGATCCGTCAACATATGCTGACGGGATTCGGCGGGTCCCTTCGGCTTCGGCTGATTCGCATCCCCGCCACTAGCTGGAGCTAGGAACAGATCCCGTCGGTGCGGGGCGGGCCCGCGGGGCCTGCGGAAGAGCTTGAAGCCGGTCAGCCCGCGCTGCTGCGGACAGCGGCCGTGTCCGCGTAGAGCTGGGCGCTGACCAGGCGGCCGCTGGCGACCTCGAAGAGCCAGACGTTCTGGAGCACCACCGTCTTGCCGGTCGCCTTGAGGACGGCCGTGTTGGTGAGCTGTGCGATCAGGTAGTCGGCGGACTCGATGACCTGATCGACGCGGACGTCGAAGGACTCCCACACCTCCGCGCCGCCGGGGGTCGCCGAGAAGAACTTAGCGAAGAGCTCCGGACCGGTGAACTCCCCGCCGTAAGGCAGCGTGGGAGGGAGCTTGAGGACAATGTCCTGGCGCAGCATCGGCAGGATGTGGCTGGTGTTACGGTGCCCGAGCAGCTCGGTGATGGCGTAGGCCATCTCGGCCTTCGTGTAAGCCTCCCGGCTGCCGGGGGCCTTCTCGGCTGCGTCGAGCGCCTCGATCGCCACAACGTCGGTGCCGATCACCCCGTCGGCGAAGGAGAAGTTCTCCGGCGGCGTCACGGTCATCATGACGAAGACGTCGGCCGGCCGGACACCCGGGCCTTCCTGGAGCAGCCGGACCAGGGTCTTGTAGAAGCGGCGCTTGGCCCGCTCGCCGCGGTCCAGGCCGTCGGTGATCGTGAACAGGATCCAGTCGTCGGACCGGGGGCCGCCCCGGAAGTTGCGGTTGAACACCAGTTCGCCCGCTTCATGCTGGTGGATGACCTGGAAGTCATCCTCCGGCCTCATCTGGAGCTCAGCGACCAGCGCGTCGTGCACGGCCCGCGAGACGGCTTCGAGGTACTCGCCCGACTTGCCACGAGCCAGTGAGATGGTGACGAAGGGCATGAGGAATCCTTTCCGGGGCGGTCCCGGTTGAGCTGGCCCGAGTCTCCCGGGTTGAGCGCTCAGTCCCAGTTGATATGTAGGGCAGCATACATGGTATAAATGAGGAAAAGGAGGTGCGCACGTGGGAAAGCGATCAGATGCCAAGCAGAAGATGGTGCAGGCGGCCAGGCAGCTCATCCGGGAGCGCGGCTACGGCGCGACCGCCTTCTCCGATGTGCTCACGCTCAGCGGCGCACCGCGCGGCTCGGTGTACTTCCACTTCCCGGGCGGCAAGGCGCAGCTGGGGATGGAAGCGGCCGAGGCCCACGCCCACGAGCAGGTCGAGATCATCGACCGCGCCGCCGGGGAAGCCAGCTCCGCGGCCCAGCTCATCGAGCGGTACCTAGATCTCGGTCGCGAGGGAATGGTAGCCAGCGACTACAGCCGGGGCTGCGCCGTCGCGCCGCTGGTGACCGAAGGCGGAGCGCAGGAGTCGGCCGAGCTGAGCGAAACCAGCCGCCGCGCGTTCTCCGAGATGACCGACCGGCTCGTCTTTCACTTCGTCGCTTTCGGCGTCGACCGGGCCGCGGCGCGCGTGCTCGCTGATGCCGTGCTCGCCGGCGTGGAAGGCGCCATGATCACCTCCCGCGCGCTCCGCAGCCCGGCACCGTACGACTCGATGCGCGCCGTCCTCGTGAGCCAGGCCGCGATCGTGTCCCCGAAGACGGCTCGCCGTACCAGTCACTAGCTTTGACATGTATGCCAGCAGACATATTTTCCTGCTGAAGACGAACCCGAACAAGGAGAAAGCTCATGAGCGGAATCCCGCGAACCACGCTCGGCACCACCGAGATCGCCATCTCCCGGTTCATCCTCGGCACCGGCGTCTTCGGCGGCGTCGCCATGGTGACCGGCCCCGGGATAGGGCTCGATGAAGAGCAGAGCGGCGCCCTGATCGACCGCGCGCTCGAGCTCGGGATCACCGTCCTTGACAGCGCCGACATCTACTGCGGCGGGGCAAGCGAGCGCATCATCGGCGCCTGGCACGCGCGCCACCCCGACTCCGACGTCGTCATCACGACCAAAACCGGATTCACCCAAGACGGCCCCAACCTCAAGCCCGACCGGCTGCGGTCCCAGATCGACAAGTCCCGCAAGATCCTCGGCCGCATCGACCTCTTCCTCCCGCACACCGTCGACCCCAGCACCCCCTGGTCGGAAAGCCTGCCCGTGCTCAGCGACGCCGTCGACCGGGGACTCATCCGCGCCTACGGGCTGTCCAACGTCACCGAGCGGGACCTGTCCAGCGCGCTCGAGACCGCGGACAGCCTCGGCATCCGGCGTCCCCAGCTGATCCAGAACCCCTACTCGCTCATCGCCCGGGACGACGACGAGGGTGTCCTCCCCCTCGTCCGGGCCGAGTCGATCGGCTACACCCCGTACTCGCCGCTAGCGGCCGGCCTCCTCGCCGGACGGTACCTCAACGGCGAAGAAGCGGAGCAGGGCAGCCGCCTCAGCACCCAGGCCCCGACCAAGGGCGCGCTGGAAGACCGGGCTCTGGTAGACAAGGTCCGCCGCTTCAACCACGCGGCCCAGCGGAACGGGCTCGCCCCGGCCGCCGTGGCCCTGGCGTGGCTCCTCAACCGGCCCGGCGTCACCGCGCCGATCGTCGGGGTGAGCAAGCCGCACCACTGGGATGCCATTACCGCCTCGGTCAACGTGACCTGGACCCGAGGCCTGGCCGAAGCGGTAGAAGAAGCCTTCGCCGACTAACCCGAAGCGGCAAAGAAAAGAACGGCCCGCCAGCGCGAGCGGCCATTCAGATGCAACATGTGTTTCAAAAAATGAGCGTTTCCGATTGACATGAAACACCTGTTACATCATTTACGAATTATTACCGATGGGACAGAACCCTTGACGGTCATCCTGTTCTCATTTTACGCTCCTGCCATCTTGCAAGCGACTGTCCCCTCGCCAGCAGGCAGGGAAAATGTAAACAGAAAGGCCGAAAAACATGAGCGGTTTCGATTGGGGGGCTTTCTTTCTCCTCGGTGTCGACTCCTTGATCGCCTGCATCGTCACGGGGCCGATGTTTATCAGACAGCGGTCTCACGCGGACAGTGAGCTCAGGTCATCAGACGAGCAGAAGCGCGCATCACGGCGGAAGTGGTGGACAATCGCGGGCCTGTCACTGTCAGTCCTGACAGTGCCGTACGGGCTTTCGTACGGAGCCGGAGACGGACTCGGGTACTTGCTCGGCACCCTGTTCCACTTCTCCATCTCAGACTCGCTCAGTTCAGCTGTCGAGACGACACTGCTTGTCGTGCTCGGCCTGTACTGGATCGGGATCTACTTCGCCGCCAGCAGGATGCAGGGATCGGACCAGCTGCAGAAATGGTCGTGGCGTGGCATCTGGGTTCTGCCAGCCGCCCTGAGCATCGACAACCTGACCTTCGGTGCGGTTACCGGTATACCCGCTCACGAGTCGGTCTGGGCCTCGGCGGGCCTGCAGGCGCTGGCAAGCGCCGGGCTGGGCCTGATCGGCCTCGCGGTCGGAATCGGCCTCGCGGTCCTGGTCCCGGCGCTGCGCACCCGGATGTACCGCACATTCGGGATCGCGGGCGTCGGCGTGATCGCCACAGCGGGCATACTGCTCTACACCGGCTGGTAAACCGATCGTAAGCAACGGTGATCGTCACCCGTCAGAGGTTCAGCAGGTACTGCGACCGCTCCCAGTCGGTGACCTCGGCGTGGTAGGCGTCCCACTCCTCGTTCTTCATGGCCACGTACTCGGAGATGAACTGGGGGGCGAACGTGTCGTGGACCAAGGGGTCCTCGGCGAACGCGTCGATCGCCTCGAGCAGGGTGCGGGGCAGCCGGGCCGCGTTGGCCGGCGGGGTCTGCCAGTCGTAGGTCTGGCTGGTGACCGGCTCGCCCGGGTGCAGGTTCTTCTCGATCCCCTCCAGGCCGGCCGCGACGATCAGGGCGGTGGCGAGGTAGGTGTTGGCCGCCGCGTCGACGGCCCGGTTCTCGATGGCGGGCCGGTTGCGGGGCAGCCGGATCATGCACGAGCGGTTGTTGTCACCGTAGGAGGCCCAGATCGGCGCCCAGGAGATCTCGCCGTCCCGCAGCCGGGCGGTCAGGCGCTTGTAGGAGTTGACGGTCGGCGTCGCGACCGCGGCGATGGAGCGCGCGTGCTTGAGGATCCCGGCGACGAACGAGTAGGTGAGCTCGGTCCACCCGGCCTGGCCGTCGGTGCCGGGCGCGCGGAACAGGTTCTCCCCCGTCTTCACGTCGGCCAGGCTCATGTTGGCGTGGTGCCCGGAGCCCCAGCTGCCGGTGTAGGGCTTGGGCATGAACGTCGCGAGCAGCCCGAACTCCTTGGCCACCTCGCGGGCCATGATCCGGAACAGGCTGATCTTGTCGGACATGCGCAGCGCCTCGTCGTAGGCGAAGTCGAACTCGAACTGGCCGTCGCCGCCCTCGTGGTCGAAGCTGAACAGGCCGAAGCCGAGCTCGCTCATGCAGTCGGCCATCCGGTCGAGGAACGGAATCGCGTCGAGCGTGCTCACCGTGTCGTAGGCCGGGGTCGGGCGCAGGGCGCCGCTGCGGGCCATCGGCCGCAGGTAGCCGGCGGGCTGGCCGGCCGGCGGCGGGCCGTCCGCCGAGTCCGCGGCGAAGGCGTAGAACTCGGTCTCGACCCCGAGGTTGACCGTGTAGCCCGCGGCGGCGGCCTTGGCGAGCTGGGCCTTGAGCGCCGAGCGCGGGCACAGCGCGAAGGGCTCGCGCCCGCCGAAGGACAGGTCGGCGGCCATCCAGGCGAAGCGCCGGTCCCAGGGGAACACCTGCAGGGTGGACTCGTCGGGGATGGCCACGCACTCGTCCTCGTGCGGCGTCATGACGCCGATGCCGCCCATTCCGCGCGGGGTGTAGCGTTCCGAGCCGGCCAGCAGCTGGGGCAGGTGGTCGACTGGCACGATCTTCGACTTGCTCCGGCCGAGCACGTCGATCCACCCGCCCATGACGTACTTGACGCCCTGGCGCCGCATCTCGGCGGCGAGCTCGGCGTGCCTGCCGGTGACCTCGGTGACGGTATCCATGTGCTCTCCTGATTCAGAAGGGGAAGTCCGGGGCGGGCGCGAGGCCGAGCGCCGGCTCCTCGGTGCGCCCCCGCTCGACCCGGCCGGCGATCGCCGCCACGACCAGGCGCCGCAGCTCGGCGCCGAGCTCGGCGGTGGCCTGCGACGGGCGCCCGGTCACGCCGTTGCGGGACAGCGCCGGGGCCGTGTAGCGGAAGACGAGGCCGTCGGTGCGGTCCGGGTCGTCGGCGTCGGGCGCGCGGTCGGCCTGGACCAGGTGCGGCGCGATCGCCAGCATCATGGCGGTCTCGGCCCGGTTCGCGTGGATGTCGGCGCCGTCCGCCGTCACCTCGGCGAGCACCGCCGGGTCGGCCGCCCACCAGTCGAGCGTCCCCACCCGCAGCTGGGGGGCGAGCAGCCGGACCGAATCGGTGGCGACGCCCAGGCTGGCCGAGTTGCCCAGGTGGGCGTTGACGAACAGGAGCCGGCTCAGGCCGCTGACCGCGGCCCAGCGCACGTACTGGTGCACGGTGGCCACGAGTAGCTCCGGGGTCAGCGACAGTGTCCCGGCCAGCACGGTGCCGTGCCCGTAGCTGACCCCGAGCGAGATGGCCGGCAGCACCAGCGAGCCGGTCAGCGCGCCCGCCTCGGCGCACAGCGCGCTGGCGACGATGGTGTCGGTGCCGGCCGGCAGGTGCGGTCCGTGCTGCTCGATCGCCCCGACCGGCACCAGGCCGACTTCGTGCCCGCGGTCGGTGCGGGCCGCGGCCGCGGCCAGTTCGGGCGAGGCGGTGTCGGACCAGATCGTCACCGCTCCCCCGGCGCGCAGGGCCCAAGTCCAACCCGCCAAGGATGGCGAACGATCCGCTGGTCCCACGGTACCCAGGTCTTGGCCCGCTCCGCGGTGATCATGGTGCCGATCGGGCTGGCGACGCAGAACCCGTCCAGGCTCTCGCCGGACAGGGCCCGCAGCACGAGGCCGGCCGCGGTCGCGCCGATGCCGGGGCCGTCGATGTCCCACGTGCCGTGGTGGACGCCGGCCCGGACGAGCCCGACGACGGCGGGCGTGCCGTTGCGCGAGACCATCTTCACCTCGCCGAGCCGGCCGGCCTCGCGCAGGGCCTCGACCGCGCCGAGCAGGGTCTCGTCGTTGAACGGGATCAGCCCGTCGAGGTGATCGAAGTCGGCCAGGATGTTCGCCGTCTTCTCCTTGCCGCCCGACGCGACGTCGGTGGTGTTCTTGTACCGGGGGTCCTCGGGGTCGTTCACCCGGGTGAGGCCGGCCGTGTCGAGGCCGTGCAGCAGGCCGAGCATCAGCTCGATGTCATCGACCACGTCCGGTCCGCCGACGACCGCGACCCGGGCCTTCGGCGGCAGCAGGGTGGCGAGGTACTCGCTCATGTAGACGCCGTGATTGAAGTTCGGGTAGACGACCGACGCGTCGACGTCGAACTGCGGGCGCTCCAGGGTGATCACCGGGATGCCCGCGGCCCGCGCGCGGCCCGCCGCCGCCGCCGGCACCGCGGGGTCGATGATCCAGAGCACGATCGCCTCGACCCCGGCGGCGATGCCCGCGTCCACCGCCTCGGTGGCGAGATCATGCCAGCCGGGGTCGGCGAAGTCGGCGTACAGCACCCGCAGCTCGACCCCGGCCTCGGCCAGCGCGGTGTTGAGGCCGTCGCAGGTCGCGTCGACCGCGGCGTTGGCCCCCTGGGGCATCGGGTTCACGTACAGGACGGTCATCAGATCTCCCAGAGCCGGGCGGGCAGCGCCGCCGACAGGACCTCGCAGCCGGCCGCGGTGACCAGCACCTGCTGCTCGAACACGAAGACGCCGGCCAGGCCGCCGCCGGGATGCGGGGGCGCGAGGATCGGCTCGATGCACAGGACCATGCCCGGGCGCAGGGAGACGTCCTCGTCGGGGTCGGCGTGCTCTTTGATCAAGGGTCGTTCCCATAGCTCGAGACCGATCCCGTGGCCGCCCACCGCGCCCACCGGGGTGGTGACCCCGGCCGCGCTGACCTCGGCCGCGGCCGCGCGCAGCAGGTCGCAGACGCGCACCCCCGGGCGGACGGCGCCGACCATGGTCGTCGTCGCCGCGGCGGCGACCTCGGCGTAGCGGCGGTCCTCGGCCCGCAGCGGCCCGACCCCGATGAGCCGCAGGATGTCGGACACGTACCCGTCGCTCGCGGCGCCGCCGTCGATGAAAACGACGTCCCCGGCGGCGATCCGGCGGTCCGACGCCGGGGTGTCGACGAGCGCGTAGCGCTCGCGCCCGGACACGCTGTTGACGAACACCGGGCGGGTGCCCGCCGTGCTCCCGGTCGAGTACATCGTGCTCGCGATGATCGAGACGAGCTCCTTTTCGGTCATCCCGGGCTTGGCCGCGTCGAGCCCGGCCTGGTAGCCGGCGGCGGCGGAGGCGACCGCCCGCCGAACGCGCTCGATCTCGGCCGGGCTCTTCACCATGCGCAGCGCGTGGATGACCGGGCTGGCGTCGCGCGGCATCGGGTCGCTCGCGAGCTTCAGCAGGTCGGCCGCGATGAACTGCGGGACGTTCATGATGCTGCCTGGCCCGTACTCGACGCCGACCGCTCCCGGTGCCACCCCGAGCCGGGCCAGGTGCCCGGCGACCAGCCCGGGCAGCGACTCCATCTCGGCGTAGCCGACGGTCTGGGTCCAGGCCGTGCCGGCCGCGCAGCCGCCGTCGAAGACCGAGCCGAACAAGACGGCGTCGCCCGGGTCCCGGGTGACCACCAGCACGGTCGGCAGCCAGCGCCCGACCGCCCACACGACCGAGTTGTAGCCCGACAGGTAGCGGACCGCCTCCTCCTGCGTGAGGATGAGCGCCTCGAACCCGCCGTCGTCCATGAGGGCGGCCAGGCGCTGGTAGCGGCGCCGGTACTCCGGGAGCGGGAAGTCGGGTGCCGCCGGCACCCGGTCCCCGAGGCCGAAGCCCGCGCCGTCAAGCCCGTCGATGATGTCCAGTGCGGCGTCGAAGTTCATCGCTTTCTGCCTCATTCAGTCCGCGTTCGGTTCCGCGTTCAGTCCCCGCCGGGCGGGCGGGATGGCCCCGCCCGGCGGTCGTTCACTTGGATTCGATCGGTACCGCGTCGGCCGGCTCGCGGTCCGGGCGCGACTTGGCCCGCAGGCTGACGAACCACCAGATCGTGCCGACGACGATCACCCCGAGGCC
>Ga0302314_10018493_pt1 | contig 11620 bp, 12 predicted proteins | sample III_Palsa_N2_3_FD_200533 | JGI IMG/M metagenome (GOLD analysis project Ga0302314, IMG submission 200533) | Peat permafrost microbial communities from Stordalen Mire near Abisko, Sweden - III_Palsa_N2_3 | ecosystem: Environmental > Terrestrial > Soil > Palsa > Peat permafrost | place: Sweden... | reverse complement strand
GTCGCTTATGTTTGAAGATTCAATGATGGAATCCGGCAACCGGATCAAGACGAAGTCCAGATACTGGATGATCGCGTCCGCTGCCTTCTGGGGAACCCTGCTGGCGATCGCAATTTTGATCCCGCTGGTCGACCCGGAAGCCCTGCCGAAGAATTCGCTGGCTGCGTCTATCGCGGCCCCTCCTCCTCCTCCTCCTCCGCCGCCGCCGCCGCCACCACCTGCGGCGCCAGTGCCGAAGGTGAAGATGGTCTCGGAGATTGACCAGGGTCTACATGCGCCTACGAAGATTCCCAAAGACATCAAGATGATCACGGAATCTGCACCTCCTCCTGCGAGCATGGGCGTGATGGGTTCGGGTATGCCTGGCGGTTCGGCTGGCGGCACGCTGGGCGGTATGTTCGGCGGTGCTGGCAACGGTCCGGCGATTGTGGTTGCTAAGCCCAAACCGACTGGTCCGGCACGTATCTCGGGCGGTGTTATTGCGGGTAATATTCTCGTCAAGACGCAGCCGATTTATCCGCCGATTGCGCGTGCGGCGCACCAGGGCGGAACGGTGGTATTGCACGCCATCATCTCGAAGTCGGGAACCATCGAACAGTTAAACGTTGTCAGTGGACCGGCAATGCTGCAGGGAGCCGCGATGGATGCGGTCAAGACCTGGCGGTATAAGCCGTATCTTCTGAACGGCGAGCCTACCGAGGTCGATACGACGATCATGGTGAACTTCAACCTTAACGGTGGCTGATCTGCGCCGCTACAGCCGGTGGCAGACTGCCAACGAGATTTCAAGCTAGCTCAATTTTTGGTTCTGTATCTAAACGCTCTTATTTTTCTATAAGTTCACCAGGAGGAAAGAATTTCGTGATTCTCGCTCATCTCACCACTCTCGCTCACCCCCACGTTACTTCGCTTGCCATGTACTTCCAGGCGGCCGATTCCGGCGCTCCTGAAGTCGGTTTCAGCCCGATTCAGCTCTGGACGAACATGGGCATCTTTGCCAAGTGCATCGTCATTATTCTGTTCATCTTCTCGATCTGGTCTCTGGCCGTGATCATCGACCGCGCGCTTTACTTCTCGGCGGCCCGCAAGCAGTCGCGTGAGTTCGCGCCGAAGGTTGCCGGCGCGTTGAAGGAAGGCCGTCTGGACGAGGCGATCAAGGTTGCGGACCGCTCCAAGAAGTCGCACCTCGCTGAGGTTGTGACGGCTGGTCTCACCGAGTTCCGCAGCTTTGGCTCGGGCGGTGCGATTACGGAAGAGCAGGTTGAGAGCTCCAAGCGCGCACTGGAGCGCTCGGAAGCGATCGTTCACGCGAAGCTGAAGAAGGGTCTTGGCGGTCTGGCCACGATCGGTTCCACGGCGCCGTTCGTCGGCCTGCTGGGCACCGTTATGGGCATTCTGCACTCCTTCCAACAGATCGCAACGACCAAGAGCTCGGGCCTCGGCGCGGTTGCCGGCGGTATCTCGGAAGCTCTGGTTACGACCGCTTTCGGTCTGCTTGTGGCTATCCCCGCCGTTATGTGCTTCAACTACTTCACCAACAAGGTAGAAGCGTTCGACGTTGAGATGGACAACAGCTCGTCGGAGCTGGTGGACTACTTCATCAAACAGTCGCACCGCTAGGCGCTGGCCGCGCGGCACACTAAGAGCGCGGTTGCAGCCTACGCACTACCCTGCGGGAATCACGCTGAGATTCTCCGGACGCCGAAGCGAACGGCGTCCGGAGCTTCCGGCCCAAGGTTTCCAGGATTGACCGCCAGACCACGGGGCATGACCCGATTGACGGGTGCCCGGACGGAGTAAACATTATGTCGATTTCAAAGCGGGAAGAAGGCAAGAAGGTCAACTCGAATATCAACGTGACGCCGATGGTGGACGTTATGCTGGTGCTCCTGATTATCTTCATGGTCATTACCCCGATGCTGAACAACAAGGTGAATGTCACTCTGCCGCGAGTCAGTGCGGCGATCGTGATGGACAACGCCAATAAGGAAGACGCCATTACCGTCGCTGTTACACGCGATGGCTACACGTTCCTCGGTGGCGATAAGGTTTCGCTGACGGATCTGGCCAGCAAGGTCCAAGACCTGGAAGCCAAAAAGACCGATCCTTCCGCGGACAAGGCCGTCTACCTGCGTGCTGATGAGCGTGCCAATTACGGTAAGGTTGAGGACACGGTCGATGCGATTCGCGGAGCCGGCGTGAGCCAGTTGAACATTCTTACGGATATGAGCTCGAGCGACTAATCCGCTGCCGGGCGGCGTGACCGCCTGGTGGCACTGGCAACAGGAATAGCAATAGGAAAAAGGAGTATCGCTATGGGAATGAGTGGTGGTGGCGGCGGCGGCCCAGTTTCAGAGATGAACGTTACGCCGATGATCGATGTATTGCTGGTGCTGATTATTATCTTCATGGTCATTCAACCGACGACGCCCAAGGGTCTGGAGGCGCTGGTTCCGCAGCCTCCGAAGCAGAATACGCCGCCGCCGCCGGACAACGACCGTACGATCGTCGTTCAGGTGGTCGCGGGAGCGGCAGCGCCGACGTACAAGATCAACGACCAGGCGTTTGCAAAGAACGATCTGCAGTCTGAGCTGACCAGAATCTTCTCGACCCGGACGGAGAAGGTCATGTTCATCCGCGGTGATCGTGATTTGAACTTCTCGAGCATTGCTGAGGTGATCGGCATGGGCCATGCGGCGGATGTGACCAACATCGGTCTCATGACGCCACAGGTTGAAGCCGGACACTAAAAGCAGGAAGTAGCGAGTAGAAATTAGGAAGTAGCAAATGCCCCATTCTCCTGGCGGTTTCGCCGGAGGGTGGGGTTTGCTTTTGTGTGGGGCTTGTCGGGGCGGCGGCTGCGAGGAGTGAGTTGGAGCCGGTTTGTGCTGGGTGGTGTCTAAGGGAGGAGACGGAGGTTTCGTCTTCGGCTCTCGCGAACCGCGTTGTTGCAAAGGCAGGCTTGAGTGCTCGCACGCCCAAATTAAACTTTGAGGTGTAAGCCATGGCGTTCTCCACTGGTTCTTCTTCCGGCAGTTCTGCCGAGATCAATGTCACCCCGCTTATCGATGTGCTGCTGGTTCTGCTGATCATCTTCATGGTGATCGGGCCTGCGCTGCCGCATGGGCTGGATAGCTCGATTCCGCCTACGGGTAAAACTCTCGTAAGCATTGCCCGACTGCCGGTGACGGTGACCGTTATGGCTGGCGAGCGAGGGGGCGCGCCGCGCTACAGGATCGGGCAGCAGGAGGCGAGGTTCGAGGAGATTCGCCCACGGCTCCAGCAACTGTTTGCAGCCAGTACGGAAGGCAGCGAAGGTCGCACGCTCTATGTGGAGGCTGACCGGTCGCTGAGCTTTCAGCAAGTGGCGCAGGTGGTGGGTGAGGGCCATGCGGCCGGCGCGGGCACGATTGCGCTTACGCACAACGAGTGAAGAGTGGAAGTGATTGCAGCAACTGATGGCTTTTAGAAGACGAGTTTAAAACCAAGTAAGGCCTCCCGCAAAGGGAGGCCTTACTTGCTACAGTGTTCCGGTTTACTTGTTCGGATCGATCCCGCCCTGCAGTTTCTTTTCCTTGGCGGCTTCGTTGGCTTTGCGGGCGCCCATGGCCTTCTGCACCCACTGGTCGGCCATGGCAATATCGGCTTTGCGGGCGGCATCGTCGCCGCACTCGATGTTGGCCTTGCGGCGATAGACGAGGTTGATGTAGTTCATGGCGTCTTCGTAAGTGGGATTGATCGCAACGGCCTGCTGAAGATACTTGAGAGACTCAGCGATGAGTGCAGAGTTTGCTGTAGAGAGCTTCTGGCAGACATCCTTGGACTTCTTCGCGGTGCCCTGGCCATCGTCGGTGATGCCGGCGGCACTGAATATCCCGGTCTCATTCTTGAGCGCCTCCATGAAGTCCACGGCGCCGATCATGTCGTTGGCGTCGGCGTCATTGGGATCCAGCGCGATGACCTTCTGCTCGTCGATCTTGGTCTGGTCATACTGCTTGATATTGAAGTGGATGGAGGCGATCTGGCGAAGGGCACCGAGGTCATTAGGATTCTTCGCGAGCACTTCGTTAAAGCCTTCGAGCGCTTTGTGCGCGATCTTGAGGTTCTCAGGGGAGTCGAGGTTCGGAACGACCTGGAAGGCATAAGCAGCAGCAAGGTCCAGCTTCGCTGTGTCATACGTGGGGTCGAGCGCGATGGATTCCTGGAAGTGGTTGACGGCTCTCTCATACTGGCCGGCCTTGAACGCCTGCACACCCTTTACCAGCTGATCACGTGCTTTCAGCTTGGCGCATCCGATGGTGCTTGCCAGGACCAGCAGCAGCGAGACGCTGCCCATAATACGACCGCTAAGTTTCATGAGAACCCTTCCCCTTCAAGCATTTTTACAGTGGCCTCGATCCCAAAGGCCCAAGTTGCGGATGAAATTGAGTGGCGTTGCCTCTTTAGATTGTAATGGTAGATTCGCCGTGTTACCAGCGGCGAACTTCCCATTGCGTCGCGGCAGAGTGATATCGCAGGAGAACTGCAGAAGACTGCAAAAGTCGAGGGTCAAGCATCTCTGTCGCTAGATGAGATAGTAGACGCTCGTCATGGCTTAAAAGCCGCCAGACGAGATTACCGAACATGACGTTCCTATGTAAACCTGTTGATAGCATCAGATTGGAAGTAAAGCGCGTCCAGGAACCCGGGCGCCTGGAGACAAGGCCAAATGGCAGCTACAGCAAGTGCAGCGAGACGAACGGCAGGGAAGTGGACGGCGAATGAGATTCCGTCTCAGACGGGTAAGATTGCCTTGGTTACGGGGGCAAATAGCGGAATCGGCTACCAGGCGGCACTGGAGCTGGCGCGGCATGGGGCGCATGTGTTGCTGGGGTGCAGGAACGCGTCCAAGGGACTGACGGCGCTGGCGCGGCTGAAGCGAGAGGTTCCGGGGTCGTTGGCGGAGGTGGTGGAGCTCGATATGGCGTCGCTAGCCTCGGTGAGGGCGTTTGCGGAGGCCTATGTGGGAACAGGGCAGGCGTTGGATCTGCTGATTAACAACGCCGGTGTGATGGCGCTGCCGAAGCGCGAGCTGACGGTCGATGGGTTCGAGCGGCAGTTTGGGACTAATCACCTGGGGCATTTTGCGTTGACGGGGTTGCTGATGCCCGCGCTGTTGAAGGCTGCGGCGCCGCGAGTGGTGACGGTGTCGTCGCTGGCGCACCGGAATGGCAAGATTGCGTTCGATGGCCTACAGGGTGAGAAAAGCTATGTGCCGTGGGACCAATATAACGAGTCGAAGCTGGCGAACCTGATGTTCGCTTTGGAACTGGAGCGGCGGGCGCGGAAATCGGCGAGCAAGCTGGTGAGCATTCCGGTGCATCCGGGGATTTCGCGGACAAATATCTTTGAAAATGGGCCGGGAACGAAGGACTTGAAGGCTATTGCTGTGAAGATCCTGGCGCCGGTAATGACGCAGCCGGATGACATGGGGGCATTGCCTACGCTTTATGCGGCGACGTCGCCACAGGCGCGGGGAGGGGAGTACGTGGGCCCTGATGGATTCAAAGGGTTTAAGGGGTATCCGGCGGTGGAGCAGCCGCGGCCGCAGGCGCTGGATGAAGCGGTGGCGAAGAAGCTTTGGACGGTGAGCGAGGAGTTGACAGGAGTGGTGTATCCGCCGTTGAGCTAGGGACGTTTGTATGCCTGGATGCGAGCTGGGTACAGTGTGAAGAGGCTTTGGAGATTGTGGATGCGATCAAACGAGAAAGCGATAATTGCGTCGAAGCCGGACTCCCAGGCGCCCAGCGAGAACGTGACTGAGGACACTGCTTTGCAGCTCGCTGAGAAAATTAAGGCGCAAATAGCTGTTCGAAAACTGCGCGGGACAATTCAGTGGGAAGGAAATTTTGAAGAATCGCGGCTTTCGCGGTTTCCGGATTAACGTTCTGTGGTGCAGTCCGGAAGTTGTCGTCCGGCCGGAACTCTATTGACTCGCCTTCTCTGGAGCGTAGTATCCGCTTCGAACTGTGATCAAGCCGCCTTTGCGAATTGTCAGCTTAATGGAGTGAAATTTACCGTCGCTCTTGATGCTTGATGGGGTGTACACCAGCGAGTAGTGGTTGCGCAGGGCGGTTTCGATGGTTTTCAAGTCCTCGAGTGCTGTGGATTGATCGGCCGCGTAAAACACCTGGCCGCCGGTGCTGGCGGCCAGTTCTCTGAGGTTCTTTTCCCCGGCGTCGAAGCGCGCATTGGGTTGGTCGCTGAAGACGTAGATCGTGGTGTGGGCTCGCTGGCAGATCTCAACGACGTCTTTCATCTCGGCGTGGCTCCAGTTATCGTCTCCGTCCGAGAAGAGAAGGATGGAGTTGGCAGGGTCTGCGGTGAGGGCGGGCTGCCGGATGAATTGGTCTCGCACGGCGCGATAGATGGAGTCGTAGATCGCGGTGCCACCGTAACGGCTCTTTGCATCCCAGCCAACCTTATGAATCGCAGGAATTAGATATTCCGTTGTGCTGGTCCACGACTGCAGGACCTGCAGGGAAAAATCAAACTCTGCAATAAATGCCTGATCCGTGGCTGAACGGAGGATGTGTTCCGAGAGCATGGTGGCAATTTTTTGATTGCGTACCAGCGCTCCGCCGAGCATCGACCGGCTGGTATCTACCAGAACTCCAATGCGGAGTGGGAGGTCAATCTGATGGGTGAATCGGAGAACCTTTTTCGGAGGTTTTTCGTTATCGAGCAGGTGGAGGTCGGATACGGTAAGGTCATTCATCGGGTGATTGCTGAAGTCTGTCGCGCTGAAATCAAGGCGAACTTCATCGACCGTTACCGGAATTCTGTATTGCGGACTTATGTCTTGCGGGTGCAGCGTGCTGACACACAAAAAGAGCGCTGCAACCAGAAAACATCGGGAAGCAGCGCTCTTTCGCATGTGGACGATCTAAATTCCTTCTCCGGGTTTATTTGCGCCGGCCTGCGGTCTTCTTGGCAGCCTTCTTCGGCGCTTTCTTTGCCACGACCTTCTTTGCCGGCACTGTCTTGCTGGCAGAGCGCTTGGCTGCGAATTTCCTGGCTGGAGGTGTGGGCTGCGGGGCGGCGGCGCTGGAGAGGCGCTGGAGCTTGGCGGCGTGGGTTTCGAGGAGTTTTTCAATCTGGCGGAGGAGGACGGCTGTCTGCATGGGCTTTACCAGCATCTTGTCGGCGCCCATGTCCTGCCATTCGTCTTCATCGACCGGGAAGGCAGTGAGCAGCGCGACGGCGGGGTGGTAAGGGGCGTGACGGGCGGCCTGGATGACCTCGCGGCCGGCGGCGTCGGACTCCATGCGCATGTCGGTGATGATCATCTGGTACTCGCGGAGCTTGATCTTGGACTTGCCTTCGCGCGCGGAGGCGGCGGTATCGACATCGAAGCCGCTGATCTCGAGGACGGCTTTCATGGTGAGCAGGACGGTGACTTCATCGTCGACCAGTAGAACGCGGCGCTTTGCCAAGGGGATACTCCTTCAAGTGATTCTGTGATTTCGGATTGGATGCGGAACTTGCTTGCAGCGTTCCTTTGGTCCGATAGCGTTCGGGCTGCCGACCCATCGTCGCAGTTCGTGCGGCGAGGCGCAAGGGCGAGGGTACCGGTGGGGTCGCGCCAGTTTATAGTCGCGATGATACTATCGCTACCGTACCGTGAACAACGCGCACCGGCGGCGTCTTGCGGTGGTGGACCTGATTTTCTTGCCTTGAGTGGAAGGCTGCTGGATTCGAGGGTGCGGAAGGATGCGCAAAAACACGCTATAGCAGCGAAATTGGATGCGATACCACCGGAAATGTATTGAATTACTGAATCCTTAAAGGCCTTGACCCGAGTCTTCCCTGAAGGGAACGTTAACGATGAAGCTCAAGAGATCTGCTTTTGCCGGAATTGTGCTTCTTGGCATTGCGGCGGGCCTTTCGGTGGCTTACGAGATCGCGCGCGTGGTGCAGCTACGGGAGGGCCGCCACCAGCTCCAAAACTATGCCGGCCGCACGCTGTTGAGCGGCGAGAAGGTGGCCGACGCCATGAGCGACGCGATCAAGACCTTCTCTTCCAGCAAAGCTCCGTTTTGTTCCGATGAAGACATCGCCGCGATGCGCAACTATGTTTACAACGCGCCAGATATCGGCGACCTCGGGCGCTTCAAGGACGGCGAGTTGGATTGCACCTCCGGAGTAGGCCGTGCCGGCATGCCGATGGCGATTCCAAAAGGAGATCTAGTGATTGATGGGGTCGAGATCTTTCAGCGGCGTCCATTGTTGATCTCACCCAAGTCGGTCGGGTTTATCGTCGAGTCCAATGGGGTTTCGGTGGTGATAAATCCGGATGGCTACAAGAGGCTGGACGAGCCGCCGATGTTTTATAGCGGGATGCTTTACGACCGCAGGGCGGGTAGGTTGTATCCAGAGTTCGCACATACTGTTCCGCTTACGGCAGCTCAGATCCTCGCAGGAAAGCTGCTGCTGGCGAAAGGCATTTTTTACCTGCCGGTGTGCTCGCGGCGAGTGCCTCTGTGTGTCGTGGCCGCAGAGCCGTATGGCGCCCTGATGGCGAGAAGCAAGACGCTGTTTGTGGACTTCCTGATAGGTGGCAGCCTGTTGGGCGCTGTGCTGGGTTTGGTTATGGTGCAACTGTTGCGTGGCCAGCGGTCGATGGAAAAGCAGTTGCGGCGGGCGTTGCGGACGGGAGCGCTGACAACGGTGTACCAGCCGATCGTGGACCTGCAGACCGGCGCCATTGTTGGAGCGGAGACGCTGGTCCGGTGGATCAATGAGGATGGCGAATCAGTGCGGCCGGATGTGTTCGTGGCGCTGGCCGAGGAGCGGGGTTTTGCAGGGCAGATTACGCGGTTAGTTACCCGGCGGGTGATGAGCGAACTGGGCGATCTGCTTGCCGAGGGAAGGCTGCGGGTGACGCTGAACATAGCCTCGCAGGACCTGGACGATCCTGAGTTCCATGGGTATCTACAGGGATGCCTGGCGGATGCGGGGGTGCAGCCTTCCAGTATTGGGCTGGAGTTGACGGAGCGCTCGACGGCTATGCGCAAGATGGCGGTGGGCACGCTGGCAACCCTGAAGAGTACGGGACACATGGTGTACATCGATGACTTCGGGACGGGGTACTCTAGCTTGTCGTATCTGCACCAACTGGATGTGGATGCGATCAAGGTGGACCGGGTGTTTACGCAGACGGTAGGCACGGGAGCTGTTACGGCGTCGGTGGTGCCGCAGATACTGGCGATGGCGGAGCAGCTTGACCTGCTGGTGGTTGTAGAGGGAATTGAGACCGAGGAGCAGGCGCAATATTTTCGTGCGGCTGGGCGGGGAATCCTGGGGCAGGGGTGGTTGTATGGCAAGCCCGTACCCGCAGCGCAGTTTCGAAAGCTGGTGCTGACCTGAGCTCAGTGTGAGGCGGAAAACGACGGTTGCCGCGAGGAACGGGAGACATAACGGGCGTAGCAGACCTGGTTGCGTCCGGCCGCCTTGGCCGCATAGAGGGCGCTGTCGGCTGCGTTGATTAGCTGGTGGCGCTCTTCGAGCGACAGTGGAATGGTGGTGGCCACGCCGCAGGAGACGGTGGCCGTGATGGAGCCGAAGGCTAGGCGCGAGGGATCCATGGGCGGGAAGCCGGCGACTTCGATGAGACGGCGGAGGCGTTCGGCGACCAGCATGGCGGCGGGTTCGTTGGTTTGGGGCAGGAGGATGACGAACTCTTCTCCACCGAAGCGGGCGGCTTGATCGCCTTCCTTGCGAAGCGCTTCGAGGATGAGATGGGCGATGCGCTTGAGGACCTTGTCGCCGTAGAGGTGGCCGTATTGATCGTTGGTCTGCTTGAAGTGGTCCACATCGACCATGATGACGGAGAAGGGAAGCTGCTGCTCGAGTGCTTCTTTCCAGAGGCGCTCGAACCTGGTCTCGAAGCCGGCGCGGTTGGTGAGGCCAGTGAGGCCGTCGGTCTCGGCGACGTCGGCGAGAAGTTCGTTGGAGTGATGGAGATCTTTGACGAGCAGGTTGTTGCGAAGGCCCAGAAGGTAGTTCAACCGTTCTTCGCGGTTGGAGCTGTAGCTGGCGATGAGGGTTACTGTGGCTGTCAGAAGACCCAGACCGAGGCCGACGAGCTTCTGATCGGAGAGAAGAAGGGCATCCGTGCGGAGGAAGAGAAGATCGCCGCCAATGAGCGCGGCAGAGGTTGCAAGGGCGTAGGAGAAGCGCAGCCGGATGGAGGTATTGGCGTAAACGATGATGATCAGAAGGCCAAGTTGTGCATAGGCGGAGTTGACCGCTGTGCGACCCTGCTCCAGATAGAGGTGAGCGAGTCCGGCGAGGCAGATGACGGCGGCTGCACCACCCTCGCGAAGAATCTTGTGAGGATTTCTCCAAAGCAGAAGATTGACGGCCAGGGCAATGGGCGTAATGATCGCCAGCCGGATCAGGAGAGCCTGATGGAACGCAGTGGACGAGACCAGGTGGTCGATCAGCAGGTAGAGGTCGAAAAGGGTGAGGGCCAGGAGGCCTTCCAATGCGAAGCGTCTTGAACGCCAGCGGGCGGTATCGGCTTCAAAACGCTGTTCGAGCGGTCGCGCGAAGGCTAGCCACTGAAAGCGAAGTCCTGAGAAGCGTTCGATATGCGAATTGATCTGATCTAGCAACTGAATCCTGAGAAAGAGAGTAGGAGCCTTGGCGGGGGACTACAAAGAAGGCCGCCGGGGTCAAAAGAAGGCTACTTCATAGGATGCGTCATCGGAAGGCGGTATGACAGGAAACTTTCTGCCACTTTTGGGCGGAGGACGTAACCTTTGGGGGGATGCTATACTCACGAGTGCTTTGGTTTCTGCCGCGTCTACTGGACACTGGTATACGGCAGAAGCATAACTCTTTCTCTAACAGCATGGCCGCCCTGATCGCGCGCCGTGGAGGCTGCTTATCCCACCACTCGACAAACGCTCCGCCAAGTCCTTTATTCGCACCAACGAACGTATCCGCGCACGTGAAGTTCGCGTGATTGACGAGAATGGTGAACAGCTCGGCGTTATGGCGCCTTTTGAGGCGCTGAAGATGGCCCGCGAGAAGTCTCTCGACCTGGTCGAGATCTCGCCGAACGCCACTCCGCCGGTCTGCAAGATCCAGGATTACGGCAAATATCTCTACGAAAAAGACAAGAGCGACCGCGCTGCTCGCAAGAGCCAAAAGGTTATCGTCATCAAGGAAGTGAAGTTCTCCGTGACGGTGGACGAGCATGACTACCAGACCAAGAAGAATCAGGCTGTGCGGTTCCTGGGCGACGGCGACAAGGTGAAGGCCAGCCTGCGCTTCAAGGGCCGGCAGATGGCGCATCGCGACCTGGGCTACAAGATCATCAACCGGCTGATCCTGGATATCGGCGACGCCGGTACGGTGGAGTTTATGCCGCGCATGGAAGGCACGACGCTGCACGCCATCATCGCGCCGATGAAGAAGATTGTGCCGGCGGCTCCGGCGAAGGCGAAGCCTGCTGAAACGGCTGCTGCTGCGCCTGCTGTAGCGGCGACGCCTGCTTCGTAAGAAAGTGGATTGAAGAAACGCCCGCAGGCTTTGGCCTGCGGGCGTTTTTGTTTGTGATCGAGCTACGGAC
>Ga0302314_10018492_pt1 | contig 11620 bp, 9 predicted proteins | sample III_Palsa_N2_3_FD_200533 | JGI IMG/M metagenome (GOLD analysis project Ga0302314, IMG submission 200533) | Peat permafrost microbial communities from Stordalen Mire near Abisko, Sweden - III_Palsa_N2_3 | ecosystem: Environmental > Terrestrial > Soil > Palsa > Peat permafrost | place: Sweden... | reverse complement strand
TTGTAGGAGTTCACCCTTTGACAAGAGGGGAATGCAGGAGAGCAATGCTGGCAATTCTCGCCCTCGAAGATGGGCGCCTCTTTCGTGGCAAGGCCTTTGGATCCGTGGTGGAACGGGTTGGAGAGGTCGTTTTCAATACTTCGTTGACGGGCTATCAAGAGATTTTTACCGACCCGTCGTATGCGGGGCAGATCGTCGTACTGACCAATCCACAGATTGGGAACTATGGGACATCGCCGAGCGATGCGGAGGCTTCGCGTCCGTATATCGAGGGTCTGGTGGTGCGGGAGTTTTCGCCGATCAGCTCGAACTGGCGGTCGACTGAGGTTGCGGATGAGTATTTAGAGCGCAATGGCGTTCCGGTGATCTCGGAGATCGATACGCGGGCGGTGGTGCGGCATCTGCGGGCCAATGGTGTGATGCGGGGCGTGATCTCGACTGTAGTTGAGGATACGGATGCGCTGGTGGCGAAGGCGCGGGCGCATCGCAAGATGGATGGGACGGATTTAGCTTCGGCCGTATCGACGAAGACGAGCTATACGTGGGATGCGAGCGAGACACGGAATGAGACTGGGGATAAGCTGCTGCCGGTGGGGATCGGCGAAGAGTCGAAGCAGATGCATGTGGTGGCTTATGACTTTGGGATCAAGCAGAATATCTTGCGGATGCTGACGCGGGAGAACTGCCGCGTGACGGTGGTGCCGGCGAGAACTTCTGCGGCGGATGTGATGGCGATGAAGCCGGATGGGGTCTTCTGCTCCAATGGGCCGGGTGATCCGGAGCCGCTGGACTATGCGATCGCGAATGTGCGGGAGTTGCAAGGGAAGGTACCGCTGTTTGGGATCTGCCTGGGGCACCAGATCTTCGGGCTGGCGCTGGGTGGGAAGACCTATAAGCTGAAGTTTGGGCACCACGGCGGGAACCATCCTATCAAGAACCTGGAGACGGGGAAGGTTGAGATAACGGCGCAGAACCATAACTTCAATGTCGATCCGGCGAGCTTGCCGGAGGATGTGGTGCGGACGCATACGAATTTGAATGACGATACGCTGGCTGGCCTCAAGCACAAGACCGACCCGATGTTCAGCGTGCAATATCATCCCGAGGCCAGCCCTGGGCCGCATGATTCGCATTACTTGTTCAAGGACTTCAGGAAGATGATGGAGGACTGGAAGAAGTAATGCCACGCAGGAATGACATCGCGAAGATATTGGTGATTGGCTCGGGGCCGATTGTGATTGGGCAGTCGGCGGAGTTCGATTACTCGGGGACGCAGGCGTGCAAGGCGCTGAAGGCCGAGGGATATGAGGTGGTGCTGGTGAACTCGAACCCGGCGTCGATCATGACCGATCCGGAGATTGCCGACCGTACTTATATTGAGCCGTTGACGGTGGAGTATCTGACGGAGATCTTGCGGGTGGAGGCGGAGATGCTTGCGGCTTCCGCTAGCGTAGGTGTGTTTGCGGTGTTGCCTACGGTGGGTGGGCAGACGGCTTTGAATCTTGCGGTGGACCTGGCGGATGCGGGGATTCTCGATCGCTTTGGGGTGGAGTTGATTGGGGCCAAGCTGGAGGCGATCAAGAAGGCGGAAGACCGGCTGCTGTTCAAGGATGCGATGAACAAGATCGGGCTGGATATGCCGCGGTCAATGCTGGTGAACAACATTCGGGATGGGTTGGAGTTTGCGGCGAAGCTGGGGTTTCCGGTGGTGATACGGCCTAGCTTTACGCTGGGTGGATCGGGCGGCGGTATTGCTTATAACCGCGAAGAGTTGATGGAGATATTGTCGCGCGGCTTGGATCTTTCGCCGGTGCATGAGTGTTTGCTGGAAGAGAGTGTGTTGGGGTGGAAAGAGTATGAGCTCGAGGTTGTTCGGGATTTGAAGGACAACGTTGTGATCATTTGTTCCATAGAAAATTTTGATCCGATGGGTGTGCATACGGGCGACTCGATTACGGTGGCGCCGGCGCAGACGCTGACGGACCGCGAGTATCAGCGGATGAGGGATGCGGCGATTGCGGTGATCCGCGAGATCGGCGTGGAGACCGGCGGGAGCAATGTGCAGTTTGCGGTGAATCCGCAGAACGGGCGCATGACCGTGATTGAGATGAATCCGCGGGTTTCAAGAAGCTCAGCGCTGGCTAGTAAGGCTACGGGATTTCCGATCGCGAAGATTGCGGCGCGGCTTGCCGTCGGCTATACGCTCGACGAGTTGCAGAACGATATTACGAAGGCCACGCCTGCTTGCTTTGAGCCGACGATTGACTATGTGGTGGTGAAGATTCCGAAGTGGCAGTTTGAGAAGTTTCCCGGGGCGGATGAGATTCTGGGGCCGCAGATGAAGTCGGTGGGCGAAGTGATGGCGATTGGACGGACCTTCAAGGAAGCGTTGATGAAGGCGGTGCGGTCGCTGGAGACGGGCAAGAAGGGGTCGGGCGATACGATTGAGCCGCGACGGCTGAGGCAGCGGTTGGTGACGCCGAGCCCGGAGCGGATGGCGTATCTGCGGTATGCGTTCGAGATTGGGATGAGCGTAAGAGATGTGGCGCGGTATACGGGGATGGACCCGTGGTTTCTGCACCAGATGAAGTTGATCGCGGAGGAGCTGAAGGCGGTTGCGGGTAAGGGCTTCGATGCGGTGACGGCGGATGAGATTCATGCGGCGAAGCGGATGGGGATATCCGATGAGCGGTTGGCGATGGCGTTTGGGATGGACGATAAAGATGCCACGGCGCAAGTGAGAGCGCGGCGTGAAGCGCTGGGAGTGCGGCCGGTTTATAAGCTCGTCGATACGTGCGCGGCGGAGTTTGAGAGCCTGACGCCTTATATGTACTCGTGCTATGACGAGGAGGATGAGGCTGCGCCGACGGCGACGAAGAAGGTGATTATTCTTGGCAGTGGGCCGAATCGGATTGGGCAGGGGATTGAGTTCGATTATTGCTGCTGCCATGCGGCGTTTGCGCTGCGTGAGGATGGGTTTGAGACCATCATGGTGAACTGCAATCCGGAGACGGTGTCTACGGATTACGATACGAGCGACCGTTTGTACTTTGAGCCGCTGACGTTCGAGGATGTGCTGGCGGTGTATGAGCATGAGGCCTCGGGTGGCGCGGAGATTGGGATGATTGTGCAGTTCGGCGGGCAGACGCCGCTGAATCTTTCGCTGCCGTTGAAGGCTGCGGGTGTGCCGATCATTGGGACATCGCCGGAGTCGATTGACTTAGCTGAGGACCGTAAGAGGTTTGGGAAGCTGCTGACGGAGTTGGGGATTCCGCAGCCACCGGCGGCGATGGCTACGAGTGTGGAAGAAGCTTTGGCGGGCGCGCAGAAGGTGACATATCCCGTGCTGGTGAGGCCGAGCTATGTGCTGGGGGGACGCGCGATGGTGATTGCCTATGACGATGCCGCGGTGCGGCACTATATGACGACGGCGATTGAGTACTCGCAGGAGCGGCCGGTGTTGATCGACCACTTTCTGGAGGACGCGCAGGAGGTCGATGTCGATGCGCTGTGCGATGGCACGGATGTGTTGATCGCCGGGATCATGGAGCATATCGAAGAGGCCGGCGTGCATTCGGGGGATTCGAGCTGCGTGTTGCCGAGCGTGAATCTGCCAGCAGAAGTCCTGGAGACGATTCGTGGGTATACGCGGAAGCTGGCGCTGGCTTTGAATGTGATTGGGTTGGTAAACCTGCAGTTTGCGATACAGCGCGGGAAAGTTTTTGTGATCGAGGTGAACCCAAGGGCCTCAAGAACAGTGCCTTATGTTTCAAAGGCTACGGGGATCCAGTTGGCGAAGGTGGCCTCGCGGTTGATGACCGGGCGGACGCTGAAGGAGTTGTTGCCGGAGCAGCTTGCGAGTGGGAAAGATTTAGGGACGGGCGAGCATTTCTTTGTGAAGTCGCCGGTGTTTCCATGGGGCAAGTTCCAGGGCGTGGATCCGGTGCTGGGGCCGGAGATGCGGTCGACCGGCGAGGTGATGGGCGTGGCGCGGACGTTTGGCGAGGCGTTTGCCAAGGCGCAGACTGCGGCTGGATTGCATCTGCCTAAGACGGGGAATGTGTTCTTCAGCGTGAACGATCACGATAAGAAGAGCGTGGCCGTGATTGCGCGGCGGTTTGTGGAGATGGGCTTTCACCTGGTGGCCACGCATGGAACGGCCGATGTTCTTGAAGATGCGGGGATGCAGGTGGAGCGGGTGTTTTCGGTGAAGGAAGGGCGGCCGAATGTGGTGGATTTGATCAAGAGCGAGAGGATCCATTTGATTGTGAATACGCCGTCGGGCCAGGAGAGCGTGTTCGATGAGCCGGCGATCCGGCGGGCGGCGGTTGCGGCGCGTGTCCCGACGATTACGACGCTGGCGGCTGCACGGGCGGCAGCGGATGGAATTGAGGCGTTGCAGCGCGGGGAGTATCACGTGGAGTCGCTACAGGAACTTCATGCTACGCGGCACGAAGCGTTTGCGGTGTGAGGGTCAGGAGTCCGACCTGTTCTCTAACCCATACTTGGCTCCGACGGCATAGCCGATGAGCGCTAGCGGTGTCCAGGTCCCGACGGCGAGACCCTGGCCTGCCATCAGGCCGCTGCCGTTGCCGATCGAAAAGAAGGTGCGGTAGAGCTTTTCGAGGATGTGTCCATTGATGCAATCGTTGCAGAGTCCAGGGCCGGTGGGGAGGTCGATGACCCAGACGCAGACCGCAGAGAACATAAGGACTCCGGTGATCCAGACGTAACGCGCGATATCGTTGCCCTGGGCGCGTGCGATGAGGAAGCCGGCGAGCAGTGGAACCAGAATGACGAGCAGGGTGCCCAGTTCCTTGGGTCCGGCGGCGTCGGGATCGGGATTGAAGAGGCCCATGATAACGATGGTGGCGACCATGACGAGGACCGCGAGCACGGAATGGATGGCGAACCACAGCGCCTCTCTGCCGAGATCGCCGATCGATTTGCCGGGAGAGATTTCGAAGTCTTCGTTCATAGCCTATGGGAAGAGTGTACTTCGGCGAGGCTACACTGGAGAAGAGCTATGTTGATCGACGGCCTACATGTTCCTCTGACGGCACCCTTTTATCGCGACGGGCGGAGCTATCTGCGCAAGCTGGAGACGAACGTGGGGCGGTATTCTCTGACTCCGGCGGCAGGGTTGGTGGCTCTGGGGCCGGGCGGCGAGGGTAGTGGGCTTTCGGACGACGAGACGCGCGAGATTTTAGAGACGATTGGGCAGAGCGCGGCTACGGAGAAGGTGCTGGTGGCCGGTATCGCGAAGGACAGCGTGCGTGGGGCGGTCGCGGTCGCGGAGCAGGCTGCAAGTGCCGGGTTCGATGCAGTGATGCTGGCTGCGCCGCGGAACTGGCCGGAGTTGACGGTTGGGGAACTGGCGGTGTTCTTCCATGCAGTTGCGGATGCGTCGCCGCTGCCGGTGATGTTGTGGAGCGATGCCGCGGCGTCTTCGCTACAGTTGCCGGTGGAGTTGGTGGGCGAGCTTGGCGGGCATTTGAATGTGATTGGGCTGTACGATGCGGACCTTAGCGTCGACCGCTATGGTGCGATTGCGGCAGCGACCCGCCAGGTGCGGCGCGAGGTGAGCGTGACAGCGGTGTTTGCGCCAGTGACGCGGCGGATGAAGAGCGCTGGCGATGGAGACGCGGGGTTTGTACCGGTGGAGTCGCTGGGGGGTGGGGCGGCGGTTGCTGTTGCTGCGAAGCCGGCGGTGAAGACGCGCACGAAGGCGGTTGGATTTCAGATGATGGCGGCGGGCGAGTGCGCGGAGCTTCTGCCTTTGTTGCAGGCAGGGATTGCGGGTGCGCTGCCGCGGTTGGCAGCTTGCGCTCCGCAGGCCTGCTATGAGATATATGCGGCGTTCAAGGACGGGGATGCCGGGCTATCTGCCGAGAAGGCGGAGCGGGTGCGTGGGGCGGACGCGTTGATGCGGGAGCTTGGAGTTGCGGGCATCAAGTATGGATGCGATTTGAATGGGTATTACGGTGGACTGGTGCGGCTGCCGAGGCTGGCGTTGAATGCGGCGCAGCGCCAGCGGGTGGAAGAGGTCCTGCGGGAGATACGGAATTAGTGCTTTGGAGTCGCGGGCGCGCTGGGGGTGGCTAATGGGTTAAGGTGGCTAATTTGGTGCGGGCCTGGGCTGCTTCGGGGGAGTTGGGGAAGCGCTGGATGAGGGCCTGGAGCTCCCGGATGGCGCCTGGGATCTGCTTCATCGAGAGCATAGCCTCGGCCTTGTGCAGATGGGCCGCCGGGACCTTGACGTTGTCGGGGAAGTGCTCGATGAGGTGGTCGTAGTTCTTGACGGCGGCAGTGGGTTTGGCTGTGCTGCGGTTGATCTCGCCGAGATAGAAGTAGGCGTTGCCGGAGAGATTGTCGTCCGGGTAGGCCAGGGCGAGTTCCGTGAACTCGGAGGTCGCGAGGGGATTGCGGGCAGCGATGTAGTCGCCGTAGGCCACGTTGTACAGGTCTTTGGCAGAGGCTGCATTGGGCTTGGATGCGGCGGGCTTGGTGGCGGCCGTGGGCTTGGGTCCGGCGGGCACGGTGGTTGTGGGTGGAGGCGACTGGAACGGAGAGCTGTCGGGAGTAGTGGCCGGAGAGTTTGAGGGAGGGTTGGGTTGGGTGCCGGTGGTCGCAGGAGCGGGTGTGCCGGTGGACTGGGGCAGGCTGTTCAGGATGGGGATGATGGACTGCTGCTGGCCCTGGACGTCGTTGAGGATCTTCTCCATGCGGGCCATGCGGGCCTTGAGTTCGTCGAGGGTGTCGTTGAGCGATTGGATCTGGCCGGAGACCTGGTCGGATTTTGTAGAGAGGGCGTCCTGGCTGTTCTGCATCTGGAGCTTCATGCCGTCGACGGCGACGGACATCTTGTTGACGGCGTCGGCGGTCTGCTGGACGAGGTCCTTGAGAACGCCCATGCGCTCGTCGTTGGACTGCTGGAGGCGTGCGACGGCGTCCTGGAGCTGCTGGATCTGGGTCTGGAGCTGGACCATGTCCTTGTTGACGGCGTGAGCGGGCAGAGTGGTGAGACCCACGAAGAGGAGAGCCGCGGCGGCGAGATGAAGAGGACGGGAACGGGACACGGTTGCGGCTCCTGAGTTTAGAGATAGCGATGAGATCTGAGGAATCTCCGCTAAGGACCTATGCCGGATTCTAGATTCCCTCAGCGGCTAAAGCCGGATTAATTTGTGTGCTTGCATGGAAAGGCTGAAACCCGTCCCCTACAAAGCATCCGACTTGCGTTTCAACAGCGCGCGATTGTTTAAGACCTTTACCTGTCCATGGAGAACTGGGCGCGGCGGTTCTGTTGCCAGCAGGCGTCGGTCTCTTCGGTGCAGAACTGCTTCTCCTTGCCGTAGCTGATGACGCGGATGCGGGTGGGAGCGACGCCGGCTTCAACCAATGCGGTCTTGGTGGAGTTGGCGCGGTCTTCGCCGAGGGTGATGTTGTACTCGGCCGAGCCGCGGTCGTCGCAGTAGCCGCCGATCACGATCTTGATGGCCGGATGCGTGGAGAGATAGTGCGCGGCGGTGCTGATGGAGGTTTGTGCGTCGGCGCGGAGATCGAAGCTGTCGTAGTCGAAGAAGATGTCCTGGACGTTCTGGTGGAAGGCGGCTTCCGAGCCCATGGGGCCGTCGCCGGTGGTTGTGGCGGAGGTGTCGGCGGGCATGACGTAAGGCTCGGGGACGCGAACGGTGACGCGGACGTTGGCTTCTGTGACGCCGCCATCGCCCTTGGCGACGAGATGGAAGTTGGTGGAGTTGGCCGGAGAGACGGTCTGGGTGCCGTTGACGGGGACTTCGCCGATGCCGTCGATGCTGACGCTGGTGGCGTTGGTGGAGCGCCAGTTGAGGACGACGGAGGCGCCGATGTCGATGGCCAGCGGATCGGCGGAGATAGAGGCGGTGGGCGCGGCGCCGCCGGTGGTTTCGGGTGCCAGGGAACTGGCTGGCGGGAGCGGAGATTTCTTATGGCAGCCGATGACGGCGACGAGCGCGAAGGCCAGGCCCAGGGTAAACGACTTAAGGGTGTATGCCTTCCAGCGCAATGATTGTCGTGAGCTCATGGTGTTCCTCTTCCTGATTGAATCTTGTGCAACGCCCGGCTTCTCGAGCTGGGCGACGATTCTACTTACAAGTCTAATAGATGCGGGACGACGAATATCGAGGCGCGACGCTATCTAGTTACTTCCAGCTCCAGTTGGGCATATCGGCTCCGGGGCCGGTGAGAACCTTTTTCTGGGTGCCGTCGGCGAGCATGGACATGATGCGGGTGTGCTCCTGGCGGCCGTCGGGGGAGTTGGCGTAGACGATGTGGCGGCCGTCGGGGGACCAGACGGGGAAGTCGCAGCGGCCACCGTCGTGGGTGAGCTGGATCCACTTCTTGGTGGCGATCTCCATGACGTAGATGTCCTGTCCGCCGGGGGCGCCGGGGCCATACTTGCGGTCCCAGGCGAAGGTGAGGAACTGGCCGTTGGGCGACCATGAGGGCGAGGTGGCGTAGCCTCCGTCGGTGAGGCGCTGAACGCCGGAGCCGTCGGCGTCCATGATGTAGACCTGGGGCTCGTTGGAGCGGCCACAGATGAAGGCGATCTGGGCGCCGGTCTTGGGGTTCCAGGAGGGTGAGGAGCTGCGGCCGAAGCTGGTGAGCTTGTGGGCGATGTTGCCCTCGGGGTCGGAGACCCAGATTTCGGATGGGCCGGTGCGGGCGGAGGAGAAGGCGAGTTGCTGCCCGCTGGGCGACCAGGCGGGGGAGCTGTCGGCGCCGCCGGTGGAGGGGAAGTTGATGATGCGATTGAGCAGCAGGGAGAACATCTTGATCTGGAAGCCGTAGGTGCCAAGAGCGCTGAAGGCGAGACGGGAGTTGTCGGGCGAGACGCGCGGCGACATGGCGACGGTGCCGATATGGGTGATGGCGTGCTGGTTGGCGCCATCGTAGTCCATCTCATAGACTTCTTTGTCGTTGGGGCCGAGGAGCTTGATGTAGTAGATTTTGGTCTCGGCGATGCCGGCCACGCCGCCGCCGAGGCGGAAGATGATCTCATCGGCAAAGCGGTGGGCGATCTGACGGGCGCTGTCTTCGCTGGGTTCGTCGGTGTACTGTTTGGTGAATATCTGGGGGTATTGGGCGTTCTTGGCGTCGTCGAGGAAGCCGCTGACGACGAGGTGGTTGTTGAGCAGCTTGATGTTGCCGAAGGCCACCATGGCGGCACTGGAGGGGGCTGCCGACCAGGCGGAGAGATTGATCTCGGCGGGGAAGCCGGGGGTGGTCTGCGGGGCCATGTCTTTGGAGACGATGTCGAAGAGGCCAGCGGCGGTGAGGTCGGCGAAGAGGGTGGTGTCGAAGGTCTGCTTGTAGGCGGCGGCGTCGGGGGTGAGAGGTTTGAAGTCCGCGACGGCGATGCGGAGACGCTCGGCGCCGCTGCTGGTTTCGAGGTGGAACCAGTCTTGCGCTTGAAGTGCGGGCGCGATAGAGACGCAGGCGAGAACGGCAGCGGCAAGCAGAGAGCGAGGGGCGCGGGTGAATCTCATGCGTTGAGTCATTCTCCTACGATGGTAGACGCAAATTCGGGGGTGTCCGGCAGCAGGAATTACTGTTGGTGGTAATCGAATGTGTACTCCACGGTGACATGGTCGCCGGCGGGGAGCGGGCCGAAGCCGTCGACGCGCTGGAGGGCGCGCAGGGCGGAGGTATCGAGTGTGGAGGAGCCGCTCTTGGTTTCGATGCGGACGTTGGCGGGGGTGCCGTCGCGTTCGATATCGAAGATGAGGGTGACGCTCTTGCCCTGCGAGGACCTTGGATCGGCCTCCTGGGTGTACCAGTTTTGCGCGACGATACGGCTGACGATCTGGCGGTAGTAGCCGTAGCGGTCGCCGAACGCGCGGTCCTGGATGGTGACGGTGGCGGTTCCGTTTTTTACCTGGGAGATGGATTGCGGAAGCTGCGTGGCCTGCTCGCCAGTGCTGGCCTTGGATGTGTCGGGTGTGGGCTGGGGATGTTTGGGTGGTGCGGGCGCGGTGACGGGGGCGACCTTGGCGGGTAGGGTCTTGGCCTTGATCTCGATGTCGGTGGGCTTGGGCGGGGGTTGCGTGGCTTCTTTGGGGGGTGGGGCCGGGGCAGCGCTGACGGTATCGGGCGTGAGGACGGAGTTGGCGACCGGAGCGGCGCGGGTGGGTAAGGGGATGGCCGGGACCATGGAAGCTTGAATCGCGCCGACGGAAGAGGCGTTTTCGCCCCAGCTGTTGTGGTGGAGGTGGGTGAGGAAGGCCGCGGCGATGATGGTTGCGGCGATGACGACGTGCAGGACGACGGCTCCGGCGAGGCCGCTGCCGAAGTAGTCGTCTTGCGAGTCGGGGGTGGTGGCGTAGCTGCTCATCGCTTCGTTAGACCGGCTTATTTTTCGATCGGTTGCGTGACGATGCTGATGTTGGTGATGCCGGCTAGTTTGACGGCGTCCATGACGGAGGCGAAGGCGCCGAAGGGGACTTCCTTGTCGGCGCGGACGTAGACGACTCGCTTGGTGTTTTTGGCGGTGGGACCGAGGGCTGCGGGCAGGTCGTGGATGTTGACCGGTTTGTCTTGCAGGAAGATGTTTTGCTGCTTGTCGATGGTGATGACCGAGTGCTCTTCGGTGAGCTGGTTGACGGTGCGGGTCTGGGGGACGGCGACTTCTACGCCGGACTGGAGCACCGGCGCGGTGAGCATGAAGATGAGCAGGAGAACGAGGACGACATCGACCAGCGGGGTGATGTTGATGTCGGCGAGGGCCGATTGAGTGCGGCCTTGGGAAGAGAAGGCCATGGTTAGAATGTCCTCCGGCGGGTCTCTTCTGTGGTGGGTGTTGCAGGAGGCGTGAGGAGGGCGGCGTTTTCGATGGCGTTGAGGAGCTCGCGGCCGAAGTCGTCGGCGCGGGCGGCGAACTCGCGGAGGCGGGCGGTGAGCTGGTTGTAGCCGATGAGCGCGGGGATGGCAACGGCGAGGCCGGCGGCGGTGGTGATGAGGGCTTCGGAGATGCCGGGCGCTACGGCGCGGAGGGTTGCTGCGCCTGCGGTGCCGAGGCCGTGGAAGGCGTCGACGATGCCCATGACCGTGCCGAAGAGGCCGATGAAGGTGGCCGACTGGGCGATGGTGGCTAGCCAGGTCATGCGGCGTTCCATGAGGGTTACGGCTTCGCTGGAGGCGGTCTGTGCGGCGCGCTCGAGGGCCTGGGGGTTGGCGGGCATGCCGCGGCCACCGGTCTGGCGCTGGTACTCGTCGTGGATCTCGTGGAAGACGGCAACCAGGGGGCTGGGGCGGAACTGGTCGGCGGCGGTGGCAATTTCGCTAAGGCGGCCGGACTTGCGGAAGGCGCGGACGAAGCGCTTGCTTTGCTTTTCGGCTCCCGAGAAGGCGCGCCACTTGGCGATCATGATGGACCAGGAGAAGACGCTGGCGACGAGCAGGATGGCGAGCACGGTGAGGGCCATGGGGCCGCTGTTGTGCAGCATCTCGGTGAGGGCGCTGGAGTGCTGGGCGATGGGCGGCGGCCCGAGGGGGGCCGCGGCGTCGGGTGGTATGGCGTCTTGCAGGAGGAGAGCGAGGGCGAGGATGGTCATAGCGTCAGGTTTAGTGTAACTGCGCGGTT
>Ga0302314_10018490_pt1 | contig 11621 bp, 11 predicted proteins | sample III_Palsa_N2_3_FD_200533 | JGI IMG/M metagenome (GOLD analysis project Ga0302314, IMG submission 200533) | Peat permafrost microbial communities from Stordalen Mire near Abisko, Sweden - III_Palsa_N2_3 | ecosystem: Environmental > Terrestrial > Soil > Palsa > Peat permafrost | place: Sweden... | reverse complement strand
TTCCGCCACCGCCAGGATCAGGTCGACCTTGGTGGGAAACTGATGCAGCAGCGAGCCGCGCGCCACGCCCGCCGCCTTGGCGATCTCCGGCGTGGTCGCGCCGGCATAGCCGCGCTCGTAGAGCCGCTGAACCGCCGCGGCCATGATCTTCTCGCGCGTCGAAGCGCGCCGCTCGGCGTTAGGGCCGCGAGGGCGGCGTTCAGGCAGGGGCCCAGGCTCGGTCATCGGCGGCGATGAGATAGATAGCTTGTCTGGATGTCCACCGAAGGCCACGCTTCTCGGATCGAAAATTAACAATAGCGGTTAACGAACGCAGCATTTAACGGGCGAGCGCGGTTTCCCGCCGAACAAGCATTCGTGCTGAGTGTCGACGAGAACCGCAGATCCCGGCGCTTGATCGCAGCCAGCCCCAGCGTCCCGGCTAGCTGACGCGGCGCAGCCATGACTGCAAGCGCCACTGCAAAACGTCGCGCGTCGCGGCGCTCGACCTGGCCACTGGCCGGGTGACGGCCTGCGCCTCCCGCCTCACCGGACGGCGGAGGTCCGCAGGTACCTCGACCAGATAGAAGCCAAGTCCCCAAGGCTTAGACGTTCACCTGATTTGGACAAGTACGCCGCCCACAAGATACGCTTGGTCCGTGACCGGCTGGCCAAGCGGCCCTGTTGGCATGTCCATCTAGTCCCGACCAGCTCCTCCTGGCTCAATTGCGTCGAGCGCTTGTTCGCCTTGCTCACGGACAAAAAATGTCGCGGCGTCCATTGCGGCGTCGCAGAGCTGAAGGCTGACATCGCTCCTACATCAACCGGCACAACGATGATCCAGAACCTTTCCGATGGACTAGGTCCGCAGACGACATCCACGCGTCCATCGAGAAGTTTTGCGGCCACGCAGACGATGTGATAGAAAGTGATGGTGTGCGATGGCTGCTAGACGAAGGTTGCATCTGCCAGGCGACGATATGATTTCAGGTCGGTGACTGGCGTCTGCAGATGACTGTTGAGCGCCAAAATGGCTGCGGCGGCGTCCGCAAGGAAGCCCTCACGCACGGCTGAGCCGGGACAGCAAGCCGCGCATGGCGACGGCGGCTTTTATCCACTCGGTCTGAGGCAGGTGCGGGCCTTGGCGTCGCGGATCGTCAGGTCGTCCCTGAGCGCGTTGAAGGCCATACCGCGCGCCGGATCCACGCCGTCCTTGCCGATCTCGTAGAGCCTTGCGGCCAACGCGGGGACCTCTGGCCTGTCGCGCAAGCGGAATCAACCCATCAGCAGTCAGGCTCATGCGAATTAGTGGCCCGGCTCGATCAGACGGTCGTTGTCGCCGACGCCGCGACCAGTCTTCTTCGAAACATTCGCGCAGGACGGCGCCGCGCACATCTAATTCGCGAGCGCAGTTCGGCGATCTCGTCGGCCATGGAGCGTCAGGCCGGATCGTCGGAGCTCTCCGCCCAGGCCAGTGGCTTCGAGCAGATGCATGTTGGGATTGGTCTAGAAAGGCCGGCCGACTAGCTCAATGAAGCCATCGCCGGACGCCCGGCGATCCGCTAGCAGCTGCTCGCGCACTAAGCTGGCCCTGCGCTCCAGGTCGGAGGCCCGCTCCGGCAGTACCCGCCTCGCCTGCACCAGCAGGACGAAGGCCTGATCGTAGAGCCTCGGAGTTTCGCCGTCTTAAGCCCTCGACACCGACGCGCAGGGAGCACCGCTCGGCGCTAGGTTGCCGCTGGCCATCTTTGCCGATCCATTCGGTGAAATAGCCTTGGGTCACATCGGCGCTTCGTGTCCGCCAGAGCTGCAAGGCCGATCCCTTAAGCCAGGTCTAGCGGTCGTTCGACAGCGCCCGCAGTGATTCCATCAATTCGTGTCTCCGGTATGGAATAGCGCTGCAGGCGCTCGACGACGCCCTTGACCTCCTGGCTCCGCGACTTGGGCAGCACAAGGACCGCGTCGGGCGTCGCCACGATGATCAAGTCGGAAACTCCGAGCGCCGCGACGGCGGGCCCGCTCGACAGCACCAGCGACCCCGTGACATCCTTCAAGTCGATCACGCCCTGGGTCAGGTTGCCTTCGCCGTCCTGGGCACCCAGCCGCCAGACTTCGCTCCAAGAGCCCACATCGGCCCAGCCGATGTCGCAAGGGGCGACGGCGGCCTTTTGCGTAGTCTCCATCACCGCGTAGTCGATGGACTCGGCGGGGCAGAGGGCGAAGCGGTCCGGATTGAGCGCGACTACACTCGCGGTTGCCGAGTCCGCAGGCAACGCCGCGAGGGCGGCTTGGCGAATGTCGTCACGGCTCTTAGCGATCTCCGCCAGCAACAGGCCGGGCGCGAAGATGAACAGGCCGGCGTTCCAGAGGTATCGGCCGTCGGCCAGATAGGTCTCAGCGGTCGCCAGGTTCGGCTTTTCCTCGAACCGCTCCACCTTGAGCACCGTCTCGCTAAGTGGCGCGCCCTGAAGAATGTAGCCATAAGCGATCTCGGGCCGCGATGGGCGGATTCCGAAGGTGACGATCTGGTCGCGCGCGGCGGCGGCGGCGGCGGCGATGGTGGCGCGAAAGGCCTCGGCGTCGGCGATCAGGCTGTCGGCGGACAATAGGAGCAGTAACCCGCCCGGCGCCCGGTGCTCGGCCAGGGCGGAGGCGATGACCGCGACGGCGGCGGTGTTGCGGCCCATGGGCTCGGTGACGATCACCAGCGGCTCAACGCCTATCTCCGCCAGCTGGTTTTGGACTAGCTCCAGGTGTCCGGCGCCGCAGATCACCATCGGTGGCAGGAAGCCATGCGCGGGATCGTTCCGCAGCACGGTCTGCTGGAACATGGTGTGTTCGGCTCCGAAGCGGTGGAACGGCTTGGGCGCTGTGGGAACCGACAACGGCCAAAGCCGAGTGCCAGCGCCGCCGCACATGATCACCGGCAGGATCTGGATGTCGGTCATGCTTGAAATTTCCTGGCGCTCCCGTCGAAAGTCTCGCGGCCGGAGAGCATCCCGCACGCGGCTAGTCAAGTCGCTGTTGTGGCCTTGTGGTGCATTGGCTGGAGATGATTAGGTGCACCGGTCGAACATTGTCGTTCAATGCCTTTTTGTGCCGGTCCGCGACTTAGGTGTCTAGGGTAGAGCGCGCCGCCGGGGCCCCACCCTGTTGTTCATCTGCCGTACAGCATCGGGCTTGTGTATCCGCCCCAGCGTAATGGATGGCCCGTTCCCAAAGCGCTTTGATGACCTGGCCTAGGATCAGCGCGGGCTCGGACTGACCTTCAAGCCTGATCGCGGCTGGCTGCCGATCGCCTGACGGCGCTGTGCGCGGTCAAGCCACAGCCTTTCCGAGCCTCCCTTGATCAACTCCTTGCCAGCGCAGACCCGGAAGTGAGACGCAATTGAAGGGCATTGTCCTCGCAGGCGGCAGTGGCACGCGGCTTCATCCAATGACCCAGGTGAGGTCCAAGCAGCTGTTGTCGATCAACGACAAGCCGATGATCTACTACCCGCTGACCACGCTGATGCTGTCGGGCATCCGGCAGATCCTAATTATTGGTGGGAAACTGATGCAGCAGCGAGCCGCGCGCCACGCCCGCCGCCTTGGCGATCTCCGGCGTGGTCGCGCCGGCATAGCCGCGCTCGTAAAGCTGCTTGATGGCGGCGGCCATGATCTTCTCGCGCGTCGAGGCCTGCCGCTCAGCGTTAGGGCCGCGAGGACGGCGTTCGGGCAGCTGTCATCAGGTCGGATGAGATAGAAGGCTGGTCCGTCTGTCCATAACAAGCGGCGGGTGATCAACGTAAAGCGGCGTGTCAGAAGGTGTTTCGCCCTGCGCGAGGCCGCTCCGCTGGCGCATTGAACAACACGTTGATCCTCGCGCCCGGTCGTCCCACCACCACCAGCCCGTCGCCGGCCTCAATTCTGGTGTCGCCTGGTGGCCGAGTGACGGCGTCGCTGTTGCGGCGGTTGATCTGGACGACAAAGAAGGCGCCCTTGGCGCGGCCTTCCAGCTGCTCGATCGTCATGCCGACCACCGCCGTTCCTTCGGAGGCTACCAACACCTCCATCTCCAACCCCAGGTCGCGCAGCACTTTTTCGAAGTCGCGCATCCGCTGGGACCCGCGAATGAACCGCGCGGTCTCAGGGAACAGGATCAGCTCGGCGATCCGCTCCGCGCCGATATGGGTTGGCAGGATCACCCGGCTGGCGCCCGCCTGTATCAGCTTAGTCTCAGTGGACGGAACCTCACCCCGGGCGATGATCTGCAAGGCCGGATTGAGGCTGCGGGCGCTGAGGGTGATGAAGACATTGGCGGCGTCATCCGGCAGGACGGTCGCCAGCACCCGCGCCCGGTCGACCCCCACCGCCTGCAGCGCTGTCTCATCCGTGGCGTCTCCCTGCCAGGCCAGGTAGCCAAGCTCTCGGGCCTGGGCCAGGCGGGCCTCGTCACGCTCCAGGATCACGAAAGCCGCGCCGCCGGCCTTCAGGTCCCTGGCCAACATCACCCCAATGCGGCCGAAGCCGCAGACGATGATGTGGTCTTTCAGTTTGTTGATGTCGGTTTTCACGCGGTTCGTGCCCAGCAGACTTTGGATTTGTGAAAAGGTCAGCACCTGCACCAGGGCGCCGGTCACTAGGATCATCCCCGTACACCCCAGCACGATAGTGCCCATGGTGACAGCGTGCAGATAGGGCGTGTTGATCGCGTGAACTTCGCCGTAGCCGACGGTGTAGACCGTCAGCAGCACCATGTAGAGGGCGTCGGCGAAGCTCCACCCGGCGCCCATATAGGCGCCGGTCGACAGCACCACGACCGTCGCCATGAAGACGAGGATCGAGATCAGATTGCGCGCCGGCGTGCCGGCCAGTCGGTTCATGGGGCCGCCCGAGGTCATCCGTGAAAGGATAGACCGGCGCAGTAGTGCACGCACGGTGTGGCGGAGGGCACCGGCGATTTAGGCCGGCGTTGTTGGATACGAGGCGCCCGCCTATCCGGTCAGCGGCTCGAGCGGCGGCATTTTCGCCGGCCACCGCCGTGGCCACGAGGCGCGCCGTTTCGGCATAGGTTTCTCGAGTCGGCGCCGATGCCGCCGCCGCCGCCGCGAGTCAGGGCGCGCAGCATCCAGCCATCGGGCGGCGACCGCTAGCTGGAATCGGCACAGCGTTTGCCTGCGGAAACCAACCATTCCGTTCATTAGCTTGTGGCCAGCTCGATGGTCAGCGCGGATCGATGCTGGTATGCAGCGCTAACGCGACGCGTCCGTTTGGCGCATCGAATGGTGATTGCACATGGTCGGGGACGATCGGGCGCGCAGGCGTTCCTCCAAAATGAGGTGTAGGTGGAATCGGTAGTCGGAAATTGGCAGAAAGCTTCGCAATCTGTACGCGAACACGCCAACATCATTTGGGCGCTTATGTTGCGGGAGCTCGCCACCCGCTACGGCCGCGACAATATCGGTTTCCTGTGGGTATTAGGCGAGCCGTTATTGTTCTGTACTGCTGTTATGTTGATGTGGTCAGCAATCAGGACGCCGTATGAACACGGCATAAAGCTGGTTCCGTTCCTGATGACCGGGTACATGCCGATCCTTCTTATGCGCCATATGATTTCGCACACGCTGAATACCGTGAAGGCAAACGCAGGCCTTCTTTATCACCGGCGAATATCCATTTTGCATCTGTATTTTGCACGTTTGTTGCTCGAGTTTGTCGGTGTCACGCTGGCCTTCTTCGTCGTATTCGTGGTTCTGGTCGTTTATGGCGTGGCCGAACCGCCGCCCCGCCCAGGGTTGGTTTACGGAGGTTGGCTGCTCTTGGGGTGGGTGACGCTCGGCATCTCGCTGATCGTTGGTTCGCTCAGCGAGATGGTTGAAATCGTCGAAAAGTTTGTGTCGGCCCTCACCTATATTTTGGTGCCGATCTCCGGAATGTTCTTCATGGCGGCTTGGATTCCCGATAAGTACAGACCGCTTGCCCTGAAAGTGCCGTTTCTCAATTGCATCGAAATGATCCGAGCGGGATTTTTCGGAGATTTTGTCACCACCTATTATAGCGTGGGCTACGTGATCGCCTGGGGGATTTGCACAACTTTTGTCGGCCTGATTTTGTTGAGCTTCCTGCGAGCACGCGTAGAGGTGGAGTAGGGTGTTGTGGCGCGGAAGCCGGGTCTGACGCCATTGTATCGGCCGTTCGGAGCCGGTAACCCGGCTTGGTTTCGTTAGCGGTTGGCTTTGAGGATTCATGATAACGTTCGTAGCAGAAGAACCACGGCAAGCAGGGGTGTCGGATTCCAAGCAACTTCTCTCAAGGGTTGTGGTCGGGCTTCGGCTTCGAGAAATGCCGTTGTTTTACCTGATGGTGGTATTGCCGACCCTGGTGTCGGCGATCTATCTCCTGCTCATCGCCTCGCCCATCTATGTCTCTCAGGCGAGCTTCTTCGTTCGGTCGGCAAACGCGGCCCAAGCGACAGGCCTGAATTTCGTGCTACAGGGGGTTGGCCTGGGGCAGGCGGAAACCGACAGTTTTGCGGTTCATGACTATATCATGTCCCGGGATGCGATCGCGGACCTGGACCAGCATCATAATCTGCGCGGTGTTTTGTCCCGTCCGGGCGCCGATTTCTTCGCGCGATTTCCGCGGCCGTTCCAGCGCGCGCAGGTGGAGGATCTTTTCAAGGCTTATCCGCATTACGTCAATGTGAGCTACGATGGGACGACCGGCATTACGTCTTTAAAAGTTAAGGCGTTTCGTCCGGAGGACGCTCGCAACATAGCCCAGGCGTTGCTCGATGATGGGGAAGGGGTCATCAATCAGCTAAACGCCCAGGCCCAGCGCGACGCTGTTGTTGAGGCAGCGCGGGAAGTCGCTGATGATCAGGTTCAGGTGGCGTTAGCGCAACAAAACCTGACCGCCTTTCGTAATCACGAGCAACTGATCGATCCTGATCGATCCTCGGCCATGAGCAGCGAACTGGTCAACAAACTTAGCACAGAACAAGCCACTCTTCGTGCCGAACGGGCTGGTCTTGCCACGGCCGCTCCACAGAGCCCCCAGCTGCCAGCGCTGGATAGTCGGATAAATGCTTACGGTGGCGAAATTGCTTCGCAGCAAAGCAAAATTGCCGGTGAGACCGGCTCCCTCGCGCCTAAGATCGCCACCTATGAGCAGCTAACCCTCGATCGTGAATTTGCCGATCGCGCTCTGTCGTCCGCTTTGACCTCGCTTGAAGCCGCGAAAATCGATGCTCGCCGCAAACGGCTCTATCTGGAACGAGTGGTCAATCCGTCCTTGCCTGACGCAGCGACGGAGCCGAAAAGATTGGGTTCTCTAGCCCTCGTACTGGTTTCGGCTCTGCTCGCCTATGGCACGACGCTGTTGATAATGGCGGGCTTCCGCGAACATCGCCAAGTCTGATGCTTCAATCTTAGTCAAACGCCCATGCTTTCCGTTCGCAATCTCAGTAAAATATACCCCACTCCCAGCGGCGAGCGGGCTTTGTTTCGCGATCTGTCATTCGACCTGGAGCGCTCAGAACGGCTGGCGATTTTCGGGCGCAATGGTCAGGGAAAGTCCACCTTGATCAAGATCCTTGGAGGCGCGATCTGGCCCAGTTCCGGTCGTGTCGATTGGAGCATGGAGTCATCCTGGCCGATCGGATTTGGCGGAGCATTCCAGGGCGGGTTGACTGGCATCGACAACATTCGGTTTGTCAGCCGCATTTATAACAAACCCTTTGAGGAAATTGCCGCCTATACGGAGGGTTTTGCCGAACTCGGAGAAGCGCTATTAATGCCGGTTAAACACTATTCGACAGGCATGCGGGCCAGGCTGGCGTTCGGGTTGTCGCTCGCCATCGAATTCGACTGTTATCTGATCGACGAGGTCATCGCCGTGGGCGACGCATCGTTTCAGCAGAAATGCCAACGAGAGCTTTTCGGCCATCGGGCGGACAGAGCATTTATTATCGCCTCCCACGACACGGCCTTTCTTCGTCAGACCTGCGATCGGGCGATCGTAATCGATCGAGGGCGGGCCAAGGTGTTCGACGACATCGACCTTGCCGCTGACATTTATGAGGCGATTGGCAGTCGCTCTGAATACGAGGAGCAGCTGGCGCAAAAGATCATGGTCCAGCCGTTGCCAGCGGAGTCGGTGGTTGGCTAGACAGCGAAAAAGTCAGGCAAGCGAGACGCGTGACGTCGCCAGGGTCGCAGTTGTGATTACGCCGTGCGCCGAAGAGGCGGCGTTGCGTGCGGCGCTTATCGGCGTAGCGGAGCGCTGTGGATACACTTGGCGTGATGAAACCGGTCTTATCGGTGACTATGCCTCCAGCTTGGAACGACGGGTTGTTCTGCTCTGTTCCGATGCATCTCTGCTTCGTGGCGTTCCGTTGACACAATCCGTGGTGATAGCTGGCCCGATCAATGACGCGGGACGCGCGGCGGCAACGCGACACGGATGGTCGGAGCGAGAGGGCCTCATCCACGCTACGCGTTGTTTGGCGTTTGCGTCCGAATTCGTTGAAAAGGGCGTGAACGTTTCTATTTTTTCAAGCGACCGGCTGGCTAGCGACGCGGCCAAAGGTTTTCAGGCAGTCGTAGAGGCGCTCGGCCTTTCGCCCGATGCAATTGATCAGCTGCAGCTATTGGATCTGTTTTCGAGCCGGCAATTTGTGCGAGTTCGTGGTGCGCCGGTTGAGCCGGTGCTGTCGTTGTTTCGGGGGGGGCTCTCCAACCCTAGCGGTCCCGCCTGGTGGCCGCGTTCGCTATTTTGGTCGGATCGAGCAGACGCGACCTGTCCCGAAATTATCGACATCACCGGCCGGTCTCGCGTGCTTTTCTTTGGGCCTTACATAACCCTTCCCGCTGGCCATTGGCAGATCAATGTGCGGTTTGCGGTATGCAAGGAAGCAGCACGCCGCCGCTACCTTTTTGAGGTGATTGCAAACGACGCAACCGTCGCACACGCGCATCTGTGGCCCTCCGATACCGGAAATTACGCGATACCGCTCGACTTTGTCGCGAAACGACCTGCCGTCGTTGAGATTCGAATGACGCTTATAACCGCTTCTTTGCACGGCGAAATTCGCCTTGCTGGAGCGGAAATCACCAGAATGGCTGTGTCGAGTCCATCAGAAGAACGAACAATCGTGCGCGATTTGGGTCTGCCGGTGTCCTAAACGTAAGCGTCCACGATCTATGACGGCGCCCCGGACGTTTCCCTGGTCCCTGCACGGACGGCAGAGCAAGGACATCGCCGGTTGGTGCCGTAGGTATGTAGGCGCTCGTCATCGTCGGGGGGCATGCTCGCAATCTGCGTCGCTTTCTGCGTGGATTAGCTGCCAACGGTGCGGGAGACGTGCTCACATGATCCGCTATCATGTTCGCTATCATCACCTCGTGCCCGCCGACTGGCTGCGGTGGGTCTCATCGTTCGCAAACGGGGCGCGGGGGCTCATATACGGCCGCCGGCTTGTTCTCTCTTACCGGCAATTTCAGGTAGTGATGCTTAGAGGAAGTGTGTCGGCAGGCATCAAGATGGTCTCGAGGTTGATCCAGCACCTAGTCGTCATTGTTATAGCGTCATCGCTCAGTACGGTGCCGGTCTGCGGTCAGGCGACCATGAGCGGGGTGAACATCGACTCCACCAACACAACCCTCAGCGCTCCACTGGGGACAAGCACGACTAAGCTGGGTTCGACGGCGTTCACGGCCAACGATTTCGTTGCCCGTGGATCGGTTTCTCCCATGGATTACGGCTGTGCGGGGAACGGCACGACGGTCGATACGACGTGCTTTCAAAACGCGCTGACGGCTGCGGCCGGTCGCTATCTCGACCTCGGCGATCATCTCTACAAGATCTCGGCAGTTAGTAGCTCATCGCCGGTTTATGTTCGCGGGCCTCATGGCGGCCAAGGAATTTATTCCTCGACTTGCACGTCTGGTTTGATCGCCGCGACCACAAACCTAACCTTGCTAACATTGCCCGGCGGAAGCGTCATAGATGGTCTTTGTATTCAAATGGGTTCCGGAAACACTTCGGGAGTCGCGATTTTTATGGGAACCGGCTCTCAAGGAAAGGTCCGAGACACGCAAATTAACACGCCCTACGTGGGAATCGATGTCACCGGCAACGGAACCGAGCAGAATGTAGCCACCGTATTGGACGGCAATGTTGTTTTTGACCCTATGTTTGCGGCCTTCCGAATTGGGGTTAACAGCAGTGGCGGAAACACAGTAGACACCCGCGTGATAAATAACGGAGTCGTTGGCGCACCTGGTAATTCCGCGACTGGATTGCTTCTGTTGGATGATGGCGGGAGCTTTACCGCTAATAACGACATATTTCAGCTCAATATCGGGACCAAGACGTTCCCCTCATCTGGGCAAGTGGTCAATGGATTTTTTAGTGGTATTCTAGGGGATACTTCATACACCTACGACGCCGTCATTGATGAGAATGGTGGAGTTGTTAACTTTTTCCTTGCCGATAAATCTTGGGTGTCTAGCAACTTGGGACAGTCGTTTCTTATTCAACAGACAGGGTCGGGCGGTGGTGTCAGCAACATCACGCTTCACAATCAACCAATCTTCTTACATGGGGGTTCCGGCTCGCAAATCGGCCTGGATATTGAGGGAGGAGAGCACATTCAAGTCATGGGCGCCATCGTGTGCGCCGAAACCAATGCGCCAAATGGCGTGGGAATCAAGCTCGCTGCAGCCGCCAGTTATGTAGATTTCACGGGGGTGAAATTCGGAAACTGCGGAGGAACGCTCAACGCTGGTTATTCGATCGCGACTGGCGCAACTGATTTTACGATGACGGGCGGCGATTTTGGGAACGCTGTCACGACGCCAATTTCTTGGACGCCATCGTCAAACGGCGCGGATATTGCAACGATTGGACAGAACCTCGGAATCGATAGTGCGACTCCGACCGTCGCGTCAGCGACAACTATCGCGGCGCCCATCAACGGAACGGTCTTTATTTCAGGTACCGTTTCGATTCAGAACATTACGGGCGGCTGGAGCAATAGACAGATGACCCTCATCGCTTTGGGTGGTTTTAACTTGGTCACTGGCGGGGCGATGAACACCAAGATCGCGACGAGGGCAGCCGTCCCTCAATATGGCTCCATTACCCTGACCTATAGTCAGGGCTTAAAGGCTTGGACGCATCAGTAGCTTAGCGAGCAGCGGTAAGTTATTTCGAATACCTACCGCTGTTAACATGTGTGCTGTCTAGGCATTTGGCGTAAGCGGTGCTTTTCCACCCTCGCTCTTGCCATTGACGTTGCCGTTGCCGGCTAAGGGTTTGCGGCCTTCCAAGCCCAGGGTGTGAGCCCGGCCAGGCGGCTCTGCAGATGACGTACCCATCCGGCGGAGGCCGCCGGCGACCTGACGGTTCGTTGGAACGCTTGAGCAACCCGGGATCGGCTTTGTAGATTTTGATCAGGTCGCCGAGGGTGTCGAGGCGTAAGCGGAGCTTTTCTCCCACCTTCTCAGCGGGCCCTTGATCACCGAGCCTAGGCGGCCGTGCGGCCGTTGAGGGCTAAGAGTGGTGATGATGCCTGGTGATGATGTGCTCATGATGCCTCGGGCGCATCGGATCGAAGTCTACACAGGCACGGGCCGGCGGCGGCGATGGAGCGCTGA
>Ga0302314_10018489_pt1 | contig 11621 bp, 7 predicted proteins | sample III_Palsa_N2_3_FD_200533 | JGI IMG/M metagenome (GOLD analysis project Ga0302314, IMG submission 200533) | Peat permafrost microbial communities from Stordalen Mire near Abisko, Sweden - III_Palsa_N2_3 | ecosystem: Environmental > Terrestrial > Soil > Palsa > Peat permafrost | place: Sweden... | reverse complement strand
CCGCGTCGAAGCCGCCGCGTTGCACCACGTCAACGAGCTCGATCCCCTCGAACTGCGCGCGCAAGCTCCCCCCCTCGGTCATCACGACGACGCTCACCTCGTGCCCCCTGGCGAGGAGCGCGCGCGACAGGTTCAGGATGAACCTCTCTTGTCCTCCGAGGTTCAACGACCAGACGACGTGTACGATGCGCATCGCGGGGATTGCTCCCCAGCTTAGCGACATGCGTGTCCTCGCGATCACCCAGATCTGGCCGAACAGCGTCGAGCCTCTCAGCTCGTCGTTCAACTTGCAGCAGTTCAAGTGCCTGGCGACCAAGTGCGAGCTCACGGTGCTCGCGGCGGTCGCGTACGTGCCCGGCGCGGGGCTGCTGGCGAACCAGGAGAAGCCGCCGCGCGCAGCGATGCTCAGCAGGTTGCCTGCGCGCGAGACGATCGGCGGGATCGAGACGCACTACATGCGCCAGCTCTACGTCCCGAAGATCGGCGTCCCCATCGCGGTGCCCCTGTACCTCGCGTCGCTGGCGCCGCACCGCAAGCTGATCGCCGATGCCGACGTCCTCTTCGGCACGTGGGCGTACCCCGACGGCTGCGCGGTGATCCTCACGGCGCGCGCGATGAACAAGCCGTGCGCGGTAAAGGTCCACGGGTCCGACCTGAACGTGATCGCGAAGCGCCCGAGCGCCCGCGCGATCCTGCGCCACGTTCTCCCGCGCGCGGATGCGATGGTCTCGGTGTCGGCGGCGCTGTCGACCGAGCTGGAAGCGCTCGGCGTCGACCGCGCGAAGGTTCACCTCGTCGCGAACGGCGTGAACACGGAGCTCTTCACGCCGCGCGACAAGCGGGAAGCACGCCGCGCGCTCGGTCTGTCGGAGACGGCGGCCGTGGTGGCGTTCGTGGGAAGGCTCGAGCCGCAGAAGGGAGTCGGCGAGCTGCTGGCCGCGATCCCGCGCGTCCGCGCGCGTATCGGCGACGTGGTCTTCGTGCTCCTCGGCGAAGGCGAATGGAGCGAGCGCGTGAAAAAGGAGGCCGCGTCGTCGAACGGCGCGATCGTGGCGCCGGGCGCGCGCCCCTTGAAGGAGGTCGCGCAGTGGCTGGCGGCGTGCGACGTGTTCACGCTGCCGAGCTGGATGGAGGGGACGCCCAACGTGGTGCTCGAGGCGTTGGCCAGCGGTCGCCCGGTCGTGGCCACGAGCGTCGGGGGGATCCCGGACGTGCTGCGCGATCACGAAGCCGGGAGGCTCGTCCCGGCGCGCGATGCCGCCGCCCTTGCCGACGCCATCGCCGTGACGCTCGAACGGGTGCGGCGCGGCCAGCTCCCACCGGATCGCATGCGACAGCTCGGTCCCAAATCGTGGGACGAGAGCGCCGCTTCGCTCCTCGCGGTTCTCGAGTCGATCCGCCGGGCGTGACGGGCGCGCGATCGCGCCGCTACTTCGAGCAGCCGTGCCCGACGTCGAGCGTGTTCTCGTTGATGACGAGCATCGCCGGCCCGGTGCCGTCGGCGTTCATCACCTTGATCTCGTGGTAGCCCTGCACGTTGCCGTCGCGCTGAAGCCATAGCGAGACGATGCGGCCGTCGGCGAGGACGCACGGCGTGTTGTCGTCGTTGAAGATCGGGTTGCCGTCGGCGTCCGTCTGGTCGTTGACGAGCACCGGCGTCTCGCTCGACGCGGGGTACTGCCAGATTCGCTCTCCCCCGCGCGGCCACTCCCCTTCGAAGACGATCGCGCCGCTGGGCGCGTAGTTCGCCTTGTGAAGCGGCCAGCTGCCGTCTCCCGGCGGACCATCGGCAGGTCCGTGCACCACGCGGAAGCCGGTCCCGTCCGTCCCCACTTCGCAGATCGATGTCCCGTCGCCGCCCGAGTAGCTGTTCGTCCCGCAGTCGAAGAGGACCTTCGTTCCGTCGGTCGAGATCGTGGGGACCGCGTTGTACGGGAGCGTCGACGCCTGCGTCATGGCGATGGGCACGCCCCACGCGCCGTCGTGCTTGCGGACCGAGTGGAGGTCGTTCCGCGACCCGCCGTTGTCCACCGGGTAGACGACGACGAGATCGCCGTTCGCGAAGTCCGCGATGGCGGGGAAGCCGTCGGCCTCGATCGGGTTGCCCGTGCCGTCGATGATCACCTGCGCTGCGCACGCATTCTGCGACACGACGGCGAGGCATTGCTGATCGCTGCAGCCGAAGCGCGTCGTCGTGACGACGAGCCACTCACCGTCCGCGGTCACGTTCACCGCGCCATCGATTCCCTTCGAGAGCCGATCGAGCTCGTCGCTCAGGTCCTCGGCGTTCGCGCCGGGCCGCGCCTCGACGCGGTAGATGTGCCCGAGGCTCTCCGACGCGTACACGACGTGTCCCCACGTGCTCGCGGCGTAGGCGGTATCGCACGCCTTGCCGGTCACCTGAATGAGCGACCCCAGGGCGCCCGTCGTCGATGACTTCGGAAGCGGTCCGATGAGATCCCCCGCCGCGCCCAGCCGGCAACTCGCGACGCCGGCCGCGGCCGCGATCAGAGTGCCGAGGCGAGCGCGTCCCATACCTGGATTTTATCGCTCATCTTCCGCCGTCGATCCAGGCGCCGATGTCGGCAAGGCGCTTTACCGCCCGCGATCCCGCGGCAGAGTACGCATCGCGCGCGTGCGTCGCGAGCGCCTGGCTGCGTGCGGGATCGCTCTTCGCGAGGGCGCGCGCCAGATCGAGCTGCACGTCGCCCAGCGTGACGGCATCCACCGCGTCACCCTCGAGGATTGCCAGGGCGCGCTCCAATGGCGCCGCCGCGAGGTCGGGGTGCTGCTGCGCGAGGCGCGTCTCGCCGATCGCCACGAGCGACTCCGCGACGTCCGAGTGCTTCGCCCCCAACGTCCGCTCGCGCATCGCCAGCGCCCGCTCTTGAAACGCGAGCGACTCGTCGTACGAGCCCTTCGCGCGGAGCGCCTCGGCCACGCCGTACAGGCCCAGCGCCACGTCGGGGTGCTCGTCGCCGAGCGCCTTTTGCCAGATCGCCAGCGCGCGTTTGGCGAGATCGAGCGAGCCGTCGGCGTCGCCTTGGAGTCGTCGCGTGGTCGAGAGCCCCTCGGTCGCGAGCGCGACCTTCGGATGGTCGGGGCCCAGCGCGGCTGACCACAGAGCGCGCGCGCGCTCGAGCGAAACCTCCGCGCGGCCGTAGTCGCCGAGCTTGTCGTAGACCTCGCCCAGGTTGTTCAGGTTCGGCCCCAGCGACGGGCTCGTCGGGCCGAGTGTCTTCTCGAGAATCGCCAGCGATCGCTCGTAACGCGCGATGGCTTCGGGGTACTTCCCCTCCGCGTAGAACGTGTTGCCCAGGTCCGTGAGTGCACCGGCGACCGCGTAGTCGCTTCCACCGAACGCGGGCTCCCACAGGGACAGGCACTTCTCGGCGTTCGCGCGCGCGTCTTCGTATTGCCCCTCGCGGAAGAAGACGCGCGCCACGTTCCGCGGGAGCTCGCCCTTCACGAACGGATCGCTCGACCGATCGACCTCCGCTTGCGCCAAGAGAGCCCACTCGTGCGCCGCTTCGAAGTGCGCTTGGCGCAAGCCCACCTCGGCGACGATCGCGGTCAACGCACGCGCGGCTTGCGCCTCGTGGCCTCCGGCGATGGCGGCGGCGGCCGAGCGGCGCAGCGTGTGCTCGGCGACGGCGTAGTCGCCCTCGTCGTCTTGCAGGTCGCCGAGGACGAAGAGCGCCTCGGCTTCCACGGGGCGATACGCGAGCGCGCTCGCTTCGTCGGTGGCCTTGGTGGCGATCGTCGTCGCCGCTTCGTACGACCCTGCGCGCTGAAGCGCCTTGGCCTGCGCGATCTCGACGCGCACCCCCTCGACGCGCACGCGCGCGTCGGCGTTCGGCGGACGAACCGGCGCACGAAGCGCCGCCGCATCGGCGCAAGCGTCGAACCGCGGAAGCGCGCGCACGGCCTGGACCGCCTTGCTCACGGTGCTCGCGTCCGCGCGCGAGAGCACATCGACCTGCGCGCGAAGCTCCTCGAGCCGCTCGTTGAGGCACTCCACGCGAAGATCGAGCAGCTCGGCCGATTGCTCTCCGCGCACGCGCGTCGCTTCGCACGCTTCGGTGTGCATCGCGACCCACCCGCGCGCGTAGTCGTCGAGCGTCGAGGCCACGCGCGCGTAGGTGTCGTCCGCGTTCGCGCTCTTCGTGGCCACGAACGCGTCGCGGACGGCATGCTTGCGCGCGTCATCCCACACGCCCGCGAGCTTCTTCTCCGCGCCACGGCACGGCGCCTCCTCCACGCGCCGCGCGCTTCGCACGCCGACGGCCGCACCCACGAACAGCAACGCCGCGCCGCCGATCGCGAGCCATCGCGTCCGCTTCGCGTTCGGATCGCGCCGGAGCTCCACGAGCAGATCGTCCATCGACGCGAACCTGTCGGCCGGCACGACGGACAACCCGCGGAGCAGGATCGCGCGCACCCATCGCGGCACGTCGGCCCCCGCCGCCGGCGCTCGCACGCGCCCCTGCGTCACGTTCGCGGCGTACTCGTCGCCGCGTCCGTCGAAAGGGAACTCGCCGTAGAGGAGCTCGTAGAGCGTCACGCAGAAGCTGAACTGATCGCTCCGCGCGTCGGCCGTACGACCGAGGTGTTGCTCGGGGGCCATGAAGCGAGGGGTGCCGAGGATCTGCCCGAACTCCGTGATCGTCATGTCGAGCAACCCGGACGACGGCGAGTCCTGCGATCCGGGCGGCAGCGACGGCGGCTTGGTTGACGGATCCGGCGCGGGCGCGTCCGCGATCGTGGGCTCGCGCATCGACGTGGGCGCGAGAGACAACGTCTCCAGGTCGCTCCGCTTCGTCACCTCCGTCGCCGCGCCCGTCCTCTGCGACGCCGGCGCGCGATCGACGGCCGGCGCGATCGACATCGAGCGCTGCGACGTCCCCTCGGCCGACTCGGCGCGCGCGAGGCCGAAGTCGAGCACGCGCGCGCGCCCGTCCTTCCCGAGGACCACGTTCGCCGGCTTGAAGTCACGATGCACGAGCCCCGCGCGATGCGCCGCCGCGAGACCATCGCCGGCCGCGAGCACCGTGCGCAGGATCTCCGCGCGCGTTCGCTTCTCCTCACGAGCCCACGTGCCGAGCGTCGGCCCCTCGACGAACTCGGTGGCCAGGAACACGTCGCGGTCGAACGTCCCCACGTCGAACACGGCGAGCACGTTGGGGTGCGACAACCGCGCGAGCGCCTTGGCCTCGCGGAGCAATCGCTCACGCCGCCCCGAGCTCGGCATCGAGCCGTCGGTCGTCATATGGAGGAACTTGAGCGCGACGGCTCGTTCGAGCTCCGGGTCGTACGCTTTGTAGACGACGCCCATGCCCCCTTCGCCGACGCGATCGAGGATCACGAACCGCCCGACGCACACGCCGCGGTCGAGCCGCCGCACGGTCGTGACGCCGCTCTGGACGCTCGCGGTCGCCGCGCCGGACGGGTCCGCGTCATCGTGTTTGGTGCCCACGGAGTCCCGCGAGTCTACCGGAGCGCGACGGGAGCGTGAGCTGCTACGCTCGCCCCCACGCATGTCGGAAGACGCGACGCTCTTCGAAATCGGCGAGCTCGTCAGTGGCGCGTACGAGATCCGTAGCGTCCTCGGCGAAGGTGGGATGGGGCGGGTCTACGGCGCGCACGACGTCGCGCTGAATCGCCGCGTCGCCCTCAAGGCGAGCTGGCCCTCGATCGAGGACACGCTCCTCGCGAAGGAGGCCCAGGCGATCGCTTCCGTTCGCCACCCGGGGATGATCGACATCTACGGCGCCGGCACGCATCGCGGCATCCCGTTCCTGGTCATGGAGTTCCTCTACGGCGTGAACCTCGAGACGTTCCTCGAGAAGCGCCGGGGCGACGCCTCGATGCTCTCCGTGAGCGAGGTGCTCGACCTGCTGATCCCCGTCGCCGACGCGCTCGCGGCGGTCCATCGATCGGGGATCACGCACCGCGACGTGAAGCCGGCGAACATCATGCTCACGCCGAACGGTCGCATCGTGCTGATGGACTTCGGGCTCTTCATGCCGGAGAGCGACAACAGCGCGGTCTTGAGCGGCACGCCGGAGTACATGGCGCCCGAGTCGTTGACCGGAAAGGTCGATCCGCGGAACGCTTTCTTCGTCGACATCTACGCGCTCGGCATGACGATGTACGAGCTGTTCACCGGCGACGTCGCGTTTCCGTACGAGACGCCGCAAGAGGTCGTGCGCGCCCAGGTGCGCGAGCAACCGCCCAACATCCGCGAAGAGCGCCCCGACCTGTCGGCGCGCTTGGCCGAGCTCCTTCACGAGATGCTGGCAAAGGATCCGCTCGAGCGCCCGCCGAGCATGGAAGCTGTCGTCTTTCGCCTGCGCGCGGCGCGCGACGCGGTGAACGTGCCGGTGCCGGTGCAAGAGAAGTTCACGGCGCTCGTGGTCGATGACGACGCGGCGCTGGGAAAGCTCCTCGGCATGTACGTGACGCGCGCGGTGCCCGAGACGCAGGTGATCGTGGTCGACGACGCGGAGCGCGCGCTGGTCGCACTCCGCGAGCGCCCGCCGGACGTGATGCTCGTCGATCTGCACATGCCGCGGATGAACGGCATCGAGCTGTGCATGATGCTGCGCGGGATGCACCTGGCGGATCAGTGCACGATCGTCGCCGTGAGCGCGGGGGCGCGCGACGCTGACATCGATCTGTTGCGCCAGCTCGGCATCACGCGGTTCGTTCCCAAGGGGGCGCAGCTGGGCGCGCTCCTGGGGCCGCAGATCAAAGAGCTGCATCAGGCTTGGCAAAAGACGGCGCGGGCAACGAGCGCGTCGTCGTCGCCGTCGCCCGCGTCTACGAAGCTGACCGCCGCGCAGTCCGCGTCGGCGCCGAAGATCAACGTGGCGCCGGCCGTAGCGTCGGTGAAGATTCCAGCGGCGCGCGAGATCCAAGCGTCGCGCCGGTGGCTCGATCGGGCCGACGCGAAGTCGCAGGCGTTCGAGACTCTCCTCGAGATGGTGGACGACGCCGTGCTGGTCGTGGACGCCCACGGCGAGCCGCAGACGTGGAACACGGCCGCCGAGCGCAAGCTTGGCCTGCTCCTCGCGCGGACGCCGGGGCAAGCGTGGATCGCCCGTGCCGGCGTGTTCGACGAGACCGGTCGACGCCCCCTGCCCGTCGCCGAGCGCCCGATCATGCGCGCGCTCCAAGGTGAGCGCGTAGACGCGCAAGAGGTCACGATCCTGCACCCCGAAGGGGGCGAGCTCATCTCCGTTCGAGTCACCACGCGCCCGCTCCGCGACGACGCGGGCGACCCCGCAGGCGCCGTCGCCGTGTTTCGGGCGAGCGCGGGGAAGTAACCTTCGGCGTCGTGCTCTCGAGCGCTCCTCCTGGAAGACGCCTCGCTCTCGGGGTCGGCGTGATGACGCTCGCCGTCGTCGTCGGTGCGCTCGTTCTCGCGGGCGCGCGGACACCGAACGTCGACGACGGGTTCATCGTGCTCGTCTACGCGCGACATCTCATCGAGCACCACGCGATCTACTGGAACGTCGCGGACGGCGCCGTCGACGGATTCACCAGCGTCGCCGACCTCGCGCAGAAGACGCTCGTGATGGCGCTCCTTCATGGCGACGCGGTACGCGAAACGCACGCGCTCGCGATCGTGGAGCACCTCGCCAGCGTCGCGGCCGGAGCAGGGATCGCGTGCATCGCCGCGGGGCCAACATGGCGCGCGAACGTCGCCGCCGCGATCGCGGCGCTCGCCTTCGCGACGAACGTGGCGCTCGCCGATGCGACGACGTATTGGCTCGAGACGCCGCTGTACGCGCTCGTCGCGCTCGTGGCGCTGGGCACGCTCGTCTTTGCGCCGCCGGAGTCACGCACCGTGCGCGCGCTGCTCGCGTTCGAGTGGACGGCGCTGGCGCTCACCCGTCCCGAAGGCTTGCCGCTCGCGGTCCTCTTCGCAGCGTGGTTCGCGATCGATCGCGCGCGCCATCTCCCGACTCGCGCGCGATGGGGGCCCGGCGCCTGGTTCGCGCTCGCGACCGTGGCCTATCTCGCGTGGCACTGGGCGTACTTCGGCGCGCTGGCTCCCAACACGTTCTACGCGAAGTCCTCCGACTCGCGCTGGCAAGAGGTTCGCGACGGCGTCGAGTACGTGCGCGCGTGGGCGGGGAGCGACCCGACGCGCGCGCTTCCCGTCGTGCTCCTCTTCGTGACTCCGCTCGCCGCGCTCGCGCCTCGCTGGTGGAGCTCGCAGCCGCTTCGACGCGCCTTCATCGTCGCCAGCGCCGCCGCGTTCGTGGCCATCGCGGAGGTGATCGTCGAAGGGGGGGATTCGTACGATCGCGGGCGCTTCGTCGCCGTTCCGCTCGCGCTCCTCTTCGTCGCCCTCGCGTTCGCGTCGCAAGGGCTCGCGGGTGCGCGCGTTTGGATTCCCGTCGCCGCGCTCGTCGTCACCGTCGCGGGTGAAGCGCGGCATTCGTTCTCGCACCTCGACGTTCGCCTCGCCCGCATCGCCGCGTGGCCCGACGACGGCCGCGATTTTCGTTGCGAGATGGATCTCACGCGCCTGCTGGCCAAAAGCGCGACGCGCATCGCGGAGACGGACTTCCAGCGGATGAAATGGTTCGACGACGATCTCGACGTCGTCGACCTCGCGGGCCTCAACGACCGCGCGCGGGCGCACGAGCGCAACCCCGGTCGCAACCAGTGGGGCAAGGGGGGCTTCCGCGACGCGCCGGCCACGGGAGCGGAGGTGCTCGTGCTTGGGCCGAGATGGCTCTACGCGAAATCGATGGCGACGGTCACGACGCGCGCGATCGCCGACGACCCGCAGGTCGCGCGCGAGCTCCTGGGCGCGCGCTTCCCCGAGAGCGCACGCGACGCGCTCCTCGCTCGCTACGTCCCTGCGGCCCTCCCAAACGCGTGCGGTGGGGGCTACATGAACTTTTTCGTGCGCAACGATCGCGCGCCGGTCCTCGCGTCGAGCGGCGCCGCCATCGGGCGCACCGAGTGAGCGGAGCCTTCGGAAAGAGCCAATCGCTCGTCGCGGTTCGGCTACCGTGACGCCATGCGCGTGAGGCCGAGCGCCGCCGCCATCGTGATCGCCGTCGCGTTCGCGTACTGCGCGTGGCTCGGCGCGCACTGGCTGCGCTTCTCGTACTCGTCGGGCGAGCTTCCCATCTACGCCTCGCGCGTTTGGGATCTCGAGCGCGAGCTCGCGCGCTCGCATCGCACCCCGTGGTGGACCAAGACCTTCCACGACGGTTCGAGCGAAGCGTTCGTCTACGCGACGGGCGCGTGGATCGCGCCGTGGACGTTGCTCGCGCGCGGCCTGGGGCTCGTCGCGGCGGGGAAGGTGCTCACGCTGCTGGCGATCGGCGCGGCCGGCGTGTCGATGTTCTTCTGCGCGAAGAGATTCCTCCGGAGCGACTCGGCCGCGGCGCTCGCTGCGCTGGCATACCTCTTCCATCCTCAGCTCCTCGCGCGCGCCGGTGGCGTCGAGCACCTGTACGTCGTGATGTTCGTGCCGCTCGTGCCGCTCGCGTGGCTGACGCTGGCACGCGCGCTCGATCGCGCCCGCTTCGCCGACGCCTTCGCGTGCGCCGTATCGCTCGATGCGATGCTGTGGATGCAGACCAAGCAGACGCTCGTCCAGCTCGTCTTCCTCACGGCGTTCGCGGCGTGGTCGATCGCGCGTGATCGCGAACGACGACCCTCGATGGTGAAGGCGCTGGCCACCATCGCCGCGCTCGCCCTCCCCATGGCCGCGTTCTTCGTGACGCCGCTGATCACGGAGCTCCGCGCGCTCAAGCTGTTCGAAGGCGATCCGCTCGAAGCATGGCAGCGGATGTACTCGCTCGCCGACGTGGGCGCGCTGGTCGATCGCCGCGCCGATCAATTCGACTACGCGGGCGTCGTGACATTGACGCTCGCAGCGCTGGCGATCCTGTACGGCCATGCGCGGCGCGCCCGCGCCCTCTTCCACCTCGTCGTGGCGTCCGAAGCCGCGGCGATCGCGCTCGGGCATGGGCCGTCCAGCGTGGCCTCGTCGGCATTCCGCGATCTCGCCACGCAAAAGCCCCACCTACCAATGGTGCTCTTCGCGCTCGGCTTCGCGGTCGTCGTCGCGGAGGTCTCCCGCCGCAAGCTGAAGACGATCCGCGCGAGGCTCATCGCGATCGTGGCGTGCGCTGCGTTCCTCTTCGTCCCGTGGTTTCGCCTCGTCGCGCTCGTACCGTTCTACGGTGACGTGCGCGCTCCCGTCGTTTTCTACGAGGTGCCCGGGATGTTCTTCGGCGCGCTCCTCGCCGGCTTCTTCGTGACCGACGTCGTCGAGAGCGGTCGCTTCGCATTGCGCGCGCCGCTCGTCGTCGGGGCCATCGCCGTCCTGATCCTGGCCGACGCCTCGCCCTTCGAACACTGGATGACGACGTGCGACGTGCCCGCCAGGACGATCGACAACGCGCGCGCGATGTACGGCGCCCTCGGCGCGGAGGCCGCGCAGGCGACGCCCGAGCGGGGAACGGAGAACGGCAAGGTCTACGTCGTCGGTGGCCGCTTCTTTCACGTGATGGGGCCGTCGTGGGGAGGGCCTCCTCTCGTGACCGAAGCGGGTATCTCGTACATGGCGCCACGAGGAACGGGGATGCTCGCGGCGGTGGCGGGCGAGTCGCTGGCGACGCAGCGCGCGTACCTCGATCTCGTCGGCGTGAAGTGGCTCGTGTTCGACAAGAGCGATCCGCAGTCGCACACGCCGGCTCTCGATGCGCAGCTCGCGGCGTACCGAAAGATCTATCCGCTCGATCGCGAGGACGACGACTTCGCGGTCTTCCGCGTCCCGCACGCGCGCGCCTTCGTGAGCGGCTACGCGCACGCGGCGATCGTGCATGGTGAAGCGCGTCGCACGCCCCAGCTCGCGATCGCCATCGCGCACGAGGGGTACGCGCTGGTGCACGCAGACGGGGAGGGCTTCGCCGTTCCCGGCGAAATGACCGCGACGACGGTCGCGATCGATCCCGACCCTGCGCTCTCGCCGCTTCCGCCGAAGCTCCCACGCGAAGACGCTCTGGCCGATCTCTCGATCACGCGCGACACCGACGACCGCATCGACGCGCGCTTCACCGCGTCCACCGCCTGCATCGCGGTCATCGACGAGAGCGCCTACCCGTTCTGGCACGCGACGCTCGACGGCCACGCGACGCCGATCCTGCGCGTCGCGTACGGCCTGATGGGGATCGCGGTGTCGGCGGGGGCGCACGACGTCGTTCTCACCTACGAGCCGCCGGGTGCGTACGGGTGGTGCGCCGTCCTCAGCGCGAGCGCGTTCGTGATCTTCGCGATCGCGGCGTTCGTCACGTCACGCCGCGCGCGCGTCACCAGCCGAGCCTGACCGCGCCCCACAACCCGCCGAGCACGGCGGTCGCGATTCCGAACATGAGCAGGACGTTCGACACGAAGTAGGGGAACAGCATGAGCACCAGCCCCGCGAGCATCTGCGGGAGGCGCCCCTGGCGCTTGCCGTAGATGAAGGCGACAAGCCCGATCGACGAGACCAGCAGCGACGCGAAGAGCTCGTTGGCGTTGATGTCCACGCGCGGCTCACGCTAGCACGCGCGCGTCCGACGCTCAGGCGAGGTCGGCCACGATTC
>Ga0302314_10018488_pt1 | contig 11621 bp, 5 predicted proteins | sample III_Palsa_N2_3_FD_200533 | JGI IMG/M metagenome (GOLD analysis project Ga0302314, IMG submission 200533) | Peat permafrost microbial communities from Stordalen Mire near Abisko, Sweden - III_Palsa_N2_3 | ecosystem: Environmental > Terrestrial > Soil > Palsa > Peat permafrost | place: Sweden... | reverse complement strand
GAGCGTCGGTTCTGGCACGGCCTCCAGCACGGGCTCCGTCGCAGACGCGCCGGAAGCGCCGGACGCGCCAGGCGCGAGCGTGTGCAGGAGCTGCCTAGCAACCACCAAGTCAGCGTAGCGGCGGATCGGTGACGTAAAGTGCGTGTACGTGTCGAGCCCCAGCCCGTAGTGGAAGTGCGTTCCCGCGGCGCCGCCGGCGGCGTACTGCGCCTCGCTCATGGCGCGCGTCACGGAGTTGTCCAGGAACGCCATGGAGTCCTTGTCCAACGCAGCGCGCGCGCGCCTGAGGCTGTCGGCAACGTCCTTGTTTGTGGCGCAGACAAAGCGCACGCCCTTGGCGTCGCAGAACTCCTTCACCGCGGCGAACCTGTCCTCGCTGGCTGGCGGGTGGTGGCGAATGAGCGCGCAGGACGGCAGCCTGTCCAGCAAGCGAGCTGCCACGGCCTCGTTGGCGACAATCATGAGCTCGGCAATCGTGTCGTGCACCTCGAGCGCGTCGTGCCCGTGCACGGCCACTGGGTTGCGCGCAGCGTCCAAGTCAAACGCAAACTCGCCGCCGGCTTCGAGGGCAACGCCGCGCACCCGCGATGCTTTGCGCCTCTGTGCCACGCGCATCAACCCGCGCACGGCCTCGCGCAGCCATGCCACGTCCTCGGGCCGCACAGCGCGGCCAGTCCACCCCTTGCCCGCGCGCTCGCTCACGCCGGGATCCTTGGCGTCGGCCATGCGCTGCGCCTGCTCGTACGAGAGCGCGTAGCGCGACTGGATTAGCGTGCGACCCACGCGCATCGGCGCTGCGTCCACCATGGCGCCGTCCCGCGACACGCGCCAAAACACCGAGAGCGCAAATCGAGGCACGCCGGGGCGCAGCGATGCCAGGTCCTCGCACAGCCTCGCGGGCAGCATGTCGAGCCGCCTGTCCTCCAGGTACACCGACGTGGCCCGCGCGCGCGCCTCCTGGTCGAGCGCAGAGCCCTCGGCGACGAAGAAGGCCACGTCGGCAATGTGCACGCCCAGCTCCATGTCGCCGCCGGGCAGAGCGCGCAGCGAGAGCGCGTCGTCAATGTCCTGGCAGCCCACCGGGTCGATGCTCACCACGTCGAGCGCGCGCGCGTCCTCGCGATGGCTCGTGTCAAGGTCGGGAACAAAGTCGGCGGGCGGCAGGCAAGCCAGCGCGAGCGCGGCGAACGGCTTGGCATGACCGTCGAGTCCGGTCTCGATGAGCAGCGCGCTTGACTCCGTCTCCAGGTCCATCGCCGGCCCCAGCGCGCCAAGGTAGTGCGCGCTCGGGTGTGCCGAGTCGTCGGGCCACTCGTCCACTTTGCACACGAAGCGAGCGCCCACCAGCGCGCCAGCCAACCGCGTCTTGACGCGCATCAGCGGGAGCCGCGCGTCCATCGGCGCCACCACCACCCATTGCGCCGCCGCTGCCGAGGTCGCAGCCACGCGCTCGGCCTCGGCCACAGTCAGCGTGGCCACCAAAGGCCTCGCGTTGCGCTCGACGACACCCACGACGCGCTTGCGCACGGGGTCAGCGTAGACGACGTCGCCGTGCATGGCGCGGCCCCGCGCCTCCTTCGTGCACAGAACCAAGTGGGCCACGCGGCTCTCGTCGCTGCCGCCGTGCCGATGAGTCACCGTAAGCCGCCCGCGCACGAGCGCGCTGGCGTTTTGTTCGAGCTGGAAGGGCGTCCAAAACGCCTCAAGCCGCGCTGAGGCTGGCGCGGCAGTGGAGTCGCACACGGCAACCGCCTTGGCGTACACGTCGGGAGGAACCAGGTGCAGCGCAGTGCCCGGCGCGCACAGCAGGCGCACAAACGAGGCGCACCCGTGAGCTTGCACGCCCAGCGCGGCCACCTGGGCGCGGAAGTCGTCGTTTTCGCTTAAAACGACAACGCTGAGCGCACCGAGCGACTGCGCGAGCCATTGCACGGTCCACAGCGCTACGCCGCCGCCAACGCCACCAGCGCGGCGCCGTGGAATCGCAGCGCAAAACTCGTCCAGGAACAAGACCCAGCGTTTGTGCGCGCTCGCCAGCGCTTCACCCACGCGTCGGAGCGTTTTTGAAAACCCCATGGCTTTGAGACGAGCAAGCACACTGCCCAGAATGACCACGTCGTCGAGCTGGACAATGTCAAGGACGTCCAAGTAGCGGTCCAACGTGCTGGCCGTTGGAACCAGCCACACCTTGCCACGAGATGCGAGCACAGGCGGCGGGACAATGTCCGAGCGCAGGTACGTTTCGCGCACCACGACAAAGCCACCGCGCACATCGCGGGTCTGTTGCGCAAAACTGCGTGCGAGCCTTGTTGAGCAGTGTTGCAAATCAGACGCCACCACGTGTTGCAACGCTAAAACGGGCGCGTCCGTGCCGCACATTGCACAACGCGCATAGCCAGGCGCGTTGACAAACTTGCATGCAGCGCACGCGCCTCCTGCGTTCTCGTTGCGCCTTGACAACGACCAGGCCGCAGTCTCGGCCAACGGCAAGTCGCCCGGACGCTCCATGCCGCATGCATCGCACGCCAACGCATCAGCCGCGTTGATCAGCGTGCATGCCGGGCACGTCCACTCGCGCATCCGCGCCGCTCGCGTTCTCGCGTTTGCCGCGGCCGCGCGGGGCCGAGAGAAAAAGATCGGTGGAGGCAAAGGCCGGTCGCAGCCATTTTTTGTTTGTTTTCAAGGAGAGAGCAGGGCGCACCCTCTCTGCGCAGAGAGGCTAGCCCATGTCGTACGAGCCCACCCCCGCAGGCATGTCGGCCACAGCGGCGGAACGCCTTGCATGGCTAACGCCTTGTTGCGGCGAACAGAGGCGGGCGCGTTTTCGCACCTTTTTGCAATTGCCACCAAGGGCCAGCAGTCGATTGGCGGCAAGGATGCCGTGCAGTTCTTCCTCAAGAGCCAGGTGCCCGTGCCTGTGCTCAAGCAGATTTGGGCCATTGCCGCGCAAGGCCAGCCCGAAATGCAAATTAGCCAGTTCAACACCGCTATGCGGTTGATTGCCCTCGCGCAAAAGGGCGTCAGTATCAATCAGCAGACCCTTGAGCAGACGCGGGGAATGCAGACTCCGCTGCCGGCGTTCCAGGGCATTGAACTTCCCAAACAGGCGCCGCCGCCGTCCAGTGCGAGCGGAGGCGTTCTGTCGTGGACCATTAGCAGCGAGGCCAAGGCCAACTACGCCAAGCTGTGGGAGGGCATTGACAAGAACTCGCAGGGCTTGCTCGAGGGCAAGACTGCCGCGGCGTTTTTCGCAAAGTCGGGGCACTCGCGAGAGGTGCTGAGGTCAATTTGGCAGCTTTCCGACATGAACGGCGACGGCAAGATGGACCGCGTCGAATTCTACGTCGGCATGCACCTCACCAAGATGGTCAAAATGGGCATGACGCTTCCCGCCACGCTTCCCAGCGAGCTCGTTGCCAGCGCCAAGGACGGAAGCGGTGGTGGTGGCGGCGGCGGCGGCTACGCAGAGCAGCCCGTGCCTGCGGTCCCCGTGCCTATATCCTCTTCTGCCTCCGCTGCATCGTCTAGACCTGCGCCCTCCAACGCTGCTGGTGGCGGCGCGCTAGGGCAGCTCAACGACGCGACGAGCCAGCTGCGACAGGAAATGGACCGGCTCGCCGAGTTGGACGCCGAGCTGGTGCGGCTGCGCGGCGAAGTGGCCGAGCTACGCTCCAACGTGGCGAGCAAGACGGCGTCGATTACCAACCAGCAAATGCTCGCGGCGCAAAAGCTGCAAGAGCTCAGGGGCGCCATGAATGGCTCCTCCGCGCCGCAGCAGTTCAGCGGCGGCGGTGGCGGCGGCTACTCGGCCGCGTCGGGCGGCAATGCCTTTGATAACTTTTAGCCCGTTGTGCCGCCGTCTTTTGGCTCAACCATGCCGTTTTTTTCTTCATCCACGCCGTGTGTGTAGCGTGCGCGCGCACACTGTGCGTAACTACTCGAAAAATTCCCTCCTGTTGTTGTTGTTTAACCTTTTAGTTAAACTCAATCTCATTCACCGTGACGGGACGCGGCAGCGGCACCATGCTCTTCTTGTGCACGTCTCTTGACAGTGCCTTGCGCATGTCGTACGCGTTCTCCTCGTTGGACCCCGCGTAGTACTTGATAATCTCGCGGTACTTTACAAATCCGAGGTCGTGGTACATGCCAATGGCCAGCGTATTGCTCTTGCGCACGAACAAGTCCACAAAATAGCACTTCTTCTGCTCAGACAGGCGCTCCAAGTGCTCCATGAATGTTCGTGCGCATCCCAATCGCCGATACTCTGGCGCCACGGTTACTGCGGTGACGTGGCCGTGCCAAAGAGCGCCTTCGCCTTCGACCTTGCCAAACAAGTAGCCCATCACAGAGCCCGAAGGCGCTTGCTGCACTAAGCACAAGTCGGCCCAAGTGATGAGGTAGCGAAGATAAAAGCCCACCTGCGCCGCGCCCACGGCGTTAGCGTTAAAACGAGGGCGGGATCGCACCTGCCATTGGGAGCGTAAGCGCCGAAAGCGCCGATAGCAAGACCTCACATTGTACGTCTCGGTGAGCTGCGAATCCAAATTAACCAAGTTGAAGATGAACAAGTCGTCTGTGGAAAACGGCCTCGTGGTTGTCTGCTCGTGTGCGCTCCACCGGCGCGTTGTTAGCGCGCGCAACTAGCTTTGTGACGGGGCGGGAGCGGCACCATAGTCTTCACAACACTCGATCCTTCGGTGAGTGAGAGAGATGGGGGCCACGTGATGAAAACCATACATGTGAAGTGCAGGAGCGACAAACCAAGAGACCTTACACTACGCTATTCCTTGTGCGCCCTGCTCTTGTACCCGCGATGCTTGCCACCGCCCACGCCCTGGAATTGCTGAATGGCGCGCTGCTTGTTGCGCTTGTTCAGCATGCGCGCGTCCAGCGGGATGTACGCATACGGGTCCGTCTTGGCGCCCTTGTACTTGGCATCGCCGCCCGCTCGGCGCGCGCGGCTCTCCGTGCCAAACGCCTGCTCCTTCTTTTTGGCCTTGGGTTTTTGCAGAGGCGCCTTGCCAGCGCCCACGCCGCCGCGCTTGCCGACGCGCTGCGTCGAGTCCCTGGCGGCGGCTTGCGCTCGGGCAACGAGCTGCGCGAGGTCGTCGTCGTCGTCGTCGTCGCCTTCATCGACGTCGTCGTCACCTGCCGAGGGCGCTGGCCGGTCGTCGGGCACGACGATGCGCCCGGCCTCGTCGCGCGCAAAGTCGTCACGCATATCGTCGTCATCGTCGTCGCCGCCGCCGCCGTCCGCCGCCGCCGACGAGGCATGCCGCCGACGCTTGGCCGTCGGCTGACCGGCGCGTGCGTTGGAAATGTCCGCGCCCACAGCGACGCGCCGCTCGGCATCGCCGTGGCCAGCGACGCTGTCGTCGTCATCGTCGTTACCGCGCTCGGCCGCTGCGTCGGCGGGCCTGTTCCTTCGCTTCTGCAGTTGTTTGCGCACGTAGGCCAAGAGCCGGTGGTCCTCGGGCACCAGCGCGGCAACCTCGTCCATGCTCAGCCGCTTCACGAGCTTCTCGAACACGACGCGGATGCGCACGGCGAAACGGTTCCTCGTGTCCAGACTCCACGGCAACAGTGCCTCCACAATGCCAGGCAGCAGCGCACGCAGCGCAGGCACCGGGGTGCGGATGGCAACGACCTTGGCCAGCGACAGCACCGACTGCACCACCTCGCGAGACAGCTCCTGCGCCAGCGCCAGAGCGGCGCGCACCAACTCAGCCGCCTCGCCGTCCCAATCGAGCGACGGGGCGAAGGAGCCGGTGAGCCTCGCCAGCGCCACCACCGAGGCGCTGCGCAACGTGGCCGTCTCTGCCTGCAGGCCCGCGGCTACCATGCGCAGCAGCTCGAAAAGCCGGCCCCGCGCATTCATCACCGCGGCCACCTCGCCGAGCACGTCAAACGCAGCTTTGCGCGCTCGCCGGTTGCTCTCCTTGAGTCCCAGCACGACCTCGTTAACAAGGTCCTCCGTCACCTCGCCCTGCTCTGCGCCCGTCTGCGCCACCAAAACGGCGACGCAATCGAGCCTCCGAGGGCGAGCGCCCAGCCGCACGCGCGACTGCCCGAGCAGCAAACCGACGAGCTTAGGCCGGTGCGCGAGCACCCAGGCTGGCGAACCGCGCAGCAGCTGCCCGAGACAGCCGTACAGGTGTTTTTGCACGGCGTGGTCGGCCGTTTGCTCCGTGCCCGCGCTGATGACGGCAAAGAGCCTGTCGGCGTCCTCGTCGGCGCAGTACAGCGCGAGCGCGCCGGCGATTTGAATAAGCGTGACGCGTGTGGCATCATCGTCGGCGTCCACGAGCTTTTTGAGCACTTGGCGAAGCATACTCGAGTGAAACTCGGGCGCGCACACACACGCCAGGGCGCGCGCGCACTCCACCAGCCGCGCCGCGCGCTCGTCCAGCTTGGCCCGCAGCGCGAGGTCAAACGCGTTGAACACGACGGGCATGAGCTGCGGACAAGCGTCCCGCAACGCCTCCAAAGCGGCCTCGGCCAGTGCGGCATCGTCGTCATCCACAGCGGCAGCGTGCGTGGCCTTGCTTTTAGCCGCGCGCGACACCGCGCCGTCGTCGTTGTCATTGTCCAAATTAGCGACGTCGTCGTCGTCGTCGTCGTCGCTGCCGTAGACGTGGTCTTCCGCTGCGCTGTCGGCTCGCGCGCGCGGTGCACTTTTGACGACGCGGCCGGCGACACGCGAGTTAACCACGACGAGGGTTTCGAGGCCCTTGCAGACGTGCATGAGCAGCTCGGGCCGTTTCACGTCGCCCATGGCGCCCGCGAGCGTCTTTACGAGCCCGCGCAGCTCACCGTAGACGTCCGTGGCGCCCGCGCAGAACGTGGGGAACAAGCCCCACAGCTGCACGGCACGCGAGCGGTGCATTTTGGCCGTGGCGGCGGCCTTGATCACATCGGCCTCCTCGGCGGCGTGCTCGCAGGAGCGCGCCATGCCAATCACGTGCGCCTTAAACTCGGCCAGCGACGCCGACCCACGCGCATCAAACGCGTGCGCCAGCACGGGCAACAGCCATGCGCGCGCGGGGTCCAAGCCCGTGCGGCCAACCCTCGTCAGCGGCAGCCTGTCGAAGAATGCCGAGGGCCCGAGCACGCGCGCGCACGCGGCCACGAGGTGCTCGCACGCCGGCTTCCATTCCGGCGAGTCGTCAGCCAGGGGCTCGCCCGACGCCTCGTCCACGAGGCCTTGCAGCGCGCCTGCGGCGCGCATGAGCAACGGCCCGCACGCAGCCGCGTTCGCCGGGGCCAGCGAGCGCACCGCGGCTTCGACCAGGGGCAACGTCATGGGCCATGCGAACTGGTTGTCCATTAGCGGTGCGAGGAACGCGAGGTCGCTCGGCGCAATGGAAACCCGCGCAGCGAGCACGCCGGCGAGCGCGGCCGCTGCTTCCTGAAACGGCGCGTCGCGCAGCCGGGCAACGAGAGCGCGCATGGTCGAGGCGCCGTGTTGGTCGTCGCCGACGGCTTGCACGGCGCTTACCCACGCCAAGCGCCCCGCAGTGAGCCCGGCCAGCTGCTGCGACACGGCAGCGTCGGGCCCGAGGCCACGCCACGCCAGCGCGAAGACGGCCAGTGCGCGTTCGGCAATGTCGGCGTCCTGCGTCGAGGCCGCCAAGCCAAGCGTGGACTCGGCCAGCGCCTTGCGTTGCGACTTGGGCAGGCGCGCCGCCAAGTCGTCGCTGGCGAGGAAGGCGAGCAAGCGCGACGTGGCGCGCACCGTTTTCGGGTGGTTGAGCTGCGTGGCAATGTAGTCGCCCAGCAATGTCAGCGGCGCTTTAGCGTGCTCGTTCTGTGCGCCGCCCACGGCTTGCGCGCACGCCGTTTGCACGGCTTTTCGCAGCTTTGGGCCATCGGTGCCCAGTTGCAAACACAGTGTTTGAAACGCCCTCAGCACGGCAGGACGCGACCAATCGTCCTTGGCGAGCGCGGCAAACAGGTAGCCCACGGCGATGACGGCGTTCCGCTGCCCCGAGCCTTCCACGCGCGACGACGCTTTAAGCAACATGCCAATGGTGGCATCGACGCTGCGCAACAAAGCGGCTCGCGGAACGTGCGGAACAATCTTCGACAGCAGAAAGCACACGTCGGCCTCGCGCAGCGCGTCGGAAGCCGACGCCTGCAGCGCCGAGAGCGCCGCGGCGTAGTATTGAATGGGCGTCGGCACAAAGCCATCGCCGTGCGCCTTGGAGAACTCGGCCACGGACTCCACGATGGCCTCGGCGAGCGAGGCGCGGCGGCGGCTCTCAACGTCGTGGGTCGTGCAGCGCACGCTGTAGAGGACGTCCGCCATTCCGCGTCGAGTTTGTGGTTTCGCGCGCGCGCGCTCGCTGCGAGCCATGCCGCGAAGAACAAAAAGCAACCATGAAGCCCTGCCTGGGTGTCGTTCGCGAAGTGTACTCCAAGTGGGAGCGGCGATCGCCCATCACGCCCGAGCACGTCAAGCAGCTCGTGCAGGAGCATGACATTAACGTTCTCGTGCAGCCATCGAGGAAGCGCGTGTTCACCGATCTCGAGTTCCAGCGCGCTGGAGCGACGATTACCGAGGACTTGGCGCCTGCAGGTGCCATTCTAGGCGTGAAGCAGGTCCAAGCCAACGCGCTCTTGCGCGATAAGACGTACTTGTTCTTTTCGCACACGATTAAAGCGCAGGCGGCCAACATGCCGCTGCTGGACAAGCTGCTGGAGAAGCGCGTGCGGCTCATTGACTACGAGACGATCCGCGACGTGGCCAGTGGCGAACGGCTCGTGGCGTTTGGCGAGTTTGCGGGCAAGGCTGGGATGATTGACACATTGCGCGGCCTGGGCTCAAGACTTTTGGGCCTGGGCATTTCCAACCCCTTTCTCAACGTCGCTCCAGCGTACTCGTATCCCACGCTGGCTGACGCCATGGCCGCCATACGCAAAGTGGGCAAGGCGTACCGCTCCGGTGGCGGCGCCAAGTCGTTTTTGCCTGCGGGCCACGGGCCGCTGACCGTAGTCTTTACGGGGGCGGGCAAGGTGAGCCGCGGCGCGCAGTCCGTCTTCGAGGCGCTGGATCCGATCATTTTGCCTTCGGTGGACGCCTTGAACGAAGCGTTGGACCCCAGCGCCATTTACGGCCTCGTCGTGCGCGACGCCGACGTGTGCCGCGACGCCCAGGGCTCGTTTTCGAAAAAAAACTACTTGGCCAACCCGTCAGAGTACGACGCCGCGTTGTTTGCTCGCAACGTGCTGCCCAAAGCCACCGTGGTGTTCACCGGAGCGTACTGGGACGCTCGGTTTCCGCGCTGGATTCCCACGTCCACGTTTGGCGCCAGCGCCAAGCAGCTCCTAGTGCTGTGCGACGCGGCATGCGACGTGAACGGGAGCGTGGAATTCGTGCACCGCACGTCGACGGTGGAAGACCCGTTTTTCTTCGTCGACGCCGCCAAGCCGGGCGTGCCCGAGGTCAAGCCGGCCGACGAGTCCAACGCCGACGTCAAGCTCGTGTGCGCCGTGGACATTTTGCCCAGCGAGCTCCCTCGCGACGCGTCCAAGCACTTTGGCGACTGTCTGATGCCGTTTCTGCCCGTGCTCGCGCACGGCGGCGGCCGCGTCGACGTGCTCCCGGCCACGCTCGAGCAAGCCGTGATTTGCGCCAACGGCAAGCTGGCACCCTCGTACCAGTACATTGCGGCCATCTGCGAGGAGCGCAAGCGCGCGCAGACCAAGGAGCGCTCGCGAGACGAGCTCAGGGCCGGCGCTGCGCGCGTGCTGCGCCTGCGCGGGCACTTGTTCGACTCCAAGCTGATGAACCGCACGCTCGACCTCGTTGAGGCCCTCGGCGGCCGGTTCCGCATCGTGCAGGCCGGCCTCGCGCAGCCGCGCGGCGGCCCCGGGCGCGAGCACCGCGCGCACACGAGCGTGCTGCTCCAAGTGGAGGCCGCGAGCAAGCATCGAGAGCCTCGTCGCCGAGGCCGGCCCCGACGCCGAAGCGTCCGTGGAGCGCCTGGGCGCCGACTTTGCACTCGACCCGCCCGCCGCAGAACGCAAGGAGGACGCTTCGTTTTCCGTGTACGACGACGACGCGCTAGACACGCCGCCGGCTGCGTCGCTAGTCGCGACGGCCAAGGCAGGCAGCGGCAAGACGTACGTGGTGTTTGGCGCCGGTCTGGTGGCGCAGCCAGCGGTGGAGCTGCTGTCGCGGCACGGCAGAGTCGTCGTGGTGGCCGGGCACGCGTCGGAGATTGCCACGCTGCGCGCGCGAATCCCGCGCGGCCGCAAAATCGACTGCGTGGTGGCCGACGTCGCCGCGGAAGCTTCGGCGGTGTCCAACGCGGTGCGAGGCGCCGAAGCCGTCGTGTCGTTGCTGCCGCAGTCGCTGCACCGCGTGGTGGCCGACGCGTGCATAGCGCACAAGGTGAACATGGTCACGGCCAGCTACGCGAGCGCGTTTGGTGACGCCAGGCAGGACATTGACCAACGCGCGCGCGCCGCCGGTGTGGCCGTGCTGTGCGAAATGGGCCTGGACCCAGGAATTGACCACATGGCCATCATGCAGATGAAGCACAAGCTTCTCGTGGCCCTTGACGCGCACGCCGACGTCAACGGCAAGCCCACCGACAAGCCCGCGGGCATTACCAGGATGGAGAGCCTGTGCGGCGGCTTGGTGACCCCGGAGTGCGCGCGCAACCCCATTGCGTACAAGCTGAGCTGGTCGCCGCGCGGCATGCTCACCGCACTGCGCAATCCTGCGCGTTTTCTGCGCGATGGCGCCATTGTGGACGTCCCCGGTGACGAGCTGCTGGCGCACGCAAAGCCGCTGCGCATTCCCGACTTGCCCGCGCTCGCGCTCGAAGAGTACCCGAACCGCGACGCGCTGGCGTACCGCCAACGCTACGGTTTCAAGCCGTCAGACCCGCTTGAAACGTTTTATCGCGGCACGATTCGCTACGCCGGGTTTGCGCGGAGCATGGGCGGCATTGCGCGCACGCTCGTGGACCCAACACGTGACGACTCGGTGGCGGGCGCGCCCTGGCGCCAACTGGCCGACGTCGCCGAGTTGGGGCTCGATGGCGCACGATTTCTCGAGTGGGCGGGCGCGCTGCCCGACGGCCGCGCGAGCCCCAAGGCGCACAGCCGCCTAGATGCGCTGACGGAGCTGTTTGCCGACAAGCTCTCGATGGACGAAGCCGACCGAGACCTGGTCGTCATGGTGCATTGCATGTCGGGCCGCCCGGCGGGGCGCGCGGGGACGGAGATTGACATGTACAGCACGCTGGTGATGGCCGGCAGCGGCGGTCCGGACACGGCCATGGCCAAGACCGTGGGAGCCACGGCGGCGGTGGGGGCGCTCATTGTGAATCGCGCCCCGGGCGGCGGCCTGTTCCTGCCAACGGACGCATGGGTGTTCAACGACGCCCTCGCCATGCTCGAGCAGGAGGGTGTTAAGTTGGAGCATAGGACGGAAATGAGGTCGTCGTCGTCGTCGTTGTGATGGCAAAAGCAATAATGTAATCTTGTGAAATGTGCTTCTACGAGTAAGGTACAAAAAGCATCTACATACTTCTAGTGCTCGATGCGGTTAAGCCGGGATATTGCGGTGACGAGCGCGCGCATGCGCCACACGCAACTGATTCCATAAC
>Ga0302314_10018487_pt1 | contig 11621 bp, 14 predicted proteins | sample III_Palsa_N2_3_FD_200533 | JGI IMG/M metagenome (GOLD analysis project Ga0302314, IMG submission 200533) | Peat permafrost microbial communities from Stordalen Mire near Abisko, Sweden - III_Palsa_N2_3 | ecosystem: Environmental > Terrestrial > Soil > Palsa > Peat permafrost | place: Sweden... | reverse complement strand
GTGGCGCGTGCGGGCGGGCGTGGCGGTTCGGGGCGCGGGGCGCGAGGGGCCGGCGACGCGAGGCGGCCTCGGCTCGCGGCTGGAGGATTGACACCGCCCTATAAGAGTGACGACAGGCGTCACACGGCTGTCACGGCTTGCCGGAGGAGACCGCCGCCGGCAGCGGCCCGAGCGAGGGTATGCGAATAATCGACAACCCACCGCCGTTATTCGCACACCCTCGGACACCTGCCCGGATAAACGTCACAAGGACGTGACGTGGGTGACGATCCGCCGCGATCTGGCGGGATCCCGCCCGGCCCGCCGCGACCCGCCGCGCCCCGCCCGCCGGGCCCCCTCCCGCCCACCGGGCCCGTCGCACCCGCCGCATCCGCCCACACCCCCCGCCCCCCAACGCCCCACGGCGCTCCGGCTATCGTCACCTTCGATGGCCGAACCCATGTATGCGACCATTCGCCATGACTCGGGTAGCGACTTGGTGGCGATCGAGGAGCCGCTGGAGATCAGGGTGGATGGGCGGCCGCTGGCGGTGACGATGCGGACGCCGGGGCATGACGAGGAGCTGGCGCTCGGCTTCCTGTACGGCGAGGGGCTGATCGGCGGTCCCCGCGCCGCCGGGCTTACCGACGACCTGGCTAAGAACACGATCGAGGTGGTGGGGCCGTTGCTCCGCGATCCGGGTCGCCGGAGCTTCTACACGACGTCGTCGTGCGGGGTGTGCGGCAAGGGCGCCATCGACGAGGTGGCGGTGCACAGCGCTCCTCTGCCCGCGGGCCCGCGCCTGGACCGGGCGCTGGTCGCGCGGCTTCCGGGCCGGCTCTCCCAGCCCGCCTTCGAGCGCACGGGCGGCGTGCATGCGACGGGCCTGTTCGACCCTCGCGGCGAGCTCGTGCTGAGCCGCGAGGACGTCGGCCGCCACAACGCGATGGACAAGGTAATCGGCAGGGCGCTCGTCGACGGCCTGCTGCCCCTGAACGACTACGTCCTGTGCGTGAGCGGTCGGCTGTCGTTCGAGCTCGTCCAGAAGGCGGCGGTGGCGGGCGCGCCGATCCTCGTCGGCGTCGGCGCGCCGAGCTCGCTGGCCATCGAACTCGCGGTCGACCGCGGGCTAACGCTCTGCGGGTTCGCCCGCGGGACCAGCGTCAATGTGTACAGCCACGCCGAGCGGATCTCGCCGGCATGACGCACCCAGAACCGCCCCGCCCCCGCAACCGCACCCAGAACCGCCCCCGCCCCACAGCCGCCCCGCCCGCCACCGCGGAATCCGAGCGGGCACGAGCGCGGGCGGGCGCCGGACGGGTCAGGGCCCGCTCGGACTCCCTTGAACTGGCACGGTCACGTCGCCGTTGTCCTGCAGCAGCTGCTCCCAGGTGTCGTAGGACATGGAGAAGCGGCCGCCGACGCCCCAGCCGGTACCCCAGCTGTTCCAGAACCACACGAGCTGCTTCTCGGCGTCGATCTGGTCGGCAACGATCTCGTGACCGCCCCTGACCGTCGCGCCCGGGGCGATCGCCACCAGGCCGTTCGCGTCGGGGGTATCGAAGCTCGTGTACCAGCTCACCCCGGTGATCACGGGACGGAGGACCAGGGCCTCGAGCGCGTGCTGGATGCCGAGCGCGTGCTGATAGGAGGAGATCAACCCCATTTGCTTAGCCGCCTTACACACCATCAGGCCGCTGCCGCCCGGGTCGTTGGGCGGATACGGCTGGCCCTCGAGCTGGGTCTCGAGCTCGTAGATCGAGACGGCATTGGTCTCGGCGAGCGGCGTGCCGCCGGTGAAGTTAGGCGCGGAGTCGAGCGCGCCGCAGAGCGCGTTCGCCGTGCATGAGCCGATCTGCCCCTGGTTGAGCGGCAGACCGGTCGCGTCGTGGGTGACGGACTGGACCGCCGGCGCTCGCGGCGCGAGGAAATCGAGCGAGCGCGGATCGTGCAGTACGTGGCGACCGAGTCGCTTACCTTCTACGGCCTGCTCCGGCAGGTGGACGGCGACAACACCGTTGTCTGACATGTGAACCTCCCCCAATAGATCTAGACGTCACCCGATCGCCCGCGTCGGGTGCCGCGTGATCATCTCATCCGGCCATCGCCCGCGTCAACCTCGGCGAATTCACACGACCGCGTGCCGGGCGACAGTCTCGATCTCCTGCGCCGAGCACCACGCTCCCACGGACGCGCGCACCAGGCCTCGGCCGGGGATGCTGCGCACGATGACCCCGGCGGCAGCGAGTCGCTCCACCTCCGCCTCGGGATCCTCGACCCGCCAGGAGACGAGGGTCGAGCGTCCGCGCGGGGCAATTTCGAGGCCGCGGGCCTCGAGGCCGGCGACGAGCGCCAAGGCCATCTCGGCCGCGCGGGAGTGGACCCATTCCCAGCCCGGCGTCTCCAGCACCTGGAGCGACGCCAACGCCCAGGCGCTGCGCACGCCGGGCGGGAAGCCGTGGTCGAAGCGGATCGCCCCCTCGCCGGGCACGAGCTCGAGCGGGTCGCTGCCCCGGGTCAGGGAGCCGTAGCTGGGCCACGGGATGAGCAGGTCATCTACGTGGTCGGGATGGACGAACAGGCAGCCGCTGCCCTCGGGCCCGCACAGCCACTTCTGGCCGGAGGCGGCGTAGAAGGCGCAACCGAGATCGCGCACGTTGACGGGAACGGCGCCCAGCCCCTGCGCCCCGTCGAGGAGGACCGGCGCGCCCGAGGCGGCAAGCGCGGGCACGTCCATCACCCGTCCGGAGACCCAGGAGACGTGCGAGCAGGCAATCAGCCGCGTCGAGCCTGAGGCCGCGCCCACGAGCTCTTCCCAGGGCACGACCCGCACGGTGATCCCGTGGCGGACGCGGGCCCTGGCCAGGGGGGCGAGCAGGCCGGGATGCTCCTCGTCGGTGGTGAGGATCTCCTCGCCGGGTCGTAGATCGAGGCCGGCGAGGACGGTGTTGACGCCGTCCGTCGTCGACCCGGTGAGGGCGACCGAGGAGAAGTCACAGCCGAGCGCCGCCGCGTAGTGAGCGCGTAGGTCGGCGGCCAGGCCGATCAGCTCGTCGAAGTAGGGGCGCCCGGAGCGGCCATCGGCGAGCTCGCGGTCGATGCGGGCGGTGGCCGCCTCGGCCGCGGCGCGCGGGACCGGACCCTCGGTACCGGCGTTAAGGTAGGCGAGGCGATCGAGCACGGGGAACTGGGCGCGAAACGCTTCCGGGTCGGTGGGCGCCGGGGTGACCCCCGCCATTGCGTCTGGCTCGGACATCGCTCAGCCGACCGCGAATCCGTCCTGGCGACAGACCGCCTGGATCTGGCGCCCCGTCTCTCCGGTATAGCCCTTGGGCCTGCCCGCATCTCGACACAGCGACCGCGCGTTGGCCCCGCACTGGTGGATCAGGGCCGCCCCGGTGGCGCCGGTGATCGTGACGTCGACGCAACCCCGGGCACTGGTCTCGGGCGGCCCGGATAGCGCGATAGCGAGCGCGACGGCCAACGCGACCAAGCCGACGCCCACGCTCCCGAGTGCCCACTTCTCGAACCGCGAGAACGCGCGCTTCTTCGCCATCTCTCGATGGTGACCAGGCGGCAGAACCACCCGGCGGAGTCTACGAGTTGGCCGCCCATGCCGACGGCGGGCATCACCCCGCCGTGCCGATCTCGAGCAACGAGAACGGCTCGAGGTCGAAGGTGGAGCCGGTGGTACCCGTATGTGCGCGGAGCGAGGCGGTGCCGGTGACGAGGGTGATAGGTCGCGCCCAGCGTTCGGTGTAGGGCAGCCCTCGTAGCGGCCCGAGCACCGAAATCAGGAACGGCTTGCGCGACAGGTTGACGATCACGGCGCCAGGACCAGTCTTCCCGGCTACGGCCATCCCCCGGACCGGAGCCGAACCGAAGCTCATGCTGCGAGCGAACGTCGCGCCCGCGAGAGCGCCCAGGAGCCCCTGCATCGCCACACCGCCGGTGGCCAGGCCGAACGGAGGGGTGGCGGGGGCGCGGGCGAGGACCGCGCGAAAGGTCACTGGCCCGCCGCCGCGTCCGCTCGCCAGCTGGAGACCTGCGGTGCTACCGAAGATCGCTCCGAACGGGGCGCTGTCCACCAACGTCTCGTACTCGGACTGCGAGACGCGGGGCGCGCTCAGGAGATCGAGCCCGAAGGCGGCCACGGCAAGACCCTGCGCCCAGGTTCCGTGGACGCGGGCGACCGTATCGAAGAGATTCCACTCCGTGACCCATACCGGCAAGCGGCGGGGCAGTCGGCTGATCAGGCGCTCGAGCGCGGCCCACCGGCGCTCCGGTGCCCGCAGCATCTTCTCGGCGGCCGCGGGCGAGGCAAGAGATGCCCGCGGACCGAGCCCGGAAGTGAAGTAGGCGTGCAGGCTAAGCGCCGACGCGCCTCGCAGCGTCCTCAGCAGCTGCGAGTTCCAGTCTCGCTCGCGCCGGTCCACGGTGCCGCTGTTGCTATCACGTCCGGGGTAGGCGTCGGCCGCCACCAGCACCCCCGGAAACGCACGCCTGATCGCGGCGATCCAGCGTGACGCCGCGCGGCCGTAGGCGGCACCGTCACGAAAGCGACCGGCGTACTGGGGCAGGTAGAGCTCGTTGCCAAGCTCGACCTCACTGACCGGCAACCCGAGAGCGCGCGCCGCGTGCAGCATCTCGAGCTGAGAACGCAGGTCGCTGGTGAACATGTTCAGGTCGAACACGGGCGCGGCGCCGGTAACACGCACGAGCCGGGCCCAGTCGGCGAGCGTGACCCGGATGTGAGCTCGGAGCGCGCTCAGGGTGGAGGGGACACGCGGTGAGCGCACGTAGGTCCCGGCACGCCAGTTCCAGAAGTTGGCGGGCGTCCCGCCGAACACCCGGATGGTCTCAGGACGCAGCGCGGCCACGGCGCTCAGGAAGCGTGGGTTGGTCCATACGCCAGGGCCGATAATCGCTTCGCCGTCGACTCCAAGAAGCCCCGGCGACAGCGCCCGCGGCGGCCCGAGAGTCGCGCGGTGCGCCACTCCCCGGGGAGTGGGCGCCGGCGTGCCGTGCCGCGAGGCCGCCGCGACGACGAGCGCGATGACGATTACGAGCAGGACCACGGGCGCGAGTCGCCTCCTCATCGCCGCGATGATGGCAAGCTACAGCGCGGCTTCGGCGGCGCCCGGCTCCTGCCCCACCGCCCGCAGCGCGTTCTCGACCGCTTCGATCACGATCTCGAGCACCCGCACGCGCGCGTAGGGCTTGGACTCCGCTGCGACCACGTACCAGGGAGCATCCCGGTGGTCGGTCTCGGCGAGCATGTCCTCCACGGCCTGCTCGTAGTCGGCGCGGTGGGAGAGGTTGCGCCAGTCCTCGCCGGTTAGCTTCCAGCGCTTGAGCGGGTCGCGTTCGCGGGCCCGGAAACGGCGCAGCTGCTCGTCCTCGGAGACGTGGAGCCAGAACTTGACGAGGGCCAGGCCTTCGGTGGCCAGGCCGTGCTCGAAGCCGACGATCTGCCGGTAGGCGCGGCGCCACTCCTCCTCGGTCGCGAACCCCTCGACCCGCTCCACGAGGACGCGCCCGTACCAGGAGCGGTCGAGCACGGCCATGCCCCCCCAGCCTGGCAGCGCCGGCGCGAAGCGGTGCAGGAAGTGGTGACGGCGCTCGTCGTCGCTCGGCGCCGCGAACTCGGAGACGCGAACATGGCGAGGATCGAGCGGAGTCACCAGGCGCCTGATCGCGCCGCCCTTCCCGGACGCGTCCCAGCCCTCGAAGAGCACGCACAACGGCGGACCGAGCTGGCCCGAGCCGATCAGGCCGCCGAGCTGAAGGCGCAGCGCGAGCAGGCGCTTCTGCGCCCCCTCGATGCGGAGCTGGCTCTCCTTCGATCCGAGCTTCTTGGTCAGGTCGACGTCGGCGAGGGAAGCCACGTTCGCTACCGTAGCGGTATGCGCAGCGAGTTTGGACGTGATACGGGGCTTCAGGTCCGGATGGTCTTGACCATGTTCCTGCTGGGATTGGTGTACGTGGTCCTGATCGGCGTGGCCATCAGCGCCGGCGGCGGCATCGGCATCGTGGTCGTCATCGCAGCCGCCTTCTTCGCGGTTCAGCTCCTCGCCTCCGACAAGATCGCGCTCGCCGCGATGGGGGCCAAGGAGGCGTCGGTGGCACAGGCCCCGGAGCTGCACTCGATCATCGAGCGCCTGTGCGTACAGGCCAATCTGCCCAAGCCGCGGGTGGCGGTGATCAACGCGAAGATGCCCAACGCGTGCGCGCTCGGCCGCTCGCAGAAGACGGCGACGATATGCGTGACCACCGGCCTGATGCAGCTGCTCGAGCCGGCGGAGCTCGAAGGGGTGCTCGCGCACGAGCTCACGCACGTGATCAACCGCGACGTGATGGTGATGACCATCGCCAGCTTCTTCGCCTCGATCGCGGCGATCCTGGTCCGCTTCGGGTTTATCTTCGGCCGCTTCGGCGGGCGCAACAGCGGCACCCAGGGCGCGCTGGCAGCGGTGCTGCTCGTGTCCGTCGCCGTCTACGCGGTCTCCTTCACGCTCCTGCGCGCACTGTCGCGCTACCGGGAGTACGCCGCCGACCGCGGCGCGGCTGTGATCACGGGCCGGCCCAGCGCACTGTCCTCGGCGCTGCTCAAGATCTCAGGGTCGATGGAGCGCATCCCCTCCCGCGACCTGCGTAATGCCGCACCGATGAATGCATTCTTCATCTTCCCGGCCCAGCCCAAGGGCTCGCTGAGGCGTCTGTTCGCCACTCACCCGCCGGTCGAGAAGCGGATCGCCGCGCTCAACCGCCTCGAGGCCCAGCTGCAGGGCAAGCGGTAAAGCTCGAGGAGACTGCGGCTTTCCACTGAAACGAAGACAGGACTCTCCCCCGACGTCGGACGCCGATCGACGTGAGAGAGTTCGCTGCTATGGACAACTCCATCCCCCACTCCCCGACGAGAACGCGCGAGCTCGACAGCCGCACCATCGACGGCATCAGCGTGCGGCTGCTCTGGAGCGAACCCGACGGAAAGCTCTACGTCACCGTCGCCGACGCCAAGACCGGGGACGCCTTCTCAGTTGTCGTGCGCGATCCCGAGCGATCGCTCGAGGTCTTCCGTCATCCGTACGCGTACGCCGCGTGGTACGGCATCGACACGCGGGCGGACGAGGTCCCGCTCAACACCTCGCTCACCTCCTGAGCCGCCGCCGCCGGCACTCACGAGCTTTCTTTCATGGACTCGTGCGGGTTGCGGATCCTGATCGCGCTGATGCGCGAGTGCGAGCAGGAAGATTGGTCGCTAGCCGTGGGGGCGGACTTACACGGCAACGTCAAGCAGCTTCTGGAGATGACGGGAATGCTGCACGAGCTTCCGCTCCAGGAACCGGGAAGGACGTCGGAGGGCCCGGGCCTGTGACCACCGATGGCCGAAGGGATCGTCTGCTCCTGTTCACCGATGACCTGATCGAGCGACGGGGTATCGATCTGAGCATCGGCGTCGCCCATCTGATGATCCAGGCAGAGCAGACCCGCGGGCTGGGCACGGAGGCGGCATGCGAGACGATCCTGCACGACGTCCTCGCCGCGTCGCACGAAGACGACGTCTGTCTCCTGATCGCCGACTTCCGGCCGAATGGCTAAGCCTAAACGCCCGCGGTGACTCCCGTGAGCACCTCTCGCTCTATCCCCATCGGCTCCTCGGCTTTAACTTCGACCGCGCCGCGCACGACCACATCGGGACCAAAGGTCACGTCGCCGTCAACCACGAATCGGTCGGCTTCCAGCAGCGACGGAGGCCCATCGGGAAAGCGTGCCTCGAAGTCGTCCAGGAGCTTGTAGAACCGCGGGTCGAGCTCGACGAAGGGCAGGCGCTCGCCGCGCTCGGGTCGCGGCTCGACGAGGAGCTCGTCCGAGAGCGTGTATACGTCGGAGCGGAGCACGAGCAGATCATCGGTGGTCTTGACAGGCACGAACCTCGTGCGGGGGACCAAGAGCAGGCCCGCGTCCGGGAAGCTCCCGATCGCAGCGCCCATCGCGCTCTCGAGCTGGAGCACCGGGGGTGAGTCTGGATCCCGCGGATCGACGGTCTTGCCATTGACGATGAGCGGCAGCTCCAGTGCTCCACCACTCTCACCCAGGGCCTCGCCGAGCGCGCGCAGATCAACCCAAAGGTTGTTCGTGTTGTAGTAGCGCCAACGGCGATAGTCGCGGAAGGAATCGAGATCCTCGGGAGGAGTCTGCGCGGTCTCGCGCAGGACCAGGCGCCCGTCCGCGCGGCGGCGGGCGATGTGGCCGCCCTTGCGGTCGGCCTCGGTCCCTTCGACGACCTCCATCAGGAAGTGGACCCCCTCCGCCTCGAGATGGGCGGCGATCTGGGGATCGAGCGTCGCCCCCAGATTGTCCGAGTTGGAGATCATCGCGTAGCGGAACCCGCGCTCGAGCAGCGTCTCGAGCATCCCCGAACTGGCGAGGGCACCGTAGACGTCGCCGTGACCGGGGGGACACCATTCGAGCGCGGGCTCGCGAGGCCAGCTGACCGGTGCCAGCGTCTCGGCGTCGAGCTTGGGGATCATGCTCTGAAGGAAGTCCGGAGCAAGGTCATCGCGCAGCTCGGGGTGATCGGCGAGCGCTCGCAGCGTCTCCGCGCGCGTCGCCTCGCTGTCCATGAGCACGAGCGGCAGCTCGATGCCGTAGCGGCGACGGAGAGCGAGGGTCTGGCCGATGATGACGTCGAGGAAGGAGCGGCCTTCGCGCGCCTCCACCAGGGACTTCGGGCTGCGCAACCCCATCGACGTCGCCAGGCCACCGTTGAGCTTGATCACCGCGACGTGCTCGAGCGCGCCGGCGGCATCGGCGTCAGGCAGCTCCGCCAGCGACGGTACGTCGCCCACGGGCTCGAGCTCGTCGCTCGCGAGCACGCCCGACTCCCCGGCCACCAGGCGCTGATACGCGCTGACGAACGCCCGGATCGCCCCTCCGGACTGACCCGCTTCGTGCATCTTCGCCTCGGCTGCTTTCAGGCCTTCGGTGCTCATCGGATGCCTATTGTGGCGTGAACGGGCGGGCCGGGCGGGGCCCTTGGACGGACTGTCGCTAGCGCGCCCCTGAGATACTCGGTCGGTGCCCTTCAACTCCGACCTGGCGCCGGTGCGCTATCTCGCCGCGCCCGATCGCTACGAGAAGATGGCGTACCGCCGGTGCGGGCGCAGCGGCATACAGCTCCCCGCGATCTCGCTTGGCCTGTGGCAGAACTTCGGCGACGACCGGCCCCTCGCCACCAGCCGGGCGATCATCCGGCGGGCCTTCGATCTGGGTATCACCCACTTCGACCTGGCCAATAACTACGGGCCGCCGTACGGGTCAGCCGAGACCAACTTCGGACGGATTCTCGCCGAGGATCTCCGTCCCTACCGCGACGAGCTGGTGGTCTCGACCAAGGCCGGGTACGACATGTGGCCGGGTCCCTACGGCGAGTGGGGCTCACGCAAGTACCTGCTGGCCTCGCTCGACCAGAGCTTACGGCGGATGGGGCTCGACTACGTCGACATCTTCTACTCGCACCGCTTCGACCCGAGCACCCCGCTCGAGGAGACGATGGGCGCGCTGAGCAGCGCCGTGCACCAGGGAAAGGCGCTCTACGTCGGGGTCTCCTCGTACTCGCCAGAGCGCACCGAGGAGGCCGCCCGGATCCTGCGCGAGCTCGGGACGCCGCTCCTCATCCACCAGCCCTCGTACTCGATGTTCAACCGCTGGATCGAGCAGGGGCTGCTCGACGTCCTCGAGCAAGAAGGCGTAGGGGCGATCGTCTTCTCTCCCCTGGCACAAGGGATGCTCACCGAGAAATACCTCGCCGGCGTTCCCGAAGACTCGCGCCTCACCCGCGGCAACTACTTCTCGGAAACGATGATCAGCGAGGAGAACCTCGCGCGCGTCCGGGCGCTGCAGGAGATCGCCGAGCGCCGGGGGCAGACACTCGCCCAGCTCGCCCTCGCGTGGGCGTTGCGCGATGACCGGGTGACGTCGGCCCTGATCGGCGCGAGCAGCGTGGCGCAGCTCGAGCAGAACGTCGGGGCCTTGAAGCGACTCGAGTTCGACTCCGCCGAGCTCGAGGAGATCGAGCCGCTGGCGCAGGAGGGCGGCGTCAACATCTGGGCGCCATCGAGCAACGCCTAACCATCTTCCGGAAGACCATCGACGGCGAGGCGCTGGTTCTTATAGGCGTCGTCGTCGGTGACCTCCTTACCGAACCAGGGCGGAGGGACGAACCGGTCCGCGTCCTCCTCGGAGGGGAACTCGACCTCTGCGGTGACGAGCCCCGCCAGCCTGCCCTCATAGACATCGAGCTCGATGGTCAGGACGCCATCGCCTGGGAGCTCGTAACGGGTCTTCTCCAGGCAGCGTCCGTGCGCGAGCTCCCACAGCCGCGCGAAGCGGCCCGAGTCGATTTCGATCTCCTCCTCGGCGCGCGAGCGACCGCGCCCCCCTTTGACGGTGAGACTGGTCGCGCCCGCCCGCCTGCGGATCCTCACCTCGGTGCCGGCGGGATCGATCGCCAGGTACGCCTGCTCGATCTGCGAGCAGGGATAGCGCTCGAGGTGTGGTGGCCTCGAGGTGACCAGGAACTTGCGCTCGATCTCCATGTGCGTATACACATACCGCAGTGCGCGCGATGGTGTTCGAAGAGGTGGGGCGCCCGCTGGCCCTGGTCGAGCGGCCCATCCCCACGCCCGAGCCCGGCGAGCTGCTCCTGCGCGTGCTCGCGTGCGGGGTCTGCCGCACCGATCTGCACCTGCTCGACGGCGAGGTGGAGATAGCCCATCCACCCCGCGTACTCGGTCATCAGATCGTCGGCGAGGTGCAGTCGAGCGGTATCCGCGTCGGGGTGCCCTGGCTCGGCTGGACCTGCGGTGAGTGTCGGTACTGCCGTGCCGGCCAGGAGAACCTGTGCGTGCGCGCTCGCTTCACGGGTCGGGACATCGACGGCGGATTCGCGGAGTACACGGTTGCCGACGAGCGGTTCTGCTTCCCGATCCCCGAGTCCTTCCCCAACCTCCAGGCCGCGCCGCTCCTGTGCGCAGGACTGATCGGCTATCGCTCATTGCGGATGTGCGGCGACGCGCAGCGGCTCGGCTTCTACGGCTTCGGCGCCGCCGCGCACATCCTCGTGCAGGTGGCGAACTGGCAGGATCGCGAGGTGCTCGCGTTCACCCGGCCGGGCGACGAGAAGGGACAGGCGTTCGCGCTCGAGATGGGCGCGAGTTGGGCGGGCTCGTCGGACGAAGCCCCGCCCGAGCCCCTCGACGCGGCGATCATCTTCGCACCCGACGGAGCGCTCGTGCCTGCTGCATTACGAGCCGTGCGCCCGAGCTGCCCGGTCGTGTGCGGCGGCATCCACATGAGCGACATCCCGGCGTTCCCCTACGACATCCTGTGGGGAGAGCGCACCGTCCGCTCGGTCGCCAACCTGACACGAACCGACGCCACGGAGTTCCTCGAGCTTGCCCCGCGCGTTCCCGTGCATACCCACGTCACGCAATATCCCCTCGAGGAGACCAATCAAGCGCTCGAGGACCTGCGCGCGGGTCGGTTCGAGGGCGCGGCGGTGGTCCTTCCCTAGTGCCCTGAGTCGTAGTCCGCATCAACTACTGAGCGAAATCCGGGAATCCTCCGGATGACGGAAC
>Ga0302314_10018484_pt1 | contig 11621 bp, 11 predicted proteins | sample III_Palsa_N2_3_FD_200533 | JGI IMG/M metagenome (GOLD analysis project Ga0302314, IMG submission 200533) | Peat permafrost microbial communities from Stordalen Mire near Abisko, Sweden - III_Palsa_N2_3 | ecosystem: Environmental > Terrestrial > Soil > Palsa > Peat permafrost | place: Sweden... | reverse complement strand
GAATGCGCCGATGAGCGCTACCAGATGCCCGATGCTCGCTGCCATCGCAGTTGGAGTTGTGCTGACCTGCACGGCCGGCAGCGCGCAGGCGAGCCTGTCAGAGCTCTTTCACCGCGCCGATCACTCCAAGCATACGGGCAAGATCGTGCATTCGACGACCCCGCAGCACGTGGCACCCTTGCTGCGCTCGGCGCGCCAGAGCAAAGTCAAACCGGTGCTCGCCAATACGCGCACGACGGGCAAGACGCTGACTCTCAAGCGCCAGCCACCGCGCTAGCGCCCGGGCGCGCCAATTTCCAGCGCCGGTGCGCCCACATCCAAACGGCGGGGTCGACACGGATCTGCGCCTCGAGCAATTGCGCATAGCGCGCCGTAAAGATCTCCGGTTCGACGCGCTCACCGGCCGCGGCCACGCTCTGGTAGCTCATTTCATAATAACCACGGCGGATGCGGCGCATGGCCACATAAAAAGTGGCATAGCCGGTCATGCGGCCGAGCTCAGCCGGACCGGGATAAAAGGCGGTATCGCAGCCCAGGAAACTGAGCCATTGGCGCGAGGCACTGGATGAAGGCATCTGATCGGCCATGAGGGCAATCGCATGCACCTCGTTTCGATGGCGCGCGGCCACGCGCAATATTTTCTTTGCAGCCACGAGGCGCGCGCCGAAACGGCCGCGCATCTTAAGCAGCTCGCGATCGGCGCCCGCAGCATGCAGGGGCTTATAAGCCGCATCGATGGGCACGCGCGAGGCCAGCGTCACGCCCTGCAGGGCCCACTCCCAGTTGCCCAGATGCGTTCCGAGCAGCAGCACCGAGCGGCCCGCATCGGTTTCAGCCGTTACCAGCGCAGCATTCGTGACATGCACGCGGCGGCGCATCTCGTCGGCCGACATCGTCGCCATTTTCAGAAACTCGGCGGCCACTTGTCCGAGATGAGCGTAGAAGGCATTGAGCATCGACTCGATCGCCGCGGGGGAGCTGTCCGGAAAGCAGCGGCGCAGATTCGAGCGCACGACGCGCACCCGGAAGCGCAGCGCATGTCGCATGATGAACACGATCGTCGCGGTCAGCGCGTAGAGCACGCTCCACGGCAGGCGCGATAGCACCCGAAGCCACAGGGCGGCCGGTGCGGCGGGGGCGCCCTGTTCCAAGGGCGCGCCTGGCTTTAACTGTGTGGCCTGATGCGCCAAACTGGAAGGCTCATGCTCTGGATCAAAGCGCTGCATCTGACTTTTGTCATCGCCTGGCTCGCCGGCCTGTTTTACCTGCCGCGTATATTCGTTCATTACGTCGAAGGCCAGGCCCGTGGCGAGGACGTCAGACGACTGATCATCATGGGCCGGCGTCTGGCTGCATTCATGAGCCTCATGGCCGGCATCGCCCTGCTGTTCGGACTGTGGCTGTGGCTCGGTTTCCAGATCGATGGTCGCTGGCTCATGATCAAATTGGTGTTTGTCATCGGTTTGATCGGCTATCACATCGCCTGCCTGGTGCTGCTGCGACGCATGGTGCAGCACCAGACTATGCCCGGCTCATGGGCGCTGCGCCTGTTCAACGAGGGCGCTTTGCTGCTGGTCGTGCCGATCATTTTACTCGCTGTCGTGAAGCCGTTCTAACGCATCAGCTGGTGCGGCTGAACAAGGCCTTATCGGGCAGACGGCGCCAGAGACGCGCATCAAAGGCCATGCAGATGTTGCGCAGGAACGCGCGTCCCCTGGCTGTGACCTGGCAGCTTGCGGCATCGAGCTCCACCAGGCCATCGGCCACAGGCTCGGCAAGCCGCTGCCCGACGCTGGCCAGATATTCGGTGTAATCCTCCGGGGTATCCCAGCGCGTCTGCAGCCGCGTCATCAGACGCAGAATATGGCGACGCAGAATCTGATCCTCGGCATCCAGCACATGACCTCGCTGAATCGGTAGCTCGCCGGCTGCGACGCGCAGCTGGTAGCGTTGCAGGTCTTTCTCGTTCTGCACGAATGCGTCCCCGACATCGCCGATTGCGGACACGCCCAGACCGATCAGTGGCTGCGCGCGGGCATCGGTATAGCCCATGAAATTGCGGTGCAGTGCGCCCGCTTGCTGCGCGCGCCAGAGGCTGTCGGTTTCAAGCGCGAAGTGATCCAGGCCGATCTCGCGGTAGCCCTCGCGCTCGAGAGATTCGCGACCGAGCTCGTAGAGCAACCGTTTGTGCTCGCCCTGAGGCAGGTCCGCTTCGGTATAACGGCGCTGCCCCGGCCGGATCCACGGTACATGAGCGTAGGCGTAGAGGGCGATGCGATCGGGCCGCAGCCGGCGCACCGCGGCCATGGTCGCCTCGATGCTCGCGGGGGTCTGCAATGGCAAGCCGTAAATCAGATCGAAATTGACACTCTCGAATCCTCGCGCGCGCGCCTGCTGCGTGACCTCGCGCACCTGCGCTTCACTCTGCACGCGATTGACGATGGCCTGCACTCGCGGATCGAAATCCTGCACTCCCAGGCTGATGCGCCGGAAGCCGTAGCGCGCCAGCACCTCGAGCTGCACGCTCGTGGTCACGCGCGGATCGACCTCGACCGAGCAGACCGCCTCCGTGCGGCAACGCGCGCGCGCATGCAGGCCACTGAGCAGCGACTCGAGCTCTGCCGGGTCCAGGAAGGTCGGCGTACCGCCGCCCAGATGCAACTCGCTGATCTCGATGCGCTCGCACTGCAAGCCGCGTAGATACAAATCGAGCTCGCCCAGCACGCTTTGCAGGTACGGCAGCACGATGCTGTGGCTGCGCGTGATACGCGTGTTGCAGCCACAGAAAGTGCACAGCGCGCGGCAAAACGGCACGTGCACATAGAGCGCGGCCGCCTGAGCGCTGGCGCATGACAATGAGCGGCCGATGCGCTCGAGCCATTGGCTTTCACTTGGCGCACTGCCCCAGTACGGCACGGTCGGGTAGCTCGTGTAGCGCGGTCCGGCGACATCGTATTTGGCCACCAGCGGGTCAGCCACGACAGCGTTCACGCGAACATCTCGCGCTGCACGCGCAGCGCCAGGCGCACGTTCTCTTCGGGCGTGCTCTGCAATACCCCATGTCCCAAACCGCAGACCCAGCCCGCTCGCAGCGTCGCCGGCTGCTCGAGCAGCCGCTCGAAGCCGCCGCGCAGGCGAGCCTCGAGCTCGCGCGCCGGCAGCAGCAACCACTGTGGATCGATATTGCCCTGTACGCTCCAGCGCTGACCCTCCTCACGCAGCACCTCGACCAGGTCATGTCGCCAATCGATGCCCAGGCACTGAAAGTCGATCGCGCGCAGTGCTGCCCAGTGCGCCGGACCGGTGTCGCGCGAATAGTAGATCACGGGCGTATCCGGGCAGCGCGCGCGAAACTCCCGCATGAGCGCCGCGAGCGGTTCGGCCACATACTGCGCGAAGTGCTCGGGTGAGAGCGCGCCGGCCGCGGTGTCGAAGATCGCTACACAATCGGCGCCCGCCTGCGCCTGCAACGCCATATTGGCCGCCAGCAGCGCGCACAAGCGCTCGTTGAAGCCCGCGTACAGCGCCTTATCCAGGCCGTCATGCTCAGCGCGCAGGAAGCCCTCGTGCGAGCCGGCCACCGCATAGGCGTAGAGCGTGAATGGGCCGCCGACGAAACCGATCAGGCAGCACCCCGCAGGCACACGTGTGCGCAGCAACTGGATCGCCTCGGCCTGAAAAGCCATGTGCAGCGCGCGCTCGGGGCCGCCGCGCAGCCGCGACAAGTCGGCCGTGCTGTGCAGATGCCAGTCGAGCTGCGGGCCCGACGCGTAGCGCAGTCCCATGCCCATGGCCTCGAGTGGAAACAACAGGTCAGAGAACAGGATCGCTGCATCGAAACCGAACTCCTCGACCGGTCCGAGCGTGACGGCGGCGGCGAGCTCGGGGCGCTTGCACAGGTCCATGAACTCGTGATGGGCGCGCAGTGCCTGGTAGTGTCGATGGTAGCGGCCCGCCTGGCGCATGAACCACACTGGCGGGCGACCCGCGTTGCGGCGTGCCAGTGCCTGCAACAATAGCGTCTCAGGCACGATGCAGTTCCGTGAGCAAGTAGCCGACCCCACGGATGCTGCGGATCACGCGCGGATCGGCGGCATCCTCCTCGATGAGCTTGCGCAGGCGTACGATGAAATTATCGACCGTGCGCGAGGTCGGGAACTCATCGGGCGACCAAGCCCGATCGAGTATCTCGTCGCGGCTGACCGCCTTGCCAGCCCGCTCGGCGAGCAGGCGCAGCACCGCGCACTCCTTGTGCGTCAGAGCCTGGCTCTTGCCATCCACGGTCGCGAGAAAGCGCTCGAAATCAACGAGCGCGCGGCCGATGCGCACCTGTCCGCGCATTTCGCCGGGGACCTGTGCGAGGTCCTGCGCACGTTTGAGGCAGTTCTGAATGCGCAGTAACAACTCGCGGAAGTGAAATGGCTTGGCGACGTAATCGTCGGCGCCGAGCTCGAGGCCACGAATGCGATCCTCGGCGTTCGCGTGCGCGGTCAGAAAGACGATAGCGGTCGCCGGTGCGCGCTCACGCAGCACGCGAGCGAGCTCAAAGCCACTGCCGTCAGGCAGTCCGACATCGAGCAGCGCCAAGTGAAATGAGCTCTCGGCTATCGCGCGGCGCGCGCTTGCCATGGAGCTGGCGCGCGCGACCTCGAAGCCCGCGGCGCCGAGGCGCTCTATGAGAGTCTCGGCAACGTTACGCTCGTCCTCGACCACGAGCAGCCTTGTCGGCGTATTCATGAGCGCTTGGCGTCCTTCAGGTGCTCGGTAAAAACCACAGCTCAGCGCGAAAGCCCTCGCCGGGAGCGGTATCGAAGCGCGCCCGCCCGCCCATGCGCTGCATCAGGCGGCGCACCAGATACAGGCCGACGCCGGCGCCATGTGAGCGCGGCCCGCGACCAAACAGTCGCCCCAGTCGACCGGCGCCGGCGAGCACACCGTGGCCGTTGTCCTGGTATTCGAGCACGACTTGCGCGCCGCGCACTGCGGCCGTAAGCCGCACGCTCACCGGATTCACGCGCGCATGGCGCACCGAATTCTCCACCAGGTTGCGCAGGATCATCTGCAGTGCCCCGGCATCGGCCAGAATCGGTGGTAATGCCGCATCCACGTGTGCGCGCAGATCCAGCGTGGCACCGTACGCCTGCGCGATGCCTGCCAGCGCCTGCTCGAGCCAGGCATGCAACGGTATCGCCTGCTCGCGCAGCGGGCCACCGCCCTCGATGCGCGCGAGCTCCAGCGTCTTGTCAATCTGCGACTCGAGTCGATGCGAGTCCTCGAGCAGCCGGCGCGCGAGCTCGACGCGTTGATCGCCCTCCGCGATCGCTTCGGCCTGCAGCCGAATGCTGGTCAGCGGCGTGCGCAGCTCATGGGTCACCGAGGCGAAGAAAGCCTGCATGCCGCGCGCGCGCTGATGCTCGCGCCAGTACAGCCACGCCAGCAGCAACGTGATGGCCAGCAGCAATAGCAGCGAGCTCACGGACTCGCCCACGAGCATCAGGCGCGTGCGCGACCATTGCACGGCGGCCAGCGTATCGTTAGCGCCGCGCAGCGCCTCAAGCTCGGCGATATGACGCGCCTGGCGCTCGATCACGGTGGCCCACCAGGCCACAAGCACAAGCTGCAGGCACAGCCAGAGCGCGGCGGCGATCGCGAGCATCTTCGTGCGCCGCATGGGTACCGTGCTCAGGCCACCCTTGCCCGCGCTCGAGCTCGAGCTCACAGCCGCAACCACTCGCGCCATTGCGCAGCCGATGGAAACATACGCAGATTTTGCGCTCCGGCGCGCACCAGGTGTTGGAAGGTCTTGCCGGGTCCGCAGGCATGCTGCGCCTGCGCTGCGCTGCGGCCGTGCCAGCGGTCGAACTGCGCGCTGCTGTGCCAGTACAGGTGTGTCGCAGCCGGCGGTGGCGCGCCCTGCTCGCCGGGTGCATCGCGATGCATGTAGCTCGCAATGACTTCCCCCTCAGGCCAGCCACCGGTGGCTGCGGCGTGAGTCAGGACCGTCCATTGCGACATGGGCGGCAATTGCAACAGTGGCGCGTGCAATAAGGGCTCGAGAGCCGCGAAGCCCAGGCCGTCGGCACAGCCCTCGACCCAGAGGCCCTGCTCGGCCAGCCCCTGCCAGCTGTCCAGGCCGGGAACCCAGATGTGAGCGGCGGGATTGATACGCCCGGCCGCGCCCTGCGGCAATGCGCGACGGTGGGCGACAAACAGCGCCTGCGTGAATGGCAGCCGCTGCAGGCTCAGGGCAATGCCCGCCTCCAGTGGCTCGATGGACCCGTTTGCGACGCGGCTGCCATCCCAGGCCAGCACCGTGCCAGCCGGCGCATCCAGCGCGCGCTCGGGCGTCCATCGCAGCTGTGACTGCCCTACCGCGGGCCCGCCATCCGCTGCAGGTGCGTGCGCTTCGCGCAGGTACAAGAGCGTACCCAGATCGGGCACTTCAATCATCGTCGCGCCAAAGCGCTGATGGCAGCCGCCACCGCGCTCAGCGAGCAACGCGCGCTCGGTGGTTACGGCGCGGCGCGTGGCCGCATGATCGAGCGCGGCGAGCCATTGCGCGGTCGTGGCATCGTCCTCACGGCACTCGATTGCGAGCGCGCCTTGCGCCGGTGCTGTCGGGCATGCCGACAGCGGCAATACCATGCGTGGCAGCGGCGCAAACAAGGACTCGAGCAGCATTCGGCCCGATCCATCGGCCCACAGGCGCGCCAGACCCGCAATGGCGAGCACGATGCCATCGAGCTGGCGCGCGCTGCCGCGCGGCTCGTGCAGCCGGCGCAAGCGCGAGTCGACATTGCCGCGCAGGTCCACGAGCCGCACGCGCGCGCTTGCTCCACTGCTGGGTGCCCGCGGCAGCAGCCGCTGCAGGAGCTCGGGCACGAAACTCGCGCGCCGCGGTGAGGAGGTACCGATCAGCAGCTCGTGCCCGGCGGCCAGGCGCTGCGGCACGTCGCGCGCAAATATCGCCATGTCGTGCGGCAGCTCGCGCGGCGGCACGGCCGCCAATCGCAGGCGGTCGGGGCGCTCGAGGCTCAGATCCTTATAGGAGTGCACCGTGAGGTCGACCGCGCCCTCGAGCAGCGCCGCATCCAGCTCGGCCGTGAAAAACTCCTTGCCCTCGACCGAGGTTAGCGGCCGATCCTGGATCCGATCGCCGCGGGTCTCCAGACCGACCAGCTCGACCGTCAGGCCATCATGCAATCGTTGCAGTTGCTGCGCGACGAGCGCGCTTTGCGCGCGTGCAAGCGCGGAGCGGCGCGTGCCGAGCTTCAGTGAGCGCGGCCGCATCGCTCAAACGGCGTTGAAGGCCGCGAGATCTTCCCAGCTTTGTGGCTGCGAGGTGTTCGACCCCAGCGAACGCAACAGGGCCTTCTCGTCGCAGCCCCGGCGTGAGCGCTCGAGCTGGCGCCGGCGCAATTCGGATTGCGTCTGCAGCATCTCGAACAGCGCCCCAAGGCTTACGAACTCGGGCAGCCTATTCCAGGGGGCCGTCCCCTGAGCGCCGGCGCCCAAATGAATGATCCGTCCACCCTGATAGGTGCGCTCGCGCCACGCCGCCACGCGGGCCTGATCGGCCAGCGCCTCGGGTGGTACACACAGCACGACCTGATGCGCTGCGCGCCAGGCCTCGAGTTCAGCCTCTACACCACCTTCGATGACGCGCACCGCTCGCTTCGGACTGCGCTTGGCGAGTTCGAGCGCGAGCTCGCGTGCACGCTCAGCGGTGCGGTTGCAGAGCCACAACTGCGAGCCCGTGAGCCAGGGCGCCACAACCTGTGCGAGCTGGCCGGCGCCGATCAGCAGCGTCGGTCCGCTGGCGCTCTCATCGCCCAATAGGCGTCGCACTTGCGAGCCATAGGAGGCACTGCCCAGTCCGACCAGATATTGCGCGCGAATTTCCTTGGCGTCGTGGAACAGTTGCTGAATGCACGGTGAGAGTTGCCGGGAGAGCTCTGAGCCGCGTTCGGAAAACGCGCGCCAGGCCTGCTTGATCTGACCAAAGATCTCGGTCTCGGCGACCAGTTTGCTCTCCAGGCCGCAGGCGAATCGCAGCAGGAAGGCATAAGCGTCGGACCCCTCGAAGTGCTCGAGCGCAACGTCGCCAGGAAATTGTTGACGTGCCAGGTCCAGCTCATCGCGGCCGATGAGGATCGCCACGCGACGTTGGCAGGTATCGATCAGGAACAGCTGCTCTGCCGTCGCAGCCTGCGGGGCCGGCGCAATGCCCACGTGCGCCGCACGCCATTGCAGGACATTGAGCAGTCGCAATTCCATGGCCTGGCAGGCTAGCGCGGCGCTTGTGCCATGTGTCATGGGCGTGTCATCGCAGGGCCGCCCCAGGTGTCGCCTCGCGGCCGATATGACATTATCTGCGGCGTTTGATTCGAGCCTGTGAACCTGCCGATACGCGGAGGTTACTCATCATGGTGGAGGAAGCCGGGGACCACGGCCAGGAAGCCGTGCTGAAGATTCTGAACTCCGTGCTGACAGCCGATGAAAAGCTTGAGGCCTGGGCAGTTCAACAGCGCTTGTTCGCGCTCAAACATCGCCGACTGGCGTTGGGCGCGACTTCGGGGCGCTTCCTGGCGATCGAACGACCTTTGCTCGGAGGCTTTGATCTGACCGATGTGCGCTGGCAAGACCTCAAGGATGTGCATATCCATGTCGGCGTCCTCGCAGCCCGACTACAACTCACGGCGTTGGAGAGCCCGGATCTGGCCTCGGCTTCCGGGCAAACCCGCACGCTCGTTTATGAGGGCCTGCTCAAGGATCAGGCTCAGGCCCTCTATCGCATCTGCCAGGCGCACGACCAGGCCTGGCGCGAGAAGCGTCGGGTACGCGAGCTCGAGGAGCTGCGCGCGCGATCGGGCGGCTTTCAGCTCGGTAACGCAGGCTCGCCTGGCGCAGCGGCTGCCGGAGGCGAGGCTGATGCGGTCAGCCGCTTGCGCAACGCCAAATCAATGCTCGATTCCGGGCTCATATCCGATGCCGAATACGAAGCCCTCAAGGCCAAGATCATCAGCAATGTCTAGCCGTATGCGGCGAGGCGCAGAAATTTATAAGGCGTTGATTATTAAGGTTTATTATCGAACTTTGATTCATGATCGCAAGGTGGACCGAACAGGCGCGCGCTCCGTGGGAGCGCTATGATTCGCTCGCGAGTGGATTGCAGATCATTGGAGGGGGAGGTCATGCACACATCGAATCGATTGCTCGCAGCGGATGCAATAGCTGCATTGGCTTTGCAGGCGGTCCCGGGCGCAGCCGCGGAACAAGCCGTGCCGCAGCCGCAGGCCGCCACCTGGCAAGCGCACCACGCGACCCTGATCTACGAGCCCTATACATCGCAGTACACCTGCGATGGGCTTCGATCGAAGGTGCGCGAGATATTTCTGTTTCTTGGCGCGCGCAAGGATCTGAAGATCATAGCTTCCGGCTGCGGGCCCTCAGAGTTCCCGATGGGCGCTGCATCGGTCAACGTCGATTTCTCCACACTGGCTGCGGCGCCCGATGCTGCCCCCTCGTCCGTCGTGCAGGGCTACTGGACGCCCACGCGCGTCATGCCGGGATGGCCCAGCTTCATGGATGCGGGCGATTGCGAACTGATCGCGCAGATGCGCAAGGTCCTGACCGACGATTTCGCCTGGCAGAATCTGGACTATCGCGCACTGTGCACCCCGCACGATGTTTCGGTCGACAGCTTCAAATTGCAGGGACTGGTACTCAAGACGAACCGTGGTGCGAGCTGAGCGCAGAGCCTGGCGCCACGTGATGCGGTCTGAACAGGCGCCATCTCTCCGCCAGCAGGACAAAAAGGAGGCTCAACAGACCGCAGAATAATGCCCCGCCCGCCAGAGGCACGGTGGAAGCATTGAATTGCCTGCCAATGGCGGCGCCGACCAAAGCACCGCCGAAGGTCGAGGTGCAGCCCTGCAGCGATGCGCCGACACCAGCCACGGAGCCGACCGGCTCCATCGCCATGGCGCCAAAGTTCGAGACCGACAAGCTGAAGCAGGCCATGGCCGCGGCCTGCAGCAGCACGAATGTCCAGAGCCGCTCCAGACCGACGGCGGCCACCCACAGGTGCAAGCCGGTCACGCCGATATACACCATCAGTGCCGAGTGCGAGATCACGCGCATGCCCAGGCGTTCGACGATCCTGGAGTTCAGGAAAGCTGCGGCACCCATCGACATCGCGCACAGCGCAAACATGGTCGGCATCCAGCTCGCGTGCTCAAATACCTGCGCAAAGATCTGCTGCACCATGCCGACATAGGCGAGCAATGCGCCAAACATGACCGTCATGGCCAGCGTGTAGCACACGGATGCGCGGCTGCCGAGCACGAGGCGCACGGCGCCAAGGATGTGTGCACCGGTGAGCGTCAGGCGGTACTCCGGATGCAGCGTCTCGGGCAGGCGCAGCAGCGCCCATAGCCAGACGACGCTGGCGAAGAGCGCGAATACGATGAAGAGCGAGCGCCATGGCACGACCAGCAGGATCAGCTGCCCGACACTTGGCGCGATGATAGGCACCATCAGAAACACGACGAAGGTCAGCGACATCACGCGCGCCATCTGCCGCCCCGAATACAGATCGCGAATCGCCGAACGCGTGACAACGACGCTCGCGGCGGCCAGCCCGTGCGCGAGGCGCCAGCCGAGCAGTGCAGCAAAGCTTTGCGTCAAGCCGCACAGCACCGCAGCCAGCGCATAAACCGCCAGACCGCATAGCAATACCGGCCGCCTGCCAAAGCGATCCGACACCAATCCCCAGAACAGCTGACCCAAGCCAACACCGATCACATAGGCCGTGACGACCCATTGCCCATGGTTTTGATTGCTAACCTGCAACGCACGGGTAATCGTCGGCAACGCCGGCAACATCGCATCGACCGCGAACGCCTGCGTCGACAGCATCGCCGCGGCGAGTGCCACGAATTCGCCGAAACGGATGCTGTGAGCGCCGCCCCAGGCCGGCGCACTCGGTTGCGTATTGGCCAAGGCTATTTGATGCCCAGCGCGGTGCGCACCTCGCTCGCGGTCATGGTCCCATGTATGCCATGACCCATATCGAAGCTTTTGGCGCTCGACAATCCGCCGACGACGACCGGGTCAAAGCCTGCATCACGCACCAATTGAACTGCGACCTTGAGCGCCCCCTTGTCGTCTGCGGCGAGCGGCACGCCGTGCCGTTCGCCGCTCGCAGGTGTCGGCGCAGCCAGCAGCGCGAAGTTCACGGTGTTGAACGCACGCACGAGCCGGGTGCCCGGAAGATAGATCGGATCCATGACGCCGGTGCCCTTGTCCAGCGCCTCTTTCGTCATGGGCCCGTCACGCTGAAGTGAAGGGTTGCAGGTATCCAGCACGATCTTGCCCTTGAGCTCGGACTTGTAGTCCTGGCCGATCTGAGGCAGTGCGCTGTAGGGCACAGTGACGACCACGACATCGCCCCAGGCCGCCGCTTCGGCCGGCGTGCCGGCGCGTGCATTGGGTCCAATCTGCGCGGCCAGTTGCTTGACTGCATCCAGATCGCGCGACGAGAGCATGACCTCGTAGCCTGCCGTCGCCCACAGCTTCGCCAATCCGCTGCCCATCCTGCCGGCACCGATGAAGGCGAT
>Ga0302314_10018482_pt1 | contig 11622 bp, 13 predicted proteins | sample III_Palsa_N2_3_FD_200533 | JGI IMG/M metagenome (GOLD analysis project Ga0302314, IMG submission 200533) | Peat permafrost microbial communities from Stordalen Mire near Abisko, Sweden - III_Palsa_N2_3 | ecosystem: Environmental > Terrestrial > Soil > Palsa > Peat permafrost | place: Sweden... | reverse complement strand
CTTCGAGAGCTAGCACTGCAGGTGTTGTCACTCCGGTTCCTCGCTTTGCGCCACGCGCGTTACGCAGATGCGCAAAGCGGGAGGCGCTCTTTCGAAACGACCTCCCGCTTTATGATTGATTCGCACTAGATTACCGGGCGCGAATATTAACGATGAGATCGATGACTGTCTATGCCTTATCCAGTCCAAGTACATCATTCATGGAATACAGACCCGGCGGCCGGCCAATCAGCCACTGTGCGGCCCGCAACGCCCCGCGAGCGAACGTAATACGGTCGCTGGCCCGGTGCGTGATTTCCACCCGTTCGCCGGCGACCGAAAACGTCACGGTATGTTCGCCGACTATATCGCCCGCTCTGACCACGGAAAAGCCGATTTCACCGTCGCGGCGCGGCTCATTCACGCCGTGCCGATCGAATACCGCCACGTCTTTGAGTTCAACGCCACGCGCCTCGGCCACCACCTCGCCCAACGCCAGCGCCGTGCCCGAGGGTGCATCCCGCTTCATGCGGTGGTGCGCCTCGCTGATTTCGACATCGTAGGCCCGCCCCAGCGTCTGGGTCGCCAGTTTCACCAGCTCGCTCACCACGTTCACGCCCACACTGGTATTCGGCGCGATCAGCACGGGAATGCTCTTGGCCGCCGCCTGCAGCGCCGCGCGGGCAGCCGGATCGAAGCCCGTCGTTCCCAGCAGCAGGGGCACCCCCGCCTCGGCACAGGCTCGGGCATTGGCCGCCACGCACTGCGGCAGACTGAAGTCGATGGCCACCGAGGCCTGCTTGAGCGCCGCCGGGAGGTCGGCGCTCACCGTCACTCCCGTGGGGAGGCCCTCCGCCGCCGCGTCCTGCCCCAAGCGCCGACTGCCGGGCGAGGCCAGGGCACCGACCAGGGAGAGCCGCTCACCGGCCCCCGTCGCTTCGCGCAGCGCCCGGATAAGCGTCTGCCCCATGCGTCCTGTGACGCCGAATATGGCGATACCTGCCACCGCCCGCCCTAGTCGACCGTACCGGTGAAGAACTTCTTCACACCGGCGAAAAAGCTCTGTTCGCGGGGCTTGTGGCTGCCGGCCTGCAAAGACGCCTCGAAACTGCGCAGCAATTCCTTCTGTTCGGAACTCAAGGTCACCGGCGTTTCCACCACGACGCGGCAGAACAAATCGCCCGGGGCACCGCCACGCACCGGCTTCACGCCCTTTTCGCGCACGCGGAACACACGACCAGACTGCGTCTCGGCCGGAATCTTGAGCACCACTTCGCCATCGAGGGTGGGTACCTCCACGGACCCGCCAAGCGCAGCCGCAGTGAAACTGATCGGCACCTCGCAGGACAAATGGCTGCCCTCGCGCTCGAATATGGCGTGCTCTTTGACTCGAATCTCGACGTACAAATCACCGGCAGGACCGCCGTTGCGCCCGGCCTCGCCCTCGCCGTTCAGACGAATGCGATCGCCCGTGTCCACGCCGGCCGGCACGGATACCGGCAGCTTCTTTTCCTGGCGTACTCGGCCCTGGCCATAGCAGGTGTCGCAGGGATTGCTGATGATCTTGCCGCGGCCCTTGCAACGCGGACAGGGCTGCTGGATGGTAAATATGGACTGCTGCACGCGCACCTGACCCTGGCCGTTGCAGGTGTCGCAGGTCTTGGGCGTGGACCCCTTGGCGGCGCCGGAACCCTTGCAGGTCTTGCACTCCGCCAGCGAGGGAATCTGAATGTCGGTCTCGGTGCCGAATACCGCCTGCTCCAGTTCCAGCTCGAGTTCATAGCGCAAATCCGCGCCGCGAAACACCTGCGAGCGACCGCGTTGGCCGCCCGAGAAAATGTCGCCGAACATCTCGCCGAAAATATCGCCGAAGGCTTCGCCGGTATTGAAACCACCGCCGCGGCCACCCTCGAGGCCGGCATGCCCGAACTGATCATAAACAGAGCGCTTCTGCGGGTCGGTCAGCACCTCGTAGGCTTCCTTGCACTCCTTGAACTTATGTTCGGCGCTCGGATCATCCGGATTGCGATCGGGATGATGTTTCATGGCCAAGCGGCGATAGGCCTTCTTGATCTCGGCTTCCGTCGCGGTCTTCGGTAAGTCGAGAAGTTTGTAGTAATCCTGCTTCGCCATCGCCCACCCTATGCATAAACGCCCAAAAAAATCGCCTGGAGCGATTTTTGACATCGCGCCCGCGATGGCCCGCAGGGTGACCGCCATGGATGGTGGTCACAAAAACAAACCGCCGGTACCTTCGCATACCGGCGGTTCTTTCACACTCTCGAGGTACGGGACCCCGCAGCCATCAGGCCTTCTTGCGGTCGCTTTCCTTGACCTCTTCGAACTCGGCGTCGAGCACGTCATCCTTCGGCGCCTCGGCATGAGGAGCGCCGTCAGTGCCGCCGCCGGGCGCACCGCCCGCCGACTGCTCGTACATTTTCTGCAGGATGGCGCTGGAGGCCTGTTCGAGCGCTTGAGTCTTGCGCTCGATGTCCTCTTGATCATCGCCCGCCATGGCCGTACGCACGGCTTCCATGGCTTCGTTGGTCGACTTCTTCTCGTCGTCCGACACCTTGTCGCCCACATCCTTCAGGGCCTTCTCGACGGTGTGCACGGTGGCATCCGCCTTGTTGCGCGCGCCCACCAGTTCGCGGAACTTCTTGTCCTCTTCCGCGTGTACCTCGGCATCGCCGACCATGCGCTTGATCTCGGCCTCGGACAAACCGCTGGAAGCCTTGATGACAATACGTTGTTCCTTACCGGTCTTCACGTCCTTGGCCGACACATTCAGAATGCCGTTGGCGTCGATGTCGAAGCCGACTTCGATCTGCGGCATGCCGCGCGGCTGCGGCGGAATGTCAGTTAGATCGAAGCGACCCAGGGACTTGTTGTCCGAGGCGCGATCCCGCTCACCCTGCAGCACGTGGATGGTCACGCCGGACTGATTGTCGTCAGCCGTCGAGAACGTCTGCGCCGCCTTGGTCGGGATGGTGGTGTTCTTCTCGATGACCTTGGTCATGATGCCGCCCAGGGTTTCGATACCCAGAGACAGCGGGGTCACGTCGAGGAGCAGCACGTCCTTCACGTCGCCGGAGAGCACGCCGCCTTGAATGGCCGCACCGACGGCAACCGCCTCATCGGGGTTCACGTCCTTGCGCGGCTCACGGCCGAACAGATCCTTGACCGCCTTTTGCACCATGGGCATGCGAGTCTGACCGCCGACCAGAATGACCTCGCCCACATCGCTCATGGAAAGGCCCGCGTCCTTCAACGCGACGCGACAGGGCTCCATGGTCCGCTGCACCAGATCCTCGACCAGCGACTCGAGCTTGGCTCGGGTCAGCTTCATGTTGAGGTGCTTCGGGCCCGCGGCGTCCGCCGTGATGTACGGCAGATTGATTTCGGTTTGCTGGCTCGAGGACAACTCGATCTTCGCCTTCTCGGCCGCTTCCTTCAAGCGCTGCATGGCCAGAGGATCCTTGCGCACGTCGATGCCGCTTTCCTTCTTGAACTCATCGGCCAGGTAGTTGATGACGCGAAGATCGAAGTCTTCGCCGCCGAGGAAGGTGTCACCATTGGTGGACAGCACTTCGAACTGACGCTCGCCGTCGACCTCGGCAATCTCGATGACCGACACGTCGAAGGTGCCGCCGCCCAAGTCGTACACGGCAATCTTGCGGTCGCCGCCGTCCTTGTCCAAACCATAAGCCAGCGCGGCGGCAGTCGGCTCGTTGATAATGCGCTTCACGTTCAAGCCCGCGATGCGGCCGGCGTCCTTGGTCGCCTGGCGCTGCGAGTCATTGAAGTAGGCCGGGACGGTGATGACGGCCTCGGTGACGGGCTCGCCCAGGTAATCCTCGGCGGTCTTCTTCATTTTCATGAGGACGCGCGCGGAAACTTCCGGGGGGGCCATTTTCTTGCCCTGCACTTCCACCCACGCATCGCCGTTGTCGGCCTTCGCGATCTTGTAGGACACCATGCTGATGTCCTTTTTGACCACGTCGTCGGTGAATTTGCGGCCGATGAGGCGCTTCACCGCGGCCACGGTATTGCCCGGGTTGGTGACGGCCTGGCGCTTGGCGGACTGTCCCACCAACACCTCGCCATCCTTCGTGAAGGCCACGATAGACGGCGTCGTCCGGTCACCTTCGCTATTCTCGATAACCTTAGGCTTGCCGCCTTCCATGATCGCGACGCATGAATTCGTGGTGCCGAGATCGATGCCAATCATTTTACCCATATGCAGACCCTCTAAAATCAGATTCTAATGACCAATAACTGGGGTGGATCCCAGCAATTTCAATTGGCTACTCAGGCGTCTTACTGACAATGACCCGCGCGGGTCGGAGCAAGCGGCCGTTCAAGGAGTAGCCCTTCTGAATGACCGTCAGCACGGTGTTGGCCGGCTGATCCTGGCTGACCTGGGCCACCATGGCTTCGTGCCAGGCGGGGTCGAACGGCTGCCCAGCCGGGTCTATGACCTTCATGCCTGCCTTCTCGAAGGCCTTCTGCAGCTGCCGGAGGGTCGCCTGGGCGCCTTCGAGCACCGGACCCCCATTACCGGCGGCTACACCCGCGGCAATCCCCGCCTCCAGGGCATCGCCCACGGTCACGAGTTCCTGGGCAAAGCGCTCCACCGCAAATTTGCGCGCGTTGTCGATTTCGCGCTCGGTGCGCTTGCGGTAGTTCTCCAACTCGGCGACCGACCGGAGATAGCTATTCCAGTGCTCTTGGGCCTTCGCTTCGGCCGCGGCCACGGCCGAATCGGCCGTCGCAGCCTCAATGTCCGGGACCGCTTCGCTCAGCGGCTGGTTGGTTTCGTTCACGTTGCAATGCCCTCAAAAAAGAATGGCGGCGGTTCAACCCCGCTCGGAGTCGACGAACTGGGGGCTATTTGCGCGCGTTCAAGGCCGAGCCGAGCAGTTTAGCGGTCACATCGACAATGGGAATGACCCGCTCGTAAGCCATCCGTGTAGGACCGATAATCCCCAACACCCCGACCACTTTGTTATCCAAGGTATAGGGGGCGGTTACCACGCTGATATCGTCCAAAATCCGATAGCCCGACTCCTGGCCGATGAATATCTGGATGCCATCCGCCCGAAGGCAACTGTCCAATAGTTTTAAAATATCGTGTTTTTCGTTGAAGGCCTCGAACAGGCGGCGCAGGCGGTCGACATTGGACAGCTCAGCGAAGCCCATGAGGTTGGTCTCGCCGGCTATGACATATTCCACGCGGTCATCGGTCTTGGTGTCGAACACCTTCTGAGCCACCTGGATGGCGTCCTTCATCAGCTGATCCATGTGCTCGCGGGTTTCCTGTAGCTGGCGTAGCAGCAGGGCGCGCACATCCGGCAGGGAGCGTCCGGCAAAGGCCTCGTTCAAATAATTGGAGGCCCGGCGCAGTTCCTCCGCCGAGTGGTAACGGTCGAATTGCACCACCCGGTTCTGAATCTCCCGGTTGTTCATGACCATGATGGCCAGCGCTCGGTTTTCCGAGAGAGTGACGAATTCGATATGCGAGAGCGCGACGTAATTCGGATTGGGCAGCGTCACGAGCCCGGCCATATGCGACACGCTGGACAACATCTGGGATACGGTCTGGACCAGCGACCGGCCGTTCTGCGCATCCGGCCCCAAGCGGCGCTCGATATCCTCGATCTCCTCCTGGCGCAGGGGCTTCAATTTCAACAACGTGTCGACGAAGAAGCGGTAGCCCTTGTCGGTGGGGATGCGGCCGGCGGAGGTGTGCGGCGAGGCGACGAAGCCCAAGTCCTCGAGGTCGGCCATGACATTGCGAATGGTCGCCGACGAGAGGCTCAGGCCCGAGTCGCGCGACAGCGTCCGCGACCCCACCGGCTGACCGTCTCGAATATAATTTTCGATCAATGCCTTGAGCAGCAGCTGGGCGCGCTCATTGAGGCCGTCGTCGATGCCTTCTGTCATGATAGGTCCATATAACATGTTTGAAGCTACCTAGCGCATCCGGACTAAGTCAAGCCCTGCAAATCGACCCCGTTAGCCGCGATTCGGCCCGTGACCCGTTCATGGGGGTCGTGCTACAAGGACGCCTGTTTTATGTCTCATTCTTTCAAGTCCATAGCCCTGGTCGGGAATGCCAAGGATTTGCGTGTCGCCGAATGCATGCTGAGCCTTGCCGCGCATTTCTTTTCGCGCGGCCTATGCGTCATGGTCGACCCGAGCGTGGGCCTGGCGTTTCCGGCGGGCTGCGTCACGGTGTGCCCCGAGCAAGCTTTTGCCACTCGGGCCGATTTGATTGTCGCGATTGGCGGGGACGGAACCCTGCTCTATGCCGCACGCTTGATCGCCGGGCACTCGGTGCCCCTGCTGGGCATTAATCGCGGGCGGCTGGGGTTCCTCACCGATGTGAGCCCCAACTCCATGCTCGAGGATGTGGACACGGTGCTGGGCGGGCGCTACTCCGAGGATCCGCGTTCCTTGCTGGCCGCTCGCCTGGAACGCCCCAACGCTCCGCCGACCCAGGCCCTGGCCTTGAACGATGTGGTCGTGAACAAGGTAGAGACCGGCCGCACCATCGATTTCGAAACTTCCATTAACGGACGCTTCGTGAATTCCCACAGCGGCGATGGCTTGGTCATCGCCACGGCCACCGGCTCCACGGCTTACGCGCTATCCTGCGGCGGCCCCATTGTGGAACCCGGCCTCGATGTCTGGGTACTGGCACCCATCTGCCCGCATACGTTGAGCGATCGGCCCATCGTGGTCCGTGCCGGGAGCACCATCCAGCTGCGCATGTCGGATCGCGAAGGGTCGCGCGCCCAGGTCACCTGCGACGGCATCACCATCGGCGACCTGGAACAGGGCGATGCCCTGTTCGTCGACGCCGCCAATGTGGAAGTCACTCTCTTGCATCCTCCGGGGTACGATTACTACCGCCTGCTGCGCTCCAAGCTGCATTGGGGACGCGGCGGCTACGGCAACGACTAAATGCTCACACACCTGCAACTCAAAGATCTGGTCATCGTGGACCAGGCGGAACTCGATTTTAGCGCCGGCTTGACCGCGCTCACCGGCGAGACCGGTGCCGGCAAGTCCATCGTGGTGGACGCGCTGCTGCTCATCGCGGGCGGGCGTGGCGGGGGCGACATCGTGCGCCAAGGCGCGGAGCGCGCGGAAGTGGCGGCCAGCTTCTCCTCTCTGCCGCCGGCGGCGACCGCGTGGCTCGAGGAACAGTCCATCGAGCACGATGACGACATTATCGTGCGGCGGGTGATTGGCATCGACGGCCGCTCGCGGGCCTACGTCAACGGGCAACTCGTCCCGCTACAGCAGCTGCGCGAGTTCGCGGATTTCCTCCTCGAGATTCACGGCCAGCAAGAGTTCCAGCACCTGGTGAAGCGCGGCGCGCAGCGAGACATGCTGGACGAGCACATCGATGCGGCGCTGGGCGCGAAGGTGGCCGACATCTACGGACGCTATCGCGATTGCCGCCGCGACTACGACGCACTGAAAGCCGCGGCCAACAATCGCGAGTCGCGCCTCGACCTCTTGCGCTACCAGCTGGCGGAGCTCAAAGCCGAGGTCACCACCGTGGCCGCGATCGAAGAGCTGTTCCTGGAACAGAAACGCATTTCCGCGAAGGGCCGCTTGAGCGCGGCGGCAAGCAATGCCCTGACCGCCATTTACGATGCCGACGAAGGCAGCGCGCACGACCTCCTGGCCAAGGCCACGGCGTCCCTGCGCACCGTCGCGGAGGCCGATCCCCACTTGGCGGCGCCGGGACAGATGCTGTCCGAGGCCACCATCCTGGTTCATGAGGCCGCCGAGGCGTTACGGCACTACCTGGATACGTTGGATGTTGATCCGGCCCGCCAGGAAGAAATTGAGCGCCATGCAGCCGCCCTCGAAGGGTTGGCACGCAAACATCGCCAGGACGTACTGGACTTGCCGGCGCAACTCCTCAAAACCGAGGCGGAACTCAGCGCGCTGGATAATGCTGAGATGAGCCTGGCGGAGCTGGAACGACAGCTCTCGGCATTGGAGGCGGACTACACCCAGGCCGCGCAGGTCTTGACCAAGGCCCGGCAGCGCGCGGCTGAGGTACTGGGCAAGCGCATTACCGAGCTCATGCAGACCTTGGGGATGGCGGGCGGCCAATTTGCCGTGAGCGTGGTGCCGGACGCGGCCGAGCCTGGGCCCCATGGCATCGACAGCATCGAATTTCTGGTGAGCGCGAATCCCGGACAGCCCTTGAAAAGCCTGGCGAAGGTAGCCTCGGGCGGGGAACTATCCCGCATCAGCTTGGCCGTGCAGGTGGCCGCGGCCGCGAAGTCGGGTTCGCTGTGCATGGTCTTCGACGAGGTGGACTCCGGCATCGGCGGCGGCATTGCCGAAATCGTCGGCCGCCAGCTGCGGGAGCTGGGGAATGTGTCCCAGGCGCTGTGCGTGACCCACCTGGCCCAGGTCGCCGCCCAGGCGCATAGCCAATTCCGGGTAATCAAGCAAACCGACGGCAAGGCCACCCGGACGGCGGTGAAGGTATTGAGTCCTGCGGATCGGGTTGATGAGATCGCTCGGATGCTGGGCGGCATCGACGTTACCGAACAGGCTCGGGCACATGCGAGGGAGATGCTGGGGAGCGTCGTGGGCAAGGAGCCCGTGAAAGCGGTGCCGCCCAAGGCTGCCGCGCCGACGGGGCCCAAGTCAGCGGAGGCAGCGGCATCAGCCCCCAAAGCTACGGTGGCGCCCAAGGAAGCACCGGCACCTAAAGGCGCGGCGGCGGCCAAGACGGTGCCGGCAGCGAAGCCCGCAGCGGCGGCCAAGACGGTGCCGGCAGCGAAGCCCGCGCCGGCCGCCAAGCCGGTGGCGTCAGCCAAGTCCGCAGTGGCGTCATCTGCGACGGCTCCAGCCGACCGCGCAGCCACCACTCCAAAGAAGCGGGCCAAGGGCCGCTGAGTACAGCTTATTGGGGACAACGGGCTGGCTATCAGGACGGCCCGCGCCGCCCGCCCGGTGATGCCGGGCGGCTACTTCAGCCGTTTCTGACTAGGGCAATTCGGCTTACGGCAATGGCCGTACAGGATGAGCGCGTGATCGCTGATCTCGAAGCCCAGGCGCTTGGCGACCGCGTGCTGCCGCTCCTCGATGCCCCCGTCCATGAACTCTTCCACTTTGCCGCAGTCCACACACACGATATGGTCGTGATGTGCCCCCTGATTGAGCTCGAATACGGCCATTCCGCCTTCGAAATGATGGCGGGTGACGAGGCCGGCCGCCTCGAACTGGGTAAGGACTCGGTACACCGTGGCGAGCCCGATATCTTCATTCGACACCAGGAGCTTCTTGTAGATATCCTCGGCGCTCATGTGACGGGCGGAGGCGTCGGCAAGGATGTCGAGGATTTTCAACCGGGGCAGCGTGACCTTGAGGCCGGCATTGCGCAGGTCGTTACTCTCGTTGGTAGAGGAAGGCTTGAGGCGGTGCGGCATGCTTGGCAACCCGGTATGATAGGGATCGATTATCAATCATTTAACGGTAGCGCACCATATTGAAGACAATATTCCAACGTTTGCTGCTGGGCTCAGCGCTGACTGTTCTCGCGTCGGGCTGCGTCTACCGCATTAATATTCAACAGGGCAACTTCCTCGACCAGGCCGCCGTCGACCAAGTGAAGGACGGCATGACCCGCAGTCAGGTGCGTTACCTGCTGGGGACGCCCATGGTCGCGGACAGCTTCAACAAGGAACGTTGGGATTACATTTACTATCTCAAGAAGGGACGCTCGCGCCATGTCGATTCGCGCCGCGTAACGGTCTTCTTCGACGGCGAGAAAGTCGCCAGGCTCGATAAGCCGAGCGATGCCGAAGCGGCGGCTCAAGAGAAGTCGCTGTCGGAGCTCAAGAAAGGCAGGACTTATTAGGCGCTGCGCGCCACCTGTCAACGGCGCCGAAGCGGCGCCGTCCTTGAAGTTGGGTACGTCCAGCGATGGCTAGCGGGTCGTGGCTCCTCGCGCCTCGGGCCAGTATTACCGTCTTTTACGCGCTTCTTTGACTCGGTCTCGCCGCGCGCTTTTGGGGTCGGCGGCCAGCGGTCGATAAATCTCGACGCGATCGCCCTCGCTCAAGAGATGGGTGAGCGCGATAACGCGGCCGAAGACGCCCACGGCCGAATGCTCCAAGTCCACCCCCGCGAAGTCCGGATCGGACCGCGCCACGCGCAGAGCGTCTTCGACGCTGGCCGGCGCCGCCAATCGATAGGTTTTGACCAGCGCGCGCTGCGGTTCCGCGTAGCTCACCTGCACGCTGATCTCCGCGTCGGCCATGGGTCAGCCGTAGACCGCTTTGGCCCGCTGCGCGAAGGCATCCACGATGGTGCCGCACAGCGTTTCGAAGGTGGAACTGAGAGCCGCAGCGGTGAGCCTGTTTTTGAACTCGAATTCCACCCGAAACTGTATCCTCGACCCGCGGTCGGAAATGGCCGCGAAGCCCCAATGCCCCGTGAGGCTGCGAAACGGCCCATCCACGAGTTCCATGGTGATTGCCTCGTCGGGGCGCAGAGCGTTCCGGGTGGTGAACTCGGTGCGCATCACCCCGATCGCGATTTTGACCGAGGCCACTTGATGCGACTCCGATGCCTCCACGACCCGGGAGCCAACGCACCAGGGTAGAAATTCGGGGTAGCGGCCCACATCATTGACCAATGCGAACATTTGGCCGGGCGTATATTTGACGATGGCGCTGCGTTCGACGACTTGCAACCTGAACTCCCGCGGCGAAACGCCCAAACGGCGCGCATTCTCGCATAACAAGCGAAGCGCGGGCGGCGACCACCCTGAATCGGTAAACTGCCACCCGTGAAAACCGAGACCAAATTACCGCCCATCGCCGTCAACCGCAAAGCGCGCTTCGATTTCTTCATCGAGGAGCGCTACGAGGCGGGTATTTCGCTCCTGGGCTGGGAAGTCAAAAGCATGCGCGCCGGCAAAGCGCAAATTGCCGAGGCCTACGTGTACGTGAAGAACGGCGAAGCCTTTTTATTCGGCGCCCACATCGGCGCGCTGATCTCGGCGTCGACGCACGTCGACACCGACCCCGTGCGCACGCGCAAGCTGCTGCTGAACCGCCGCCAACTCGATCACCTCGTGGGCGCCGTCGAGCGTCGCGGCTACACCTTGGTACCTCTGGAACTGTACTGGAAGGAAGGCCGCGCCAAACTCGAGATCGGTCTTGCCAAGGGCAAGAAGCAGCACGACAAGCGCAACAGCGAGAAGGACAAAGATTGGCAGCGGGATAAGAGCCGGATCATGAAGGAGAGCCGGCGCTGAGATTGGCTGGCGCCGACCGCGAACTGCCGGCGCTTCCTCGATTAGTGGAACCGGGGGCGGGGATCGAGCACAGCCTTCGGGTTAATTCGCCGTTGCCTTGGCACGCCGCGCCTTTTTGGCGGGACCCAAACGAATCCAGAACCAAAACTCACAGGCGACACCGCACGTGAACAATGTTGCCCCTAACCCACTTTGCCCATTCGCGGCCCCGGACAGTTCCAGGAGTATCGCGGCCCCAATCAATGCGGCGCTAAGAAGATGATATTTCATAGAACGCTCCCGCCAGTATCGTGACTCGGACGCGCGCTAATAATAGCTCAAAATCTGGAATGACCGCT
>Ga0302314_10018481_pt1 | contig 11622 bp, 7 predicted proteins | sample III_Palsa_N2_3_FD_200533 | JGI IMG/M metagenome (GOLD analysis project Ga0302314, IMG submission 200533) | Peat permafrost microbial communities from Stordalen Mire near Abisko, Sweden - III_Palsa_N2_3 | ecosystem: Environmental > Terrestrial > Soil > Palsa > Peat permafrost | place: Sweden... | reverse complement strand
TACATCATCTATCCGAATCACGAGCCCCGCGACCGCGCCACCCTCCGGCTCCTGGTGCTGGCCGGATCCCTCAACGAAAAGGACAACCAACAGGGTCTGGCCCACTTTCTGGAACACATGGCGTTCAACGGCAGCGCCCACTATCCTCCGGGCACCCTGGTGGAGTTTTTCCAGCGCATGGGGATGAATTTTGGCGGCGATACCAACGCCTCCACCGAATTCGATCACACCACCTACCAGATCGAGCTGCCCAACGTGAAACCGGCCACGCTGGCCGAGGGTCTGCAGGTCTTCTCCGACATGGCGGGCACCCTGCTGCTGAAGCCCGAGATGATCACGAAGGAACGGCCGATCATCCTGAGCGAGAAACGCACGCGCGACTCCGTGGACTACCGCCAATTTGTGGCCTCTTTCCAGTTTCTGATGCCGGATGCCCTCATCCCCCACCGGCTGCCGATCGGCACCACCGACGTGATCGAGCAGTCCGGCCGCGACCGGTTCCTGGATTTCTACCGCACCTGGTATCGGCCCGAGCGCATGGTGGTCATCGTGGTCGGCGACGTGAAACCGGACGCAGTAGAACCGCAAATTCGGTCGGCATTCAGCGGCCTGACGGATGCGACGCCGCCGCCGGCGGAGCCGGATTTGGGCACGGCCACGGTCGCGCTCGGCCTGAAGACCGGCTATCATTATGAAGCGGAAGCGCCGGCCACCACCGTCAGCTTGGATGTGATCCTGCCCTACCGCCCGCCGGGCGACACCGTCGCCGTGCGGCTGAGTCATCTGCGCCGGGACCTGGCGTTCGCGATGCTGAATCGCCGCCTCTCGATTCTCGCCAAAAAGGAAGGCGCGCCGTTTACCCGGGCCAGCGCCAGTGTGGACGAGAGCTTCCGTTTTGTGCATGACGCGGGCATCAACGTCACCTGCAACCCCGATCAATGGCAGGCCGCCTTGGGGGTCGCCGAGCAGCAGCTGCGCGCGGCGCTGCAGTATGGCTTCACCGACGCCGAATTCGCCGAAGCGGTCGCCAATGTGCGGAACGAGCTCGAGCAGTCGGCCGCCGACGCCGCCACCCGGCGGTCGCCCGAGCTGGCGGACGAAATGGTCTCGGAGATGGTCGACCGCGAGGTGGTCACCTCGCCGGCCCAGGACCTGGCGCTTTATGGCCCGGCGCTCCGGCAACTTACCCCGGCTGAATGCACCGCCGCGCTGCGCCTGGCTTTCCAAGGTCCCGGCCGTTATGTGCTGGTGGCCGGCAACGTCAAACTGGGCGGCGATCCCCTGGCGACGATCGCCCAGGCCTACGAAGCGTCCCACGCCGTCGCGGTGAAGCCGCCGGAGCGTTCCGCCAACGAGCAGTTCGCCTATACCCGCTTCGGCCCTCCGGGCAAAGTGGTGCGCCGCCAGACCGTCGCCGATCTGGGCATCACCGAAGTGGAATTCGCCAATGGCGTCCGGCTCAATCTCAAGAAAACCGCCTTCGAGGCCAACCAGATCCGGGTTCAGTTCCGCGTCGGCGCCGGCCAGCTGATCGAACCGAAAGACGAAGCCGGTCTCGACGTCTTCACCGACCTCACCTTTCAAGCCGGCGGCTTGGGCAAGCATAGCGCCGACGACCTTCAGCGCCTGCTGGCCGGCCACACCGTGGGCATGGACTTCGAGGTGGGCAGCGACGCCCTGCGGTTTTCGGCCACCACCAATCCGGCCGAGCTGACCTTGCAACTCCAGCTGCTCACCGCGTATCTCACCGATCCCGGCTACCGGCCGGAATCACTGCGGGTGGCCCGGAAGAATATCGAGGAATACTACAGCTCTCTGGCCCATTCCGTCGAAGGGCCCTTGCGCACGACGGTGCCGATTGAGCTCGCCTCCGGCGATCCCCGCTTTGGGCTGCCTCCAGTGGACGTTACCCGTCAGCGGACCTTGGACGAGGAAAAGCGCTGGCTGACGCCCCAGCTGACCCGCGGTCCGGTTGAGATCGGCCTGGTCGGCGACTTTGACGTCGAAGCCGCGATCGCTGCGGTGGGCGCCACCGTGGGAGCCCTGCCTCCGCGCGAAGCCAAGCCGCCTTATACGGCGGAGCGCATCGTTCACTTTCCGGCGGCGACCTTCTCGCAGAACATCGGCGTGCCAACGCAGATCCCCAAGTCGGTCGTGGCGGTCTACTGGCCGACGACCGATGCCTGGGACATTCACCGCACGCGCCGGCTCACCTTGCTAAGGGAGGTCTTCAGCGACCGCCTGCGCGTCCGGATTCGCGAGGAATTGGGCGGCAGCTACAGCCCGGAAGCGGCCAGCGAGCCGAGCGACACCTATACCGGCTACGGCTTGCTCCTGGCCGAGCTGGTGGTCGCCCCCGACCGCGCCGCCGAGATCCAACAGTCGATCATCGACGTGGCCGCCGATTTGGCCGCTCACGGGGTGACGGAGGACCAGCTGGCCCACGCCCGCCTGCCCACGCTTACCGCGTTGCGCGAGTCCGCTCGCACCAATCAATACTGGCTCGGCGCGGTGGTCGGCAGCTGTCAGGAGTTTCCGATGCGGCTCGACTGGGCCCGCTCGCGCTACGCCGATATTGAGTCCATCACCAAAGCCGAGGTCGACCCACTGGCCCGGCAATACTTGGGCGCTGATCACGCGTTCCGGGTAATCGTGCACCCGGTAAAGTAAGCGTGGTGGAGCGCGACCTCCGGGCGCGCTGGCAGACCCCAAACGTTGATCCAACGCGCCCGGAGGCCGCGTTCCACCCACCATTACGGTGCCCCGAACACCAGCGAGGCGTTGGTCCCGCCGAAGCCGAAGCTGTTGGCCAGCGCCCGGCGCACCGGCTTGCGCACGGCGTGATTGGGGGTGAAGTTGAGGCCGAGGGCCGCGCACTTCGGGTCGATTTCATCCAGATTGATCGTCGGCGGAATTTCGCCCCGGTCGATCGCCAGCACGGCCACCAGCGCGCCCAAGGCGCCGGCGCCGCCGAGCAGGTGTCCGGTCATGGACTTGACCGCGCTGAGATGCAGGCGCTCTTTGGACGCGGCGAAGACCGCCGCAATCGCGGCCGCTTCCTCGCCGTCGCCGCCGGGGGTCGACGTGGCGTGAGCGGAGACGTAATCGACCTCGGCCGGATTCACCGCGCCGTCCGCCAGCGCCAGCTCCATGGCGCGGCGTGAGCCCTCCGCTTCCGGCGCCAGCAGCGAGAGATGATGGGCGTCCGCCGTCGCGCCGTAGCCGAGCAATTCGGCATAAATTTTGGCGCCGCGGGCCAGCGCGCGCTCGCGCTCTTCGAGCACCAACACGACGGCGCCCTCGCCGATCACAAAACCATCGCGGTCGGCCGCATAGGGGCGGGAGGCCTTCTCCGGCGCATCGTTGCGGGTCGAAAGCGCCCGCATCTGGGCGAACGCGCCCACGCACACCGGAGTGATGACCGCTTCGGAGCCGCCGGCGATCATCACGTCGGCATCGCCCCGCTGGATCGCCCGGAACGACTCGCCGATCGAATGGCCGCTGGTCGCGCACGCGGAGGCGACACTCATATTTGGCCCGCGAAAGTTCAGCAGGATGGCGAGCTGGCCGGCCAGGATGTTGGGCGCGACTTGAAGAATGAAGAACGGGGAAATCTTTCGAAACCCGCCGGTCTGCCAGGTCTCGTGCATGCCAACGATCTCTGGCAAACCGCCCAGTCCCACGCCCAAATTGACCCCGATCCGCTCCGACGGCAGCTCGGCCCGCACAGCATCCAGCCCGGAGTCGATGTAGGCCTCCACGCCGGCGATCATGCCCAGATGGGTGAACCGCCCGAGTTTCTTCACGTCCTTGGGATTCAAGGCCGACGTCACTGGGTCAGCTCCCAACCCGCGGGGATGGAGCGGCTGAGCCAGGGGCTTCGTTGGATCCGCATCCTTCACTTCCGCAGCGATTTGCGCCGAACACAACGTGGGGTCGAACCGGCTGATACGACCCATGCCGCTTCGGCCGGACATTAACGACTTCCACGTGTCGGCCACGGAATTGCCCACCGGCGTTACGGCGCCTAAACCACTGATCACCACCCGTCTGCGTTGGATAGAGTTACTCATCGAAAGAAGGACCGTAAGGGTTACACCGCTCTGAGGGGTGCTGCAACTCCTTTGACTTCGAGGTCTAAATACGGTTGGATCCACCCCCTTGAACATGGAGCAGCTTTACGCGTATTGGCGAATTCCCCGCGTTCAAGCGCTCCGACTGGGCATGAGCACTTGAATATGGAGCAGCTCCACGCGTACTGGCGAATGGACTATATCGAGGCTCCGCGTTATCCGGAGGTCATGCGGCGGCCTTTTACCGAGCTGCCGGCGCTGGGGGACGATCGCGAAGCCCTGATCGTCCATCGTTCGGCGAGCTGTTATTTGCTCCTCAATCGCTTTCCCTATAATCCCGGCCACTTGCTGGCCGTGCCTTTTCGAGAAGTGACCGAATTGGAAGAGCTGTCGGCCGCGGAACGCGCGGACCTGACGGAGGAAATCGTCCTGGCGAAACGCCTGCTGGCCGCCGCCATCAAGCCTGACGGCTTCAACCTGGGCTTTAACCTGGGCTTCGTCTCGGGCGGCAGCATCGCCCACTTGCATGGGCACATCGTCCCCCGGTGGAAGGGCGACAACAATTTCATGCCGGTGATCGGCCAAACCCGAATCCTGCCGCAATCCCTGCAGACCATGTGGAGCCGGCTGACCGAAGTCATCCAATCGCCGGGAATGGCGACTTCGGCCTAACCATGCCTTCCAAGACGCTCCACTTCCCCAGCCCGCGGCACCTCAGTCAGCTTTATGCGGAACGGCACGACAACCTGATCCATGCGGAGACGGTCCTGGGCGCTAAGTTGGTCAGCCGCGACGAATGGCTCAAAATCGACGCGCCGGGACCGCAGCTGGCCCGCGCCGAGGATTTTTTCAATTTCCTGCACGCGGCGCGCACCCAGGGCATGGCGATCCGCACTCCCGACTTCCACCGCTTGGCTGAGTCCTTTGCCAGCGGCAACGGCGCCGAATTGCGCGCGCTGCTCGACGAGCCGCTGGTCATCAATACCGGCCGCAAAAGCATCGTTCCCAAGACGCTGACCCAAAAGCTCTACCTCAAGTCGATGCTGACCCAGACCGTGGTCTTCGGGATCGGTCCGGCTGGCACCGGCAAGACCTATCTGGCGATGGCCGCGGCGGTGGCCGCGCTCCAGCGCAACGAAGTGCAGCGGATCGTCCTCACCCGTCCGGCGGTGGAAGCCGGCGAAACGCTCGGCTTCCTGCCCGGCGATCTGCGGGAAAAGATCCTGCCCTATCTGCGACCGCTCTATGACGCGCTGCATGAGATGCTCGGACCGGAAGAAGCCGGCCGGCTGACCGAAAAAGGCGTGATCGAAATCGCCCCGCTGGCTTACATGCGCGGGCGAACCCTGGCGCATTCGTTCATCGTCCTGGATGAGGCGCAAAACACCACCACCGAGCAGATGATGATGTTCCTGACCCGCCTGGGCGAAGACGCCCGCATGGTGGTGACGGGGGACGTCACGCAGATCGATCTGCCCCGCTCGCGGCAATCGGGCCTGGTGGAGGCCCGGGAAGCCCTGCGGGACGTGCCCGGGATCGAATTTCACACCTTCAGCGGCACCGACGTGGTGCGCCATCCGCTGGTGCAGCGGGTGATCGAAGCCTACGACCGCTTTCGCAATCCGATGAAGGAGGCGGCGTCCTAAGCATGTCCGTCCGCAAACAGTGGAAATTAATCGTCGGTGGCCTGGGCAACCGGCGGCGGACCCGCACTTCGGCCGGCGGCGCGGCCCTGCGGGAGTTCCTGGATCGAAGCACGCTCGTCGCGGCCTTCATCTTCCTGTTCACCGTTGCCAGCATCGTGGTCATCAGCTCGGTCGGGATGACGACCCGGTACGCTCCGCTCCAGCCCAACCAGATCGCGACCACCCGGCTTGCCGCCTCCGCGCCCTATTCATACGTCAGCGCGGAAAAGACCCGCGAAGCCCGCGAATCGCTGGTCCAGCGCGTGCCCCCCGTCTTCCGCCTGGAGATGGAGCCGCTCGACCGCTTTGATTCCGCCGCCCACGATCTGCTGCAGACGATGGCAAGCTTCGACCGCTTGGCGCCGCCCCGCTCGCCCGTCTATGCCCCGCAGGGCAGCGCCGTCGTGCAGCTGGCGGAAAAGTTCAATTCGTCCCATCCCTATCGGATCAGCCCGGAGGATCTGGCCGCCCTGCTGGAAGCGGGGGACGCGGAAACGCGCTCGGGCTGGTTTGAGAACGGCCTGGCCGCGCTCCGGGAAATTTACGCCGAAGGCGTGCATGATTCCTCCCTGACCGGCGCCTCGGCAGACACCGCGGCAGTCTTCCAAATCGTGCGACCCAACGGCGAGATTTCCTCCCGGCCGGTCGAGTCGCTGGAAGACGCGCTGACCTTCCTGCGCGTCAGCCTTTCGCCGCAGGGCGTGCGGCGCCCGGCCGCGCAGGCGCTCTTCCGCTTCTTCCGCAACGGCGTGACCTCCAACCTGGTCTTCGATCAGGCGGCGACCCGCAAGCGGACCACGGCCGCTCTCAAGACGCTGACGCCGGTCACCGTCAATGTGGCGCGCGGCCAGGTGATTGTGGAAGCGGGCGACCGGGTTACAGCCGAGCAGTACGAGATGTACCGGGCGCAGCAGTCGTTCCTGCGCTCCCATGTCGACGCGGTGCTGGGCGAGGGCCTGACGCTCTTCGGCCACGTGCTGCTGGTGCTCGCGATGGTGCTCGCCGCCATTCTCTATATTCGGCTGGAAGACCCCGAGACGATGCGAAGCAACGTCCGCTTGGGCCTGCTGGCGCTGGTGGTCATCCTCAATCTGGCGCTGGTGCGCATGGTGTATTCCCTGGGCGGCGCGGAGTTCTTCCTCGAGGAGGGCGCCTGGGCCGCCGCCCTGCCCTATGTGGCGCCGACGGCGCTGGCGCCGCTGATCGTCGCCATCCTGATCGACGCCGGCTCGGCCATCTTCATGGCCCTGCTGATTTCGATTTTCACCGCGGTCATCTACGGCAACCGGGTGGATTTGCTGGTCCTGACCTTTCTCGCTTCCATGGTGTCGATCTTCACCTGCCGCGATGCCCGCCGCCGCGGCTGGGTGGTCCGAGCGGCCGGCGCCGGCGGACTGACCATGGCCGCGGTCGCGGCGCTGATCGGCTTCGCCGAACAGACGCCGATCGAGACGCTGGGCCGCGAGATTGCGGCCAGCCTGGTGACCGGCATCCTGACCGGCGTCGCGGTGGTCGGCCTGCTGCCGGTGCTGGAATCGCTCTTCAAACGCACGACCGACATCACCCTGCTCGAGCTGACCGACTACAATCATCCGCTGCTGCGCAGGATGCAGCTGGAAGCCCCCGGCACCTATCACCATTCGCTGGTCGTCGCCCAGCTCTCGGAGAACGCCGCCAATGCGATCGGCGCCAACCCCTTGCTCGCCCGCGTCGCGGCGCTGTTCCATGACATCGGCAAGACGGTCCATCCGTCCTTCTTCACCGAGAATCTCCGGGATCGCACCAGCCCCCATGCCAGCCAGGATCCGGCCACGTCGGCCCAGATCATCCGCCAGCACGTGCCGGATGGCGTGGAACTGGGGCACAAGCACCGGCTGCCCCGCGCCGTGGTCGACGTCATTCGCCAGCATCACGGCACCACGCACGTCCGTTATTTCTACGACCAGGCGCGTGCCGCCCGAGCGGCCTCGAGCAATCCGGACCTGCCGGTGGACGAGGCTCCGTTTCGCTACGAAGGCCCGCTGCCGCAGTTCCGCGAGAGCGCAGTGATTTCGCTGGCCGACGGCGTGGAGGCGGCCTCCCGGTCGCTCCGGTCGGCCACCGCCGAACACCTCACTCTGCTCATCGACCAGATCGTGGCGCAGCGCATCGCCGAGGGGCAGCTCAACGAGGCGCCCCTGACCCTCGAGGACATCGCGAAGATCAAGAACAGCTTCACGTTTACCCTGCTCAACATGCTGCATTCCCGCCTCGCCTACCCGGGCGCCGCCGCCAGCGGGCCGGGCGAGCAGCGCAAAATTTGACGGTGGGGCCGGAGGTCACCATCACCAACCGGCATCCCCGGCTGCGCGGAGCGGCGGGCGCCCGCCGCGCGCTGCGCGTGCTGCTGGCGCACCGCGCCGAATTCGAACGGGCCGAATCGGTGTTCCAGCCCGACACCTTGGCGGTGACGGTCACTTTCCTCCGCGACCGGGAGTTGGCCGAGCTCCACGGGCAATTTCTTAACGATCCGACCGAGACCGACGTGATCACCTTTCCGGCCCAGCCCGGCTTCGGACTGGCCGGCGAAATCTGCGTTTCGGTGGACGCGGCCTGCCGCCAGCCCGGTCGGGCCTTCGCCGACGAGCTGACGCTGTATGTCGTGCATGGCTGGCTCCACTTGGCCGGCCACGACGATCTCGAACCGGGCAAAAAGCGTCGGATGCGGCGGGCCGAGCAGCGGGCGCTGGCCTTGCTGCGGGCGGCCGGAGCGATGCCGCGGTTTACATTGCCGCGAAAAGCCCGTTGACTCGCTTGTGACCATGAACTCCGCCCTGCCCCTCCCACCGCGATCGAAAATCGCCACGGTGCGCGACGCGTTCTTCTCCGGCCTGCTGCTGGTGGCGCCCCTGGTCGTGACCGTCTGGGCCTTTTACAAGATCATCTCCCTGATCGGCGGGACTTTCCGGCCCGTCTTCTTCTATTCGATTGAGCCGAGCGCGTCCACCGAGCTGACCCTCGACCTGGTCACGACGGTCATCGTGCTGATCGTCGTCACGATCCTGGGCTATCTCTCGCGCGATGTCTTCGGCCGTTTCTTCGTCCGGCTGGTCGAACGAGCCCTGCTCAGCATCCCCGGCGTGGGCGCGGTCTACACGTCGGTCAAGCAGATCGTCGACACCTTCGGATCCTCCAGCCGCAACCAGTTCAGCAAGGTGGTCATGATTGAATTTCCCCGGCCGGGCGTCTGGGCCCTGGGCTTTCTGACCAACCGCACGCAGGGTGAAATGCAGCGCAAGATCGGCCGCGAACTCTGGACGGTCTTTGTCCCCACCACTCCGAATCCCACCGGCGGTTACGTGCTCTTCCTGCCTCCCGCCGATATCGTCGAGCTGGAGATGACGATCGGCGAGGGCATGAAGCTGATCATTTCGGGGGGCACGTTCCTGCCGCCCCCTTCGCGCACCATGACCGACGCCGCTTCCGGCCTCTGACCCTGTGGCCGGACTCGGCTTGACCACCGAGGCGATCGTCCTCGAAAAGCGCCCCGCCGCCGCCGACGGGTGGGAAAACTACCGGCTCTTCACCCCGGAGTCCGGGCTGCTGAGCGCGATGCGGCGCCTGCCCAAGAAGGCCGCCCCGGCGGAAGCGCCCCTGGACTTGTTCGACGACGCTGACGTCGGCCTGGAATCGCCCAACCAGGGCCGCTCCTGGTTCGTGCGGGAAGCGCGCATCCGGGTGCGCCACGCTAAGATCGGACGCAGCTATGAGGCGCTGCTGGCGGCCTCGGCCTTCACCCGCCTGATCGCCCATAATCCGGTGGGGCCGGAAAGCCGCCTGGCGGTCCTGACGCTGCTGCGGGAAGCCTTGGCCGCCTTCGCCACCCGGCAGCGACCCGAGATCGTGCTCCTCAAGTCGGTCTATCGGTTCGCCCGCGACGAGGGCTACCCGGTGCGCCAGGATTGGCTGGCGAGCATTCCGGAAGCGGAGCGGCCGGCGGTGCTCGATCTGCTGACGCAGCCGGTCAAGGTTAGCACGGCTTCCGCCGAGGAGGTGGCCGTGTGGCAGCGCCGGCTCGACGACTACCTGCGCAGCGAAGCCGATTTGGTGATCGAATAAGCGGCGCATGCACATCGATCTGGAGCTGCGGCAGGTGCGGATGAGCGTCGGGGATTTCGCCGACTTCACGCTGGGACCGCGGGACTCCGGCGAAGGCCCCGCCGGCGTCTGGCGAGCGCAGCTGGGGACCCATTGGCACCGCGAGCTGCGCACTCAAGCGGCCCTCGACTATGCCGCCGTGGAGTTCGAGCTCGGGGTCGAAGGCCCGCTGCTCGCCGGGCGCTGGACAGTGCTCTTGAACGGCCGGCTCGACCAGCTGGTGCACGCGGCGGATCGGGACACCATTCGGGAAATCAAGACCGTCACCCGCGCCCTGCCGGGAGGGGAAGACGAGCTGCGGCGGGATTACCCGGCCTATTTCGTCCAGCTGGCCGCCTATGTGCGGCTGCGCAATCAACCCTCGACCGAGGAGTCTTCCGGTGGTGGAGCGCGACCTCCGGGCGCGCTGGCTCTGACCGCTGGTGAGCCGAGCGCGCCCGGAGGTCGTGCTCCACCCGTTTCCGCCTTCGGCGAGCTGGTCTTCGTCGAAACCGGCACCGGTCTCAGCCAAACCGTCCCGCTGCTTGCCAGCGACGAGGCGCTCTTAGACCAGCAGCTCGCCCGCATCGCGGAATTTCTCGAACTGCGCTGGCGGGCGCGCGAACGGCTCCGTCATCTCGTCTTTCAACCGCCGTTTGCGACCCTGCGGGCCGGGCAGGAAACCGTGGCGGCCGACCTGGCGGCCCGCGCCGAGCGCGGCCGCAGTCCCGTGCTCCTGGAAGCGCCCACCGGGTTCGGCAAGACGGGAGTCCTGTTGGAATTCGCCCTCGCTCAGCTGCGCCTGGGCCATTTCGACCGGGCGATCTACCTCACCGGCAAGGCCACCGGCCAGATTCAGGTGGTGCGAACCCTGGCCGCAATGGCTCCGCCCGAGCAGTTGGGCGGACCGGCCGCCTGGGTCATCCGCCCCAAGGTCGAACACTGCGTCAATCATACCTTCCACTGCGTGCGCGACGACTGCCGCTTTCTCGACGACGTGGAACGGCGGTGGCCGGGCAGCGGCCTCTCCCGCTTTTACCTGCTGGAGGGGCAGCCGCACGACCTGCCGGCGCTGCGCGCCGCCGGGCAGGCGGCCAAAATCTGCCCCTACGAGATCACCCGGGCCGCCCTGCCCTTCAACGATCTGTGGATCGGCGACTACAATTATGTGTTCGCCCCGGGAAACCGCGGGCTCTTTTACCGCCAGCCGGGCTTCGACCCGGCCCGCTCGCTTCTCCTGATCGACGAGGCCCATAATCTGCCTTCGCGAGTGGCCGATGCGTATTCACATGCATTCGACGGGCGGGAGGCGCAGGAGGCCGGCACGATCCTGCACGCCCTGCTGCCCTACAGCCCCCTCTCGGCCGCCTGGGACCAATGGACCGACCTGCTGCTCGGCCTGGTGCCGCAGCCGGCGCTCGGACCCGACCGGGAGGAGGACGTCCGCGAAGTGCTCGTCAGCTTGAGCGCGTTGATTCGCGACACCGCCATCGATTACGGCGCGCTGACGCCGCGCGCCACCGAAGTCATTTGGGAGATCCCCTCGCTCGCCGAACAATTCGGCGAAACGACCCTGCCGCGGCTGTGGTGGTGCCGCCGTGCCGGCGAACTGCAGCTCACCTGTCTGGATGCGGCCGCGGCGATCGGAGCGGCGCTGCGGGACTTCGGTGGCGTGGTCCTGGCCACCGCCACCCCGGGCCCGGCCGAAGACTTTGCCGCCAGCTGCGGCCTGACGGAAACCTTCGCGC
>Ga0302314_10018480_pt1 | contig 11622 bp, 10 predicted proteins | sample III_Palsa_N2_3_FD_200533 | JGI IMG/M metagenome (GOLD analysis project Ga0302314, IMG submission 200533) | Peat permafrost microbial communities from Stordalen Mire near Abisko, Sweden - III_Palsa_N2_3 | ecosystem: Environmental > Terrestrial > Soil > Palsa > Peat permafrost | place: Sweden... | reverse complement strand
GGGTCATGGGCGGATCTCCTTTTCCGGCGTGAGGGGTGATGGCGTGGCGAGCAGGTCGGCGGCCCAGGCGAGGCCCTTGGCGGTGAGCCACGCGGCCGCGAATCTCTCCCGCCCGTGCGCGGCGAGGGTCTCGGCGATGGCGGCCTGGTCGGTCTTGGACGAGGCGGCGGTGAAGGCGAGCGCGACCTCCGAGAGGCCGAGCTCGAAGAGGCGGTTGCCGCGGCGCGACTGGCAGTAATAGTCGCGCTTGGGGGTCGCCCGGCTGAGGATTTCGATCTGGCGGTCGTTCAGCCCGAAACGGCGATAGATGGCCCCGATCTGCGGCTCCAGCGCCCGTTCGTTGGGGAGGAAGAGCCGTGTCGGGCAGCTTTCGATGATCGCGGGCGCGATCGCCGAGCCGTCGATGTCGGCCAGCGACTGAGTGGCGAAGATCACCGACGCGTTCTTCTTGCGCAGGGTCTTCAGCCACTCGCGGATCTGGCCGGCGAAGCCGCGGTCGTCGAGCGCCAGCCAGCCTTCGTCGATGATGAGCAGGGTCGGGCGGCCGTCGAAGCGGCCCTCGATGCGATGGAAGAGATAGGAAAGGACGGCCGGGGCGGCGCTCGATCCCACCAGTCCCTCGGTCTCGAAGGCCTGGACGTCAGCCCCGCCCAGCCGTTCGTTCTCGGCGTCGAGGAGCCGACCCCAGGGGCCGCCCACGGTGTAGGGCGCCAGGGCCTGTTTCAGGGCATTGGACTGCAACAGCACCGCCAAGCCCGTGAGGGTCCGCTCCGGGGACGGGGCGGAGGCCAGCGAGGTGAGCGCCGACCACAGGTATTCCTTCAGCTCCGGGGTGATGGTCACCGCCTCGCGGGCGAGGAGTTCGGCGACCCATTCGGCCGCCCAGGCGCGCTCGCCCGCGCCGTCGATGCGCGCCAGCGGCTGCAAGGCTACGGGCGCGGAGGCCTCCTCGGCGGACGCCGAGCCGCCAAGCGCGCCGCCCAGATCGCACCAGTCCCCGCCCATCGCCAACGCCGCGGCGCGGATGGAGCCGCCGAAGTCGAAGGCGAACACCTGAGCGCTAGCATAGCGACGAAACTGCATAGCCATCAGCGCCAGGAGCACGCTCTTGCCGGCGCCGGTCGGACCCACCACCAGCATATGGCCGACGTCGCCGACGTGGACCGAGAACCGGAACGGCGTCGAGCCTTCCGTGCGCGCAAAGAAGAGCGGTGGCGCCTCGAAGTGTTCGTCCCGTTCCGGCCCGGCCCACACCGCCGAGAACGGCATCATGTGAGCGAGGTTGAGGGTCGAGATCGGCGGTTGGCGGACGTTGGCGTAGACGTGGCCAGGAAGGCTCCCGAGCCACGCCTCGATGGCGTTGACGCTCTCGCGCATGCAGGTGAAGTCGCGGCCTTGGACGGTCTTTTCCACCAGGCGCAGGCGCTCGTCGGCGACGCGGGGATCGGGATCCCAGACAGTTACCGTGGCGGTGACAAAGGCCTGGCCGACCAGGTCAGAACCGAGCTCCTGGAGCGCCAGATCCGCGTCCAGCGCCTTGTTGGCGGCGTCGCTGTCCATCAGGACCGATGCCTCGTTGGTCATCACCTCCTTGAGGATGGCGGTGATCGACTTGCGCTTGGCGAACCACTGGCGGCGGATGCGGCCCAGAACCCTGGCGGCGTCGGTCTTGTCGAGGCAAATGGCCCGCGTCACCCAGCGATAGGGGAAGGCCAGGCGGTTCAGGTCGTCCAGAAGCCCCGGCCAGGTCTGGGACGGGAAGCCCAGCACGGTGAGGGTGCGCAGGGCCGAGGCGCCAAGGCGCGGCTCCAGGCCCCCGGCGAGGTCCTCGTCGGCCAGGATGGCGTCAAGGTGCATCGGCGTCTCGGGGACGCGCACATTCTGGCGGCGGGTCGATACGCAGGAATGGAGGTAGGTCAGGGTCTCCGGGTCATCCAGCCACTCTGCTTCCGGCATGAACCCTTCGATCAAGGCGAGCACCCGGTCGCTGCGGTCGACAAACCCAGCGAGCGCCCCGCGCCAATCGGCGCCGGTCTTCGCGCGGCCTTCGTAGAGGAAGGCCTCGGCTCTCGCGGCGTCCTCGGCCGGCGGCAGCCACACCAGGGTCAGGAAATATCGGCTCTCGAAGTGCGCCCCCTCGGCCTCGAACTGGGCCCGCCGCTCGGTGTCGACGAGGGCCGAGGCCGCATCCGGAAAGGCGCTCTTCGGATAAAGGTTGGCGCCCAGGCGCTGGGCCTCGATGAAGATCGCCCAGCCGGAGCCGAGGCGCCGCAGGGCGTTGTTGAGGCGCCCCGTGATCGCCACCAGTTCGGCCGGGGTCGCGGAGTCGAGGTCCGGGCCCCGGAAGCGGGCGGTGCGCTGGAAAGAGCCGTCCTTGTTGAGGACGACGCCCGTCTCCACCAGGGCCGCCCAGGGGAGGAAGTCGGCGAGGCTCTGGGAGCGGCGGCGGTATTCGGCGAGGTTCATCATCTTAGAGCCTCACGCGGTCATGTGCTGGGGGTAGCGCAGGTGGCGCCGGGTGACGTCGACGAAAGCCGGGTCGCGCTTGGCCGCCCAGACCGCCGCCAGGTGGCCGACGAGCCAGAGGACGCCGCCGGCGATCCACAGGCGAAGGCCGAGCCCCACGGCGGCGGCGAGCGTGCCGGTGAGGATCGCCACGCCCCGGGGTGCACCGGCGAGCAGGATCGGCTCGGCCAGCGAGCGGTGGACCGGGGCGTAAAAGCCGGGGATGGCGTCCTCGGCGGTCATCAGATGAGCGCCCCGCCGCCGAACTGGAAGAACGACAGGAAGAAGCTCGAGGCGGCGAAGGCGATGGAAAGGCCGAAGACGATCTGGATCAGTCGCCGAAAGCCGCCGCTGGTTTCGCCGAAGGCGAGCGAAAGGCCGGTGATGATGATCACGATCACCGACACCACCTTGGCCACCGGCCCCTGGATAGATTGCAGGATCTGATTGAGCGGCTGCTCCCAGGGCATGTTGGAGCCGGCGGCGTAAGCCGGCGCGCTCAGGGCGGCGCAAACGAGGAGCGCGGAGGCGGCGGCGAGGCGGCGGCGCGCGCGAAGGATCAGCATCTAGATGTCTCCAGCTGGGGTGAGGACGTAGTCGCCGTCGGGACCCAGGCCCTCGACGGTCGCGAGTTCGGCGAGCCTGCGGCCGGCGCCTCGGCCGGCCAGGACGGCGATGAGGTCGATGGTTTCGGCGATGAGGGCGCGGGGGACGGTGACGACCGCCTCCTGGATGAGCTGCTCGAGCCGGCGCAGGGCGCCGATGGCCGAGCCCGCGTGCAGGGTGCCGACCCCGCCCGGGTGTCCGGTCCCCCAGGCCTTCAAGAGATCGAGGGCTTCGGGCCCGCGGACCTCGCCGATGGGGATGCGGTCGGGGCGAAGGCGCAGGGACGAGCGCACAAGGTCGGTGAGTGAGGCCGCCCCATCCTTCGTGCGCAGGGCCACCAGATTGGGCGCGGCGCATTGCAGCTCGCGCGTATCCTCGATCAGCACCACGCGGTCGCCGGTCTTGGCGACTTCGGCGAGGAGGGCGTTGACCAGGGTCGTCTTGCCGGTGGAGGTGCCGCCGGCGACGAGGATGTTCCTGCGTTCGCGAACCGCTGTGCGCAGGAAACGCGCCGCGTCCGGCGACATGATGTGGGCGTCGACGTAGTCGGTCAGGGTGAAGACGGCGACGGCCGGCCGGCGGATGGCGAAGCAGGGGGCGGCCACCACCGGTGGCAGGAGCCCTTCGAACCGTTCGCCGGTAACCGGCAGTTCGGCCGAGACGCGGGGGTTGCCTGGATGGACCTCGGCCCCGACATGGTGGGCGACGAGGCGCAGGATGCGTTCGGCATCGGCCGGCAGGATGATGCAGCCGGTGTCCTCCAGGCCGCCTGACAGCCGATCGACCCACAGCCGGCCGTCGGGGTTCAGCATGACCTCGACGATCGAGGGGTCTTCCAGGTAGGCGCCGATCGCGGGCCCCAGGGCCGTGCGCAGCATGCGCGCCCCCCGGGCGAAGGCTTCGGACCTGGAGGAAAGCGTCGTCACTTAAGGAACCTCGGCGAGTCGCCCAGTCAGGGCGGGTGGATCAGCGAGGTTGAGTAGAAAGAACCCAATCGGTGAGGACGCAACAAGCCCGATGGGGGCGTAGGGCCGTGGCGTGGAATGACGTTCAGTCGGCGGAATCCGCCCCCGGCGCCCTGTCCTCCCCCGCCGCCGGATCGGGGCTGATGGCGGCCATATCGGCGAGGACCTCGTCGGCCAGCAGGCGGCCACGCGCCAGGCGTCGGCCGAGCGCCTCCATGAAGCCCTGGTAGCGCTCTTTGCCCTTTGCCTGGGCCGCGTTCTGGGCGGTGTCCGGCAGCGGCGGGGTGCTGGTCAGCCAGAACCGCACGAAAAGCGCCATGGCCTCGCTGGAGATGGTCACATGCCGCTCGAGCCGCTCGATCTGGCGCGTCATGCGGTCGAGCCGACGGGCCAGGGCGCCCTCCAGCCGATCGGCGCCGTCCGGCGAAAGATGCGAGGCCAGCGCCGCCTCAACGACGAGGGCCTGGGGGACGCGCTTGCGGTGGGCGTAGTCGGCGAGCCGGATGGCCAGATCCGGCGGCAGGCGGAAGGTGTGCCTGGTGCGCATGGCCCTATAGGCCCATGTCGTCGGCTGGATCGAGCACGGCCTGGCGGGCGATTGTGCGGGTCTGGCGCTGCAGGGCGCGCAGACGCAGAGCCTCGTCGTCCGGCTCGTCCTCGGCGAGCTCAAACTCCCGAATGGGACTCTCTGGCTCCGGAATAATCTCCTCATGCGCCGGGAGCTCCGGTTCGCGGCGAATGCCGGCGTTGGCGCTATCGCTCCCCTCCTCCGCCGGCGGCGTCGCGACGATCGCGCCGGCCCAATCTCCCGAAGGCGCCGTCCGGCGCGCGTCCGGCGACGCGGGGCCGCTGGCCGCCGCCACGGGGCCGGGCGGCGGCAGGATCCGCTGGAGCAGGCGGCGGTCCTGATAGTAGCGCGCCTTCTTGGCCCTGATCGGCGGTGAGCCGGAGACGAGGACCAGTTCGTCGCCGGGCGGCAGCTGCATCACCTCGCCGGGGGTGAGAAGCGGCCTGGAGGTCTCCTGGCGCGACACCATCAAGTGACCGAGCCAGGGACTGAGGCGGTGACCAGCATAGTTGCGCATAGCGCGGATCTCGGTGGCGGTGCCCAAGGCGTCGGATACGCGCTTGGCGGTGCGCTCGTCATTGGTGGCGAAGCTCACCCGCACATGGCAGTTGTCGAGGATGGCGTTGTTCGCGCCGTAGGCCTTCTCGATCTGGTTGAGGCTCTGGGCGATCAGGAAGGCCTTGAGGCCATAGCCGGCCATGAAGGCCAGCGCAGACTCAAAGAAGTCCAGTCGGCCCAGAGCCGGGAACTCGTCGAGCATGAGGAGCAGGCGGTGACCCTTAGCCTTGGCACCGAGTTCCTCGGTGAGGCGTCGGCCGATCTGATTGAGGATGAGGCGGATCAGCGGTTTGGTGCGGCTGATGTCCGATGGCGGCACGACGAGATAGAGGCTCGCCGGTCGCGCGCCCTCGACAAGGTCGGCGATGCGCCAGTCGCACTGGCGGGTCACCTGGGCGACCACCGGATCGCGGTAAAGGCCGAGGAACGACATGGCCGTGGAAAGGACGCCGCTCCGCTCGTTCTCGCTCTTGTTGAGGAGCTCGCGCGCGGCGCTGGCGACGACGGGATGGACGCCGCCCTCGCCCAGGTGCGGCGTGGTCATCATCGCCCGCAGCGTGGTCTCGATCGGGCGCTTGGGATCGGAGAGGAAGTTCGCGACTCCCGCCAGGGTCTTGTCCAGCTCGGCGTAGAGGATGTGCAGGATCGCCCCCACCAGCAGGGCGTGGCTCGTCTTCTCCCAATGGTTGCGCCGCTCCAGGGCGCCTTCGGGATCGACCAGGATGTCGGCGATATTCTGCACATCGCGCACCTCCCACTCACCTCGGCGCACCTCAAGCAAGGGGTTGTAGGCGGCGCTGCGGCTGTCGGTGGGGTCGAACAGGAGCACGCGACCGAACCTCGCGCGCCAGCCGGCGGTCAGGGTCCAGTTCTCGCCCTTGATGTCGTGGACGAGGACCGAGCCTGGCCAGGTCAGAAGGGTGGGGACAACGAGTCCGACCCCCTTCCCGCTACGGGTCGGCGCAAAGCAGAGCAGGTGCTCGGGTCCGTCATGGCGGAGGTAGTCGCCGCGCCGGCGGCCGAGGACGACGCCCTCATCGCCAAGCAGGCCCGCCTGACGGACTTCGCGCGTCGAAGCCCAGCGGGCTGAACCGTAGGTGGTGGCCCGCTTGACCTCACGCGCCCGCCAGACAGAGAGGACGATGGCCGCCACGGCCGCCGCCATCCCGCCGGAGGCGGCGATGTAGCCGCCTTCAACGAAGATGCGATGCGCGTACGCGTCGTAGGCGAACCACCACCAGAAAAAGGCTGGTGGCTGGTAGACTGGCCAACCAAACAACAAGAACCAGGGCCGCCCGAGCTCCGGCTGGAAGCTCAGCTTCCAGGCTGTCCACTCAGTCGCGGACCACATGAAGATGAGGACGAGGGCGCCGACGAGGAGCACCTGGCCCCAGAGGATCTTGGTCGCGTTCATGGCGGTGGCGGATCAGCGAGAACCCGGTGGTCGGCCGCAAGTTTAGAATTGTTCGGGTCGCACAAGCGCGCGCCGTCGCGCGTGAATAGGACAGCCGGCTCTCATACGACTGAGATCCGCCACCCAAACCAGACGCTGGCCGAATTTCGAGAAGGCGACATTGGCAGGCTACTTCGGCCATTGACCAAAAAACTATCTTTGGGATTGGGCTGGCTCTCCGATCGGATGGGAGCCCAGCGGTGGACTGCAGCGCGCAACAGACAAGGTTCCTACATAGGCGGGATGGAGCCGATCCCGCAGCCGATGTTCGACATCTTCGCGCTCTCCCTTCCGCGCGGGCACGGGTTCGGCGATCGGCCGCCGGTAGGCGCGTGGGGCGATGGCCTCGCGTGCGGCGTGGTCACCCAGGATGCCCACGGCCGGTCTCTCGGCGTCCTGGCCATGCGACGCCGGGTGGACCACGTGTGGGTGGTGACGGCGGAAGAACATGGCTTTGCGACGCTAGATGCCGCCAAGGCTCGGTTGAAGGAGGTGCCCCGCATCGGCGAGCCGCTCGAACCGTTACCGCGCAACATGTCGCCGCGGCCGGCTCTCTATGAATTGCAGGACCGCACTGCCAGCGACGTGTTCGACGTGCTCCGGCTTCCATCGCATCATCGCGCGGCCTGGGTCCTGAACCAGCTCTATCTGGCGCTGCCCAACCCGGACAAGCACTGGGCGGCGGACTGCCAGACGAAGAATTTCCATGCCCGCATCTGGGAGGCCCAACTCCTCGCTGCCTTCCGGGAACAGGGACTCCTCGTGACCCAGCCCTTCGAGAACCCCGACTTTCGGATTCAGAACCGGCGTGGCGGCGAGGCCTGGGTGGAGGCGGTGACCGCCAACCCGCCCGTCCCCTACAACCACGTCAATGCGCCTCAAAGCCGGCCTCCTGAGGACCGCTTGGACCGGTTCTTCGGCCCGGCCGCGGTCCGCTTCGCCAAAACCCTCGGCAACAAACTCGACCGCCGTTACCACGAGTTGGAGCACGTCCAGGGTAAGCCCTTCATAATCGCCCTCGCGGACTTCCAGGCGGCGGGCTCCATGCTCTGGAGCCGGGAGGGCCTGATCGGCTACCTCTATGGTGAGGGCGCGGAAGACGTCGATGACAATGGCCACTGTGTGGCGCGACCGGTGTCGGCGAGCGTACTGCACGGGCCGACGGCTTTTCCCGCAGGCCTTTTCGCCAATGACCAGCACGCCGAACTTTCGGCGGTGATGTTCTCGAACGCCTGCTCGATCGGGAAGATGAACCGGGTCATGGTTTCGGCGGGGGCGGACCCGAAGGGTCACCGCTACACGCGGATCGGCCGATTCTTTGATCGCACCCCGGGCGCGATCGAGGGCATTCCATTCTGTTTGGACGTCGCTGGTGCGGAGTACCGTCGGCTGTGGCCGCAGGGTTATGAGCCATGGTCCGCCGAAATGGAGGTCTTCCATAATCCCTTCGCCCGCCATCCCGCCCCGTTCGAACTCCTGCCTGAGGCGACGCATTGGTTCGAGCAGGGCGGCGAGCGCGTCTGCCGGTCTTTCTATGAGACCTCTATCCTGTGGTCGAAGACCTTCATCGACGATGTTGACAAGCCGCCTCGTCGGCTTGAGGATTTTCTGCCGCGCGTCTCGCCTGACAATGTCAGGTGTCCATAGGACGTAATTTGACATTGTCGGGCGAATCGGGCATCTACCCTGACACTCAAGGATGCCCGGCATGAGCGACGGCCCCTATAAGACCCTGAATATGAGCCCCAAATGGAAGGCCCTGGCGAAGCTTGCAGGCAATTCCGCGCACGCTGCCGGGGAGGTGGCCGAGGCGGTCCCAGCCGCCCTGGTGGCTGACTGGAGCGAGATCGGGCCTGGGTTCCTGCGCCAGCTACGCGCCGCTCTGGGCGACGATGACCGCGGCATGCTGTTGCCCGGGGTCGCAAAGGAGGAGGTGCAGCGCCTGCGGGCCCAGGCGGCCAACCCGATGCAGGCGCTGCTGGCGGACAACGCCCAGGACGTCCTGCGCGACGGCTATCGCGGCGCCGAGGCGTTTGAGGAGGCGACCGCCGCCACCCTGGCCGAGCGCGCCGACCGCGGCGTGCGCCAGGTCGAGGAGCACTACCGGCGCGAGGCCTCGCAGGGCAAGGCGGCGGACATTCGCGCGCGCCTGACCGACTCAGTTACGGCCGCCAACCTGCGCGGCCTCGCGGCGGGTCTCGCCGCCGGGGTTTCGACCCGCGACCTGACCGCCTCGACCGATCGGTCTGGTCTTGATGAAGGAGTACGTCTGTGACCGCTCTCGCCACCCGCGTGGTCGACGAGCCCCTGTTCGTTGACGTCGTCGATCATGGAGCCCGGATCCGAGACGGGGCCGAACGGGCGCAGCTCGGCGACTCCATCCAGCTATCGACCGAGGGGTTGGAAACCTACTTCTTCTCCAGTTGGCGTCCCGCGCTCTTCGATCTCCTGGTCGTGGCGGCGGCGGCCGAATACTGCGACGCGGCCAAGGCGCGCTCGACCGTGTCGTGGGCGCGGATCTTTGACGTCCGCGTCGCCGTGCATGACGTGAAGCTCTGGTCGTCGCCGCGGGTCAAGGCGGCGTTGGAGGACGCGCTGACCTTCCTGACCGGCGATACCTGGACCTTCAGCTTCGCGGCCCGCCAGCAGAGCGCCGCGGGAATCCGCCAGGCGAGCCTTGAGCTGCCGCAGGGGGCCAAGGCCATCATGCCTTACAGTGACGGCCTGGATTCCCGGGCCGTCCACGCCATCACCGCCCAGGCGGCCGGCGGCGCCGGCCTGGTGCGCGTGCGCCTGGGCTCCGTGGGTGTGGATGAGCCCCAACGCGAGCGGCGCCGGGCGGCCTTCACCCTGGTGCCCTACAAGGTCAAGGTTCCGCAGCGCAAGGAATCGTCGGCCCGGTCCCGCGGCTTTAAGTTCGCCGTCGTCACCGGCGTGGCCGCCCAGATCGCCAACGTCCAGCGGATCGTCGTCACCGAGAGCGGACAGGGCGCGTTCGGACCGATAATGGCGGTCAGCGGCCAGATCTATCCTGACTACCGCGTCCACCCGTTGTTCACAGCTCGGGTAGAACGCCTGTTCGAGGCCGTCGCGGGATCGACCGCGCGCTACGAATATCCACGGCTGTGGTCCACCAAGGGTGAAACCCTGGCCGAGGCGGCGGCCCTGACCAAACCGCCGTCCTGGTCGGACACCCGATCCTGCTGGCAGCAGTCACGTCACTGTTCCGTCGCCGGTCGCCGGCGTCAATGCGGCATCTGCGCGGCGTGCATGCTACGGCGCATGAGCATGTTCACTGCCGGCCTGGCGGAGCCTGCAGACGCCTACATCTGGGAGAACCTGTCGACGCCGACCTTCGAAGACGGCGTGGCGGAAGGCTTCACCGGCATCACCGGCGCCCTGCGCGAGCACGCCATCGCTGGGGTCCTGCACATGGATCACCTGGCCGACCTCGCCGCGGCGCCGAGTGCCGCCCGCGCCGTGCGCCGCATCGCCCGCGAGACCGCCGAGGTCCTGGATGAGGATCCGGTCGAGATCGAGGGGCGGCTGCGCTCACTGCTGGCCCGCCACGCCGACGAATGGCACAGGTTTCTGGGCTCCTTGGCGCCCGAATCCTTCGTGCGGGGCCTCTCGGCCATCCAGGCATGACCGAAGCGCTTTCCCCTCAGGAGGTCGGCGAACGGCTGCGGCTCGCGCGGGAGGCGGCGAAGGTCACCCAGGCCGCCGCCGCCGCAGCCTTGGACGTGGCGCGCACAACCGTGGTCGCCATCGAACAAGGGCAACGTCGGGCCAAGCTCGACGAGCTTCAGCGCTTGGCGTCGCTCTATGGGACCTCGCTAAACGCTCTCCTGCGCAGTGAAGCGGTCCAGATCGACCTCAAGCCGCGCTTCCGCCGGATGGGCGAGCACGGCGATGGCGTCGAGGGCGCTGTCGCTCTCATGACCACCTTGGTGCAGGCCGAGCTGGAGCTTGAGGATCTTCTCGGGGTGCGCCGGTCGCGCAACGATCCGCCGGAGCGCCCCCTGTTGCCGGGTGACGTCGTCCTCCAGGCCGAGCACGACGCCGCCGAGCTGCGCCAGTGGCTGGGGGTCGGCCAAGCGCCGGTTCACGATATCGTCTCCTTGCTGGAGCTCCAGCTCGGGGTGCGGGTGTTCGTCCGGCGGCTGCCGGCCAAGGTCTCGGGCCTTTATGCCTATGACGAGGCGGCGGGACCCTGCATCCTCTTGAACGCCGCCCACCCGCGCGAACGCCGCGCCCAGACCGGCGCCCACGAACTCGGCCACTTGGTGTCGACCCGGCGTGCGCCGGACGCCCTCTATGACGGGTCTCCGCAAGCCAGCCGCGAGGAGCGCTACGCCAATGCCTTTGCGCGAGCCTTCCTAACCCCGGCGCGCGCCGTTATGGCCATGTTCCGCGATGTCACCGCCGGCGCCTCCCAGCTGACCCGCCGCCACGTCATCGTACTGGCGCACGCCTTCGGCGTGGCGCGCGAAGCCATGGTTCGTCGCCTGGAAGAGTTGGGCCTGACCAAGGTCGGCACCTGGGACTGGTTCGAACACAACGGCGGGATCACCAACGATCAGGCGCGTCAGGTTCTCGGCGAAGCGTGGGGCGTTGACGCCAGAATAACCGACGCGGCTCGGCCGGTGTCGCTGCGCCTGGGGATGCTGGCCCGCGAAGCCTGGTCGAAGTGTCTCCTCAGCGAAGGCCAATTGGCTGGGCTGCTGCAGCTGGACCGCGTTGAGGTCCGCCAGCTGATCGACGCGTTCGAGGACGAGGAGGTCGACGACTCGCCCTCCCGTCTGATGATCTGAGGCGTCGATGGCCGTCGCCGACGCAAGCGTCTGGATCAATCTGGCTGCGACCGGCTGCGCGGACAGGATTCTTGGTCTCTATGGCGCCACCCTCGAAATCACCCAGACGGCGTTGTCCGAGCTGGAACGAGGCCGCCTGAAAGGGCGGCAGGC
>Ga0302314_10018479_pt1 | contig 11622 bp, 7 predicted proteins | sample III_Palsa_N2_3_FD_200533 | JGI IMG/M metagenome (GOLD analysis project Ga0302314, IMG submission 200533) | Peat permafrost microbial communities from Stordalen Mire near Abisko, Sweden - III_Palsa_N2_3 | ecosystem: Environmental > Terrestrial > Soil > Palsa > Peat permafrost | place: Sweden... | reverse complement strand
GCCGTGGCCCTCACCCAGGCCGACATTGACTACACACCGGGTCCCGACTACCTGCTCGAGACCCTCAACCACGTCTGGACGTACAACGACCCGCGGACCTACCCGCTGTCGTCGTACTCGTACGAGATCGAGCCGACAGCCAGCTGCTCCGGCCAGCCGCCCTGCGACCCCACCATGAACACCCCCAAGCGCCAGGCCCTAGCCGACTTCGACGCCTACTCGCTCTGCCAGGGACAGTCGCAGATGGCTCCGATCGGCTATTCCCCGTTACCGATCAACCTGGTGGAGGCCTCGTTCAAGCAGGTCGATCTCCTGCAACACGCCGATCCCCAGGTCAGCGTGGCCAACGTCAACGTCGCCAACTGCGACAACCCCACTTTCATCCCCGGAGACCCGGACAAGAACGAACTCGCGCTTATTGCGCCCTATCCGCCGGCGTGCGCCAAGGCTGGCCAGGGTCCGTGCCCGGGTCAGTACGCCCACAACGGCAATCCGGTGGCCGGTCAGGCCACCAACACCGGTCCGTCTACGACCTCGCCGACCGGTAACTCTTCCGGCGGCCAGACAAACGGTGGTAGCTCCTCCTCTGCGACCGGCGGTGGCGGGTCGTCAAGTGGCGGGACGTCGTCGTCGGGTGGAGGTAGCTCGCCCGCCGGCGTAAGCAGCACCGGGTCAGAGGGCGGCGCAGCCGCGGCCGGCGGCGGGGCGGGGACCCATCTCGTCGCCGCGGGGTCCACCGGCGGGTCGCAGACGGCGGCGGGCGGAGGATCCTCGGCGGGTGGCTCGAGTTCGACGGTAACGACCGTGACACCCGAGGCCACGCCGACGGTCCTGGCCGCCGACCATCCGGGCAGCATCGGAGGCCTGCTGATCGAGGTCTTGGCCGCGCTGCTCATCGTCGGTGCGCTCACCGGGCCGGCCTGGGGACGCTCCTTGCGCAACCGAGTGGGCCGCCGGTGACGGCCGGCGGTCGCCGGGTCCGCCCGGCGCTACGTATTCTGGCTGCCATGCTGGTGCTGACGGCGGTCGCCGCGGCCGAGACCGACGCCGGCCACGCCAGTGCCCAAGGGACGGCGGTGACTCCAGGATGCACGGCCTCGTCCACCACCTCCACTGACGGAGCTTCGTTTACGGCCAGCGAGACCCTGTGCCGCTCCTATTTCGACCAGGGGGTGGTCGACGTCCGCAACTTCCAGGTCAACGTGTCGGACACGCAGGGCTTGCGCGACGGGCAGGTGGTCAGCGTGTCGTGGAGCGGGGCCCATCCGACCGGCGGGATTTACGTGGCCGGGCAGCAGGAGGCGGCGGCCTCCCAGCAGGAGTTCCCGGTCGTGCTGATGGAGTGCCGGGGCGTCGACTCGACGTCGGTGCCGGCCTCGGAGCAGCTGTCGCCGGAGACGTGCTGGACGGCCTCTGCGGCCGAGCGGGTCAACGGCCAGCAGCAGTACTGGCCTCCGCCGTGGCAGCTCGACATGTACAACTCGCCGGCGCAGCAGGCCGCCCAGGTGAACCTTCCCAACCCCCTCCCTGCCGCGTGCGGGTCCCCTTCCTATTACGAGTACGTACTCCCGTTCATCGCCGCCGACGGCACGAACTACCCCATCGGCCCCCAGGGGTGCGCGGGAGCGCCTCCCGAGATGTTCAGCTCCAACGAGCCTACGGCGTACGCGCCAAGCGACACCACCTACGCGTCGACGGCGCTCAACGGCACTGGCTCCGACAAATTTACGGTTATGACCTCGGAGACCAACGAATCGCTGGGCTGCTCCCAGACGGTCGTGTGCTCTCTGGTCATCGTCCCCATCGAGGGCATCAGCTGCAACGCCAACCCCGTCTACTTCGGAGCGCCCCAGTACACATGTGAGAACCCCGGTGACTTCGCACCTGGCGAGTTGAACGAGGGCCAGAGCCCGGACGGCCCGGCTCTGTCTGACGAAGGCCAGTTCTGGTGGAGCCAGTCCAACTGGCAACGGCGTATCTCGGTGCCTCTTAACTTCGCCACGCCGGGTGATGCCTGCGCCGCCAACACGTCCGCACCACTCCAGTTCTACGGTTCGGAGCTGATGATCCAGGCGACACAGCAGTGGAACCCCTATTTCTGCCTGAACCCGAAGCTCTTTAACGTCGAACAGGTGGCGCTGGCCGAACCGCAGGCCAAGACGCTGGTGCAGCAGGGGGACGTCGGCGCCGCCATAGAAGGATCGCCCCCGTCACAGTCTGGCTTCTTCACCACGCCGACCGTCCAGGCGCCCATCGGGGTGAGCGGGTTTGCCATCTCCTACGTGATCGACAACGCCGACGGGACCCCCTATACCGAGTTGAAGCTGGACCCCAGACTGCTGGCCAAGCTGATGACCGAGTCGTACTACGGCACCAACAACGTACAATCGGGCGACACGGCTATCGCGAACAACCCGGTTGGGATTGTCGCCGACCCTGAGTTCCAGGCCCTCAATCCGGATTGGAACACGGATCAAATCAACAATATCCAGCTGGCTCCGACAGCCACCCTCTTCAGCATCAATACCCAGTCGGATGTCATCTGGGCCCTGACCTCGTACATCAACTCCGATCCCGAGGCCCGGGCCTGGCTCAACGGTCAGCCCGATCCGTGGGGCATGACCGTCAACCCGGCCTACAAGGGCATCAAGCTGCCGGTCGATCACTGGCCGCTCCTCGACACCTCCACCAACGGCCCGGACTACGACGGCGACGCCGGGGTATGCACGCCCGATTACGGGACCGGGGCGAGCAAGATCCCGGACCGGCCGCTGATCGACAATCCGCAGGCCAGCCTCTACGACGTCGCCTACAACCTCAGTAATAACGACGCTGCTTCTCTCGTGGCCTGCAACGGCCAGGCCGAAGCGCCGTCGCTCATTCCGCTCGGACAGGAGAACCTCGGGGAGCGTTTCCTGATCGGCGTGGTCTCGCTCCCGGAGGCCGAAACGCTGGACTTGGATACCGCCCAACTGCAGACATACGCCGACCCCGAGGTGGAGAGCCGATCGACCACCCAGTTCCTCGGCAACCGAACGTTTACCGGACCCACGACGGCGTCGCTGCAGGCGGCCACCGATCTGCTCCAGCCGGACTCCGGGCTCGGCAGTTGGGTGCTGCCCTACTCCGACTTCCAGGCCGACACGGCAGCCGAGGGGGCCTATCCCGGAACGATGCTGTTGTCGGCCGACGTCCCCACCCACGGCCTGCCGGCGACCGAGGCCGCCCAGTACGGCCAGTACCTCGCTTTTGCGGCCGGTACAGGTCAAGCGCAAGGTCCAGCGGTCGGTCAGGTCCCGGCCGGGTACCTGCCCATGACGACCGCGGACGGGCTCGGGGCCGAGGTGGCCTACACCCAGGCGGCCGCCACCGATGTGACGAAGCAGAACGGCCAGGTTCCACCCCTTGCCGCCTCGAAGGCCACCGGACCGACAACGGCGACCACCACTCCGGCCAATCGGGGTCCTGGGGGCCAATCGTCGCCTGGATCCACCTCCGGGTCGTCACCCGGCGCGACAACATCGGGCGCGACATCCACGCCGGCATCCGGGTCAACGGCATCGACGACGGTGCCGGTTGAGTCGGGCGGCCGTAAGGCACTCACGTCCCAGGCCGAGTCAGCCATCGCGGCGGCTCGCGCGGCCTCGAGCCGGAGCTCCCTGGGCAAGACGATCGGGCTGACGGAGGCGACCGGCGCCGTGGCTGTGCTGGTTGCGCTCATTCTGGCCATCGTGGGGGGCGTGCTCAGTGGCGTGCAATGGTGGCGGCGAAGAAGGCCGGTGGGGTCGTGACGACCCTGGAGGCCCCGCGCGTCCAACAGGACCCTGACCCGGGCCTCCCGGTCGCCGTCAGCCCCGGTCCGCTGCCAACCCGGACGGCGGAAACCCGCCCCCTCGGCGTGCGTCTGACCTTCGTCTTGCCCCTCGCCCTGAGCCTGCTCGCCGTGTGGTTCCTGGTGTTCGCCTTCGTCCTCAGCGGATTGCAGGAGCACGCCAGTCAGGGACGGTTGTACGAACGGTTCCGCCTCCAGCTGGCGGAGGAGACCGCGCCCCTCGCTGAGCCGGTACCGGTCGGCGCTCCGGTGGCGATGATCAACTCTCCTTCGGCCGGGATGCGCAACGTCATCGTGGTGGAGGGCACGACGTCGCGGTTGCTCAAAGGTGGTCCCGGTCACTTGTCCGACACCGTCCTCCCCGGGCAGCTCGGTGACGTCGTGCTGTTCGGACGGAGCACCACCTACGGTGGCCCGTTCGGGCGGATCACCTCGATGAAACCGGGCGAGCGCTTTACCGTCACCACCGGACAGGGAGTCTTCACCTACAGCGTGGAGGACGTCCGGTTCCCGGGTGATCCGTTGCCCCCGCTGCTCAAGGCCAACCAGTCGAGGCTCACCCTCGTGACTTCGGTCGGCGGGAGTTGGACGACTGCCTGGGTACCGACCCACACCGCCTACGTGGATGCCCTTCTGGTTGGCGGCCAGGCCCAGCCGGTCCCGGCCGGCGTGCCCTCTTCGGTGTCAAAGGCCTCGCAGCCGATGCAGGGAGATCCAAGCGGGCTGGTGCCTTTGATCTTCTGGCTCGAGGCACTGGCCGCCGCCACGTTCGCCATCGGGTGGTATTGGATCCGCTGGGGCAAGACGGCGACCTGGCTGGCCGGAGCCCCGATCCTGCTGGCCGCCCTGTGGGGTACCAGCGACGCGCTGATGAGGTTTCTGCCGAATCTGGTCTGACCGCACGGGTCCCTGCCCAGCAATCCGCCAACTCCCTGCCCAGCAATCCGCCAACGGTCAGTTGGCGGACCAGCTATGCATCTTCCCGTAAAACGGCCGGCGTAGTCAAGCCGCAGACGAATAACCGGAAGCCACTTTCGGGCGCCGGCCAACTGTGCTTTACTAATCCCGACCAAAATCATCCGGAAAACCGGATAGATCGATTTAGGAGGGGCATTGCTACACCGCACTTTCAAGTTGGGCTTGGTGGCGGCCACCGCTCTGGCGGCCGCGCTTCCGCTTCTGGCGTCTCCGGCTTACGCCGATTACGCGCCGGCGAAGAACGACGTCGTGGGCGTCGGCTCCGACGTCCTGCAGTACATGATCGACTTCCTGGCCAACGGTGACGCCTACGGCGACTCCGGCTTCGGCGCGTCGAACCCCCACTACCTGCTGGTCAACATCGACGCTACGGCGGACGCCAATGGACGCCTCGCCTACGGGGTCAGTGGCGGTGCCGCCCAAGGCACTGTCGTGGGCACCGGCGCCACCTTCGCCAGCGGTGCCACCACGATCACCGTCACCGGTGGCACGGTGCCCGGGCCCACCCAGGTGGGCGGTGCGGTCTCCGGTCCCGGGATCGCCTCAGGTACAACGCTCGTCAGTGTGAGCTTCGATACCGTCACCTTGAGTGCCGCCACCACGGCGTCGGAGTCCAACGTGTCCTTGACGTTCAGCCCGTCCGGGGAGTGCACGCCTGGCACCGGCGGTAGTCCGGGTGTGGACACCGGCACCGGTAACGGCACCACGCCGAACACCGGTGGTTACCCCTGCGTGCTCAACCCGACCGTCGTGCTGCGGGCCGGCACCCAGGCGGTGCAGCGGCCGAATGGGTCGACGGCTGGTTTCCTGGCGTTCCAGCAGGACATCCTGGCCGGTAACAACACGTTCGGTAGCAACGAAGTGATCAGCTTCGCCCGGGCTTCCAGCCAGGAGAGCGGAAACCTGAGCGCTTCGGTGCCCACCGGGGCGATCGATCAGATCACGGTGGCCACCGATCCGCTGCCGATGCTCGTCAATGCCAACCCGTCGAACCACGCGCTCGACGGCGGGAAGACCGACTATCCGTTGTCGGCCCAGCAGCTGTCGATCATCTACGGGGCCAACAACGGGTCGTGCCTCACGTGGAACGATCCCCGCATCAGCGGCGTGGTGGACACCAGCGTCACCAGCGTGACCAGCGGCGTCGACACGGTCACCATCCCGAGCGGCGACACCGTGCCCGGCGCCAACGAGGTGGGCGGAGCGGTCACCGATAGTTCCGGTGCCATTCCCGGCAGCACCACGTTGGTGAGCGTGAGCGGCCACACCGTCACGTTGAGCGCGGCGCCGACCGCCTCGCCAGGTACCGACACGCTGAGCTTCACCAACACCCTGGCGTCGAGCGACCAGATCATCCCGATCATCCCGCAGGTCGGCTCGGGCACCCGCTCCTACTTCCTGAAGAGTGTGGTCCCGCTGCTGTCCAACCCGGGCACCTGCGCGCAGGTCGCCGAGGAGAACGACCCGACCGCCATCCACAACTCGGCGGTGCCGGCCGATGCCATCGAGCCGATGTCCTACGGCCGCTATCTGCTGTATGCCGGTGAGCAGAACAGCCAGCAGACCGTCAGCGGGTTCACCTCTTCCGGTTCGGGCCCGTACTCGGTGACGTTCACCACGAGCAACGGGGCCACTTTCAACCAGAACTGGGTGGCCGGCACCACGGTCACCGTCAGCGGCGTCACCAGCTCGGCGACGGCACCGAACGGCACTTTCACGATTACCAGCGTCAACGACGCCGACAGTCAGTTTACGGTGTCGGTGCCGTCCAACCCGGGTACCTACACCTCCGGTGGTGAGGCGGCCGGGCCGGTGAATGGTGGCCTGACCGATGTGGGCGGTGGCTACTTCTTGGACCCGAGCTGCGCTTACGAGAACTCGACGGCCACCTCCGGCGGTACCCCGGCCAACAGCTGCGGCACGGGCGGCGGTACCAGCGCCTTCAAGCCCCAGTCGGTCACCGTAAACGACGTGACGCCTCAGCAGACCGGCACGCCGAGCGACGGCAACGCCATCTTCGACCCGACGCGCCCGCTGTACATCTACGTGCGCTCGGCCGACCTGGACTCGACCAAGGACTGGCAGCCGACCGGGACTACCAACTGGGTGCAGACGCTGTTCTACACGACGAAGTCCACCACCCCCTTCATCGACTCGGCCGAGGGCCAGGTGCTGCTCGACGACGCCGGTGTCACTCCGCAGATCTCGACCTGCGTGATCCTCACCACCAGCGCCTCCACCAGCACCACCCCCTGCACCTGATCGATTCGGCAAGGTAGGGTCGGTCCTTTTCTCCTGCGGGAGGAGGGACCGACCCCTCGACCGAGCAACCGAATGTTCTCCCATTCGATGCCGTTTGTTTACCTATGGACTCTCGCCTGTACGGCAATGTAGGAGGGGGGCCGCGACGTACTGAAGGAGGGGCCATGATCGACCTGACTACGCCGGGCAAGCCGCCCGGTCATCGGGCTTCTTATCTCTTGCAGCGGGGAACCTGGAAGGGAACCTGCCTCGAGTGTGGCTGGAGCGTTTCGGGGGCCACCCGGCGCCAAACCGCGGCGCAGTTTCGGGTCCATATCCATGACACCCGAGTGATCCGTCTCGAGGTCCCCCGTCTCGACGGAGCCCCGAGTACGCCGCTGGCAACCGAGGGTCGGGGTTCCTGACAGGATGCGGTGATGGTCCGGCCAGGCATGACGAGCCCCACTGTCGGCGGCCCGCTCCTCGACATCGACATCGACCTGGCCCAACGGCTCGACGAGCTGGTCCTCGATGAGTCCGACGACGAGGACGAGCCGGTGCTGCGCTGGAAGGACGGACGGCTCGTCGACACTTGGCGGGAGGGCTACCCCTACGCCGAGAGGATGCCCCGACCGGACTACGAGGTAGTAAAGCGGCAGCTCCAGATCGAGTTGCTGAAGCTCCAGAACTGGGTAAAAGACACTGGCCAACGCATCGTCATTGTCTTCGAAGGACGAGACGCCGCGGGCAAGGGCGGGACCATCAAACGATTCACCGAGCACCTCAACCCGCGAGGGGCGGCGGTGGTCGCCCTGGAGGCGCCGAGCGAGCGGGAGCGCGGGGAGTGGTACTTCCAGCGTTACGTCGTGCGCCTGCCCTCGTCCGGCGAGATCGTCCTCTTCGACCGATCCTGGTACAACCGGGCCGGCGTCGAGCGGGTGATGGGGTTCTGCACCGATGAGCAGTACCAGATCTTCATCCGTCAGGCGCCGGTCTTCGAAGAGCTGCTGACGGGCGACGGCACCCATCTGATCAAGCTGTGGTTCTCGGTGTCGCGCGCCGAGCAGCGCACCCGCTTCCTCATCAGGCGCATCGACCCGGTGCGGCAGTGGAAGCTGTCACCGACGGACCTGGCCTCGCTTGACCGGTGGGACGACTACACCGTCGCCAAGGAAGCCATGTTTAAAGCGACCGACACCTCTTTCGCCCCGTGGACGGTGGTCAAGAGCAACGACAAGAAGCGGGCCCGGATCGGTGCCATGCGCTTTATGCTCAACCAGTTCGCTTACCCCCGCCGCGACGACACCATCGTGGGCGGGCCCGATCCGCTGGTCGTCGGACCGGCGGCGGAGGTATACGAGCACGGGGAGACCCCGGGGCCCCTTTGAAGGCCAGCTCGGCTCAACCGAGCTGCTCTACGAATCGCTCCAGCTGCTTGAGGTTGCGGCACTCATAGGCGCCGTCGCAGTGCGTGGCGTATTGGCTGACGATGGAGTCACCCGTGTCCCAGTAAGAGCGGGGCTCCGGGTTGAGCCAGTACACGTGACGGGCTTTCTTGGCGACCTCGGCCAGCACCCAGGCCTGAGCGGCGTGGTAGTTGTTGCGGGCGTCGCCCAGGAGCAGCACGGTCGTCTTGGAGTTGACGTCTTTGCCCCACCGCTCCCAGAACGCCTCGAAGGCGTGCCCGTAGTCGGAGTGCCCGTCGACCCAGATGACGTCCGCCTCGGTGTTGATGCGGTGGATGGCCGCGGAGATGTCTTCGGTGGCGCGGAAATAGTCGGTCACCTCGTCGATGCCGTCGATGAACACGAATGACCGCACCCGGCTGAACTGCGAGCTGATGGCGTACACCATCTGCAGGGTGAACCGGGCGAAGGCCGCCACCGACCCGGAGATGTCCGCCACCACCATGATCTCCGGTTTGGACGGCCGGGGGTAGCGGAACTTGGGTTCGGCCGGCACACCTCCATAGGAAAGGGAGTGGCGGACGGTGCTGCGGAAGTCCAGCGGGCCCTTGCGTCCGTGGCGTCGCTTGCGGGCCAGGCGCACCGCCAGCTTGCGGGTCAAGGGGGCGATCGCCTTGCGCAGGGCGAGCAGCTCCTCCCGGCTGGCGTGCATGAAGTCGATGTCCTCGGGGAGCGGCTTGCGTAGGGACTTGGCGACCGCCTCTGCGCCCCGGTCCGCGACCAGCCGGCGCCGGATCTCCGCCTCGATCTCCCGGCGCAGGGCGTCCATCCGAGCCTCGTACTCCTCGCGCGCCAGCCGCTCCTCCAGCTCGGTGAGCTCACCTCGAGTCTCTTGTCGCGCCGCGTCCATCATCTTCTCCAGCACCGCATCCAGGTCTAGCTGACGGAGGGTCCGGTACAGGTAGTAGGTGCCGCCCACCGGCCGCCCCGGTTCCATGCCGGCGTAGCGCGTCACCGCGGCGCGGGCGATCGCCCGCAGCATGGCATCGTTGCCGTCCATGAGGGCTCGGTACAACAGCTCGGCCAGCTGCTCCGGGGTCAGCCCTTCGGCCCCGCTTCCCTCACCCTCACGGGACCCGAGCAGATCGGTGATGAGCTCATCGACGGCGTCTTCGCCCCCGTCAGTGATGTGGTACTCCCGGCCCCGCAACGAGAAGTACACCTCGAACACCGTCTCGAAGGCCTTCCAGTGTGAATTATTTTTGACCATGGTGGCGGCCAGGGCGTACTTGAAGGCGTCACGGTCCTCGAGCGGGATGTGGCGCAGCGCCTCCATGGCGTCGAGATTTTCGGTCAGGCTGACCGGGATCCCGGCGGTGCGCAGCTCGGTGACGAACCCCGACAGTGACTCCAGCAGACCGCCCGAGCTGCCCGCGGGCAACGACGGGGCCGCGCCGTCGATGGTCAACTCAGATCTCCTCGCTACCGAGGGGGTGAGACCGTAGAGGCGTTCAGATCCTTGGCGGCCTTGTCGATGTCGGACTGGTACTTGAGCAGGATGTGGAGGGTCTCGGTGGCGGCCTGGGCGTCCACCGATTGGATCCCGAGCAGGAGCAGGGTCCGGGCCCAGTCGAGCGTTTCTGACACCGAGGGCGCCTTTTTGAGCTCCAGGTTGCGGATCGAACGCACGATGCGCACCACCTGATCGGCGAGCGATTCGGAGATGCCGGGAACCCGGGTCAGCACGATCTCCCGCTCCCGTTCGATGTCGGGGTAGTCGATGTGGAGGAACAGGCACCGGCGTTTGAGGGCCTCCGACAGCTCCCGGGTGTTGTTGGAGGTCAGGAACACCAGCGGGATCTGGGTGGCGACCACCGTCCCTAACTCCGGGATCGAGACCTGGTAGTCGGAGAGGATCTCGAGCAGCAGGGCCTCGGTCTCGACCTCGACCCGGTCGACCTCGTCGATGAGCAGCACCACCGGCTCCTCGGCCCGGATGGCTTCGAGCAGAGGGCGGGTGAGCAAGAACTGCTCCGAGAAGATGTCCTCTTCTATGTCCTCCCACTTCTCCGCGCTCGCGGCCTCGCCGACGCGCTGGGCCTGGATGCGGAGCAGCTGCTTCTTGTAGTTCCACTCGTAGAGGGCCTTCGATTCGTCGAGGCCCTCGTAGCATTGCAGGCGGATCAGGCGCGACCCGGTGAGTTCGGCGACGGACTTGGCCAGCTGGGTCTTGCCAGTGCCGGCCGGCCCCTCCACCAACACCGGCTTGCCGAGGCGCTCCGCCAGGTACACCACGCCCGCGATCCCCTCGTCGGCCAGGTAGCTGACCCGGCGCAGCCCTTCCCGCACGGTGGTCGGGGACTCAAAGCGGGATGGGGCGGCGTCGCTCACTGGGTCTGATTCCTTCCTGATGTCGGCGCCGCGAGGGCGCGGACCAGCCAGTCTACGGTTGAAGGTCCGCTGACGCCCATTTGTCATCGCTGCCCGTAGGCGACGACGCGGCGGCCTCTTCCAGCCAGGCTCGTAGCGCATAGCGCTGGATCTTTCCCGTCGCCGTCTTGGGTAGCTCGCTGACGACGTGGATCTCTCTCGGGCGCTTGAACGCCGCCATGCGGGCCCGGCAGTGGTCGTCGAGCGCCACCGGGTCGGCCGTTCGCCCGTGGGCGAGGACCACGAAGGCCACCGTGACCTCCAGGCCGTCGGCGTTGCGGCCGCCGACGACGGCCGCCTCCAGCACGTCCTCGTGCTCGACGAGAACCCCTTCCACCTCGGCAGGTGACACCCAAATCCCGCCGGCTTTGATCATGTCGCTGTTGCGGCCCACGAACCGGTAGTAGCCGTCAGCGGAACGCTGGTACACGTCCCCCGTCCGCAGCCAACCGTCCACGAAGGTAGAGGCGGTGAGGTCCGGTCGCTGCCAGTAGCCGGCGGCAATCGAGCCCCCCCGCACCCACAACGCCCCGGCCGTGTCAGGTTCGGTGATCACGGCGCCGCTCTCGTCCAGCAACCGCAACTCGTATCCGGCGACCGGTCGCCCGGTCCATCCGGGCCGGACGTCGCCGGGGTGGTTCGAGCAGAAGATGTGCAGGGCCTCAGTCGAGCCGATCCCGTCGAGCATCTCGGTGCCGAAGCGAGCGGTAAAGCGGCGGTGCACCTCGCCGGGCA
>Ga0302314_10018478_pt1 | contig 11622 bp, 13 predicted proteins | sample III_Palsa_N2_3_FD_200533 | JGI IMG/M metagenome (GOLD analysis project Ga0302314, IMG submission 200533) | Peat permafrost microbial communities from Stordalen Mire near Abisko, Sweden - III_Palsa_N2_3 | ecosystem: Environmental > Terrestrial > Soil > Palsa > Peat permafrost | place: Sweden... | reverse complement strand
CGGCGGTGGAGGTGCTGGCCAAGGCGGGGATCAGGGTGTCGGTGAACACCGCCCCGATGATCCCCGGCCTGAATGACCACGAGTTGGAGGCGCTGCTGGAACAGGCCGCCGCCGCGGGCGCTTGCGCGGGCTATGTGCTGTTGCGGCTGCCGCTGGAGATAAAGGACCTGTTCCGCGAATGGCTGGAAGCCGAGCGTCCCGATCGGGCGCGGCGGGTGATGTCGCTGGTGCGGCAGACGCGGGGCGGCAAGGACTATGACGCCGAATGGAGCAAGCGGATGCGCGGCGAAGGCCCGATCGCCGAGCTGATCCGCGCCAGGTTCAAGCGGGCGGCGGCGCAATATGGCCTGAACGGCGACCGCGTTCCGCTGACCACGGAGCTGTTTCGTCCGCCGCCGCGAACCGGGGATCAGATGGAGTTGTTTGGGTGAGGGTGGCGCGAAGGCAAATTATGGCTATAATTATAGCTATAATTGCTTGAGGTCAGTGATGAGCCGCTACAGCGTCGCGGAAGCGAAGAACACCCTGCCCAGCCTGCTCGACAAGGCGATGGCGGGCGAGGAGGTGATCATCACCCGCCATGGCAAGCCGATCGCCGAAATCAAACCCATGCCCGCGCAACCCGTTCGGCCTGGGGGCGATAGCTATGCGCGCCTGGTCGCCGCCCGGAAAGAGGGTCCCTCGATCGGCATCACGTCCGTCGAACTGCTGAACGAACTCTACGATGAGCGCGGCTATTGAGCGTCTACCTCGACGCCAGCGTGCTCCTGCCCACCCTTATCGACGAGCCGGAGTCAGACGCGGTCGAACGCTTCCTGGCTGGCGTCGATGATGGGCTCGTCATCAGCGAGTTCGCGGCGACGGAAGTGGCTTCGGGCATGTCGCGGCTGGTTCGCACGCGGCTTATCACAAGCGATGTCGCGGCAAGACGGCTCTCGATTTTCGATGCTTGGCGGGCCGACGAGGGGCGCCCGGTCGATGTAGAGGCGGCCGATTTCAGGGCCGCGAGCGCGATCGTCCGGCGATTCGAACTGATGCTCCGCGCGCCGGACGCCCTGCATATCGCGGTCTGTCGCCGGCTGGATGCCAGGCTCGCGACCTTGGACGTCAGGTTGGCTGAGGCCGCCGGAGCCTTGGGCGTGAGGGTCGCGCCGATCTGAGGCCGTCTACCGGCTGAACACCCCAACCAGTTCGATATGCGGCGACCAGAGGAATTGGTCGATGGGTTTGACGGTCTCTAGCTTGAAGCCGGCGTCGGCGAGGATGCGGGCGTCTCGGGCGAAGGTGGTGGGGTTGCAGGAGACGGCGACGACGCGGGAAACCTTTGACGAGGCGATCTCGCGGGATTGTTCGAGGGCGCCGGCTCTAGGCGGGTCGAACACCACCGCGTCCAGGGCCTTCATCTCCATGGCCAGCATCGGCCGGCGGCTGAGGTCGCGCGCCTCGGCCTTGATGCCCTTCAGGCCCGGAGCTGTTCCCATGGCCGAAGACAGGGCGCGGACGGCCGGCGCGGAAGCATCGGCCGCATAGACCGAGGCGGTTTCGGCCAGGCGGAAGCTGAAGGTGCCGACGCCGCAGAACAGGTCGGCGACCTTGGTTGCGCCTTTGACGGCTTCGGCGACCACCGCCGTCATCGCGGCCTCGGATTCCGGGGTCGCCTGCAGGAAGGCGCCGGGCGGCAGGGCGACGGTGGCGGGGCCCAGCTTCACCACCGGCTGGCGGGCCTGATAGACTACCTCCCCGGCCAGGGTGACGCGGGCGAAGTCGCCGGCGGCGGCAGCCTCGGCGGCGCGGGATTGGGCGTTGGCGGACAGGCCGCCGCTCTTGCGCTCCACCCCGGTGACATCGATGTCGAGGCCGCTGAGGGTGCGGGTTACATGCAGGGTCGGCGCGGACTTGGGGTGCTCCAGGAAGGGCGCGGCCAGACGTCGCAGAGCCGGCAAGGCGCGCACCAGGGCCGGATCGGCGATGACGCAGACGTCGATGTCCACCAGCCGCCAGGTCCGACGCGCCTTGAACCCCAGCCGGACCTTGGTCCCTTCCTTGCGAGCGTGGAGGGCCAGGCGCCGGCGCGTGTGCGGCGCGCTGGCGAAGGGTTCGAGAATGTCGGTGGTGATGTTCTCGCGGCCGAGGGCCAGGGCGATCTGGTCTCGTTTCCAAGCCAGGTAAGGGGCTTGCGCCCAATGCTGCAGGGCGCAGCCGCCGCAATCGCCGAAGTGCGGGCAAGGTGGCGCGACCCGATCGGGGCTGGCCTCGACAATCTCCTCGACTTCAAATCGCCCTTGCTCGGCGAGGCCACGCACCACCTCGCCCGGCAAGGTCAGGGGCGCGAACAGGCCCTCGGCGACGCCGTCGCCTTGCGCGCCCATCTTTTCGATCTTCAGGGTCCGCGAGGTTTCCGGTGCGGTAAGCGTCACGGTTTTTCCTTGTAATTCTAGGCTCAGCGCGTCTGATACCTGACAATGCTAAGAAAGATGAACGAGGCGCATAGCCTGCGTTCAGACTTGTGCGTTCATTGTCCAGTCAGCGCCGCATTGATCATCCAATCCAGCGCCAAAGTCATTCGCGAACCTTAAACGCCATCCGTCACGGTGGCGCGGTTCGGGTTCTCGTCAGAAGTTTAACGGAGCAAATCCATGAGTGCACGTCCCACCTTCGCCAAGGGCCTGATGGCCGTGGCCGCCACGGCCACGGCGCTGACCGGCTTCATGGCCGCCCCGACGGCGGCGTCCGCCCAAGACTATCCGCCGCCGGGCTATAATCAGTGCCAGGCCAGCACGACCAATGGCCAGGTCGGCGGCGCCCTGCTGGGCGGCTTGGCCGGCGCGGTGCTGGGCAGCAACATCGCCCGTGGCGGCGGTCGCACTGGCGGCGCCGTCATCGGCGGCGTGGCGGGCGCGGCGGTCGGCTCCAGCATTGGCGGCTCGACGGCGGCGAACAACTGCGCGCAGTACGGCGGCCCTCCGCCTCCGCCAGGCTCTGGTCCTGCCTACTATGACAACGGCGGCCCGCCGCCCCCTCCTCCGCCGCCGCAATGCGGTCCGGCCGAGACCCGGATCCACTATCCGGATGGCAGCGTGCAGTCCTTCCGCTCACGCGCCTGCCGCGACCCCTACAACGGCGTCTGGCACATCGTTCAGTAGGGCCTGAACAGCCTTCCTTCTCCCGCTTGCGGGAGAAGGAATTCTATAACCGCCTCGCCCAGAGCAGATATTCGACAGCTCCGTCGCCGCCGCGCACGGGGCTTTCGTTTGTGGCCTGGACGGGCCAGCCCAGGCCTTCCAGAGCGGTCACGACCGAGGCCAGCGCCTCCAGCCGCATCGCCTCATCGCGCACCAGGCCGCCCTTGCCGACGCGGTCGGGGCCGACCTCGAACTGGGGCTTCACAAGCGCTACGAGATCGGCGCCCGGCGCGGCCAGGTTCAACGGCCGTTCCAGCACCTTGACCAAGCCGATGAAGCTGGCGTCGCAGACGATCAGCGATGGCGGCGGATCGAGCTGCTCGGCGGTCAGGGTGCGTGCATCGACGCCGGACAGGTCGACCACGCGCGGATCAGCCGCCAGGCTGGGATGCAGCTGACCGCGGCCGACATCCACCGCGAACACCTTGGCCGCGCCCCGCTCCAGGCAGACCTGGGTGAAGCCGCCAGTGGAGGCGCCTACATCCAGCACCACGCGGCCCTCGACCGGAACCGGCCAGAGGTTCAGGGCATGGTCCAGCTTGAGGGCGCCACGGCCGACGAAGCGGTGGGCGGGCTCAGCCTCGATGACAGCGTCGGCCGCGAGCATCTGCGAGGCCCGCGTCACCGGCGCGCCGTCCGCCGTCACGCCGCCCGCCTCGATCGCGGCCCTAGCCTTGGCGCGGCTTTCGAACAGGCCGCGTTCGACGAGCAGCAGGTCGGCGCGCCGTGCGTGCTTCGACACGCCGCTTCGCGTCGGCTCAGCATGACGAGGATTTTTATCGCCTCCCAACGTCGTCATCCTGAGCCGCGACCGTAGGGCGCGCGTCGAAGGACGCACTCACCCCTCGACGAACACCTTCTTCAGCTCGTTCTTCATGATCTTGCCGTTGGCGTTGCGCGGCAGGGTCTCGTGCCAGAACACCACCTTCACCGGGACCTTGAAGGCCGCCAGCCGCTCGGCGACGAAGGCGCGCAGTTCGGCCTCGGTGGCCTCGGCGCCGGGCTTCAGCGTCACCACCGCGCCGGGCTCCTCGCCCAGGGTCTTGTGCGGAATGCCCACCAGGGCCGCGTCCATCACCGCCGGGTGATCATAGAGCAGGTTCTCGACCTCAATGCAGTAGATGTTCTCGCCGCCCCGGATCAGCATGTCCTTGGCCCGGTCGATCATGTAGCAGAAGCCTTCGGCGTCGAGCCGCGCCAGGTCGCCGGTCTTGACCCAGCCGTCGACGAAGGTCTGGGCGGTGGCCTCGGGCTTGTTCCAATAGCCCTTCACGACTTGAGGACCCTTGCACCACAGCTCGCCGACCTCGCCGATCGGCAACTCGCGATCGCCTTCGATCGTCATGATCTTCAGGTCGGTTACCGGCACGGCAGGGCCGCAGGAATCGGGGCGGTTCTGATAGTCTTCCGACCCGTTGCTGGTGGCGGTGGCCGAGGTTTCGGTCATGCCCCAGCCGTTTCCGGGGGCGGACTTGGGGAAGGTCTCGACGATCTTGCGCACCAGTTCCGGCGCCGAGGGGGCGCCGCCGTAGGAGACGCTCTCCAGCGACGACAGGTCATAGTTCTGGCGCAGGGGATGCTCGATCAGCTGCCAGGCGATGGTGGGCACGCCGCCGGCGCCGGTGATCCTTTCGCGCTCGATCAGTTCGAAGGCCCGCACCGGGTCCCATTTGTACATCATCACAATCTTGCCGCCGCCGTAGATGGTCGGGTTCAGGATCGCGAAGCAGCCGGTAGCGTGGAAGAAGGGCACCGACAGCAGGGTGGCCCGTTGGGCGGCTGTCGGATCGGGCGCCGGCGGCATTTCGCCTCGGCGCAGGTAGGGCCGCGCGCCAACGCAGCCGGCGGCCATGATGTTGGAAACGATGTTGCGATTGGTGCCGAGCGCCCCTTTGGGTTTGCCCGTGGTGCCGGAGGTGTAGAAGATGGTGGCGTCGTCTTCCGGCGTAACCTCGACCGCCGGCAGATCGCGGTCGGGCAGGTCGGCATAGGCCGGAGGGGCGCCAATCACGCTCTCCAGCTTGACCACGTCCGGATGGCTGACCTCGTCGGCCTCGCGGCTGACATAGACCCGCTTCAGCTCGGGGCAGTTGGGCAGGTGTTCGGTCAGACGCTTGAAGCTGCCGGCATCCATGATGGCGATCTTGGAGCCGGAATCGATCAGGCCGTATTCCAGCTCCGGGCCAGTCCACCAGGCGTTCAGCGGGGTGGCGATGCCGCCCAGGGCCTCGATGGCGTGGAAGGCCACCGGCCATTCCGGCAGGTTGCGCATGATGATGGCGACACGATCGCCCTTCTTGATCCCTTGCGCCTGCAGTTCGTGCGCCATGGCGGAGGCGGCTCGGAAGAAGGCGTCGTAGGTGACCCGTTCGTCCTCATAGACCAGGAAGACCTTCTCGCCGTGGGTCTTGGCCAGCAGCAGAACATCGCGCAAGGACGGCGGAGCGTTCTTCCATACGCGCGTCTTCACGCCGCGAATGTCCAGTTCCTCCATCTCGAACGGCGTGCCGGGGGCGGTCAGCATGGCGTGCGCCTGGGCGATCGACATGGCCGGCCATGCGGGCGCGGCGGCGGGGGCTGAAGCAGCTGTGGTGGTGTCGGTCACGAGGCGAAACTCCCTACTTGAGGCGTCATGCGAGGGCGCCTCTTGGTCTCAGGTGAACAAGCATAACCTGGGGTGGGATGCAAACTGGCCGTCCCGCCTCCCTAGCTAATTGCGGCGAGCGCCGAGACAAGGGGACGGCTTGTGGGATCAATGCCACCGCTTCAGCGTTGCAGTGGCTGACATCGGCCGCAGCCGCTCCCAGGAAACCACTCATGGCAGCCCTCGAGACGAGGCCCTCGTTCACCAGGTCCAGCTTCTGGGCGGGGCGCTGGCGGGTGTTGCTCGCCGGAGCCGCCGGCGTGGCCAGTCTTGCGCCTATAGGCCTCGGCCACCTGCCGCCAGGCCTGACCGGCCTGATCGCCTGGAATATCGCCAGCGTTGTCTTCCTGGTCCCGACCTTATGGATCATTCTACGGGACGACGAGGCCAGTCTGCGCCGCAGGGCGGCCGCCGAGGACGAGAGCCAGAGCGTGACCCTGGCCATCGTGCTGTCGGCCGTGGTCGCCAGCCTGGCGGGGGCGGTCCTGGCCCTGCATGAGTCCAAGGGCGGACACGGCGGCCAGTCGGGCGTGCAATCCTGGGCCTGGATCTTCTCCATCTCGACCCTGCTGCTGGGCTGGGTGCTGGTGCAGACAGTTTTCACCCTGCACTACGCCCACCGCTACTTTGGCGACGGCGATAAGGACGGCGCCATGGACGGTGGGGTGAAATTCCCAGGCGAGGACGCCGCCAACTATCGCGACTTCATCTACATGGCCATCTGCATCGGCGCGACGGCCCAGGTGTCGGATTTCAACATCACCAACACGCCCTTCCGCCAGCTTGTCACCGTCCACGCCACCCTGGCCTTCTTCTTCAACACCATGGTGCTGGCGCTCGGGATCAACATCCTGGCGACGATCATCGGCCAGTAGGTCAGACGTAGGGCGAGCCGACCAGCGCGGCGTCGACGCCGGCGAAGCCGCGGTCCATCACGCTTACGAAGGCCACTTGCGGCGCTCGGTTCTGGCGAAAGGCGGCAAGCGCTTCGCCATAGGCGACCACCAGCGTGGCCATCAGCATCGCCGCGGCCAGACGCGCGTCAGGGTCGGCGCGCGGCCTGCCCACCGTATCGGAAAGCATCGCCGCGAGATCATCGGCCAGCGTCACCTGCAGCTCGCGCGCCCGTCCCGTTAGCGCGGGACTTTCCGCGACCATGCGCCAGAAGCCGGCGGCCCGCTCCGAGATCAAGAACAGAGGATGTTGGCTCTCCACCAGCGTCCGCATCAGCGTCTGGAACATCTTGACCCGCGACCGCAGACCGCGACCGGCGAGCGCATCACGCACCAGGACCCGCACTTCGTCCTCGCGGTCGAAGACCAGATCCTCCTTGCGGGGGAAGTAGTTGAACACCGTCTTTCGGGCGACGTCCGCTTCGTGGGCGATGTCGGCGACTGAAACCTGGTCGAAGCCCCGCTCGACGAACAGCTGGGTCGCGACGTTGGAGATCGCCTGACGCGTCGCCTCCTTCTTGCGGTCTCGGAGTCCGGGCGGATTTGACATGCGGGTATTTATACCATAGATATTTTTATACTGAGTGTAATTATTGTGCCGGTTAGGAGCGTCGGTGACCCGGCCGCGCAGCTGGCGCTGAGCGCTCGCAGCGCCACTCGGGCGCCAAAGGAATCCTGTCTTGATCTACGATGTCGTGATTACCGGCGCCGGCCCCGTCGGCCTGTTTCTCGCCTGTGAACTGCGCCTCGCGGGCCTGTCGGTCTTGGTGCTGGAGCAGGCCGAAGACCCTCGCGCTCCGCTCAAGCGGCTGCCGTTCGGCATGCGCGGCCTCTCGGCGCCCACCATCGAAGCCTTCTACCGTCGCGGGTGGCTGAGCGACATCGCGGCGCCACGCGCGGAAGATGATCCGGCCAGAAGCAGCGCCTTGGCGTCCGCGCATTGGATGCAACAGCGCCGCCGCCCTGGCGGCCATTTCGCCGGCATTCAGTTTCTTCTCGACAACGTCGACGCCTCGAAATGGCCGTATCGCCTGCCAAGTCCGGCCGGGACCAATATGGCGGTCGATATGGAACAGATCGAAACCGCCCTGGCCGCTCGCGCAACCGCGATGGGCGTCGAAATCACGCGCGGCGGCGGCGTCGAGAGCCTTGAACCGTCAGGTGACGAGGTGGCGGTTCACGCCGGTGGCGAGACGTTCCGAGGCCGCTGGCTGGTCGGTTGCGACGGCGGCCGCAGTACGGTTCGCAAGATCGCCGGCTTTGAGTTCTCGGGCACCGATCCCGAATTCACCGGCTATTCGGTCGAGGTCGAGATGACCGATCCAGATAAGCTGCCCCTCGGACGCCATTACACCCCGACAGGCATGTTCACCTATTCGCGACCCGGCACGATCGCGATGGTCGAGTTCGACGGCGGCGCCTTTCACCGGGCCGAGCCGATCACGCTTGAGCATGTGCAAGCGGTGTTGCGCCGCGTCTCCGGCGTCGACATCACCCTGACGGCCCTGAAGCTCGCCGCCACCTGGACGGATCGCGCCTATCAGGCGACGGCTTACCGCAAAGGCCGGGTGCTGCTCGCGGGCGACGCCGCCCACATCCACTCTCCCTTGGGCGGCCAGGGACTAAATCTCGGGCTGGGCGATGCGATGAACCTGGGTTGGAAGCTGGCCGCGACGATCCGTGGCGATGCGCCGGCCGGTCTGCTCGACAGCTATTGGCGCGAGCGGCATCCGGTCGGCGCGCAGGTGCTCGATTGGTCGCGCGCCCAGGTCGCGATCATGCGGCCGAGCCCGAGTTCGCGCGCGCTCGAAGCCATCATCCGTGATCTGGTCGACACCCGCGACGGCGCGACCTACTTCGCCGAGCGCGTTTGGGGGGTGTCCCTTCGCTACGACCTTGGCGGCGACCACCCGCTGGTGGGCCGCAGCGTTCCTGACTTTGAGCTGGCCGACGGGACACTGCTCGGCGGTCTGCTTGCGAACGGACGAGGTCTGTTGCTGGACTTTGAGGCGCGGAACCCGCTTCGAGCCCTTGCAAGCCGCTGGGGCGACCGGATCACCTATGTCGCCCGTGACGCCACGGACAGGCTGGGTCTGAGCGCCGTGCTTGTGCGCCCCGATGGCGTCGTCGCCTGGGCCGCCGAGGCTAACCCGGACCCTGAGGAGGCGTCCCAGGCCGCGTCGCGATGGTTCGGCGAGCCCGCATAGGCGCCTAAGCCGGGGGCAGGCTGCGTAGGCGCGGCAGGACGTGAAACTCCGTCAACGGCGCGAGAACCGGTGGGTTTGGATCATCAAGACTCAACCACCTCAATTCGGCGATCTCGGCTCGCGCCGCGGGCTCGCCATGAAGGCGCACGGCGTAAAGGCTGGCCTCGACGACGGCGCCAGGCTCATTCGCGGCCAAGGCGCTACAGTCGCCGAGATGGCGCGCCTCGGACGGAATGATTTCGCATCCCAGTTCCTCACCGATCTCCCTGGCGAGGGCGGCCAGGTCACCCTCGCCAGGATCGCGCTTGCCGCCGGGCTGCATGAAGGCCCGGGTCCCGCGCTTACGGACCAGCAGGGTCTGGCCGAGCTCGTTCGACACGACAGCCGCGACAATTCGGATGACTTTACCCGTCTGGTTCATAGCCGCTCCCCCGCTCAGGTTGCAGCTAGCGAGCGAGTCCGTCAAACGGGTTGGGAGCGCCGTCTCAATCGTAGTTCAGCTTGGGATACCAGTGCGGGTCGCGGCCTTCGGGCGTCAGGTCCAGGACGTCCCACAAAGGTGCGCTTGAGGCTGGGACGCCACGAGGATCCTGGCCAGGATCGGCGGTCTGGCCGGTCATCTCGCCGGACCAGAAATGGCGGATGGTCCCGTCCTTGCGCGTGAAAACGTTCATCGCTGGGATTTCCGATCCGTCGGGCAGGATACCGAAATAGTCGCGGGTGTAGGCGCCGGTCAGGTCGGAATAGAGACGCAGGCTTTTCCAGCCGCGCTCCCGCTTCCAAGCCACGAGCTTGGCGATCGGCGAGCGGGCGATCACCACCAGGGAGGCGCGTTGATCGACGTCGGCGGCGTTGCCCTCCCAGCCGCCGAGCAGGTTGGTGCACATGGGACAGGGCCGCTCGCGTTCGGGGCCGAACATATAACTGTAGGCGACGAGGGTCGGCTTATCCCTGAACAGGCCCGCGAAATCGACGGGCCCCTCCTCCCCTTCGAAGCGGTAATCGCCCTCCACCACCGCCCCTGGCGGCAGGTTCCGGCGCAGGGCGGCGACCCGCTCCGCATGGCGGCGCAGCTCGATCTCCTCGATCAGCAAGGCGGTTCGCGCGGCGCGGTAGGCGGCGTTCTCGTTGGGGATGCGAACGGGATTGTCGCGGGCCAGGAGCGTGGCGGATTTCAGGGTTTCGACCATGGCGTCCATCGATGTTCCTCCGACCCAATGCACCTTTTGGCGCCGCGGGTTTGACATATAGGTTGATATCAACTAGTTTGGGTCATGTCAAAGATACTTCCCTTTGAGATCACCCACGAGGTCCGCGACGCCTGCCTCTGCCTGCATTCCCAGCGGGCGGCGCGGGCTTTGGCGCGGCGGTTCGACAAGGCCTTCCAACACCTGGAACTGACCAACGGACAGTTCTCGCTGCTGATGTCGTTGAACCGGCCGCAGCCGGCGCCGATGGGACCGGTGGCGCAGCTGCTGGCGATGGACCGCACGACCCTGACGGCCATGCTGAAGCCGCTTGAACGGCGCGGACTGGTGACGATCGGCGTGAACCCGGCGGACCGGCGAAATCGCCTGTTGGCGTTGACGGACGCAGGTCGGACACTGCTGGCGGCGGCCACGCCGATCTGGCGCGACACCCATGCCCAGGTAGAGGCCCAACTGCCGGGCCTCGACGCCGGCGGCCTTCGCCTGGCGTTGAACAGCCTGGCGGCGTGAGCCACGCTCTAGTCAAACGCAACGGCGGGACTAAGTTGCCCGCCACACATCAAGGGAGGCGATCATGATGCGCAAATTGGCGGCGGCCGGGGCTCTGGCTCTGGTGTTGGGCTATGCGGCGGCGAGCCCGGCGCAGGACGCCTTGAGCGACCCGGCATTGAAGCGCGCCGAGGTGCTGGCCTTCGTCGGCGTCAAGCCGGGCGACCGGATCGCCGACATCGTCGCTGGCCGCTTCGTGCGCGCCTTCAGCCAGGCGGTGGGGCCGACCGGCAAGGTCTATGCGGTGGCGACGGCCGAGGTGATCAAAGCCCATCCCGATCTGATCGGCATGTTGAATGGCATCGCCTCGGCGCCTGGCTATTCCAATGTGGTGGTCAGCGCGACGCCGGTGAACGACATGGGTCTGCCGCATCACCTGGACGAGGTCTTCATCCGCCAGAACTATCACGACCTGCACGACAAATTCATGGGTCCGGCCGACGTGCCCGGTTTCAATCGCCAGGTGTTCGCGGCGCTGAAGCCCGGCGGCGTCTTCGTGGTGCTGGATCATGCCGCCACGCCCGGATCGGGCGTGGCCGCCACCGAAACCCTGCACCGGATCGACGAGGCGGCGGTGAAATCGGAAGTCGAGGCGGCCGGCTTCGTGCTCGACGGCGAGAGCCACATCCTGGCCAACCCAGCGGACGATCACAGCAAGATGGTGTTCGACCCCGCCATCCACGGCAAGACCGACCAGTTCCTGCTGCGGTTCAAGAAGCCGGGGTGAGACGCCGCTAGGTCCGGCGGGACGATTCAGCTGTCGCGCGCTTCGCTGCGCGTGATCATGGTGTCGAAGTCGTGGATGTTTTGTTTGAGGGTCGCGATCGCCTTGGCGCTCACGTCCTTGTCGCCGGCGTGCAGTTTGAGGACACCGGTCTC
>Ga0302314_10018477_pt1 | contig 11622 bp, 11 predicted proteins | sample III_Palsa_N2_3_FD_200533 | JGI IMG/M metagenome (GOLD analysis project Ga0302314, IMG submission 200533) | Peat permafrost microbial communities from Stordalen Mire near Abisko, Sweden - III_Palsa_N2_3 | ecosystem: Environmental > Terrestrial > Soil > Palsa > Peat permafrost | place: Sweden... | reverse complement strand
CTTGGCCTGCTTGGCCGGAGCCGACTTGGCCGGGGCCTTCTTCGCGACCACCCTCCTGGCGGTCTTCTTGGCGACCGCGGGTTCGGCCGCGACCTCCTTGGCTGCAACCTCCTTCGCGGCAGTCTCCTTGACGGCCTCCTTGGCCACGCTCTTCTTGGCGGCGGCCTTCTTCGCGCTGGTCTTCTTGGCGGTGGTCTTCTCCGCCGCCGGGCCGGTAGCCGCGTCGGTGGCCGCGGCAACCTCGGCGACCGCGGTCCGGTCCGTGCTCGCGGAGTAGAACGCGGTGCCCGACTGGGTCGACTTGGTCGCCAGTTCGGCCCCGGTGAGTGCGGCCAGGGCGCGACGGATGGCCTGGAGGCCGGCGTTGTCGGCGTCGCTGCCGAGTACGGCGGTGGCGATCTCGGAGACCTTGTGGACCCCGGGAGTTGCCTCCAGGAATCCCAGCACCCCGAGCTGGCTGGCGGTCAGCTTGGTGGTGCCCGCGGTGGAACCGGTGGGGAGCGCGCCGACCACGGCGTCACCGCCCACGGCCGCCACGATCTCCTCGGCCACCGCCTCGCCCGCCTCCTCGCGGGATTCGCGGGCCTGCGAGAACGCGCGGGTGTCCGCCTCGGCACCTTCGAGTTCGTTGAGCTTGACGAGCAGCAGTGCGCGGCTCGCCTCCAGGGCCTCGATCGAGGCCTGTCGGGTGGTGAGTTGCTCGCCGAGGGCGGATACCGCTCCCTGGGCTGCGCTGAGTTCGTTCTCCAGCTCGGTCAACTGCTCGCCGATGTATCCACGGATGCCCGCGATCACCGATTCGAGCCGGACGATTGATCCTTCTGCCATGAGTGCCTTGCCTGTCTTCGGAAACCGGTGTGTTCCCGTGATGGTAGACACAACTGATGCATGTTGCGTTGGCGGGTGCGGAATTTCATCCGGTCGAGACTCTCGCCGACCGGTTCCCGGGAGTTGCACAGGCTGCCCCGAACCCCCGGGGCAACGCCTGCGAAACTCCATTCCCGGTCCACTGGGCCGGGTGTTGCGTTTCGGCAATTCGTTTTTCTGGAACCACATGTGACGGATAGTCAGTAAGTTTGCCGGGGGTTTGCCGGGTCGGGTGGGCGATCGTGCGCCCGGCCGCTTCTGCCGCCGGCCCGAGTGTGCGGCGGATCACCACAGTTCTTTGGGGAAATCGCGTTGCTTGTCATGGATCCGTCGGAGCGGAGCGGCGCCGGAATCCCCCCTCGGGTCGTCAATTTGACGGGATGATGAATCGCCTTGGGAATAAGTGTTCGAATATGTGGTCCGGTGACGCCGGGTTGCCGGTGTCCGGCGGTGGTGAGGCGTGACAACGCCCTTGTCCGCCGGACCTGTTGGCGGAGGCCACTGGTCAGTGCCCCACGCGGTGGCCGGTGTTGGCCGCCGGTCGCATCCCGTGGGCGGCGACTCCATGCACGCAACATCGTCGTACGACTACATTGCGTCAGGAGTGGTCGCAGTGGCGACCGGAGAACAGGAGATTCCTCATGCGACGCATGTTCACCCGCATCCTCAGCCTCGCGGCGGTGGTGATGCTCCCCCTGTCGATGGCCCAACCCGCCCAGGCCGAGAAGCCAGTCAGCCCGGCGGCGCGTTCGGTGGAGGCTCCGGCCTACTTTGAGATGGCGGACGGCTACGGCCATCGCTCGACCACCTTCGTGGTCAAGCTGACCAGCGACGAGGACATCAGGCACGCCAGGGAGCTGCTGAGCGGGGAGACCACCGACCGGCCGCACCTGCTGGGTCGGATCAGGCACGCCACCGCGCCCTACAACGCGCGTTGGGATTTCCACTTCGAGCCGCAGAGCGTCCGCTTCTTCGACGTCGCCATCGAGGTCTGCGACGCGTCAACCACGTATGTGCAGGATCACCTGGACGAGGCCGGCGGCGCCTTCCTGCCCGGCAACGTCTGGTGCCCCTGGAGTTCGCGTCTGGTCAAGGAGCTCCCCGAGCCCTGACCGCCGGTGAACGTGCGGCCGGGCCCGGTGCGCTCCCCAGGGGAGCCGCACCGGGCCCGGCCGGTCGTTGCTTCGGCCCGATCAGCCGCGGGCGTACACGGCGACGAAGTCGCGGCTGGACTGCTCGTAGTAGCGGGTTGGTGCACGGACGAAGTTCACCAGGTTGTACGGCACCGGATCGGCCGGCTGCCGACTGCCGTCGTAGGAGATGAACGAGGGCCAGCTGAGGTTGATGTCCAGCATCATCGCGGTCACCGCCCCAGCCCGTTGCAGTGTGGTCGCCAGCGTCTGTACGGACATCAGCCGGCCGCCGACGTAGATGAGGTCGCCGTGCCGGTCGATGCCGACGCCGGAGCGGGCGACGAAGGAGTTCCCGCCGTCGGTGAGCCCCCACACGTCCGTGCCGCCGTCGTCCACGGCCTCGGTCACCCGGCCGCCGGAGACCAGCGGCACCAGGCACTGCCGCACGCCGACCACGTCCGGGGTCATCGCCACGTCCCGGTTCCAGGCGCCCATGGTGACCGAGCCGTCGCGGTGGAACACCTCCGAGGCGGCACCGTCCACCAGCGGGACGGCGGTCCGGCCGTCGAGGTAGAAGCCGCCGTGCGAGTCCCCGTTGGAGAGCTTGAAGCCCCCGTTGTAGGTGGCCACCAGGCCGGTGCGGTGGCCTGGCGGCACCGTGGCGGGCACCGGCCAGTCCCCGCCGGGCTCGGACACGCCCGGGTGCAGCTCGAACCGCAGGGCGGATCGTTTCATCCAGACCACGCCCACCGGGAAGGTGGCGTCATAGGCGTCCGGTCGCATCAGCGCCCGCTGCACCACCGGCTGCCCCTTGACCTCGACCAGCGGGCTGAACGCACCCTCGCCCGGATAGGCCGGGTCGACCAGCGGGCGCACCGGCGGATGGATCGGCACCACCGCGACCACCGGCCGCGGCCGGGCCACGGCCCGGGCGCGGGTCGTCCGCAGCACGCTGTAGGTGGTCGCCGAGCAGTCGGCCGCACTCGCGGTGCGAGCCCGACCGTCGATCAGGTCGGCCACCAGCACCAGATGGTGGCAGCGGCCCCAGCGGGCCAGTTTGGCGGTCGCTCCCTGTCGGCCCGGCGCGGCCAGCGCGTCGTGCACGCAGTACACCACCAGCGCCAGGACCAGCAGCGACACGGTGAGGGTGGACCAGGCGAGCAGCCCGGTCCTGCGGTTGCCCCGACCCGGTCCGCCGCTGTTGCCGTCATCGCCGCCGCCGTGGTCGTCGTCGGGCGGTTGCCCGCCGGACAGCTCCGGTGAGTCGTACGCGTCCTGCGTGTTGAATGCCATCAGTTCCCTCTCGCCGGCCTCGCCCGCACTCCCACGCCGTACCCAGTGGGACGGCCGACGGCACGGGGGTTCGCCCGCATGGCCCATGCGCGGCCTTCGCCCGGCCGACGCCCGGTCGACGCGTGGCCGACGGCCGGATCGGGGCGCTCCGGCCCGGTCAGCGGCCGCCGGGCGGCTCCGCGCCGGGCTCGCGGCCGTCGTTGACGAAGCGGGCGGCGGCGGAGCTCCGGGCCTGCCACAGCGCGGCGAACCAGGCGCGCTGCTCCGGTTGCAGGTAGCGCTGCCAGTCCTGGTAGGTCCGCCAGGCATGGCCGTCGTGTTCGGCGCTCAGCTCGATCGGCTGGTCCCGGGCGACCGCTCCGCCGTCGAAGCAGAAGTCGATGACCGGCGGCCAGCCGTCGCTCGCCGACCGGTAGTCCACCAGCAGCAGCGGCAGCGGGCCGGTCAGCCTCAGCCCGCTCTCCTCGTGCAGTTCGCGCACCGCCGTCCGCTGCGGCGGCTCGTCCTGGTCCGCGAGCCCGCCGGGCAGTTGCCACCAGGCCGGGTGGCCCGGGTAGCCGACGGACTGGTGCAGCATCAGGACCCGGTCGCCCGGATCGGTGAGCAGCACGCTCGCGGAGACCACGTGCTTGGGCAGCTCCGCGGCGAACTGCTCGGGTGGCAGGGCCAGGGTCGTCAAAGGCGCTCCTTGTGTCGCCGTGATCCTAACCCGGTTGCCCGGCAGGGCAGTTGGATGTTCATCACTTTGGGTGACGAAACCGGCTCACTCCCGGGAACCGACCGCCTCGCCGTCGCCCCGCCGGTCGCTGTCCGTGATCGGTGGGATCGGGTGCAGCGGACGCCAGGCGGTGCGGGTGTGGGTCTGCCGGAAGCCCACGCGTTCGAGGTTGCCGTGGCTGGCCGAACCGAAGGCCACGGTGACCACGGCCAGGTCGGTCAGCGCCGCGGCGTCCGCCAGGCGGCGGGCGATCAGCGCCTGCTGGCAGCCGTTGCGGCGGTAGCCGGGCAGCGTGGCGGCGCCGCTGAGCAGTGCGCCGTCCGGATGCAGGAAGAGGCTCGCGGCGGCGGCCGGCCTGCCGTCCACCCGGGCCAGGTAGCGGCGGACCGCCGGGCCGTGTTCCGCGCGCAGCATGGCGTGCAGCGCCGGTGCGGCCCGGGTGGACCCGTACCCGCCGAGCAGGGTGGCCAGGTGCTGTGGCGCCGGACCGGCCGGGTCCAACTCCTCGACGGTGACCCGGCCGGAGGCGGTCTGCCCGGGGAGCGGTCCGCCGAGCCCCAGGTGCAGGGTGGCGCTGACCGCCCCGGCGTACAGGCCGCGCCGGGCCAGGGCCGCGCCCAGCCGGTCACCGGCGTCGCCCGCCCACACCTCCAGTGTCGGCACGATCCCGGCACCGGTGAAGAACGCGGATATCGCGTCGAGCCGCGGCAGGTCGTCCTCGCCCACCCCGCGGGCCTTGTTGTACGGAGCCAGCTGCCGCAGGGCCGGCACCCGCAGCGCCACCGTTCGGCCCCAGCGGCTCAGCTCGGCGTCCACGGCTCCGTCGGCGGTGGCCGCGGCGACGTCCTGGCGCAGCTTCGCGGTGATCAGGTCCTCGGCGCGGCGGGCGATGGCGGTGGTGGTCATCCGGTCACCGGGCCAGCCGGAGACTGAGCTGGAGGCCCAGCTCGCGGAAGCCCAGGGCGACCGCCACCCGGCGGGAGGCAGGCACCCGGGCCCGCCACTGCGGCAGCAGACCGGCCGCGAGCGCGTGCGCGGTGGTGGCCGCACCGGTCACCCGGGCCAGCCGCCGCCCGCGCCGGGCGGGCGCGGTCAGCACGCTGATGTGGGCGGTCCGGCCGGGCCGGGCCAGGTAACCGGCGGCGGCCACCACCGCGCCGCCCTCGCGGACCGCGAACGCCGGTGAGCTGATGCCCCACAGGCCGGCCTCCCCGGCGTCCTGCTCCCCGGCCAGCTTCTCCAGGGCGCGCAGGTCCGGGTGCTCGGCCGGCAGCTGTTCCAGCGTCGGCGCCCCCGGCTTGGCCGGCCGGAAGGCGTCCGGGGAGGCATAGGCCGGCGCCGCCGGACCCAGCAGCCGGTCCACCGGCAGGACCGCGCGGACCGCGTCGGCGTCGGTGAGAGCGGTCACCGGCAGCGTGGCCGGCGCCGCGCGAACGAAGGCGGCGGCGTCCGGGTCCGGCGCGGTGGCGATCGCCGAACCCTCCAGCGCCACCACACCGACCCAGCCGGGCGGGCATATCCCCGAGGCCGGTGCGGGGACCACCCGCAGGGCGCCCGTCGGCGGGAAGGACACCGGTACCGAGGCCGGCTCCAGCCACAGCTCACGGGCCCGGGTCAGCAGGGGGTCTGTCGTCATGTGCGGATCGTGTCAGCCGCGAGCATGGCGCCGCCCCTGGTTTTCGCCCCGCCGGCCCGCGCCCCGCCGGGGCCGGGCTCACCCGCCCTGGTAGGCCGGGACCCGGTTCGGCCGGGGCCGCTGCTCGGACTCGATCAGCGGCAGGTAGCGCGCGGTGACCACCTGCGACAGCGCGATGACGCTGGTCGAGCGGACCACGGTGGGGATCCGGTTGATCCGGATCAGCGTCTCCTGGAGGTGCTCGTTGGACCTGGCGGCCACCCGGCAGCTGATGTCCGACAATCCGGTCGTCCCGTGGGCCTCCAGGATCTCCGGGACCCGGGCCAGCTCCTGGGCTATCTCGTCCAGGCCGCCCTGCGCGATCTCCAGGCTCACGAACGCCAGCACCGGGTAGCCGGCGGCGGGCAGATCGACCTCGGGGCCGTAGCCGATGATCACGCCCGCCTGCTCCAGCCGCTGCACCCGGGCCTGGGCGGTCGCCCGGGAGACCCCGGTCAGCCGGGAGAGTTCGAGAAAGCCCATCCTCGGGTGCTCGCCGAGGGTGCGGATCAGCAGCGCGTCGAGCTGGTCGAGAATGATGCGCTGTTCTTCCATCTCATGCTCCTGCGGCGGGACATTGCTTACCGGATTGCCTAGCTTATTCATGAGATGTTGTCACAGGACCGGGCTTGGTCGTCTACTGCTTCCCGTCAGCAGCCACCACCCGGGGACGGGAGCACGCCATGACCACGCCAGCCGCCGAGATCCCAGCGACCGGGGCCGCCGAGCGCGGACCGGCCCGCCGACGGAACGGGTGAGGGGCGCGCCATGGTCCACTACCGCAGCGTCGGCTCGATCCCGCCCAAGCGCCACACCCAGCACCGCGCGACCGACGGGTCGCTGCACTTCGAGGAGCTGATGGGGGAGGAGGGCTTCTCCTCCGACTCCTCGCTGCTCTACCACCGGACGATCCCCTCGGCCCTGGTCGACAGCCGGGTCTGGCCCACGGACGACGGCAAGCCGGAGCCCAACCACCCGCTGAAGCCGTACCACTTCCGGCTGCACCAGCTGTTCCCGGGCGAGAGCTGGCGGCAGGCCGACCCGGTCCGCGACCGCCGGGTGCTGCTGTCCAACGCCGACGTCCGGATCGCCTATGTGGCCGCCGGCCTGGCCTCGCCGCTGTACCGCAACGCGCTGGGCGACGAGTGCGTCTACGTCGAGTCCGGCGCGGGGGTGATGGAGAGCGTCTTCGGCAGGATCGAGATCGGCGAGGGCGACTACGTGATCGTGCCGCGCGCCACCACCCACCGCTGGCTGCCCACCGGCGAGCACCCGCTGCGGCTGTACGCCATCGAGGCCAACAGCCACATCACCCCGGCCAAGCGCTACCTCTCCAGGTTCGGCCAGCTGCTGGAGCACGCGCCCTTCTGCGAACGCGACCTGCGCGGCCCGGTCGGACCGCTGCTGGTGGACGACGGCGCCGACACCGAGATCTACGTCAAGCACCGGGTCGGCGCGGGCATCGGCGGAACCGTGTTCACCACCCCGGGCCACCCGTTCGACGTGGTCGGCTGGGACGGCTGCCTGTACCCCTACGCGTTCAACATCCGTGACTACGAGCCGATCACCGGCCGCATCCACCAGCCCCCGCCGGCCCACCAGGTCTTCGACGGCGACGGCTTCGTGATCTGCAACTTCGTTCCCCGCAAGGTCGACTACCACCCGCTGTCCATCCCGGTGCCCTACTACCACTCCAACGTGGACAGCGACGAGGTGATGTTCTACTGCGGCGGCGACTACGAGGCCCGCAAGGGCTCAGGCATCGGCCAGGGCTCGGTCTCGCTGCACCCCGGCGGCCACACCCACGGACCCCAGCCCGGCGCCTACGAGCGCAGCATCGGCGCGCAGTACTTCGACGAACTCGCGGTCATGGTCGACACCTTCCGCCCGCTCGACCTGGCCGAGGCCGGGCGCGCCACCGACGACGGCCGCTACGCCTGGAGCTGGAGCGGGCGGGGGCCCGCCGAATGAGCTCGGCCGCCGCGGGCGCCCAGCCGCCGGTGCCGCCGCTGCTCGCCGGGCTCTGCGACGACGCCGCGCTCTTTCCGCCCGGCAACGCGCCGGTGGACGCCGCCGTGCCGGCCCACCGGCGGTACCGCTCCGCCTGGTACGCCGGGCTGGTCGGCCCGTTCCTGCTCGGTCCTGAGCGGATCGACGAGGTCGGGGCGGCGGCGGCCGGTGAGCCGCTGGACGTGGTGCTGGTGGTCCGGGCCGGCCCCGCGGCGCTGAGCGGCGCCCTCGCGCGGCTGGCGCGGCAGCCCGCGCTGCGCCTGGTCGGCGTCGAGCTGGGCCCGGACGCCGAGGGCACCCCGGCGCAGGCCGCCGAGCGCGGCCGGGCCGCGCTGGAGCGGGAGCTGCCGCCGGGCGTGACCGGTGTGGTGGAGCTGCGCCGCGGCGACGGCCTGGAGCCGGCCCTGGACCGGCTGGCCGGCTCCGGCCACCGGGCCAAGTACCGCACCGGCGGCCTGGATCCGCAGGCCGTTCCGTCGCCCGGGGAGCTGGCCGGCTTCGTCGTCGGCTGCGTGGCCCGCGGGCTGGCCTTCAAGTGCACGGCGGGACTGCACCGGGCGGTCCGCCACACCGACCCGGCCACCGGCCGCGCCCAGCACGGCTTCCTGAACATCCTGGCCGCCACCGACGCGGCGCTGCGCGGCGAGCCGCATCGGGCCGAGGCCGTGCTCGACTGCCGCGAGGGCGGCGAACTGGCCGCCGCGCTCACCGGCGCCCGGGCCGCGCCGCTGCGGGCGCTGTTCACCGCCTACGGCACCTGTAGCGTCACCGAGCCCCTGGCCGACCTCGCCGCGCTCTGCCTGCTGACCCGCCCCGACACCACCCTGGAGCGCGCATGACCGTGTCCTGGCTCGACCTGCCCGCAGACACGCTGTTCGGCGTGCACAACCTGCCCTACGGCGTCTTCAGCGCCCCCGGGGCGGCCGGGGACCGCCGGCTCGGGGTGGCCGTCGGCGACCTGGTGCTGGACGCCGCCGCGGCGGCCCGGGCCACCGGGCTCGACGGCCGGCTCACCGAGCTGCTGGCCGCGTCCAGCCTCAACCCGCTGCTGGCCGCCGGGCGCGCGGACTGGACCCGGGTCCGCGCCGCGCTCACCGGTTGGCTCACCGACCCCGGCCACCGCGCCGCCGTCGAACCCTGCCTGCTGCCGCGCGCCGGGGTGGTGCTGCACCTGCCGTTCGAGGTCGGTGACTATGTCGACTTCTACGCCTCCGAGCACCACGCGGCCAACCTCGGCCGGCTGTTCCGCCCCGGGTCCGAGCCGCTGACGCCGAACTGGAAGCACCAGCCCATCGGCTACCACGGCCGCTCCGGCAGCGTCGTGGTCTCCGGCACCCCGGTGGTCCGCCCCAACGGCCAGCGCAAGGCCCCGGCCGACGCCGTCCCGAGCCTGGGCCCGAGCCGCCGGCTCGACATCGAGGCCGAGGTCGGCTTCGTCGTCGGCGCGCCCGCGGCGCTCGGCGAACCGGTGCCGCTGGCCGCCTTCGCCGACCACGTGTTCGGCGTCTGCCTGGTCAACGACTGGTCCGCACGCGACATCCAGGCCTGGGAGTACGTCCCGCTCGGGCCCTTCCTCGGCAAGTCCTTCGCCACCTCGGTCTCGCCCTGGGTGGTCCCGCTGGACGCCCTCGGCCCGGCCCGGATCGCGCCGCCGGCCCGCGACGTCGAGCCGCTGCCCTACCTGGACGACCGCGGCGGCAGCGACCCCTGGGGCCTGGACCTGGCGCTGGAGGTGCGACTGAACGGCACCACGGTCTCCCGGCCGCCCTTCGCCGCGATGTACTGGACCGCCGCCCAGCAGCTCACCCACATGACCGTCAACGGCGCCGGACTGCGCCCCGGCGACCTGTTCGCCTCGGGCACCGTCAGCGGCCCCGACCGGGGCACCGAGGGCGCGCTGATCGAGCTCACCTGGAACGGCGAACGGCCGGTCAAGCTCGCGGACGGCTCGGTCCGCTCGTTCCTGGAGGACGGTGACGAGGTGGTGGTCACCGCCACCGCGCCCGGCCCTGACGGTACCCGGATCGGCTTCGGCGAGGTCACCGGACGGGTCCTGCCCGCCGTACCGGCCCCCGGGGCGGGCACGGGCCACCGGGACGCCGCACCGCACGGCGGGTGAGCCGCCCGGGGCCGGCCGGGCAGCCGCCCGTTCGGCCCAGCTCCACTGGTGCGCGGCGCGAGGGCCGGTGAGGATGAGGGCAGCGCCCCAGTGGTTGAGCTGGGGATCGCGCCGCCGGGAGCCCTCTTCTCTCTCTGGCGTTCCGGGAGCCCCCGCACCGCCCGAGGGCGCGGGGGCTCCCGTACGTGACGACACCCAGGACGGATCACATGAACGCTGTTGCCAGCTGGCAGGTCGCCGAGGTGGCCGGCCGATCCGAGCAGCCCGCGTGCGGCCACCTGGGCGAGGCCCGGCCGGTCAGCGCCGAGGCCGGCCCGGGCTGCGAGGACTGCCTGCGGATCGGCAGCAGCTGGGTGCATCTGCGGCAGTGCCTGATCTGCGGTCACGTCGGCTGCTGCGACAGCTCGCCCAAGCAGCACGCCAACGCCCACGCGCACAGCGTCAGCGGCCATGACCTGGCCCGGTCCGTCGAGCCCGGCGAGGACTGGGCCTGGTGCTATGCGGACGAGCTCTTCCTGCTGCCCGCCGACTGACCGGCCCTTCGCCCAGGCGGTCCCTCGCTAGGGGGTGAGGCCGAAGGTGATCCGGTAGCCGCATTCGCCGGTGCAGGTGAAGGTGCTGGTGGCGTCGTCGTCCGCGTAGGAGTACGCGAAGGGCTCGGCGCGCTTGAACACCGCGGCGTAGTCGATCGGCCACTGCGTCGGGTTGCAGTCGGCGCGCGGGGCCCACTGGCCCCGGCAGCAGTACTGGTCCGTACCGAACACCCCGCAGGCCGATTCGCAGCCCACCACCGCCCCACCGGCGTGGATCTCCAGCGCGGCCGGGCAGTTGACCGGGGTGGTGCAGCCCGCGGTCGAGCAGCCGTCGGAGCTGATCGGGTCCTTGGTGGTGCCGCTGGTGATGTTGATCCACATCGGCAGGTTGGCTCCGTCGACCATGCTGACGTCGTAGAAGTCCAGCCCGTCCCAGGCGTTCAGGTTGAACTCCGCCAGCGTCGCCGGGATCGAGCCGTAACCGGTGCACTGGAACTCGCCGCCGCAGTCCCCGGTCTGGCAGCGGCCCTGGCCGGAGGCGTCGAAGGAGCAGCCGGTGCGGCCCCAGAACCGGCCGTTCCAATGGTCCGGGACGCTGATGGTCAGGCGCCGGCCGGGGCTCAGCACCCAGCCGGTCGTGGACAGCGCGGGCTGCGCGGTCTGCTGTCCGGCGGCCACCCAGATCGTCTGCTGGACGGCGTTGACGAAGGTGACCGTGCGGTGGCCCTCCGCCGCGGCAGTGGCCGGGGGCGCGGCGGCGCGGCTGTGGCCGGCGGTCGCGGACGCCGGGGGACGGGTGGCCGGTCGCGACCTGCCCGCGGTGGCGCGGGCCCGCTTCGAGGCGACGGCGGCCGGGCCGGTGGCGGCCGGGACGCCGGTGCTCACCGGCGCGGTGGCCGGCGGTACGGTGGCGGCCGACGGTGACACCGCAGGCCCGGGGGAGTGCACCAGCATGGAGAGCACTACCGCCACGGCGGCGGTCAACGCCACCGCCGCGGCCACCGCCATCCGCCGCCCTGCCCGCTGTGACCTGCTCCTTCTGCGTCCCACCAGTACCTCCGCACAACGCTCGCACCCGGACCCGGATCCGGGCCCGGTCAACCAGGAGACGGTGCGGGTGCGGGCGGACAACAGAAATTCCGGTCGGCCCGCAGATTTCGGTGATCCGGCCGCCGCCGCAGCGTCTCCTGGTCAGCGGGACGATGCCGCGACCTGTGACAGGCAAGGAAGGGACACCGGACGAGATGCAGACCAGCGGTTGGGGCACGGCGGCC
>Ga0302314_10018476_pt1 | contig 11623 bp, 11 predicted proteins | sample III_Palsa_N2_3_FD_200533 | JGI IMG/M metagenome (GOLD analysis project Ga0302314, IMG submission 200533) | Peat permafrost microbial communities from Stordalen Mire near Abisko, Sweden - III_Palsa_N2_3 | ecosystem: Environmental > Terrestrial > Soil > Palsa > Peat permafrost | place: Sweden... | reverse complement strand
CGCGTCGGTTGCGGCGCTGATCGTGGTGCACACGATCACCTTCGCCATCGGCCACCGCATCGGCCGCTACAACGTCGTCGACGTCGCCTGGGGACTGGGCTTCATCGCCGTCGCGGCCGTCGCCGCGGTTCTCGGCACCGGCGACCCGTCCCGCCGGTGGCTGTTGCTGGCACTGGTCGCGATCTGGGGTCTGCGGCTGAGCGGATACATCTACCGACGGTCAGCCGGGCAGGGCGAGGATCCGCGCTATGCCGACCTGCTGCGCGACGCCACCGTCGGCCAGATTCTGGGCAAGGTGTTCGTGCTGCAGGGCATCGCCACCTGGTTCATCTCGCTGCCACTGCAACTCTCCGCGGTCGCCGGGCCCACGCCGCGGCACTGGCTGGCCGCCACGGTGGCCGGCCTGCTGATGTGGTCCACGGGTGTCTTCTTCGAAACCGTCGGCGACCATCAACTGCGGGTATTCAAGGCCGACCCGAGCCATCGCGGTCTGCTGATGGACCGCGGCCTGTGGGCCTGGACGCGTCACCCCAACTACTTCGGCGACGCCTCCGTGTGGTGGGGACTGTGGCTGATCACTCTTACGGCGTGGTGGTCACTGCCCACGGTGCTCTCTCCCGTGCTGATGACGTATTTCCTGGTTCACGCCACCGGGGCCCGGCTCACCGAGAAGTACATGCGCGGCCGTCCGGGCTTCAGCGAATACCAGCAACGGACATCGTTTTTCATTCCGCGTCCGCCCCGATCGGCGCGATCATGACGACCGCGGTTGCTGAGCGGATAAGCTACCGACCGATGACCGAAGCAACACACGGTAGCGAGCTGGATTCATTGCTGCGGCGGGTGGCGCGCCACGACGCCGACGCGTTCGCCGCGTTCTACGACCGCACCAGGGCCCGGGTCTACGGGTTGATCACCCGCGTGCTGCGCGACCCCGGCTACAGCGAGGAGACCACGCAGGAGGTCTACCTGGAGGTGTGGCGGACGGCCCAGGCGTACGACTCCGCCAAGGGCTCCGCGTTGGCCTGGCTGATGACGATGGCGCATCGCCGCGCTATCGACCGGGTGCGTTCCGAGCAATCCGCCGGCCAGCGGGAGTCGCGGTACGGCGCGGCCACCGTCGAGCGGCCCGGCGATCTGGTCGCCGATTCGGCGATCGCCGCTGACGAGCGCCGCCGGGTGGCGGCCTGCCTGGACTCGCTGACCGACGTGCAACGGCAGTGCATCGAGTTGGCCTACTACGGCGGATTGACGTACGTCGAAGTCTCACAGCGGTTGTCGGCCAACCTGTCGACGATCAAGTCGCGGATGCGTGACGCACTGCGCGGTCTCCGCGGCTGCCTGGGGGTGACATGACCGAGCCGAACCCATTCGAACTGCTGGAGCTGGCCACGCCTTACGCCCTGAACGCCATCTCCGACAGCGAGCGCGCGGCCATTGACCGGCAACTCGCCGCGGCGCCGACCACGGTTGCCGGTGCCTTCAATGACGAGGTGCGCGCCGTGCGCGAGACGATGGCCGTGATCTCGGCGGCGACGGCTGCCGAACCACCGGACCGGTTGCGCGCCGCGGTGCTGGCCGGCATACAGGCCGATACGGCACGCCGGTCTCGTTGGCGCACAGCCGTATTGGCTGCGGCGGCGGCGATCGTGGTGGCATTGGCCGCCTTTGGCGCGGGAGTCGCGCTACGACCACCGCCCACACCGACCATGGCCGAACAGATCATGGCGGCACCTGACGTGCGATCGGTCTCGGCCGATCTGGCCGGTGGGAAGGCGACGGTGATGTTCTCGCGAGACAGGAATGCCGCCATGCTGCTGATGAATAACGTGCCGCCACCTTCGCAGGGGACCGTCTACCAAATGTGGCTGGTCGGCGACAAGGGCCCCGTTTCCGCGGGCACGATGGACACCGCCGCCGTCACGCCGTCGACCACCCACATGTTCTCCGACCTCGGGAACTCCAGCGTGCTGGCGTTCACCGTCGAACCCGGCAACGGGTCACCGCAGCCGACCGGGAAGATCTTCGCCAAACTGTCACTGACCTAGACATCGCTGCCGGATTGGGGAATCCGATAACGTCGCCACCACCGGGAGGAACGGGTGTGACAACACTTGAGACGGATTACCTGGTCGTCGGCGCGGGCGCGATGGGCATGGCGTTCACCGACACCCTGGTGACCGAGACCGACGCGCAGGTGGTGATCGTCGACCGAGGCCACGCGCCCGGTGGGCACTGGAACCGGGCATACCCGTTTGTTCGCCTGCATCAGCCGTCGGCGTACTACGGCGTCAACTCCCGCGGGCTGGGCAGCGACAGCATTGACCAGCTCGGCTGGAACGAGGGGCTGTACGAGCTGGCCACGGTGGGCGAGATATGCGCCTACTTCGACCGTGTCATGCAGCAAGACCTGCTGCCCAGTGGGCAGGTGTCCTACTTTCCGATGGCCGAGTATCTGGGCGACGGGCGATTTCGCACGCTGGCCGGCGGCGACCAGACCGTCCGCGTCCGGAAGCGCGTCGTGGACGCGACGTATCTGCAGACCACGGTGCCGTCGATGCGGCCGCCGCCGTATGAGGTCGGCGACGGAGTCGACTGTGTGCCGCCCAACGACCTCCCGGCCTTTGCGGCCGGCCGCGAGCGCTTCGTCGTCATCGGGGCGGGCAAGACCGGGATCGACGCGTGTCTGTGGTTGCTGCGCAACGACATTCCACCTGAGCGGCTGACCTGGATCATGCCGCGCGACGCGTGGCTGTGGGATCGGGCGAACATCCAGCCCGGCCCGCAGTTCCTGCAGCGGTTTCAGTCCGGCTTCACCGACCGGTTGATCGAGATCGAGTCCGCCTCATCCGTGGCCGACTTGTTCGAGCGCCTGGAAGCCTGCGGCCACCTGCTCAGATTGGATCAGGCGAAGCAGCCGACCATGTACCGCTGCGCGACCGTGACGCAGACCGAACTGCAGCAGTTGCGGCGCATCCGCGACATCGTCCGGCTGGGGCGCGTCGATCGCATCGAACCCGGCAAGGTCATACTGGCCGGCGGATCGATACCGGTCCATGGTTCGGCGCTCTACGTTGATTGCAGCGCCGACGGACTCGAAAAGAAACCGCACCAAACGGTTTTCGATGGCGACCGGATCACGCTGCAAAGCTTGCGCGGGTGCCAGCAGGTGTTCAGCGCCGGGCTGATCGCCCACGTCGAAGCCGCCTACCACGACGATGCGACGCGAAATCGGCTGTGCCAGGCGGTACCCCACCCCAATACCGATCTCGACTGGCTGACCACGACCATCGCCGAGCAGCGCAACCAGATTCACTGGTTCGAGGACGCCGACCTGATGACATGGATGTGCGAGGCGAGGTTGGATCTGATGCGACACATGTACACCCCGCTGATGGACAAGACGCCAGAGGTGCGTGCCAAAGTGTTCGGGCTCATCAGGGCGGGTCTGGAGTCGGCCAACCGGAAATTGGAAACGCTACTCAGCGAGCATCTTTCAGGCCTTCCGCAGGCTGCCGAAAGCGGCCACTAACACGCCGAGCACCACCAGCCCGCCGCCCGCGGCCAACGTCAGGTCAAGCCAGTCATGCAGGCTGCTCTCGGCCTGGCCGACCATCACGTCGGCGATCCCGCGGATACCACCCGTCGTGTTGTTGAGCGTGTCGTTGATCGGGTAACGAGCCAGTTCGATGGCGGCCCATCCCGCGGCGCCGACCAACAGCGCGGAGATTCCGAGGCCGGCCAGCGCCCGGCCACGGCTGCGTGCGGCGGCCAGGGTCAGCAGTGCGCACAAGCCGGTCACCACCACCACGCCGATGCTGGCCCATAGACCCCAGGCGGCCAGCGGCCGTAACTGGCCTGGCTGCAACACCTTCGGCGTCGATACCGTCACCGGTACCCGGACCGTGTCGGGCACCTGCACGTTGTACGTCGCCAACAGTTGTTCGAACGCCGTGTCTTTGAGCATGCCAGCCAGGTCGACGACCAACTGGTCACCCTCGGACTGCGTGTGGGCCCCGGTGAACATCCAGTCGTGCGCCAGCCGGTTGGCATCGGCGAACTGCGCCGGAAAGTCGGGCCCGGCGGTGTACCCGGCCGCGGCGGTGTGCACTTGCTCCGAGTCGACGTAGTGGCTGTGCTGGTAGATCAGAACCGTTGCCTTAGTGGCGAGTTCGGCTGCCACCGCGGCTTGCAGCGCCTTATCGCCCGCCGCTTTGCGGGCCATTGCCGTGTAGCCGTTGACGTCGACGACGTGGGTCTGTGTCCACACCGTCGGCACGGCCACCGCCAGCGCGATGGTGGCGCACAGCCACAACAGCGCCGTCAGCGCGAATCGCACGAAGCGGTCTTACTTGGCGACGCGACGCGGACGCGACAGCGCCATCTTGGTCATCAGCTTGTTCGTCCGCTTCAGGGCTTTCAGCGAATTGTGGTAATAGTTTTGGCCCGCACCGACATTGGTGCGCGGGCCGACAACGGTCTCGACCCGACAGAACTTGCGCAATCCGTCGGCGCCGCCGAACCGCGCTCCGATGCCCGACGTCTTCCAGCCGCCCATCGGCGCGGTCGTGCACATCAGGTTGGTGATCACGTCGTTGATGTTGACCGCGCCGCAATCAAGCTGCAGCGCAACCTCTTTAGCGCGTTCGAAGTCGCGGGAGAACACCGAGCCGCTCAGGCCGTATTCGCTGTCGTTGGCCAGCCGGATCGCTTCCTCGACCGAACCGACTTTCATGATCGGCAGCGTGGGGCCGAAGGTCTCCTCGGTCATGCAGGCCATCGAGTGGTCCACGTCGACGAGCACCGTGGGCGGGTAGAAGCTGCCCGACGTGTTGGTGCGGTGGCCTCCGGTCAATGCTTTCGCACCGGCGGCCACCGCCTCGCGGACGTGGCGTTCGGTCACCGACAGCTGCTGCTCGTCGATCAGCGCCCCGAAGTCGTGTCCCTCGCCGGCACCGACCTGCAGTTTCTTGACGTCGCGAACCACCGCCTCGACGAACTGGTCGTATACCTGCTCGAGCACGTAGACCCGCTCCACCGAGACGCAGGTCTGCCCCGCGTTGAACATTGCACCCCACACCGCGGCGTGGGCGGCAAGATCGACGTCGGCGTCCTCGAGAACGATCATCGGGTCCTTGCCGCCGAGTTCCAGGCTGACCGGCGTCAACCGGCGCGCGGCGCGTTCCATCACCTTGCTGCCGGTGGCGCTGGAACCGGTGAACTGCAGGTAGTCGACGTTGTCGACAACGGCCTCGGACACCGCGCGGGCACCCTGGGCCAGCTCGAACACCGCGGGACCGCCGGATTCCTGCCAGCCGTGACGCAGCACCTCAGCGGTCAGCGGGGTGCGCTCGGACGGCTTCAACAGCACCGCGCAGCCTGCGGCCAGGGCGCCGAGGCCGTCCATCAGCGCGTTGGCCACCGGGTAGTTCCACGGCGCGATGACGCCGACGACTGGCCGCGGCCGGTAATGAACGGTGATCTTCTTGATCGCCATGAACGGCAGTGCGGCCGGCCGCTTTTCGGGCGCCAGCGCCTTCTCCGCCGTCTTGATGTAATACGAGATGATCATGATCAGCATCGGCACTTCCTGTGCCGCGTCGGCCGCGGATTTACCGGTCTCCTTAATCAGCAGCTCTTCGATCTCGCCACGGTGCTCACCCAGCCACACCGCGAAGCGGGCCAGCACCTTGGCGCGCCCCGACGCTCCGCGCTGCTCCCATCCGCGTTGCGCGGCGCGCAGCCCGGCAGCGATGGCGGGCACGTCAGCCGGGTTGGTCCACTGCACCTCCCCGGCGATCGCGCCGTTGGCGGGATTGTGGATGGTGCCGGTGCCGGAAAACTCAGTGGTGCTGGGCGCGGTTTCGGGAGGCTTGGTGGCGGTCATAGGGGCCATCGTAGACGCGTGACTGTGACGCAGGTCGCACACCCTCGACAGGTGTCAAGTTCATTGGCCGGCCGATGAGTTTTACTCGGACAGGCAGTCTTATCTCTATGACCGTGTTGATGGACGGAATCACGTTTGGTGAATCGCCCCGTTGGCACGACGGGCGGGTCTGGTTCTCCGATTGGGGCGCGCATCAGGTGATCGCGCTCGATCCCCAGGACGGCCATGAGGTCGTGGTCAGCGTCGAGTCGTTTCCGATGTGCATCGACTTTTTGCCCGACGGGCGGTTGCTCGTAGTGGATTCGGCGCAGCGGCGCCTACTTCGTCGCGAACTCGACGGCTCGATCGTTGCCCATGCCGACATGTCAACCGTCTCGGAAAAACCGTGGAATGACATCGTGGTGGACGCGCGCGGCAACGCTTACGTCAACACCATCGGCTTCGACTTCCCCGGTGGGGAGCCGGCACCTGGAAGCGTCGTACTCGTCACGCCGGCCGGGGCCGTACGCAAGGTCGCAGACGATCTCGCCTTTCCCAATGGCATGGCGATCACCGCCGACGGCGAGACGTTGATCGTGGCCGAGTCTTATGGCAATCGGCTCACGGCCTACGACATCGGTCAAACCGGCGACCTGACAAGACGGCGGACGTGGGCGGAGGCGGGAGGAGACCACCCCGACGGCATCTGCATCGACGCCGACGGGGCCGTCTGGTACGCCGACGTGGGAAACCGACACTGCGTGCGGGTGCGCGAGGGCGGCGAGGTTCTTGACACGGTCGAACTCGATCGAGGCGCGTTCGCCTGCATACTCAGCCGCGGCGATCAGCAGCCACAGCTCTATGTCGTGTGTCAGGAGTGGGGCGGCACGGAGCCACCAGCAGAGCCGACCGGGCAGATCGTCGTGTTCCCTGCCCCGGCGCCTGGCGCGGGGAAGCCTTAGGGAGCGATACCCAGCACGTACGCTGCCTGGCCGAGATGCTGCGCGCAGTCGTCGATGATGCTGACGATCCGGGCGCTGGCGGTCACGGGCGGATCCCAGTTTCGGTCGACGATGCGCTCCAAGTCTTCGGCGGTGACGCCGGCGACGAACTCCAACGTCAGCTTGTGCACGGCGTGGTAGTAGCCGACCAGCAGAGCGACCGGCGCCTGCACTTTGGCCACCTCTGCCGGGCCGTGGCCGTAGCCGGTGTCGTTGCGCGGCAGGGCGAGTCCGAACCGGTCCACCCACCCGTCGGCGGACCACACCTGCTCGACAGCGGCGATCGGGGCGAGTTGAACGTCCTGCACGCGCGCGCTGTGCCAGATCAGCCAGGCGATGCTGTTGGCGTCCGGGCCCGGCCGGTAGTTGGCTGTGTCGTCGGTCAGCCCATCGGTGAGCTCGTCGACATGCTCGATCAACCGGGTGAACGAATCGCGAAGCAATTCCCTGGCGGACGCATCGGGGTCAGACATACCAGCCGACCCTACGCATGGCAGACGGCTTCGACATTGTTGCCGTCGAGGTCTCGGACGAAGGCGGCGAAGTAGCCCTCGTGGTACTCCGGCCACAATCGCGGCGCGTGCAACGACTCCGCGCCGAACTCGACCGCAGCGTCGTGAAATGCCCGCACCGCGTCGTGGTCGGCGGCCGCAAACGCGAAGTGCGTTTCCCGGTTGGGCCCCATGCCCGCGCCTTCGGCGATCCAGAACACCGGCTTGCCGTCCCGCCCGTAGCCGATGGCCTCACCGAAATCGAGTTGCCGTGAATAACCCAGCGCACCCAGCACCCGGTCGTAGAACTGCTGCGACCTGGCGTAGTCGGCGCAGTTGATTCCGAAGTGATCAATCACTGGCACATCCTGGCATCAGCGACCGACAGGGTCGTAGATTATTTAGATGACCTACGACCTCATCATCCGCAACGGCACCATCGTCGACGGGTTGGGAGGTGAGCCGTACGTCGGTGACGTCGCCGTGCAGGACGGGGTAATCGCCGCCGTCGGCCACGTCAACGGGTCCGGGGCGAAGCGGGAGATCGACGCGACCGGCCAACTGGTCACGCCGGGCTTCGTCGACCTGCACACGCATTACGACGGCCAGTCCATCTGGTCGGAGCGGTTGACGCCGTCGTCGGCGCACGGGGTGACCACCGTGGTGATGGGCAACTGCGGCGTCGGCTTCGCGCCGTGCCGCCAGGACGACCACGACGTGCTGGTCGACGTGATGGCCGGGGTCGAAGACATTCCCGGTGTCGTGATGTTCCCCGAATACATGGATGCCCTCGATGCGGGCAGACGCGACATCGACGTGGCCGCCTATCTGCCGCACTCGCCGCTGCGGGTGTACGTGATGGGCCAGCGCGGCGCCGACCGCGAGCCGGCCACCGCCGAGGACCTGGCCAAGATGCGAGAGCTGGCCAAAGAGGCAATCGAGGTCGGGGCACTGGGCTTCGCCTCGTCGCGCTTCACCATCCACAAGACCGAAAGTGGCGCCCCCATCCCGAGTTACGGAGCCGCGCGCGAGGAGATCGAACAGATCGCGCGCGGTGTCGTCGACGGCGGCGGCGGGCTCCTGCAGTTCGTGCCCGACATTCCGGCCGGCGGCTACGAGTCCGTGCTGCAAACGGTGTTCGACGTCGCCGAGGACGTCGGGCTGCCGGTCACCTTCACCCTCGTCATCGGCAATCTCGGCGACCCGACGTGGCCGGACGCCATCAACATGATCGAGAAGTCCAATGCCGCCGGCGGCGACGTCACCGCGCAGCTGCTGCCGCGCCCGATCGGGCTGATCATGGGGTTGCAGCTGAGTGCCAACCCGTTCGTGCTCTACCCCAGCTACCGCGAGATCGCCGACCTGCCGCTGGCCGAGCGGGTGGCCGAGATGCGCAAGCCTGAGGTCCGCGCCCGCATCCTGGCCGACAAGCCCGGCGTCGGGCACCCAATCCTCGTCGTCACGCAGATGTGGGACTGGATCTTCCCACTGGACGAGACCCCCGATTACGAACCGGACCCGTCGACGAGCATCGGAGCCCGGGCCCGGGCACGCGGGATCAACCCGATGGAAGAGGCCTACGACCGGTTACTCGACGACGACGGACGGGCCATGTTGCTGGTCGCGACGAGCAACCTGGAGAACAACTCACTGGACACCGTGGGCAACTTGCTGCATCGCGACGACGTGGTCCTGGGCCTCGGGGACGGCGGCGCACACTACGGAATGATTTGCGACGCAAGCTATTCGACGTACTTCCTGGCGCACTGGGCACGCGACCGGAAGTCCGGCCGCTTCGAGGTGTCCGAGGCCGTGCGCCGACTCACCTCGGTGCCGGCCCGGGTCGCCGGTCTCGGCGACCGCGGCCGCATCGCTGTGGGCTACAAGGCCGACCTCAACGTCATCGACCACGCGGCGCTGCGGATCCACAAGCCGGTGATCACCCACGACCTGCCCGCCGGCGGGCGCCGACTCGACCAGACCGCCGACGGCTACGTCGCCACGATCGTCGCCGGTGAAGTGATCGCCGAGAACGGCGTGCCCACCGACGCGCGGCCCGGCAAGCTGGTCCGCGGCCGCCAGTCGGTGCCCGCCTAAAAGCGTGCCTACTGTGCAAGTTGTGCGCGCGAACGGGCCGAAATCACTTGCACAAGCTGCACACTCGACGCTAGACAGGGCAGCCCGCTGCTCTGAGCTTGCCGCGGACCCGTTCGATGATCACTTCTGGCCGCGCGAGCATTTCAGCGCTGACCCTGACGATCGCCCATCCCATCGCTTCGAGCAACGCGATCCGGTCGATGTCCCACGACCGCTGATATCGATCGGACCAATGTTGGACGCCGTCGTACTCGACAGCGACTCGCCAGTTCCGCCAGCCCATGTCGACCCTGATCCGCGCGATACCAAACTCGTCGGTGAATTCGATCTGTGTCTCGGGGGGCGGCAAACCTGCACCGACCAACAACAGTCGTACCCGACTCTCTTGCGGAGATTCGGCGCCGCCGTCAACCAGCTTCAACACCGATCGCAGCCCTCGAATACCCCGGCTCCCGGGCTTGACATCGGCGAGGGCGACGACGTCGGGAACCTTGAAGTCGGTTGCACTCGCCAACGCATCCAAGATGGGAATTGACCGGTTCGGCGGCCACGATCGGCCGATGTCAAACGCGGTACGTTCTGGCGTGGTGGTCCGAATTCCACTGACGGTGTGGATTTCTCGGGCGTCCAGGTCGTACGAATGGACGATGATTCCTGACGGGGCGTGTCGATTGGGACGGCACAGTTCTGCGGGTTCGCCGGCGCCCAGCCATTTGGTACCCAGGACCGCCGCTGCGGACAGCCCCGTCAGCGTGGCGTCGCCGCCAGACCACAGCCACGCCGCTCGGGCTCGGGTGAGCGCGGTCAGTGTCGCCCGCGTCGACAGGTAGACGTTGCGGTAGATGGGCCGGTAATCCCGCTGCAGCTGCCAGGCCGAGATCTCGCCTCGCCGCACGGCCTGCCGCCCGAGAAACGGCCAGTCGTCCCCGCTCATGGCCGAAATCTTCGATCAAAGGCGGTCGAATCCGCGCGCAATTATGCACAAGGCATCGAGTGTGTAGCTTCTGCTCACAGAAACGGTGCAATGGCGCAGACAACCTGCACACTGGACGCTCACAAGCGGGTACGCCGCCTAGCCGGACAGCCCGTCGAAGAGCGCCGCCAACTGATCCGGCGACACGGCGGTGTTGCACCGTCCGCGTAGGTCGAGCAGCGGCTGGGCGATGCCCTTCAGCTCCAAGGCCTCACCGGGGTGGCCGAGAAAATACCCCCGCACCGACGATTTCGCGTCCGCCGGCGGTTGGTTGACCGCGGCCGTCAACACGTTGTTCGCGTCCGGATGAGCATCCAGGTATCCGCTCGCCGAGTTCAGCACCCCGCTGGCCGTGGCCGCTAATCCGCTGGCAGAGCACGGATCGGGTGCGGCACCAGCGGTGGGCGCGACGATGACGCACAGAACGCAGCCGGCGATTACTCCAAAGATTGTGCGCCATAACGGTTTTCTCACTGCGTCGTCCCTTCGTTCCCGACTGTTCGAATATTCAGTACATCAGTTACCCACAAATACGAAAAACCCGGCCCCACCTGGGGACCGGGCTTCTCGTTGTCTGACGCGGACTTACTTTTATTGTCCGACTCCTCCTCGGGCCGCTGCACGGCCCGCATCGTCGTCGAACTAGAAGTCCATACCGCCCATGCCACCGGTCGGGTCGCCGGCAGGAGCGGCGGACTTCTCCGGCTTGTCGGCAACGACGGCCTCGGTGGTCAGGAACAGCGCCGCGATGGACGCCGCGTTCTGCAGCGCCGAACGCGTCACCTTGACCGGGTCGGCCACGCCCGCCTTGAGCAGGTCCTCGTACTCACCGGTCGCGGCGTTGAGACCAACACCCGGCTTGGAGTTGGCGACCTTCTCGGCGACAACGCCGGGCTCCAGCCCGCCGTTGAAGGCGATCTGCTTCAGCGGAGCCGACAGCGCGACGCGCACGATGTTCGCGCCCGTCGCCTCGTCGCCGGTGAGCTTCAGATCGTCCAGAGCCGGAGCCGACTGCAGCAGAGCCACGCCACCACCGGCGACGATGCCCTCTTCGACGGCGGCCTTGGCGTTACGGACGGCGTCCTCGATGCGGTGCTTGCGCTCCTTGAGCTCCACCTCGGTGGCAGCACCGGCCTTGATCACCGCGACACCGCCGGCCAGCTTGGCCAGGCGCTCCTGCAGCTTCTCGCGGTCA
>Ga0302314_10018474_pt1 | contig 11624 bp, 11 predicted proteins | sample III_Palsa_N2_3_FD_200533 | JGI IMG/M metagenome (GOLD analysis project Ga0302314, IMG submission 200533) | Peat permafrost microbial communities from Stordalen Mire near Abisko, Sweden - III_Palsa_N2_3 | ecosystem: Environmental > Terrestrial > Soil > Palsa > Peat permafrost | place: Sweden... | reverse complement strand
ATAGCGCTTCGAGTTCGGATGGCTGGCGGCGCCATCGGTGACGTAGACGACGGATACGGTCGCGCCGCGCCCGGCCGATCGCGCGATCGTGCCGCCGCAGCCGATTGCGTCGTCGTCGGGATGTGGGGCGACGACGAGCAGGCGATCGAGGCTTCGCATGCGCGCACCATACCCAGATTAGCTGACCCGGGCCAACCGCGCGATCGGCAAGGTGATCCGGAATTCGCAGAAGCGGCCGGGGACGGAGACGACTTCGATTTCGCCGCTGCACTCGTCGACGATGCGCCCCTTGACGAGGTTCATGCCCATCCCGCGATCGGAGTCCCGCTTCGCGTCGTCGAGCGTGGAGAAACCCGGCTCGAAGATAAGGCGGGCGATTCTCGCGTCGTCGTGGCCGAGGGACTCGTGCGGGGCGAGCAGACCTTGTTCGATCGCTCGATGGCGGATCAGATCGGTGTCGAAACCGCGGCCATCGTCCCGGAACACAAATCCAAACTCGCCGCGACGGGCGTCGATCGGGCGAATCGTCAAGGTCGCTTGGCGGGGCTTGCCCGCCGCTTGGCGGCGTTCGGGCATCTCGACGCCGTGCGTGATGCTGTTGCGCACGAGCTGGACCAAGACGTCCTTGACGGCGCGGCGCTGTGCGGCGCTCAGCGTTCGCGTATCGAATCCCGCGGCGTCGACGCGAACGTCCTTCCCGAGCGCTGCCGCGATCGAGGCGGCGAGTTCGCTGACGCCGGCGACCAGGTCCTCGGACGCCCGAGATTCGCCCTTCGGGCGTGCGATCGCGGGCCGCGAAGCGCTGGAGAATTTGCTCCGGAGGTCGTCGAGCTCATCGACGTCCGAACGCAATCGTTCTTGTGCGACGACGACCGAAAGAAAGTCGTCGCCCCCGAGATTCGACCGTCCGCGAAGCTCGGTGAGTTTGGTTTCGAAATCGTGCGCGCGCTTTTGGAAGTACTGGAAACCGATGAGCGCCGCGTTGCCTTTGATCGTGTGGACGCAGCGATGGATCGTATCGAGCCGCGCGCGCAGGAGTTCGCGATGGCCCTCGCCGCCGGACGTGAAGTCTTGCGGCCGGAGGGTATCGTTTAGCGTCTGGATTTGCTCCGTGGCCGTCGCTACGAAAGCGTCAAGATCGGCCGGATCGATGTGCAAGATGCTGAGCAGCAGCTCGACCTGCTGCTCTTTTTTCTCCTCGGACTCGGTTAGTTGGCGTTCGAGTTTGACGCGTTCGGTGATGTCGTTGACGGCGACGAAAACGCGGACGACCTTCCCGTCTTCGACGATTCGCCGGAAGCTGAAGCTGAGAAACTTCGAGGTAAAGCTGCGGTTTGCGTGGCTCCAGAAGCTACACTCGACCTCGTTCAGCGGGTTGACCTTGAGCACCGTCCGCTCTTTACGCTTGGGATCGAACAGCAACGTAAAGTAGTCGGACGTCGTCCTGAACAGGCGCTCGGTGAACAAGCCTTGCAACAGATCCAAAAGGCTTCGGCCCGCAAGCTCGCCGGTTTCAAAGATCTTTTCCAGCTCGGCCGAGTATTGCGGCTGGATCCGACACCGGTCGTCGCACAACAGCAGTCCCTGATTGACGGCCCGCATGATCAGGTCCGAACCCTGCTTGGCGTACGACTCGAGCCGTTGCGCCTCGGCCGCGGCCTCCTTCGCCGCCCGGAGCGACGCGGCCGATTGAAGGAAGAGCAGCCGCATCTCCGAGATGATCCAGAAGAGCACCACGCAGTCGACGACGACGACGCCGGCGTGCAAGAAAACGCGGCCGAGCCCGGCCTCGGGGAAGACGCCGTCGGGGAAAATGAAATCGAGCAGCAAGTGATGGACGGCGGTGAGACCCGCGGATAATGCGATCGGCCGCCAATCGACGTAAGCGACGAGCATCCCGAAGATGACGAAGAAGTACATGTGCCAATCGATCTGCCAGGGGCCGCGGCCTGCGTAAACCATCAGCGCGGGAGCGGTCGTGAGTGCGGCCGCGATCGTCAGCCGTCCGAAGAGCGTTCCTCCGCCGCGCCACGCGGCGAGGGTGCCCGCCAGCGCCGCGACGATCATGATCGAGGCGACGCGCAAAAGCGGGACGTGATTCGAGGCCGCGATCAGGAGCACGACGGGGACGTGGAGCCAAATCAGGCCCGCGAAGAATCGCGACGCGCGATGCCGCAGGAGGTCCAAGTCGCTGCTGACGATGTTGTGCCCGGCTAGTTCGCTGACAGCGGATTGCTGCTCGGCGATTGCGCGCTGTTGGGCGGCAGCCCGTTGCTTTTGTGCCGCCTGCCCTAAGACATCGACCGTATCGGGCGACGAACGGCTCTGCGTCGTCGTGCTAAGCGAATCTTGCATGGGGGCGAAGCTCCTCGAGGTAACTTCTTAGTGAGCAAACCATCGGCACTGGGGCGTACGACCTTCGCCGAAAGACGCGCTGCACTGCGTCGCAAGCGCGTAGAGTGAGGGGCAAGGTTCGGCCCGACAAAACGGTCCACACGAACTCGAGCAGGTATCGCTTGTTTTTTGCGCCGTTAAACGTATTGTCAGTATTCGGCAGGCCCCAGACGGACGGCCCGCGCTGGTCGACGAATCACGCTGAGGCCATTTGGGCGAGGGAGGGATAGTTCCATCGCGACGCGTGGTGCCACGGGCAGGCAAGAGGAACGCGATTACTCGCACCGTTCGCTCTTTGAGAAGCTAGGAATTCGGCCGGAGCATCGGGTCGCCGTTCGAAACGGCGTGGATCCGGGCTTCATCTCGCGTCTCGACGAGACTTTGCAGCGTCGGAGCTCGTCCTCGTTGCGTGGGAAGTACGACTTGATCTTCTTGCAAGTCGACAAACCCGGAGATCTGAACCTCATTGCGAACGCCGCGGAGCACTTGCTGCCCGCGGGCGGCTTATGGGTATTCCATCCGAAGGGGAAGGGCGCGTCGCCCACCGATTCGCAGGTCCGAGCTTGCGCTCTCGCGGCCGGACTGGTCGACAACAAGATAAGCGCCTACAACGCGACGCACACCGCGACGCGTTACGTCATTCCGCGATCGGCTCGCTGAGCCGACGCCGCTAACCTAGCGCGCCGAGCGCTTTCCGAGCACTCCGTCCAGCAATCCAGGGAAACGCGCTTCGAGGTCGGCACGCCGCAGGGAGGAGTAACGGTTGCGCCCTTCATCGCGCGACGCAATGACGCCGGCGTCGCGCAGCACGCGAAAGTGGTGCGAAAGATTTTGCTTCGTCGCCTCGATTCCAAAGGCGCCGCAGGCGACCTCCTCGCTTGCGGCGAGGATGCGCACGATCTCTAGCCGCGTCGGATCGGCAAGCGCGCGCAAGATCTCGACGAGGTCGAGATCGGCACGGCGCGGATGGAAAATCGTTTGATCGGAGGGCGTGTGAGCGGCAGACATCTTTCCCCGGGGCGGCGCAACTATAGTCAAATAACCGTTGTACTAATCAATGTGACCCGTCACCGTGCCGGATCGTTTCGACGCCCCAGATGATTCTCTCCCCGTCGCGGCAAGCGCCGCACGTAGACGCCGCGGCCCCGGCCCTCCCGGCGTCTGTGGTTGCGCCGCCGCCGTCTGCCGGCTCACCGGCCGCTACGCCGGCCGGCACCGTCGAATACGGAGCGCGGCGCATCCTCGTCGTCGCCGGGGTCATGCTCGCGGCTCTCCTGCAGACGCTTGACGCGACGATCGTCAACGTCGCGCTGCCCACGATTCAGGGCAACCTCGGCGCCTCGATCGACGAAGGCACCTGGGTCGTCACCGCTTACATCATCGCCGCCGTCGTCGTCATCCCGATCACGCCGTGGCTGCAAAATCGTTTCGGCCGCAAACAGTACTTCCTCGTGTCGATCGCCGGCTTCACGGTGGCCTCACTCCTGTGCGGGCTTGCGGGCTCGATCCAGGAGCTGATCGTCTTCCGGCTCGTCCAAGGCCTGTTCGGGGGCGGCTTGCTCGCGACGTCGCAGGCGATATTGCGCGATACGTTTCCGGCCAAGCAACTCGGGATCAGCCAGGCCATCTTTACGATCGCCGCCGTGGTCGGGCCATCCACCGGGCCGACCCTCGGGGGACTTCTCACCGACAACGTCTCGTGGCGTTGGGTCTTCGACGTCAACATCGTCCCGGGCATCATTGCGATCGCACTGCTCCTGCCGCTGCTCCGCAACCCCGCGCGCACGAAGTCGAACGGTTTCGACGGTATCGGGCTTGTCTTGTTAGCGGTCGGCCTCGGATCGGTCCAGTACGTTCTTGACGAGGGCGAGCGCAACGACTGGTTCAACGACGGAACGATCGTCGCGCTCTGCCTGAGTGCCGTCGCAGGTATGGTCGCGTTCGTCATGTGGGAACTTTGGGGCACGCAACGTCCAATCGTCGATCTGCGCGTCCTCCTGCGGCGAAGCGTCGGCGTCGGCTGCTTGATTGCGATGGTGAACGCCACGGTCATTTTCGGCCAACTGCTCGTGTTGCCGCAGTATCTTTCGAACGTGCTTGGGTTTACCGCGACCCAAGACGGTCTGCTGCTCGCGATCCGCGCGATCCCGATCGTGCTGCTGACGATTCCGATCAGTCAGCTCGCGAACTCGTCACGCGTCGATCCGCGCGCGCTTATCGCGGCGGGGCTTGCGTGCGCGGGCTCGGGGGTTGTCGGCCTGGGCTTTGCGTCGACGAGCCACACCGATTTCTGGACGGTCGCGCAGTGGCTTGCACTGACCGGCTGCGGCATCTCCTTTGTGTTCTCGCCGCTGCTGGTCGCCGTGCTGCGCGCAACCCCGCCTGCCGATTCGCCGAAAGCAGGTGCTTTCATCAGCCTCGCACTCAACATGGGCGGCTCGATCGCAAGCGCATCGCTCGTCACAATACTCGATCGGCGCGAGAGCTTTCACAGCACGATCCTCGACGGCAACGCAACGCTCGCCCGGTACGGGGTCGCGCAATTCGTCGCCCACTCCGGGATCGTGCGCCTGGCGGAGTTGATCGCGCGCGAATCGGCGGCGCTGTCGTACGCCGATGCATTCTACGTGATAGGCGCGTTCGGGATAGTGATGGCGCCGCTCGCCTTCGCTCTCCCGCGCCGCAAAGCAGCCGGCGTGCCGGCTACTCGTTAAGCTTAGCTTTTCGTGCAGATAGTCGTGACGGGCGGTATGGGCGCACCGTTCTTGTTCTTCCCGGAGGCGACGTCGGTCGTTTTCGAATCGCTGTTCTTGGTTAACACATCGCTTCCAGTCGAGCCGTCGGGGGTTACGACGAGGGTAGACGTTAGCTTATTGCCTTGCCATCCCGGCGAGGTGGCGATGAAGTAGCCCCCAAAGTTGTCGAGCGCCGTCGAGACCCACTCTTTCTTGATGGGATTGTAGGTCAGCCACGAGTACGTCGTGATCTTGCGCGTCCGGTATTTGTCGAACGCGGGAGCGGAATCGTTGCCCTTGATCCAGCGCCCGTCGAGATCCATCGTGTACGTGGTCGTGTCCGGCCGGCTAGACCCGCGCAAGCGTGCCTGGCACGACCAGGTGCCGATTAAATACGACATCGAGCTGAGATCGGGTTTTGGATCGGGCACCGCCGTCGGCGCCGCGGTCTGAGCCCGGGCCGCCGAGCAAACGATGAGCGCTAGTACGAGAACAAGCGCGGGGCTATTCTTCGCCATAAAGCCGTCCCTCCAAAATTTAGCGATAGGCGGCGCAATTGAGGCGCCCGTTCGTATTTCTGATGCCGGAATTCCACTGACATCTGCGCGTGTCGAGTGAGGATTGGAGCAGTGTTCCGTTCGGGCTCGTGCACGCGGCGCTGAGCACGGTACCGGACATGCTGATATTTTGGCAGCTTTGCTGATACGAGCCCTCCGGCATGCGGCCGCTCCACCCTCCCGCTAGCGGCGCGCCGCAAGCCAAATAGCCGTTATTGTTCGCGACCAAGGAGCCCGGGCCACACCGCCGGAGGTCGAGCGTCGAATTGACCGCCGAACCGTTTGGCGCGTTACAGGTCGCGCTCAAATAATGATGGTGTTTCGAAATGTTGGTGCAACTCTGCAGGTAGGAGCCGCCGGGAAGGTTGCCCTGCGCGAAAGCGGGCGCCGCATACGGCACGAGCGCAACGGCAAGAAGACAGACGAAAACGCTGCGAATCATGCCCGGCATCTTTCCTAGGCAAGCGCAGGGTCCTACCTCACGCTGAATGCGACACACGACGTGGTCCACGACGGCCGCTTGTTCGTCCGCGCAGTCAGCCCGCCGCCTTAGCAGTTGTCAACCTAAGCTTTCAGCACTTGACACAAGTCAAGTATAGCGATTTACTCTTGATATGAGCACGTTTGTGGAAGCCTTGCAGGGCGCGATGGACCGCGCGGAACTCAGCGCGGCCGACTTGGCCGCGCGGGCCGGGTTGACGGAGAGCGCGATTAGCCTCTTGCGCTCGGGGCGGCGGACGCCGTCGTTTCGCTCGATTCAGGCGCTGGCCAAAGCCCTCCCCGAGTTGAAAGCACACCTCGGCGACGGGAAATTCGAAGAGCCGATCTTCGACTGCATCGAGGATGCGATCGCCGACGTTCGCGCGGGCAAGATGGTGATCGTTCTCGATGACGAGGACCGCGAGAACGAAGGCGACCTCGTCATGGCGGCCCAGATGGTGACGCCCGAGGCGATTAACTTCATGCGGAAGGAGGCCGGCGGCCTCATCTGCGTGCCGATCATCGGCAAGCGTCTCGACGAGCTGCACATCCCGCAGATGGTCAGCGAGAACACGGCCGTCCACGAAACGGCGTTCACCGTTTCGATCGAAGCGCGACATCGTACGACGACGGGGATTTCCGCCTACGATCGCTCCGCGACGATCCAAGCGCTGCTCGATCCGCATGCGAAGCCCTCGGATTTCTTGCGGCCGGGGCACACGTTTCCGTTGCGGGCGCGCGACGGCGGCGTTCTCGTGCGGGCCGGCCAAACCGAGGCGGCGGTCGATCTTGCGCGGCTCGCGGGATTCTATCCGGCGGGCGTTATCGTCGAGATCATGCACGAAGACGGCACGATGATGCGGCTCCCGCAGCTGCGCGCGTTCGCGAAGAAACACGGCCTGCGCTTGATCACGGTGAAGGATCTCGTCGCCCACCGCATGCGCAACGAGAAGCTCGTGCGCCGGATCGCCGAATTCGATCTGCCGACCTCACACGGCAATTTCCGCGGGATCGCCTACGAAACGTCGATCGACGACGTCGCGCACGTCGCGATGGTGATGGGGGATATCGGCGACGGGAAGAACCTGCTCGTGCGCGTGCACTCGGAATGTTTGACCGGCGACGCACTGCACTCGATCCGTTGCGACTGCTCCGCCCAACGCGACGCCGCACTCGAGATCATCGCGGCCGAGGGCCGCGGCGTGTTCCTCTACCTGCACCAGGAAGGGCGCGGGATTGGCCTGGCCAACAAGCTGCGCGCGTACGAGCTGCAAGACCGCGGCGCCGACACGGTCGAAGCGAACCTCGCGCTCGGCTTGCCGGCGGACAAACGCGACTACGGCCTGGGCTCGCAGATGCTCGTCGATTTGGGCGTGCGCGAGATGCGGCTGATCACGAACAATCCCAAGAAGATCTTCGGGCTCGAGGGCTATGGCCTCGCGATCGTCGAGCGCGTTGCGCTTCACGTCGAGCCGACCGCCCATAGCGCGCGATACTTGGACACCAAGCGCGACAAGATGGGCCACATGTTCGCCGACGCTTCGTGAAACCAGGCCGTAGCGGCGCAGCTCTCCCGGACGGCCGCGGCAAGCGGGTCGCGGTGGTGGCGGCGTCTTTTTACGAAGAGCTTGCGGAGTGGCTCGAAGACGGTGCGCGGCGCGGACTGGATGCGTGCGGCGTCGCGCCCGAGGCGTGCTCCTTCGCGCGGGTGCCCGGCTGCTTCGAATTGCCGCTTGCGGCTCGGCGCCTCATCGATACCGGCCGGTTCGATGCCGTCGTGGCCCTCGGTGTCGTCATTCGTGGGGAGACCCCGCACTTCGACTACGTCGCCGGCGAATGTTCGCGCGGCCTGATGGACGTGCAACTTTCGACCCGCGTCCCGATCGGCTTCGGCGTTCTCGCGACCGACACGCTTGCCCAAGCCGAGGAGCGCGCCGATCCCGCCCGCGGCGACAAGGGCTACGGCGCGGCCGTCGCCGCGCTCAGCGTGCTCTCGCTTCCTTAGGAAATTAGCCGAAATTAGCCCGTTCGGCCCGGTTGCATTTCTAAAGGCACATCCTCTATACTCGCCGTACCCAGGGTGACGCTTGCTTCAGGCGCCGCCGCATACAGTTTTGGGGGCTGCCGGTGCAAGATAAGACTCTGACCTGTAAGGACTGCGGAACGCAGTTCACGTTCACCGTTCGCGATCAGGAGTTCTACCTCGAAAAGGGCTTCGAGAACGAACCGCAACGTTGCCGCGACTGCCGCACGCAGCGCAAGAATACGCGCTCGCAAGGCGGTTCGGGGCGTGAGATGTTCGAGGCGGTGTGCGCTCAGTGCAACGTCGCGACCACGGTCCCGTTCAAGCCGCGGGGCGATCGGCCGGTGTACTGCCGAGCGTGCTACGCGGCGCTAACCCCCGCCGGCGCACACTAAAGAGCAAACCGGGCGGGCCACGAGCACAGGAAAACCGAACCTGTGCGCTTGTGGCTTTGGATGTCGTTTGGTGGTCGCCCGGGGACGGAGTGCGGGCCTCGGCGGTGGGGTACGTCGATCAGCGTTACCTCCCGCAACAACTCGTGCACGCGCTTGCGGGCAACGTCGACGAACTCGTCGAGGCGATCGCGACGCTCGCGGTCCGCGGAGCACCGGCCATCGGTATATTCGGCGCGTACGGCATCGCACTGGCGGCGGAGCTTTGCGGGGACGGCGAAGATTTCGATGTCGCCGCAGCGCGCATTCGCAGCGCTCGGCCGACAGCGGTAAACCTCGCGTGGGCGGTCGATCGCGTCTTAGCGGCCGGAAAAGGCACGTACCTCGCCGAGGCGAGCGCGATCCACGCGGAGCAACGGGCGGTCGACCGTGCGATCGCCGAGCACGGTGCGGCGCTCTTGCCGCGCGGAGCCGCCGTGCTGACGCACTGCAACACGGGGCCGCTTGCGACGGCGGGCTTCGGGACGGCGCTCGGCGTGATCATCGCGGCCCACGACGCGGGGAAAAATCTCCATACCTTCGTCGACGAGACCCGGCCGCTGCTGCAAGGCGCGCGCCTTACGACCTTCGAGCTCGCCCAGGCGAACGTTCCGGCAACCCTGATTGCCGACGCCGCTGCGGCCGCGACGATGCGCGCGAAGGGCGTCAAGGCCGTCATCGTGGGTGCGGACCGCATCGCCCGCAACGGGGACACCGCCAATAAAATCGGAACGTACGGGCTCGCGATCGCCGCGGCCCACCACGGAATTCCGTTCTACGTCGCTGCGCCGCGCTCGACGATCGATTTTGCGCTCGACGACGGCAGCGCAATTGCGATCGAAGAACGCGCGCCGGACGAGCTGCGCCTTATCGGCAACGTCGCGATCGCGCCGCCTGACGTGGCGGCCTACAACCCGGCATTCGACGTTACGCCCGGGCATCTGATCGCGGGCATCATTACCGAGTACGGCGTCGCGCGACCGCCGTACGAAGAGTCGATCCCAGATTTGGCAACGCGGCCCGCACTTGGCGTGCTCGCCGCCATCGCCGCCGCCGACGACGCCTAAGCGTGAAGTTTTACGAGTTCATCGACAAGCGGCCGGCACTCTCCAAGATTACGATCGTCGAGGGCACGGAGCGTCTCTTCTCCGAGCGTGCGATTGCAGCGATCGTCGAACGCTTGCTCGAGCCGGCGGAGCGCGAGCTCAACCTCGACCGGTTCAATGCTCCGGAACTCGAGTCGTTCGGGGTGGTCGAGGCGGCCGCCGCCGCGCTCCCGTTTCTGGGCAGCGGTCGCGTCATCGTCGTGCGCAACGCACAGGACTTACGCGCCGATGCGCGGCGGGCGCTCCTGAAGGTCGCCGAGAGCGTCCCCGAAGGGAATACGCTGGTCATCGAAGATCTCGTTTCCCCGGCTTCCAAGCGTCCCGAGCCGCTCGCCAAGACGCTCGGCCGCGCGGCCACGCGGATCGACACGACGCCGTCGGCCGACGCCCGCGAACGATTCGTTCGCGAGGCGCTGGCGGAGCTCGGGGCGGAAGCGGAACCGGGGGCGGTTGGGGCGCTGGTCGAGAGCGAGGCAGATCTCGCCGCGCTGCGCACCGACCTCGAAAAACTTGCGCTTGCCCAAGCGCCGATTACGCTGGCCGACGTGGAGCGCGAAACGCTTGCGACCTCGGAGGTTCGCGCGTATCACTATGCGACCGCCGCCGTAGCGGGGCGGCCGGCCGAAGCGCTGACGCTCGCCGCCGAGATGTTTGCCGCCGACGCTCGCGGGGCGGCAGTCCCGCTGCTGGCCGCGCTCGCAGCCGAATACGCGCTGGTTTGGGAGGTTGCGCGGCCAGGCGGCACGCTGCCGCCGCGGGCCCGCTGGCGCGAGCGCGAGCTGCGCGGGGTGGCCCGCCGGCTCGGCGAGCGTCGAGCGCGCCTTGGGTTCGAGCGGGCCGTCCGGGGTTTTGAAGCAGTCGTCACGGGGCGCGCAGACGACCCCCGTGTCGTCGTCGAGCTAGCAACCGCGGCGGGTGCCTGAAGGCCTGGTGCGAGGCCTGAAACGAACAGGATTGGGTTGCCGCCGCGGGCAACGAGGCTGAGGCTTCGCCTGACGGCGGCGCACTCGTAGAACTTTCTCAAGGAGTTCTCTTTCATGCGTAGTGTTCTCGCTCGACTTGCCTTCTGGGGGTTAGTCGGTTTCTCACTTACCGGATGCGGAGGCAACGGGACGGCGCTTCCGACCGGCGGTCTTCCGAACAACAACGGCGGCGGATCGGTCAACGTATCGACGCAAAATCCGCCCGGCGCCGACATCGCCGGTGTGCTCATCGACGGCGGCATCGTCGCGACGGCAAAATACACCGGAACGAATACGACGGCGGCCGACGCGCAGAGTGCCAACGACGCGGGCACGGATCCCAAGACCGAGGGCTCCGGCACGCCGCCGGCCGATCCGCTCGGTTCGCATTTGATTACGTTCAACGGCAGCGGCGTACCTCAAGTTATCTTCGCGTACAGCGGCGCGCTGCCGGCGCTCTATTACACCTCAACGATACCGGGGCAGATTCAACCGGTCGATTTTGGCGCGGTCGTTCTGTACGCGACCCCCGTGACCCCCGGCGCGACGGCGCCGGCAACGGGGACACCGTCGGTTGCGATCGAGCTGACGGGTGGCAGCAACTTCTCCAGCTACGACGTGCGTTCGACCTGCGGGCCGCTTGCGGCGAAGGGCGCGACGCCGACCGGTGGCCTCGTGCGCTACGTATGCGCGTTGCCGGCGTACGGTGCGACGAGCGGGACCACCGGGACCGTAACCCTCGCCGCAAAAACGGCGACCGCCGCGGCGATAACGAGCGTCTACAACGTCGATACGAACATCGGCAATCCACGGACGGCCAATCCAACGGGCTCGTTCGTGCCGGTCAGCGGTGCAAAGTTGTATTTCGAACTGATTTATGGATCGCCGACGACGACGGCATCGACCGGGAACACCGTCGGCGTCGATTACGTCTAC
>Ga0302314_10018473_pt1 | contig 11626 bp, 12 predicted proteins | sample III_Palsa_N2_3_FD_200533 | JGI IMG/M metagenome (GOLD analysis project Ga0302314, IMG submission 200533) | Peat permafrost microbial communities from Stordalen Mire near Abisko, Sweden - III_Palsa_N2_3 | ecosystem: Environmental > Terrestrial > Soil > Palsa > Peat permafrost | place: Sweden... | reverse complement strand
CGAGAAGAAATGGGCCGCGTTCCAGAGCGATCCGGACTGGATTTCGGCGCGCGCCAAGACCGAGGCAGACGGCCAGATCGTCGGCAACATCGTCAACCAGTTGCTGGTGCCGACCTCGTTTTCGTCGGTCAAGTGACCGCGTTCACGAAAGAGCATTGTTGCAGCTAAAGCGCGCCCCGCATGCGATGCGGGGCGGGCGGTTGCGCCGGTGATCGTGTCGGTTGGACAACCCTGATATTCCAAGCTGCCAAAATGGCTTGAGAGGGTTGATCCTTGGGAAACCGCCCGGCATGGTCGGCCCGAACAAGGAAAGCGCTTTGAACACCACCCCCACAGCTGCACCGGTTGTCACCGTGGGCACGGTCAAATTCGGCAACGATCTGCCGATCTCGATCATCGCCGGCCCGTGCCAGCTCGAAAGCCGTGCGCACGCGCTCGAAGTCGCCGGCGCGCTGAAGGAGATTGCGACGCGGCTCGGCATCGGCCTCGTCTACAAAACCTCGTTCGACAAGGCCAACCGCACCAGCGCCACGGCCGCGCGCGGCATCGGCCTCCAACAGGCGCTGCCGATCTTTGCCGAAATCCGTTCTTCGCTCGGATTGCCCGTGCTCACCGACATCCACGAAATCTCGCAATGCGCCGAGGTCGCGCAGGCGGTCGACGTGTTGCAGATCCCGGCGTTTCTCTGCCGGCAGACCGATCTGTTGGTCGCAGCCGCTGAAACTGGCAAGGTCGTCAACGTCAAGAAAGGCCAGTTCCTGGCGCCGTGGGACATGGCCAATGTGGTCGCCAAGATTACTGGATCAGGCAATCGCAATGTGCTGGTCACCGAGCGCGGCGCATCGTTCGGTTATAATACGCTGGTGTCGGACATGCGGGCGCTGCCGATTTTGGCGCGCACCACCGGCGCGCCGGTGATTTTCGACGCCACGCATTCGGTGCAGCAACCGGGCGGCAAGGGCGCATCGTCGGGCGGCGAGCGCGAGTTCGTCCCGGTGCTGGCGCGCGCCGCGGTCGCGGTGGGCGTCGCCGGGGTGTTCATCGAAACCCATCCCGATCCCGATCACGCGCCGTCCGACGGTCCGAACATGGTGCCGCTGCGTGAGTTCGAGGGGCTGCTGCGAACATTGATGGCATTCGACCGCCTGGCGAAAAGCCCGGCGGCCTGATGGGCACTACGCCGAGCGGCCGCGATCAATCGCGCATGCCGCCAGTCCTGAACATCATCGCGCTGGCGACGTTTGCCGCCAGCCTCTCGGCTCGGGCGCTCGATCCGGTGCTGCCGCATGTCGCCAGCGATTTTGCCGTCAGCATCGCGACCGCGGCAGGCTTTGCCTCGGTGTTCGCCTTCACCTTCGCCATCATTCAGCCCGCGCTGGGGGCTGCTGCGGATTTGTTCGGCAAGGCGCGCCTCGTGATCATCTGCCTCGTGCTGCTGGGCGTGGCCAACGTGCTCGGCGCGCTGTCGTCGTCGTTTCCGATGCTGTTTGCGACGCGCATTCTGGCCGGGATCGGCGCCGGCGGTGTATTTCCGATCGCGCTCGGGCTCGCCAGCGATCTGGTCGGACCTGAGAAGCGCCAGATCGCGATCGGAAGAACGCTGACGGGCTCGATGACCGGCAATCTGCTGGGGGCGTCGCTGTCGGGGCTGGTCGGCGACTTCCTGGGTTGGCGCGGCGTGCTCGCGGTGCTCGGCTCGCTGGCGGTGGTGGCCTCGATCGCGGTCGCACTCGGATTTCGCGGCGGGGCGCTGACCCGGGCGCCGGCAAAGATCGATCTGTCGGTGCTCAGGCACGGCTATCGCACCATCTTCGCCAATCCCAACGCGAAGGTCTGCTACAGCGCGGTCTTTATCGAGGGCTGCTGCGTGCTCGGCCTGTTTCCCTACATCGCTTCGTTCCTGTTCGAGCAGGGCGTCACCAGCCTTTCGATCGGCGGGCTGGTGATTGCCGGATTCGCGGTGGGCGGCTTGTTCTACACCGCGACGGTATCGCGGCTGCTGCCGCTGATCGGGATCAACGGCTTGATGATGTCGGGCGCGGCGCTGATGGGCGTGCAACTCGCCATCATCGCCTTTGGTCCGCGCTGGCAGTTCCAGGCGTTCAGTTTCGTCCTGATGGGGGCGGGGTTCTACATGATTCACGGCTCGCTGCAGGTGTTCGCCAGCGAATTGTCGGTGGAAGCCCGCGCCACCGCGCTGGCGTTGCATTCGTTCTTCTTTTTCATGGGCCAGACCGTCGGCCCGATCGCCTACGGGTTCGGCATCCTGAATGCCGGCAAGATTCCGGCGCTGCTGACCAGTGCGGTCATCATCGTCACGCTCGGCTTTGTCTGTGCACGGCTGTTGCGGCAGACCCGGCCCGCGGACGCGGCGGCGCGGCCCGACGTTGCGCCTTGACACGCGTCTGGCCTCCGCCATCTGATGGATATGTTTGACCGATGCGGGGCGGCAGGTAGCGCTATCGTCGTCGAGGAGATGCAATGGCACGCTTGCTCTCAGTGAATGTCGGCTTGCCGCGAGATGTCCCCTGGCAGGGCAAGACGGTTCACACCGGCATCTGGAAGGCGCCGGTTGAAGGCCCGCGCACGGTGCGCCGACTTAACATCGACGGCGACGGACAAGGGGATTTGAACGGCCACGGCGGCGAACGCCGAGCGGTATTTGTCTATCAGATGGATTCCTACCAGTATTGGCAGAGCCAATTGGGACGAAATGATTTCGTCTATGGGCAGTTCGGCGAGAACTTCACGGTCGATGGCCTGTCGGATGCAGAGGTGTGTATTGGAGATCGCTACCGGATCGGCCGTGCTTTGTTCGAGGTCACGCAGCCGCGTGTCACCTGCTACCGGCTAGGCATCCGTATGAACCAGCCGGATATGGCCGCGTTGGTGGTCAAGCACGGCAGGCCCGGGTTTTATTTTCGGGTGCTGGAGGAAGGAGAAGTGGAGGCCGGCGACGAGATCACGCAGGTCGTATCCGGGCCCGAACGCATGAGCGTCTCCGAGATTGATGCGCTGCTTTACATGCCGGGCCATCCCCGCGATCGGATCGAGCGCGCGCTGCGAATCCCGACGCTGAGTGTTGGCTGGCGCAGATCCTTCGAGGCGTTGCTCGACCATGACCAAAACGGCGGCGTGACGAAGGGAAACGCCGGCCTAGGTGCCGCGTCCAGCGCGCCCCCGGCGTGGCGTGGATTCCGCCCGCTTCGCGTCTCGCGGAAGGTGCGCGAGAGCGGCGACGTGACGTCGCTGGTGCTCGAGCCCACCGATGGTCAACCTGTCGCCGCGGCTCTCCCCGGGCAGTTTGTCGTGCTGCGGCTCGGACCGCCATCCGCGCCTGCGCTGATGCGGAGCTATTCGCTGTCGGGGGAACCTGGCGCCGCGTCCTATCGCGTGAGCGTCAAGCGGGAAGCCCATGGCGCGGCCAGCGCCTATGTCGACGATGAGCTACAGGTTGGCGACATCGTTCCGGCCAGCGCGGCACGCGGCAGCTTCACATTACGGCCGGGCGAGACGCCGGTTGTTCTGTTGAGTGCCGGGATCGGCGTGACGCCCGTGCTCGCGATGCTTCATGCGCTGGCGGCCGAAGCGTCGACGAGGGAAATCTGGTGGCTATACGGAACCCGTAACGGCCGCGAACATCCGTTTGCCGAGGAGACGCGCGGACTGCTCAAGGCGCTTGCCCACCAGCACAGCCACGTTTGCTACAGTTCGCCCGATGCCGAGGATCGGCCCACTATTGATTTCGATGCCGCCGGACGGCTGAACACGCGCGTGCTTCAGGAACTTGATTTGCCACGCGACGGTGATTTCTACATTTGCGGACCGTCGGCCTTCATGAGCGACCTGACTGTCGGCGTTGCAGCGTTGGGCGTCGCGCGAGATCGCATTCACTCCGAGATGTTCGGCGCCGGTCCATCCAATACGCCGGGCATCGCAGCTTCAACGCGTCGGCCGCCTCACTTACCGGCAAGATTTCTACCAGCAGGGCTTGCCGGCTCGGGACCGCTGGTTTCGTTCGCCCGCAGCGGGCTCAATGTGCGGTGGGAGCCAACGTTCCACAGCTTGCTCGAACTGGCCGAGGCCTGCGACGTGCCTGTGCGGTATGCGTGTCGAACGGGGGTCTGCCACACCTGTGAGAGCGGGCTCGTGGCCGGCAAGATCGGCTACTGCCCGGAGCCGGTCGACGCACCGGCCGACGGCATTGTGCTGATCTGCTGCTCGCAACCCGAGGGCGATATCGTCATTGATTTGTGACGGCGCGAGGCTGGATCACTTACGCACCGGGAGTGGAGGGCCTGATATGCGATCCGTTCTAGCCCGAACGCTGTTTGGCGGTTTTCGCTTTCGCGCCGGTAGCTCCGGCCGCCTTCTTCAACGGCGCTTTCTTCTTCGCAGCCGCTTTTTTCTTCAACTTGAGCTGATTGTACTCGATCGCGGCGCGGACGAGAGTCGTTAGCGCGCGCGCATTGACCTTGTCGCCCTCGAAAACATCGATCGCCCGCCACACCTTGCCGCCGAAGCCGTTGTTGAAGAGTTTTTCGGGATCCGGCAGGCTCGCGCCGTGGGCAAAGGTAAGCTTCACTTTGTCCTTGTGGGCGTTGCCAACCACGATGTTTCCGTGGCGCGACCACACCGGGCTTCCCATCCACTTCCATTCCTCAACGATCTCATTGTCGGCCGCGAGGATCGCCTTGCGGATGTCGGCGAGCGTTTTGCCGCGCCAGTCCGCGAGGCTTGCGATCAGCCGGTCGATATTTTCCGATGCAGACATGTCGGTGTGGGCCTCGCTCTTGGTCATTGCGTCTATCCTTACAGGCCGGCGCGCCGCGTGCTGCGCGATTTGTCAATATAGGGCAGCGCGAACATGTAGAGCCCGCTGAACAACAGCAAGAACAGCGGGGCCAGCGGCGAGTAGGTCACCCAGGGCGGAGGTTCTCCCCATATCCGGGCGACGAAATTGGCGATGACGGTTGCCGTAAAGATGATCGACAGCCAGCGATGACCCTGCCGAATCCAGATGTTCATGCTCAACCTCCTTGACGATAATTGCGAAGTGGATCGGGTGAGTGGCGTCGGCCGGCGTCAGTCAACGCGCACCAAAACCTGCTCCAGGTTTCCAAAGAATTTCTGCCAGCCGTATTTGGCGCCCTGGTAAGCCTGCCGCTGATCCGGCCGGAAGCCCGACTGCTCCATGCGCAGATGGGTCCCCGTATCGGTCGCGGTGAGTGTCCAGGTCACGACACTCTCGAGGCCCATCGCATCCCATGTGTAGGACAGCGTCTTGTGCGGCTCGATCGCCAGCACCTTGCAGTCGACCGCGCCCCAGTCGCCGCGAAGATTAAAGCGGTGATGCACCACGGGCTGGAAGTCGTTCTTCATCAGCCACTCCTGGATCAGATGTGGCTGGGTCAGCGCGCGCCAGATCTTTTCCGGCGGGTAGGGGATATCGCGTTCGACGATGGCGGACAGCGTTTCGGTCGCAGGCTCGCTCATTGGTCCATCCTTTTGAGGAGATCTTCGAGGTCATCGAACCGGCTCTGCCAGAACCCGACCATGTGGCTGGTCCAGTCGAGCAGCGGCGCCAGCGCCCGGTGCTGCGCGCAATAATGCGTCTGGCGGCCTTCGTGGCGATCGCGCACGAGGCCGGCCTGCTTCAGGACTCCGAGATGTTTTGATACCGCCGGTTGCGAGACCCCGGCGTGAGTTGTCAGCGCCCCGACCGTCTGCTCGCCTTCGCGGCACAGTCGCTCGAAGATCGCCCGCCGGGTCGGATCGGCGAGCGTTCGAAACAGCACATCGTGAGCATCTGGCATTTTGAATCAATAATCCGCTGGCTATGGGTTATGTATAACCAGCGGATTATGTGTTCGTCAAGCGATAACGATCCAAGCGATAACGGCGCAAAGCGCGGTCGTGCTCAAGCGGCGGCGTAGCGCATGTTTTCGAGGTCGGCGATCAATCCGGGGCCGGTCGGGTGCCATCCGAGCCGCGCCCGCGTTTGCGCACTTGAAGCGGGAATATCCATCCCGACAAATGGCGCGAGCCAGCCGAAATGACCCGCGGCCTGTTCCGGAGACATCGCTACGACCGGCACTTTCAAACCTCGCCCGAGGACTTCCGCGATCTCGCGGACCGCCACGCCTTGTTCGGCTACCGCGTGATACCTGGCACCGGCCTGCCGCTTTTCCAGCGCCAGCCGGTAGAGGCGAGCGACATCGAGCACATGCGCCGCCGGCCAGCGGTTCGATCCATCGCCCACATAGGCGGAGACGCCTTTCTCGCGAGCGATCGCGACTGCTTGCGTGATGAGGCCCTGTTTGACCGTATCGTGAACCTGCGGCAGGCGTACCACCGATACATTGATGCCAGCTTCCAACATCGAAGCCCCCGCCAATTCCGAAGCTTTGCGGGGATGCGGGTTATCGGCATGGAAGGCGTCCTCGGTCGCGGGCTGGCCGTGCACCGTGTTGCCCATTCCGGTTCCGGAAGTGATCACCAAAGGCCGGTCGGATCCGGCAAGTGCTGCGCCGAGCGCCCCGATGGCGCGCCGGTCCTTCTCGCAATTCGCCACGAAGTTCGAGAAGTCGTGGTCGAAGGCGCAATGGATCACGCCGTCCGATTGGGCGGCTCCGCTACGCAGGCTTTCGAGGTCTTCGAGCGTGCCCCGATGCACCTCGGCGCCGGCAGCGGCGAGAGACTGCGCCCCCGCATCCGACCGCGTCAGTCCGAGGACATGATGGCCGGCGTTGATGAGTTCCGGAACGATGGCCGAACCGATAAAGCCGGTCGCACCGGTGAGGAATATGCGCATGGGAATGTCTCCAGGGTTGCCCGGAGAGCAATATCGGTTACACTTTCATTCTGTTAAAGTAGTGACTTTATCATGGTATAAAGACCAACAGGATGCCCGTCGAAACCGATAATCTGCTGGGAAACTACTTGAAGGATCGCCGCACCCGGCTTGATCCGGCCGCCTTCGGTTTTGCAGCAGGGCGCAGGCGGACGCCGGGGCTGCGCCGGGAGGAGGTCGCCCAGCGCTCCAACATCAGCCCGACCTGGTACACGTGGCTGGAGCAGGGACGGGGCGGGGCTCCGTCAGCGGATGTGTTGAACCGGATCGCCGCGGCGCTGATGCTGACGGACGTCGAGCGCGAACATCTTTTTCTGCTCGGGCTCGGGCGTCCGCCCGAGGTTCGCTACAAGGCCTCGGAAGGGGTCACACCGCGTTTGCAACGCGTGCTCGATGCGCTCGAGGTCAGTCCTGCCATGGTCAAGACGGCCACCTGGGACATTGTCGCATGGAATCGCGCGGCCACTCTGGTGCTGACCGATTACGGCGCGCTGCCGCCGGGCCAGCGCAACATTCTTCGCATGATGTTCGGCAACCCCCACGTCCGGGCTGCGCAACATGACTGGAACAGCGTCGCCCGTTTCGTGGTGGGCGCGTTCAGGGCGGATGCGGCGCGCGCCGGCGCCGTTTCCGAAGTCGGCCAGCTCGTGGACGAGTTGTGCAGGCTCAGCCCCGAATTCGAAGCGCTGTGGCGCGAAAATGATGTTGGCGTTCACGGCGAGGGAGTGAAGCAGCTGCGGCATCCGGTGCTCGGCCCGATCTCGCTGGAATATTCCGCGTTTGCCGTCGACGGTCGGCCGGATCTCAGCATGGTGGTTTACAATCCGGCCACCAGCGCCGATGCCGATTTGATCCGATCACTGGTGACGCCGCAGTCCGAACCGGCGTCGAGGAGTGGCTGACGATGAGCACGATCCATCACGTCGATGTCCCCGGCTACCCGGCACCGCATTCGCCTTACGCGCATGCCGTCGTCGCCAACGGTTTTGTGTTTGTTTCGGGCCAGATCCCGGTGCGGCCGGGCGGCGGACCGACCGAGATCGCCGGCGTCACGATGCAGGAACAGACGCGCCAGGCCCTGAACAACGTCAGGACCATCCTGGAAGCCGCCGGCAGTTCGCTCGACCGTGTGGTGAAGGTCACCGTGCTGCTGGCGCGCCCGGACCTCTACCAGGAGATGAACGAGGCCTACGTGGAATTCTTCCCCGGCGCCAAGCCGGCGCGCGCGATGGCGCGCTTCGGCGCCGATATCCCCGGCGTGCTGGTCGCGATCGATGCGGTCGCGCTGGCCGGAGAAGCTTGAGCCATCACGCCCGCGCCTTGCGCGACGGTGAAACCGGATTTTGCTGCTTGCGCAACATTTCGCCCGATTGACGAACGACTTTGGAAATCTGCTGGAGTTGTTTGGCCAGTGGACTCGTCTTGCGCCAGATCATGCCGATGGTTCGCGATGGCTTTGGACTCTTGAAGCGCGTCACCGAGACCGGCGCCGAGCGGGTCTCCACCGCGACCGCCATTTCCGGAATCAAGGTGACGCCGATGCCGGCGCTGACCATCTGCACCAGCGTCGATAGCGAGCTGCAATCCAACAGCTCGCGTGGCAGCGCCGAATGTCGGTTGCAGAACGAGAGCGCCTGATCGCGAAAACAGTGGCCTTCCTCCAGCAGCAGCAATCGCATTTTGGCGAGCGCTTCGACATTGGGCACCGGCTTTCCTTCGTCCTCGGCCGGCCGCACCAGCACGAAATCCTCATCGAACAGCGCCACCTCGGCAAACGACGGCTCCGACACCGGCAGCGCCACGATGGCGGTGTCGAGTCGGCCTTCCGCCAGTTCCTGAATGAGCTTTGGTGTCACGGTCTCGCGGATGTGAATGTCGAGGCCGGCATGCACGCGGGTCAGGTTGCCGATGATGGTCGGCAGCAGATAGGGGGCGATGGTCGGGATCACGCCGATCCGTAAGCGTCCCATCAGCCGGTCCCGCGAGGCGCGCGCGAGGTCGCCCAGTTCGTCGACCGAACGCTGGATGCCGCGGGCGCGCAGCGCGAATTCCTCGCCGAAACTGGTCAGGCGGACCTGTCGCGCGCCTCTTTCGAACAGCGCGGCGCCCAGTTGTTCCTCCAGTTCCTTGATCTGCATCGACAACGCCGGCTGCGAGATCGCGCAGGCATCCGCCGCGCGGCCAAAATGACCATGTTGGGACAGCGCCTCGAAATAGCGCAGCTGCTTGAGCGTCAGATTTGTCATAATCTCATCTTATCAGCGCAATCAGAAAATCAAACTTAAACTGATAAATTGGCTATGCTAGAACCGTTCTAGCGGAGACGGAACCGCGCCGATGCGACATCGGCGCCTCGCGTCAGGCCCACTGGCTCAGAACAGTTCCAAGATTGGTTCCAAGAATAGCTATGAGAATAGCGACAAGAACAATTCGAAGAGCGGTTTCAAGAACAGTCCAATCAACGTAGCCACAATCGGAGAAAAAAATATGGATGGACATGATGCTGACAACGCCGGCAAGTGCCCGGTCGTGCATGGGACCCGCAAACCCGCGAACCGCGATTGGTGGCCGAACCAGCTCGATCTCGGCATTCTCCACCAGCAGTCGAACCTCTCGGACCCGATGGGCGAGAGCTTCGACTACGCCAAGGAATTCAAGACCCTCGATCTCGATGCGGTGATCAAGGATTTGCATCATGTGATGACGGATTCGCAGGAGTGGTGGCCGGCCGATTTCGGCCATTACGGCCCGCTGTTCATCCGCATGGCCTGGCACAGCGCGGGCACCTATCGCATCGGCGACGGCCGCGGTGGCGCCGGTGCCGGTCAGCAGCGTTTCGCGCCGCTCAACAGCTGGCCCGACAACGCCAACCTCGACAAGGCGCGCCGGCTGTTGTGGCCGGTCAAGCAGAAATACGGCAAGAAGATCTCGTGGGCCGATCTGCTCATCCTCGCCGGCAACGTTGCGCTGGAATCGATGGGCTTCAAGACCTTCGGTTTCGCCGGCGGCCGTGCCGACGTCTGGGAACCCGAGCAGGACGTCAACTGGGGTCCGGAATCCAAGTGGCTCGACGACCAGCGTTATACCGGCGACCGCGAACTGCATGGTCACCTCGGCGCGGTGCAGATGGGCTTGATCTACGTCAATCCGGAAGGCCCGAACGGCAAGCCGGATCCGCTCGCCTCGGCCCGCGACATCCGCGAGACCTTCGCGCGCATGGCGATGAACGATGAAGAAACTCTCGCGCTGATTGCCGGTGGACACACCTTCGGCAAAACCCACGGCGCCGGTGATGCGACCTTGGTCGGCCCTGAGCCGGAAGGCGGCGCGATCGAAGCGCAGGGCCTCGGTTGGTCGAGCAAATACGCCACCGGGCTGGCGGGCGATGCCATCACGTCAGGCCTCGAGGTCACCTGGACCACGACGCCGACCAAGTGGAGCAACAACTTCTTCGACAATCTGTTCAACTACGAATGGGAGCTGACCAAGAGCCCGGCGGGTGCCCATCAGTGGACTCCGAAGGGTGGCGGCGGCGCCGGCACGGTGCCGGATGCTCACAACCCGTCGAAGCGTCACGCACCGGCCATGTTGACCACCGACCTCGCGCTTCGATTCGATCCGGCCTACGAGAAGATCGCGCGCCGCTTCCACAAGAACCCGGATCAGTTCGCCGACGCGTTCGCTCGCGCCTGGTTCAAGCTGACCCACCGCGACATGGGTCCGATCGTGCGCTATCTCGGCCCGCTGGTTCCGAAGGAAGAGCTGCTGTGGCAGGATCCGGTTCCCGCGGTCAACCATGAACTGGTCAGCGAGCAGGACATCGCAAGCCTCAAGGCGAAGCTGCTCGGCGCCGGCCTGTCGGTCTCCGAACTGGTCTCGACCGCCTGGGCGTCGGCCTCGACGTTCCGCGGCTCCGACAAGCGCGGTGGCGCCAATGGCGGACGTATTCGTCTCAGCCCGCAGAAGGACTGGGACGTCAACCAGCCGGCCGAACTCGCCAAGGTGCTGTCGAAGCTCGAAGGCATCCAGAAGGAGTTCAACGCGGCGCAGAAGGGCGACAAGAAGGTCTCGCTCGCCGACCTGATCGTGCTTGGCGGCGCTGCCGCGATCGAAAAGGCCGCGAAGGATGGTGGCCATGACGTGAAGGTACCCTTCACGCCGGGCCGCACCGACGCCTCGCAGGAGCAGACCGACGCGCATTCGTTCGCCGCGCTCGAGCCGACCGTCGATGGCTTCCGCAACTACATCCGCGGCAAGCACCCGATGCCGGTCGAGGCACTGTTGGTCGATCGTGCCCAACTCCTGACGCTGACCGCACCCGAGATGACGGTGCTGGTCGGCGGCCTGCGGGTGCTCGGTGCCAACACGGGCAAGTCAAAGCACGGCGTCTTCACCGACAAGCCGGGCACGCTGACCAACGACTTCTTCGTCAACCTGCTCAGCATGAACACCGTGTGGGATCCGGCCGCCGGCTCCGACGAGGTGTACGAGGCGCGCGACCGCAAGACCAAGCAGGTCAAGTGGACCGGCACCCGTGCCGATCTGATCTTCGGTTCGCACTCGCAGCTCCGCGCGCTTGCGGAAGTCTATGCGAGCGGCGACGCGAAAGAGAAGTTCGTCAAGGATTTCGTCGCGGCCTGGACCAAGGTGATGAACGCGGATCGTTTTGATCTTGCTTGATAACGAGGACAGGATGTTCGAGCACGGCTGAAAGCCGGCGTTCGAGCTTCCACGTCAACGACAAAAGCCCGGGGCGGCGTTTCAGTTTCCTGA
>Ga0302314_10018472_pt1 | contig 11626 bp, 12 predicted proteins | sample III_Palsa_N2_3_FD_200533 | JGI IMG/M metagenome (GOLD analysis project Ga0302314, IMG submission 200533) | Peat permafrost microbial communities from Stordalen Mire near Abisko, Sweden - III_Palsa_N2_3 | ecosystem: Environmental > Terrestrial > Soil > Palsa > Peat permafrost | place: Sweden... | reverse complement strand
GCTCAAAAACAGTGCGCACAAAAAAACCCGCATCGCTGCAGGCCTTGCGTTTCATGGTGCCGGCACCCGGATTCGAACTGGGGACCTACTGATTACAAAACGGTATGACAGTAGGTACATGGGAAAACATGGCTGAACATTGATCGCGCTGAATTGGCTTCAAATAGCCATTTATCGGCTATCCCTATGAACATGGGGCAACATCGGGCAACATGCGCTAACGCCCCCTTTTGTTGCCCAGTGTTGCCCCATGCCCAAGCTCACACAGCACAAACCTCTCACGCAAAAATTCCTCGACGCGCTTAAGCCCGGGGACAAACGCATCGATTATCCCGATGGCGGATTGCGTGGCCTGGTGCTGCGAGTATCGACCGGCGGCGCCATGACGTGGGTATTAAGTAAGCGCGTCCCCGGCGAAGGGCCGCAGCGGATCAGGCTCGGCTACTACATCAAAGGCGCGAGTGATGCCGGCGCCTCTGGCACGTCTGCGCAGCGGTCGCTGACACTCGCGCAGGCCCGCGCCGAAGCAACCCGCGTGCTTGCGTTGGTCAACGATGGCCGGAGCCCCGCCAAGGAGCGCGAGCAGTCGAAACACCTGCGCGCGGTCAATGCTGAAAAAGGCTCGTTTGCCGATCTGCTGCGTGACTACGTGGCCGCGCGAACGCAGGGCACCGAGAAGCGCGCCGCGGCAGGTGCGCGGCAGATCGACGAGTGGAAACGCCTGACCGCGACGATGGAAAAACAGGCGCCCGCAATCCTGGCGATGAAAGCCAAGGACATCGAGCCGGCGCACATCGTTGCCCTGCTCCGGCCGATCTTCCACCACGGCACCGCGCGCCCAACCACTGGCCGCGGTAGTAGTGGCCGGCGAAGCACCGGCGGCGCGCACGGCGCGGCAGACAAAGTGCAGACGTTCCTGCGCGCGGCATTCGCTTACGGCCTGTCGTCCGAGCACTCGGTGGCGCGAACGACAGAGCGGACTTATGGGCTCATCTATAACCCGGTGGCGCCGATCCCCCGCGAGGCAAAGTCGACGCCGGGCACGCGTGCGCTCTCGGCCGCGGAGCTGCGGCAATTCTGGTGGAGCATCGACCAGGTAAAGAAAGTCGGCCCGATCATGGCGGCCCTGCTGCGCTTCTCGATTGCCAGCGGCGGCCAACGGACGCACCAACTCGCGCGCGAGCCTTGGACGTCGTATGACGCGGCGCGGGGCGTGCTGTCGCTGATCGATCGCAAAGGCCGCGGCGGCATGGACCGCGTGCACCTGGTGCCGATGACTTCGCGGATGCTGGGCATCCTCAAGACAGTGCACGCGCACACCGGACACAACGATTGGCCGTGGTCGACCAGCACCCGCAGGCCGATCGACATTGCATCGCCCGCAAGCGCGGTGCGGTACTTCCTAAATTCCGAACATGCCTTTGTCGACGGCAAGAAAATTGCAGACTTCACGCCGCGGGATCTGCGCCGCACATGCACGCAGCTCATGCAGGCCGCCGGCGTGCCGGACATCCACGCCGACCGCTTGCAGTCCCATGGCGTCGCGGGCGTAACCGGCGTTCATTACCGCAATAACCCCGAGCTCTATTTGCCAGAGAAGCGGCAGGCGCTCGAAACGTTCGATGCGGCGCTTGGAAAAATTTTGATCGGCAAGAAAATTTGACGCGGTTCGGCGCGAAAGAGCAACATCGGATCGCAATGGAAATCTCGCTTTTTCCCATTCAAAACATTGTGTTACACGATGTGCAGTGTTGACGCCCGCTGGACGCCCTTAGAGACCCATTTTATAATGGCGGTGCATGCAGCGGGCGCTTGTTACCGCGGTTGAGGATCCTGACCCCTCCGTCGCACAGTCGACGTTAACGGTGAGAACTACCGGACCGGTTTAGACCGCGGCTCTCCGACACCTGGCGATCAAGAGCGTTTTCACGCCGACGTCAGTGGACATAAAGCTACTGCGTACGGCGTCCTCGATTCCAGATAAGGACCCTCGCATGACCACCAGTACCGACCGCATTGTTATCTATCCGCAGCTCCGCGCCGACTTCGGTATCCGCTATTCGCGCCAGCACTTAGCGCGACTGGAAAAGTCCGGCGGCTTCCCTCAGCGCATCCAGGAGTCAGCCAACCGCGTCGGCTGGCTTGAATCAGAGCTCTCCCAGTGGATCGGCTCGCGCGCGGCGGCACGTCAGGCGGTGGCCGCATGAGCGCGCCGGCCGGTGAGGCACTGCACGAGCTGAGTGCCGAACAAACGGAAGAAGCGCGCCGGCTCGTCAATGACGTGATCGAACATGGCCAGCTGCCGGGCATCCACGTTGAATGCCTGTCCTGCTATGACTTGGACGTCGTGACAAAAGATGTCCCCGCCCACGAGCGCGGGCACCGTTGGTTCTATATCACCATCAAACCCACGGCCAAGAATCCATGGACAAGCTTTATTTTGCTGAGCGCTTTCGAGATTGGCAGCGACTACATCAAGGTGCCGCTTGGGTCCCTACTTGGTCGCGTGTCTGAGATTGAAAACCATCTTGGCCATGTGGACGAAATAGCAGGCGACTTGGCCACCGCCGCCGGCCGCATCCAAACCATGCGCGAGCGTGGCAAGACAACCTCCGACGTTTTGCACAGCGTCGAACGTTCATCGAACAAACAGCTGAACGCACTTCGCGAGCTGGCCGCCGATCCGCGCACGTGGTCGCCCATTTCCGAGACGGCGAGGCTTTTTGCAACGGCCGAGTGCTACGGCAAGCGGGAAGGCGAATGACGGCCGCAGCAGCAGCTCAGCCCGCCGAAAGCACGCTCGAATATGCTTTAGGGCTCGCTGAGCAAGGCTTTCATGTGTTCCGACTTCGCAAAGGATCCAAGGAACCGGCGCGCAAAGGGTGGCAGGCGGAAGCAACAAGTGACGCCGCGGCGATCGCCCGGCTGTGGGGCAACGGAGGCACGTGGAATATCGGGATCTTCACCGGCAAGTATCGGGACGCTGGCGCGCTGGTGGTGGTGGATGTCGACGTGAAAGGGGCCAAGGACGGTAACGCCACGCTGGCCGCACTCGAGCTCGGCGGCCATCAATTCCCGCCGACGTTGCAGAACATGACGCCCACCGGTGGCCGCCATCTGATCTATCTTTCTGACGCTTCCGTGCGCCAAGGGGTGGACGTGCTCGGCGTCGGTCTAGATATCCGAAGTCATGGCGGCTACATCGTGGCACCAGGAAGCAGCGTCCCGGCTGGCACGTACTTGTTCGACGAGCCGGCCGCCGTTGCTCCCGCGCCCGCTTGGCTTATTGAAAGGTGCGGCTCGCCGCGCACGCGAAGCACGACGCGCACGCCGCTGGCCGGTGTGGATCCTGCACGCGCTACCGCTCGCGCGCTGGAATATCTGCGTACGGCAGAGCGTTCGGTGAAAGGCGCCGGCGGCGACCAGGCGGCCTATCGCGTCGCGGCGAAGCTAAAGGATACGGGCGTGCCCGAGGCGGAAGCGCTCGACCTGATGCTGTCCGAACACTGGGACGACGGCTGCGGCTGGGCGCCCGATCGTCTCGCCGTCAAAGTCGCCAACGCCTACCGCTACGGCGAGAACCAGCCCGGCGCGGACGCCGCCGAAGCCGTGTTCGATCCGGTCCCGGATGCCAGCAGCGAGCCGACGAAACTCCACCCTTTCGATGAAGTGAGCCGGGAGTGGGCCATCGTCGCCGAAGCGCCGCGCGTGGTGGTCTACCGCCAGAGCACCGATGAAGCCACCGGGCAGACCATCTTCGAAGGCTTCCACAAAGCCGGCTTTCTGGATCTGCACGCCGATCGATTATTCGAGGGCAAGCCGCTGGCGCTGGCGTGGTGGATGTCGCCGAACCGGCGTGTATACGGCGGCGGCGTGGAGTTTGCCCCGGGCGTGCAGTTGCCTCGCAACGTGCTCAACCTGTGGGGAGGTTTCGCGGTGAGGCCTGCGCCTGGCGATTGGTCGCTGATGCGCGCGCATATTCGTGACGTGATCTGTGGCGGCGATGCAGACCTGGATGCGTACGTCATGAACTGGCTTGCGCGCATGGTGCAAAAACCCGGAGAGCCCGGACAGGTGGCGCTCGTGCTCCGCGGCGATCGCGGCGCGGGCAAGGGAACGTTAGGTGAGGCCCTGGGCGACATATTCGGCCGGCACGGCATTCACCTCAACGACCCGCAGCAGCTATCCGGCCAGTTCACCGGTCACCTGGCCGGCAAGGTGTTCGTCTTCGCTGATGAAGCCGTGTTCGCCGCCGATAGATCGAGCACGTCACGCCTCAAGGCGATGATCACCGAACAGCGCGTGCCGATGGAACGCAAAGGCATCGATATCGTGCAGGTGCGCAACTGCGCGCACATTCTCATGGCCTCGAATGATGCGTGGGTGGTGCCGGCGGGCACGCTCGAGCGCCGGTTCTGCGTGATCGATGTGCCCGCCACGCGCATCGGTGACATAGCGTACTTCGGCAGCATCCGCGACCAGATGAAAAAAGGCGGCGCCGCGGCCATGTTGCACGAGCTGCAGGCGCGGGACCTTTCTCGGTTCAACGTGTGGGACTACCCGCACACGGAAGCGGAGCTCGATCAGCAGCTGGCCACGTTGGATGGCTGGGGCAGCTGGTTGCATGGCGCGCTGACGCAGAAGTGGGCCGCCGGCACCGAATGGACCAGCACCGGCGCCCTTGTTTCGCGCAGTGCGATATATGACGAGTACGTGCGCCACAGTCGCGACCAACGCGAATACCGGCCGGTCGGGCAATCGGAATTCGGCAAACGGCTGCGCAAGCTGATGGCGCTAGGTGGCGCGCTGATAAAGAACAAGCAGTCACACCACGGCGAGCGGAGCGCGTTACTGCCGCCGATTGAGTTGGCCCGCGATGCTTTCGAGAAGTTTCTGGGCCGGCCCATGGTGTGGGACGGCTGAAGCGGTCCAAATACGTTTTTCGGGGCTTCGGCCCCTTTTTTATGCCCCCGCAACAGGTGGTGCCTGTTGCGCGTCGAAAGACTGTTGCGCGGGAACCGTTGGGGCACAACGCCTGCAACAGGTGCAACACGCGCAACACGATTTTTCGACCAAGTCCGGCGGCTGGGGATTCGTTAGCCACAACGGGCAAACCGGCTTCCGCTAGATGTAGCTAGTTCTATCTATAAAAATTGAGTGTTGCACCTGTTGCACCTGTTGCAACCCTTGGCCTGTAAGGGCTGCGGGCGCAACAGGCTCGCAACAAGCGCAACAGGTAATCAGGCGGCGCCGCGCTTCGGCTCCGACGCCAGCCCAGCGGTCGCGTCCGAGCTGGTGCCCTGGCCCGAAATGACCGGCATAACGCTTGGATTCGCCCGCAACACTTCTAGGATCCGCTCGGCTTCCTCGATGCAATTGACGTTGATGCGCAATTCGAACATGTCATTCCCCAGATTGCGCCGGCGAGATTGCCGACGCGTCACACGGTAGTGTTGATCGGTAAATTTGTAAACACATGATTTGATTGATCTTTTGTCAACAGCTGGTTGAGGTTTTCTCAACAGAACCCGCTTTAGATGCCAGCTAGCGGCCGGACTCCCGCCGACTTCCCCGCGCGCCTGCGCGCCCGCGTTCATATCTCCTGGCCCTCAAATCGTCAAGGATGTACTGCTCTTATAGCGGTAGGTTAAAGTGGCTAAATACGTTATAATACAGGTAGTTGAACGCCGATACGCAGAATATGGGGCAACACTAGGCAACATCGTTGAACATTTCACGCCAAAGGCCAGCCATGCAGTCACTATTTCGAACCAGTCCACCGGACGCCGCTTCCCTCGTCGGCCCGGTTGTCGCCCTGCGCGCTCGATTGGAACAGGACAAAGCCGCCGCCGATCGCGCCCAGGAGGCATGCGACCGCTTCGCGCTGGTTGCTGTCGACGATCCAAAGCAGCAGCCCGCCGCCGATCGCGCCTATGGCGCGCTGGTGGACGCCATCCAGCAGCACGAGCGCACCGAGCGCACGCTGGCGGCAGCTGTGGCGCGCACCGAAGTCCAGCGCAAGCAGCAGGCGCATGCAGCGCTTGATGCGCAGCTCACCCGGTGCGTCACCTTGGCAGACAAGCGCGCCAAGGCGGCCGGCGACGTGCAGAAGGCCGTTAAGCACCTGGCCGACGCGGTAGACGCGCAGCGACAGGCCGAGCTCGCCCTGACGCTCGAGCTGCCCGCCAACTTCAGCACGGCCCGCCGAGATGGCCTCTATCTGGAAAACGAGGAACTGCGGGCCAGCGTCTTTCACGAAATTCAGCGCGTGCAGATGTGGCCTGGCCCACTGCCGATGAAGGAACACGGCCCATACGCTGAGAAGTATCAGCAGTCGGTCAGTGTGATGCAGCAGCGCCGGCTTGAAGTGCTCGGGGAGTCCGCGCCGTGACTGACGCCGTAGTTGATACCAGCGGCGGCGTAGTCACGTCGGCACCTGCAGTAGCCGCACCGGCGGCGCCAGCATCGACACAAGGGCCGCCGATGAGCGCCGAACACTACATGGCGCAAGCCATGGTGGCGAACGGCCATTGGTCGGAGGCACAAGCTGCCGAGGCGTTGGCCAAAGACGCCACCGAACGTGGCGAGGCGCCGCCGCAACAGTCGGAAGCGGCACCCGAGGCCGCGCCGTTCGATCGCTACACCGCTGTGGCCGACATGAAATCGACGCTGCACACGGTCGGCTTTGAACCGCGCGACATTCAGACGGCCGAGATGCTGGTGTCTAAGGGACTCACCCAAGCGCCGACGTTCGAACAGAACTGCCAGCGTCAGGCCGACACACAGCAACTGCTCGAAACGCGTTACGGCAAGGAAGGCGCGAACAATCTTGTTGGCTGGGCAAAGCGCGAGGTTGCCCACATGGCCACAGCCAACCCGAACATTTACGACCTGCTCGAACGCTCTGGCGTTGGCAATGACATGCTGGTTATCCAGGCGCTGGCAAAGCGCGGGCAGGACCGCTTCAACAAAGCGAAGTTCGCCCGCAAATGACCACGGAGTTAAGCGTCAAGCAGATGCGCTTTGTCACCGAGATGCAGACAGGCATCACGGCGACACAAGCGGCCATCAACGCTGGCTACAGCGAGCGCTCTGCTAAGACGACCGCACACACGTTGTTGCACGAGAACAAGCTCGTCATTGCCGAGATGGACCGCCTACGCAAGCACCTGGCAGAAAAAGCAGAGTACACAATCGAGAAAGCCAGCGCGGATCTGGATCGCTATATCGCCGAGGCGCGCGGCGCCGGCCAGCACAGCGCCGTGGCCAAGCTGCAGGAGCAGAAAATGAAGCTGCATCTGCTGATCCGCAAGCAGATCGACGTGACCGTTGCGCCGTCCATCGACATCTCTGGCGCACTGTCCGAAGCCAAAGCGCGAGCCTTTTCGCGACTCCCGCGCGACTCAGCACAACCCATCGAAGGCGAAGCCCTTGTGCTGCCTAGCGTTGCCGCCCACGGCGCAGTTGATAACAAATCACTTCCTCCGATTTTCTACGACAACAAACCGAACATGGACCTGTAGTGGCTGTGGGTCCCATCTGGCCGAAAGAGGGCCGGCGCGTCACCCGGCACCCCGGATTTCGTGGCGAATCTTCAATCCAAGGCCAGCTAAAGAACGAACACCGCAATTTTTTCTAATTTCATTTTCCTATAGGCAAAAACAATGACCGTTCTCGCTTCCGACCGCGCCGACTCCTGGGGCTTCAATCCCACCAACTTTCTGCAGGCGTACTGCAACGCCAACAACGTGGCCCCGGCTGGCTACTACGTTGAGGAAAAAGAAGACGGCGTCACTGGCCAACGCTTTTTCTACCTGCACCCATCCAGCGACGGCGCCGCCGGTGCCAGCGATACCGACGCGGCCACGCCGCAGGTCATCGACTTCGCCACCGGTGACGCGGAAGCGGCCGCCGAATGCAGCGTCAACGCGTAACCACGGGGAAAGGTCATGGGTTATCTAAACGCGGCACCCGATGACGCCTATAACCTGCAGTCCATGGCGCAGGGCGGCAACACGACGACGCAACTGCCCGGCGCCAGTGGCTGGGATGGAATGATCGAAGCCTCGGAGAAAGGCATCGTATCCGCCGGCGGCGTGCTGGGTGGCGCAGTCCACCAGGCGCTAAGCGGAACCGTTGCCGATGATGCAACGCATACGCTTTTCTCTGGCATCGACCAGGCAAATGAAGCACTCAAACCGGTCTTTGGCTACAACCCCATTGCACCATTCCTCGACCAGAAGACCCGCGATTCTGCGGCCGCTGCGACGTCGACCATTCAACAGTGGGCAGCGACCGGCGACGACCCGCGCATTGCCGGCACACTCGGTCGGACTGTTTACGGCGCGGCCAAAAGCTTTGGCATCCTCGCCGGTGCGTCGCCGGTGGTTGGTCCTTGGGGTGCGGCGGCGCTACTCGGCGCGAACGATGCAAAGGACAGCTACAAACAGAACATGGCCGCTGGCTTGGACCAGGACACGTCCATCATGCTGGCCGGCCTGTCGGGCGTTACGTCAGCCGCCGGCGCGATGGCTCCCATTGGTGGTGGCAACCTGGCCAACCGCCTATTTACCAGCGTGCTGGCGAACCAAGGCCTGGACGTTGCCAACCGCGCCGCATCCTGGGGCGTCCTGAAGGCAAACGGCTACGACGCCCAGGCAGAACAACAGAAAATATTCGACATTCAGTCGCAGGCGGCTGACGTCATCATGGGCCTCGCCTTTGGCGCGCACGCTCACCTTGCCGAAGATGGTCACGCATACATCGCCGATCCATCGCTAACCGACGTGAAGCCGCTGGACGTCAACCCCGCCGACGTCGACACGTCTGCTGCGGTGTTGGCGCAGAACCATTTCGAACATTCGGCCACCGGCGTGGCAGTCGATCCCGGCGCGGCCAACACGCACGTGCGCGTCATGTCCGAGGCCCTGGATGCGATGGCCAACGGCGACGAGCCGAAGGTGTCGACCGAAGATGCGCAGACGATGGCCGAAGGCACGTTGCCCGACCCATCGCATGACACGGCGCCGCTGATCCGCGAAGCCGCGGCGGAGAACATCCCGCAGTTCAATGATGCCGTGGACCCCATCCACACATTCGAGCCGGCCGCGCGCGAGCCTGGCGAGCCCATCGGGCAAGTCCCGCCGGATGCCACCGGCAAACCCTCACCGGTGCAGTTTGACGCTACGACGCAATACCGCCTTGATCGACTCACGAGCCAGTATGGCGACCTGCAGGTGCTGGACAACAACGGCCAGTTGCGCACGGTCAACGAGATTGCACAGCAGATGCAGCAACAGCTCGTTGAGTCCGATGCGATGGGCCGCGCGCATGAGATGGCCGCGGCGTGTTTCATTGCTAGCGGGGCAGCGGCGTAGCTACTCTGAGTCGGGGCGTTCGTTCTGATGGTCAGTAGATCTGCGACCAAGGTTCTTGTGCGGCCCATTGGTGAAATATGGCTGCAAGAGCGCCAGCAGCAGTACTTCGGCCCAGAGGAGTCCCAAACAATACCAAGCAAGAGCTGGGACCGGCGAGCGCGCTATCTGGTCCACCACGTCGGTTCGCAAATCAAGAAGTTTATACAGTGCAAGTCGCTGGTCGCGCGAAATGCCAGACACTTCGTCTAGTCCAGTTACTGCATCGCTTAATACTTGGTGCTGCTTCTTGAGCTCACTGAAAGACTGCGCCTCCGCTGCAGACCATTGCTTTTGAGCACCCGCGTCGTAAGCAAAGTTGAATAAATTAAAGGCGCACATGAGCGCGGCAAAGACCCAAAGGAGGACTCTTGCAATCACGCGAAATGCATAACTTTCGTAGTAACAAAGAAACGCCAGGCCGCCCATTGGCAGCGTACAAATTCCAGGCGCAGTTAATAGCGTCGACGCCACAATTCCCCCAAAGATTCGCAAGCTCACCAGCCAACAGCGATGTTTAATATAGCGCTTGCGGGATACCTACTCTCGATCCGTTTCAGTTCGTGTCGCTTTTTTGAACAGATTAGACGCACCGTGCGCACCGCTTTGGCCTCAGTCGCGTCATTCCCCTACAGACGCGCCGCGGCCAAACAGGCAATTTAGGATTGCCCCGCAAGTCTGGACCGATCCGACAAGTGTCCGGCAGTAGCCGACGCTGCAACGTCAGGTGGAACCGACGACCGGGGCAACCTTCCCCGCTGCGGTGCGTTGCATGCTTGGGATCCGATCAGAGCGCAAAGGCTTCGTCGTGTTCGATAACGACGAGCAAGAGCCCATCATGCGATTCGACAATCGCGCAGATGCTGCCGACTTGGTGGCCGAACTGGCGACGGATGATCAGCAGATTCTCGGTCCGGTTGTTAGCCGGACCCAGCGAGGATAAGCTCCCTAGAAATAAGGGCGTTGTGCGTGCATTTTCGCTGCTGATCGGGAATGAATAACCGGACCGAGGGGTCCGCCTTAGGCCTATCGAACATGCCGGATGATCAACTGACCATTGAAAGCCTTCGTCGCTGGAGTCAGATACTCCTGTGGGTGTCTGTCATCCTTCCTGTACTTGGTGGCCTTGCTGCAGGTTCACGGTATTACGTAGAGCGCAAAGAAAAGCAGATTTCTTCGCGCGTCACGTCAATTTCCATCCAAAATGCCCGAGGCGAGGCAATCGCTGCTCGCAAAGATCTTGATGACTTCAAGCAGCAGACCGCTCCCCGCAGGCTCTCGGACCGGCAGCGCTCCAATATTATGGAGAAAGCGGGTCAGTTGAAGGGCCTTCCCATCGTGGTGGCATGTCGGTTGATGGATGGCGAAAGCTGTGACTTTGCTGCTGACCTAGTAACAACGTTGCGCGAGGCCGGTAGTGTCGTACCTAATCTAGTTAGCACCTCTCTGAATGACCTCCCCGGATATATTGCAGTCTGCGTTACCGCAAACGGCAATCCTGGCCACGCCAAATTGGTGGCTGACACTCTCATTTCTGGCGGATTGAACGTGAAGCTGGAGGCAGTTCAACAGAATTCATTAGGGGCATGGCAACTTGGGTCCATCTACATAATTGTCGGGCGCAAACAGCCGTGATCGTTCGTACGCTACGGCTAAACAATTCCATTCAAGGGGGAGGCCGTCCCGGAACTCCAGCGTTAGGCGCGGGTTGATTCCATAGATGACTTGGCTAGATCAAAACGCGCTAGCGCTATATGGAGCCATCACAGGCACTGTCGCGCTTTTTATTAGCTTCTTTAGCCATCGGCACAACGTAAAGAAAGATCGGATCAGGCTGGTAGTTTCATTCGCTCCGCACCCCAAGGCAGATGAAAACATCATGCGCATGAACACTGCAGATCCCAATTCTCTATGGGCGAGACCGCAACTTGCAGAGATTTACTCAGTAACGGTGCGGAACATGGGCGGCGTTTCAGCGCCACTAGACGACGTAGGCCTTACTGATGAGGTAGGGAAAGACCACCAAGCGCTAGTTCATTCGCGCAGCGGTCAGATGAACTTTCTCGTGCCTCTGTCGAAGTCAAATGCAGAGGCGCTAGAGCCAAGAGCGGCAAAAACATTTTCTGTATATCTCAATAGCGATGCACCAATGTTCAAAGTTGCCTCAGCGTATGCAGTTGACCAAACGGGTAAGGTGTGGAGGGCGCGCGCCT
>Ga0302314_10018471_pt1 | contig 11626 bp, 11 predicted proteins | sample III_Palsa_N2_3_FD_200533 | JGI IMG/M metagenome (GOLD analysis project Ga0302314, IMG submission 200533) | Peat permafrost microbial communities from Stordalen Mire near Abisko, Sweden - III_Palsa_N2_3 | ecosystem: Environmental > Terrestrial > Soil > Palsa > Peat permafrost | place: Sweden... | reverse complement strand
ACGAGATCCCGGTGGTGTTCGCCGACCACGGCGCCTACCCGGCCTTGGCCGACGTCACCGGCGACTTCGTCTACGCCAGGCTGCAGACCGGCTCCGACGACATCGAAACCGCCTATGCGCCCAAAGACCTCGACGCCTGGGCCGGGCGTCTGAAGACCTGGGCGGAAGGCGGCCGACCGACCGACCTGCCCTGCGCCGATGAGGCTCACGCGGTCGCCAAGACCCCGCGCGACGTGTTCGCCTTCATCATCCACGAGGGGAAGGTGAGAGCGCCGGCGGGGGCGATGGCGTTGATCGAGCGGTGCAAAACCTGACTTCCTTCTCCCCTTTGTTCAGACCGGGGAGAAGGATTTTTGTCTCCGCTCCCGCCCAACGAAATCATGGTTAGCGCAACCTTAACCGCCTCGGCGCGATGGTGCGTCCCATGCGGATTGTCACCGTCGCCCTATGCATCCTGATCGCCGGCCCGGCCCTGGCCGCGCCGTCGGGGAGCCTGCGCGTGGTGGGGTCGAGCTCCGACGCGGCGGGGCTGCGCGGCGCCCAATCGGCTTCGACAGCGTCCACGCCAGCCGTGATCACGCCGACCCCCGCGCCTCTGCCGCCGCCGATCCAGTCCAAGGCGCCGCTGGCCTTCTTCGCCGCGGACGGCCAGCCGGCGGCGCGGGACCCGGGCGAGTGCCGCCAGGCCTGCGCCCATGCCTATTATTTCTGCCTGGCCGGCGGCGACGCGCCCAGCTGCCCGGAACATTGGACAAGTTGCCGCTCCGATTGCAGTCGCGATGCCCGCCCCTTGCCGTAAGCGTCCGAATGGGGCCTTGTGATCCGATGTCAGACGTTCTTTCCGATGCCCTGTCCGCCGGCAAGCGCGAGCAGACCAAGCAACAGAACCGCCAGGCCATCCTGGACGCGGCGCGCGAGGTGTTCGCCGAGATGGGTTATCAGGCCGCCACGGTGCGCGACATCATCCGCCGCACCGGCCTGTCGGTGGGCGCCTTCTACAACTACTACCGCTCCAAGGAAGAAGTGTACGAGGCGCTGTCCGACGACGGCGTGCGCCGCTTCCGGCCGATCCTGGCGGCCCAGTACGAGGCCGCCACCGACTTCCAGACCTACATCCGCGGCGCCATTGAGGCCTACTTCAACTTCCTGGTGGAAGAGCACAAGGCCGAGCGGATGGCGAACCTGGCCGGCGAACGACATCCGCATATCCGCGCCGAAACGCCTGAGATGCAGGCCGTGTTCGAACAGGTGCGCGGGTCGGTTTCGGAGGCCCTGGCCAGAAGCGGGGGCGAAATGATCGACGCGGAGTATCTGGCCGCCGCCTGCATCGCCGTGGCCCGGGAGGTCGGCGAGCGAATGGTCGAGCGGCGTCCCATCGACGTGCCGGAAGCGGTAGAATTCGCGGTGCAGATGATTCTGGGGGGCATACCGGCGTTGCCCAGGCTGAAGACATGAGACTTAGGCGCGCCTCAAGGCTTTAGGGGAGCCAGGCGCACGGGACGGCGGGGCTGGGAGGCTCTCTTAAAGTGGCGGAGCTTGCGTATCAGAAGTTGATGCTGAAGGGTTTGATGTCGTTGCCGACGCCGCTGCTGCGCGGGCTGTCGGGCGGCGGGCCTGTGTATGAGGGCGGCCGCACTCTCGACCCTCGCCTGCAGTTCCTGGCCAACGCGGCCAAGCGTAACCCGCCGATGACCTCGGCGCCGCCGGAAGTCGCCCGCGCCGGCGCGGCCGCCGCCTTTGTCGCCGTCGCCGGCCGGGCCGAGCCGGGGGTGCGGTGGGAGAACCTGACCATCGACGGCCCCGGCGGCCCCATCACCGCCCGCGCCTACCGCGCCGATGTGCAGGACCCGACCGCGCCGGTGATGGTGTTCGCCCACATGGGCGGCGGGGTGATCGGCGACCTGGAGACCTGTCACGCCTTCTGCACCATCCTGGCCAAGTTCGCCCGCATGCCGGTGCTGTCGGTGGACTACCGCCTGGCGCCGGAGCACCGGTTTCCGGCGGGGCTGGAGGATGTGCTGGCCGCCTATCGCTGGGCGCGGGACAACACCGGCCGCTTCGGCGCGCCCGCCGGCCATGTGGCCATCGGCGGCGATTCCATGGGCGGCAACTTTTCGGCCATCATTTGTCAGGAGCTAAAGCGGGCTGCGGAGGCGCAGCCGGCGCTGCAGATGCTGGTCTATCCGGCGGTGGACGTCGCCTCCGAGACCCAGTCGATGACCACCTACGCCGACGCCTATCCGCTGTCGCGCGCGACCATGGAGTGGTTCATGGGCCACTATCTCTCGCCGGGCGACGATCCAGCCCACGTGCGCCTGTCGCCGATCCGCGAGAAGGACCTGAAGGGTCTGGCGCCGGCGGTCATCGTCACCGCCGGCTTCGATCCCCTGGTCGACCAGGGCGAGGCCTACGCCAAGCGGCTGCGCGACGCGGGCGTACCCGTGGCCTACCGCTGCTATGACAGCCTGGCGCACGCCTTCGTCGCCTTCACCGGCGTCGTGCCCCAGGCCGACGTCGCCTGCCGCGAGATCGCCGGCCTGGTGCGCGAGGGCTATCAGGGGCGGATTAAGTGAGCTGCCGAGAGGCCCGTGCGACGCCCTCGCCCTTCGACGGGCTCAGGATGAGGGCGAAGGTGAGGGCAGTGGTCGGCGCAACGCTCGTAGGGCGCGTGCGCCTAAAGCTTGAGCCCGCCCGAGCCCTGAAGCTCCTCGCGGCCCAAATTCGTCCTCATCCTGAGCCCGTCGAAGGGCGAGGACGCGGCGCCGGCCTCTCCGTTCCAATCCTGGCCACGCGCCTGTGAAGGCCCTCGTTGTCGACCACCTCGCCCCCGACTACGGCGGCTGCGTACTGAAGGAGATTCCGACCCCCGACCCAGCGCCCGGCGAGGTGAGGATCAAGGTCCGCGCCACCAGCGTCAACTTCCCCGACCTGCTGATGACCCGGGGCGAGTACCAGCACAAACCGCCGCTGCCCTTCATCCCCGGCCTGGAGCTGTCCGGTGAGGTGGAGGCCCTGGGCGAGGGGGTGGACAGGTTCAAGGTCGGCGACGCGGTGGTCGGCGGCGCGCGGATCGGCGGGTTTTCCGAATACGCGGTGACCCCCGCGGCGGGCCTGCGGCTGAAGCCGGAGCGGTTCAGTTTCTCCGAGGCCGCGGCGTTCGGAACCGCCTACATTACCGCCTATGTCTCCCTGGTCCGCCGCGCCCAGGCTGAGCCCGGCGAATGGGTGCTGGTGCACGGCGCGGCCGGCGGGGTGGGGCTGGCGGCGGTGGACATGGCCAAGGCCATGGGCTGCCGGGTGATCGCCGCCTCCGCGTCGGACGAGAAGCTGAAGCTGATCGAGGCCGAGTACGCGCCGGACGCGGTGGTGAACGTCACCGGCGGCTTCCGCGAGCGGGTGAAGGAGATCACCGGCGGGCGCGGGGCGGACGTGATCTATGACCCGGTGGGCGGCGACGTGTTCGATGAAAGTGTCCGCTGCATCGCGTTCAACGGCCGGTTGCTGATTGTCGGCTTTACATCAGGCCGCATCCCGACCGTCTCGGTGAACATGCCCCTGATCAAGGGCTTCTCGGTCATGGGCGTCCGCGCCGGCGAATACGGCCGTCAGTTCCCCGAAAAGGGCCGCGAGAACACCGCCGCCATCTGGGCCATGGCGGGCGAAGGCAAGTTGAAGCCGCGCGTGCACGCGGAGTTGGCGCTGGAGCAATGGCGCGAGGCCTTCGACCTGCTGGCCGACCGCAAGGTGGTCGGTAAAGCGATCGTTCGGCCGGACCTATAGGCCCCAGATGGGGAACGACCTCGTCACTTCCGCGCACCAGCCCGCGCCGCACACCTGGGATCCGACCGGCTTCGGATTGCCAAAGATAATCGCCGATCCACCCGTTCCGACGATGGCGTAGGGAAGCTGACCGGTCAGCAGGATGTCGTATTCCTTACCCCCTCTACCTTCAGCGGCAGCTCCAGTTTTCCGAATGCCAGAAACGTCCTGATCTCAACGCTGACGTCGCCGGGCGGAACGCTCGTCGCTATGGCGCCGCCGTTGACCACCTGACCAACGGCGGTTCGGTTGACCTTGATCACGGCCGCCGCACCTCCCGCAACAAACTGGGTTTTGCGAAAAAACACCAGTGTCGCCGATGCGGGCACCGTCGGCTTAGCCACATTTGCAACGGGCGGCGAGCCCGGTTCCGCGGCGAAGGCAGGCCAATTGATGAACGAGCCGATCGTTGCGACGGTCAACGCCGCGCACGACATCAAAGCGCCAGAACGCATGCGATCACTGCGTTGCGAGCCGGTCATGACCTGTCCCCCACGCGGCCTGCCGCCGCTGCCTTAGGCTTAAGGCGAGGCGTCAGAATATCAATCGTCCTTCGGGCTGTGTCCGGTGTCTTAGCCCTGGCCGCGTCAGATCGAACGCCCTTCCTCCTGAGCGAGAAGGAAGGGCGGATGCAAAGCATGGGTGGATCAGGCTCTGCGCGGTTTCAGAACGGAGCGCTGAAAGGCTCAGGCCTTTCTGCGCCGTCCCGAGCCCTCAAAAGCCCGTACCCCGGGCTTTGGGCACAGGGTACGGTCATTACGGCGACGACAAGCGGCGGCGTGGCGATCAGCTCGCTTTCGCGCCCTTTTCGGCCATCAGCTGCTGTTTGCGGGCCTTGAGGCGTTCGCCCATGGCGTCCAGGTCTTCGTCGCCGCGCTTGGCCTGGGCGAACACGCCGCCGGGTTGTTCCTCTTCCTTGACGTGGTGCTTGATGTACTCGCCCAGCACCTTGACCTTGGCGTCGTAGAATTCCTCGCCCGGCTGCATCGCCTCGATCTCGGCGATCAGCTTCTTGGCGCCGTCGTGCTCGACATAGGCCTCGTCCAGCAGGTCGTCCTCCACATCGCCACGCTCGGAAGGATAGAAGATTTCTTCCTCGATCTGGGTGTGGACCTTCAGCGCCAGGGCGATCTTGTTGAACAGGGCCAGCTTCTCGGCGTCGGCCTCCAGCTGCTCGTATTCGTCGAACATGGTCTCCACCTCGCGGTGGTCTTTCTTGAGCAGGGTGATCGCCAGCGGATCGCGGCGGCCGGTGCGGCGCGTGCGGCGAGTCTTCTCCGACGAGGATTTGGCGGCGTGGGTCGTGGCCATGGGTCGTCCCTCCAGTAGGTTGGTTGAGAAGGACTAACCGGCTGAAAGAGCGAGGGTTCCAGCCTTTGCCGTAAAATGCCCTGCGAATACTGTCGGCTAGCCGACTTTTGGCCACTCAATGCTTCGACAAGCTCAGCATGAGCGCCTCTAATGAGGCCAAATCGGCTGCTATTCATACTTCCCGAACAGCGCCACCAGCGTGATGCCGGCCCAGCCGCGGAAGTCCTTCTGGGCGATGTCGCCCGGCGCCCGAGCGTCGGGCGCGTAGTTGTCCCAGAAGGCGCCGGTGGCGAGGAACACCTGGGCGCCGCACAATAATATTGCGGCGCCGCTTGTCCGCGAGATCGCGCCGGCCGACGCGCTCCAGGCCGCTTTGCGTCCTTAGCGTCCTTCGCGGTGAATACCGGACGGCGCGTCTGCTCGCGAAACGATGAAGTTGTCCGCAACGGGCGATTGGCCCGCTCCCGGGCTTCAAACCTTCCCCCGCCCGCTCTAGGGTCCCCACGGGCGAACAAGAGTCGGGGAACTATCGCATGCTGGAGCGGCTGTTCGGACTGGCCGAGCACAAGACCAATGTGCGCACCGAGGTGTTCGCCGGGTTCACCACCTTCCTGACCATGGCCTACATCGTCGTGGTCAATCCGCAGATCTTGGGGGAGGCCGGGATGCCGGTGGCCGCCGTGGCCGCCGCGACCTGCCTGATCGCGGGGCTGGCCAGCATCATGATGGGCCTTGTCGCCAACTATCCGTTGGCGCTGGCGCCGGGCATGGGGCTGAACGCCTACTTCACCTACACGGTGGTCAAGGGCATGGGCGTGCCGTGGGAGACGGCGCTGGGCTGCGTCTTCATCTCCGGCGCGGTGTTCATGATCCTGACGCTGGTGGGCGTACGCCAGATGATCATGGCCGCCATCCCGCGTTCGCTGTTCGCGGCGGTGGCGGGCGGGATCGGCCTGTTCATCGCCTTCATCGGCCTGAAGGACGCCGGGATCATCGTCTCCAATCCGGCGACGTCGGTGGGCCTGGGGAACCTCACCGCGACAGGCCCGGCCCTGGCGCTGCTGGGGCTTCTGCTGATCGCCGTGCTGCAGGCCTGGAAGGTCAAGGGCGCGATCCTGATCGGGATCATCCTGACTTCGCTGGCCGGCTGGGGCCTGGGCCTGACCCACTTCACGCCGGGCGCCTACAGCCTCTCCAGCCTGTCGGCCACGGCGTTCAAGCTCGACATTCCGGCGGCGCTGAGCCTGAAGGGCAATCTCGGCCCGACCCTGGTTGAGATCATCTTCGTCTTCCTGTTCGTCGACCTGTTCGACAATGTCGGCACCCTGGTCGCCGTCACCAAAAGGGCGGGCCTGGTGGCCGAGGACGGGACCATCCCGCGCCTGAACCGGATTCTGCTGGTGGATTCGACCGCGACCATGGTCGGCTCCCTGGCCGGGACCAGCACGGTGACCAGCTATATCGAGAGCGCCGCGGGCGTGGCCGAGGGCGGCCGCACGGGCCTGACCAGCATCACCGTGGGCGTGCTGTTCCTGACCACCCTGTTCTTCGCGCCGCTGGTGCAGGCGATCCCGGCCGCGGCCACGGCGCCGGCGCTGATCCTGGTGGGGGCGCTGATGGTGGGCGCGGTGGCCGAGGTGGACTGGACCGACGCGGCCATCGCCATCCCGGCCTTCCTGACCCTGATCGTCATCCCGCTCAGCTATTCCATCGCCAATGGCCTGGCCTTCGGCATCGTCAGCCACGCGGTGCTGAAACTGGTGCGCGGCCAGGCCAGGGTGAAGCAGGACTGGCTGCTGTTCGTGCTGGCGGCGCTGTTTATCGCGCGGTTTGTGTACCTGGCGAAGGGGTAGGGAGTGAGCGTCGTTGCACGAACTATGTGCGTCCTTCGAGACGCCCTGCGGGCTCGTCAGGATGACGAAATAATTTGGGCTGCAAAAATTCTTCGTCATGGTGAGGAGCGACGTCTTCGTCGCGTCTCGAACCACGCACTGGCGGCTCTGGCCGGCGCGGTGCTTGGCCTTGCGGCGACAGCGGCCCTCGCAGCCCCCGCCTCCAACGCCGACCGCACCGCGCGCTACTTCGACCAGATCAAGGACCAGCCCGTGCCGCTGGCCATCTTCCTGCGGCGGATGCCGAAGGGCGGGGATCTGCACAACCACCTGGCCGGCGCCATCTATGCCGAGAGCATGATCGCCTGGGCGGCTCACGATGGGCGCTGTGTGAATCTGACGACGATGGTGCTTTCCGGCGCGCCCTGCGCCGAGGGCGCGGTCCCGGTGGCCAGCGCGATCAAGACCGGGACCGCCTATCACGACATGGTCGACGCCTTTTCCATGCGCGATTTCGTGGCCCATTCCGGCGAAAGCGGGCATGACCACTTCTTCGCCACCTTCGACAAGTTCGGCGAGGCCGACGAGGGCCGCGATGCTGAAAGCGTGGCGGAAGCGGCCAATCGCGCCGCCGAGGACAATGTCTCCTATCTGGAGCTGATGTGGTCGCCGGGGATGGTCGAGGCGGCGTTCGGCGCTGGCGCCAGCCCCTGGACCGACGACTTCGACGCCCAGTACGCCAGGAACGCGCCGAAGATGGCGGCCATCATCGCCAAGACCCGCGCCCATATCGATGAGACCGAGGCCAAGGCGCGCCAACTGATGGCGTGCGACACGCCGGCGCCGCGGGCCGGCTGTGCGGTGACCATCCGCTATCTGGCGCAGGTGATCCGCACCTTCCCGCCGCAGATGGTATTCGCCCAGTCGCAGTACGGCTATGCCCTGGTCAGCGCCGAGCCGCGCTTTGTGGGCGTGAACCTGGTAGCGCCCGAGGACGACCCCATCACCCTGCGCGACTACGACAAGCAGATGCGGCTGCTGGGCTGGCTCGGCAAACGCTATCCGGCGGTTCCCCTGACCCTGCACGCGGGCGAGGTGACGATGGGCCTGGTCCCGACGGCCGACCTGCGATTCCATATCCGCGAGGCGGTGGAGGTGGCCGGCGCACGGCGGATCGGCCACGGCGTCGATGTGAAATACGAGGCCGACGCGGCCGGCCTGCTGCGCGAGATGGCGGCCAGGAAGGTGATGGTGGAGATCAACCTGACCAGCAACGACGTCATCCTGGGCGTCGTCGGGGCCGACCACCCGTTCCAGGCCTACCGCGCGGCGGGCGTGCCGCTGGCGCTGTCGACGGATGATGAGGGGGTCTCGCGCATCGACCTAACGCATGAGTTCGAGCGGGCGGTGCGGACCTATCCGCTGAGCTACGCAGACCTGAAGACGCTGGTGCGCAATAGCCTGGACTACAGCTTCGCCGGCGGGGAGAGCCTGTGGGCTTCGAACGCGCCGTACCGCGTGGCGGCCGCGTGCGCGGGGGTGCGGCTGGGTGAGCCCAATCCGCCGGGCAAGTGCAAGGCGCTGCTGGACCACAGCGAGCGGGCGAAGCTGGAGTGGGCGCTGGAGCGGGACTTCGCGGCCTTCGAGGCGAGCGATTGGCCCGTTGGCCGAGAAAAGCATTGAGGGGTTCGATATCAATGTTCGGCCTACTTTTCTCGTCATCCCGGGCGAAGCGAAGCAAAGACCCGGGACCCAGGACCGCAGCCCAGTCGCCTGGGTCTCGGCGCTTCGGCCCGCTTCGCGGCCGTGCGGCCGGAATGACGATGATTTTATGGCCCCTCCTCGCTCCCGCCGCCCACGCGTCCCCGGCGAAAATCCCCATCCGCGTCGTGGTCGTCACCACCTTCGAGATCGGCAAGGACACCGGCGATGTGCCCGGCGAGTTCCAGAACTGGGTGACGCGTTTGCCGCTGGACCGGACCCTGCCGTTTCCGGAGGGCAACCGGGCGCTGCGGTACAATGCCACCAAGCATGTGCTGGGCATTGTCACCGGCTCCGGCTCGGTGAATGCGGCGTCCTCGATTATGGCCCTGGGGCTCGACCCGCGGTTCGACCTGACCCACGCCTACTGGATCATCGCCGGGATCGCCGGGATCGACCCGGCGCACGGCTCGGTGGGGTCGGCGGCCTGGGCCGACTATGTGGTCGACCGGGACCTGACACATGAGATCGACGCCCGCGAAATCCCGCCCGGCTGGTCCACCGGCCTGATCCCCTTGGGGCGGTCGAAGCCCTATGAACAGCCGGTTCCGGGTCCAGGTATCTACAGCCCGAACGTCTACCGGCTCGATGCGGGCCTCACCGACTGGGCTTACAAGCTCACCGCCAACGTGAAGCTGGACGACACCGCCGACCTGAAAGGCATTCGCGCCCACTATCACCAGGCCGAGGCGGTCAAGCCGCCGCAAGTGGTCAAGGGCGACGAGGTCTCGGCGATGAACTGGTGGGTGGGGACCATCATGACCAAGACCGCCGAGGACTGGATGGCTTACTGGACCCGGGGCAAGGGGGTGATGACCACCACCGCCATGGAGGACTCCGGGGTGCTCAACTCCCTGCGCATGCTGAGCAAGACAGGCCGCGTGGACGAGCACCGGGCCCTGGTCCTGCGCACCGCGTCTAACTACTCCGCGCCAGGGGATGGCGACACGGCGGCCGGACTGATCGCGGCGGAGTCGTCGGACGACACGGCCACCCACCTGTCGGCCTTCATCCCCTCGCTGGAGGCGGCCTACCGGGTGGGCTCGGTGGTGGTGGACGAGTTGTCCACGCACTGGGACCGCTACCGCGATCACGCCCCGTCGGCGCCGTAAGAGCCCATCATGAGCGTCTGCGTGGTCGGATCATTGAACTTCGACATCATCTGCCGCGTCGCGCGCCTGCCGAGGCCCGGCGAGACGGTGGCGGGGAGCAACCTGTTGCGCCTGCCTGGCGGCAAGGGCGGCAACCAGGCGGTGGCCGCGTCGCTGGCCGGGGCTCGGACTGTCTTCGTCGGCGCGGTGGGCCGGGACGAGCCGGGACAGATCATGGTTGCGATGCTGAAGGCCGCTGGGGTCGATGTCTCGGGCGTGGTGGTGTTTGGAGATATCGCCTCGGGCCATGGCTTCGTCACAGTCTCGGACGCCGGCGAGAACAGCATCGTGCTCGCGCTGGGGGCCAATACTGCGTTGGCGCCGGCGCATGTGACCCAGGCCGCTGGCGTCGGCCACAAGGTGATGATGGCCCAGCTGGAGTGCCCGATCGCCACGGTGGAGGCGGCGTTCAAGGCGGCGTCGGGAGCGATCAAGATTCTCAACGCCGCGCCGGCGGTGCTGGACGCGCGCAGCCTGTTCCCGCTGGCGGACATCCTGGTGTTCAACGAAAGCGAGCTGGCGGCCTACGCCGGCGTTGAGGAAACCTCCGATATCGGCCTGATTGTCGAAACGGCCCGGCGCCTGACCAGCTTTCCGGGCCAGACCGTGATTGTCACCCTGGGCGCCGCCGGTGCGGTGGGGGTTGTCGACGGCGCGGTTGTGCGCGTGGACGGCCTGGTGGTCGAAGTGGCGGACACGGTGGGCGCGGGCGACTGTTTCTGCGGCATCCTGGCGGCGCGGCTGGCCGAGGGCGCATGCCTGCGCGAGGCGATGATCTGGGCCAACGCCGGCGCCAGCCTGTCGGTGCAGCGGGCCGGGGCGATGCCGGCGATGCCGTGGCGGGCGGAGATCAGGGCGGTGCTGGCGGAGGCGGAGTAGGGCGTCTCGAAGGACGCACGCTTGTAATGCGGACGCCCGCCCCTAAGCCACCCGCCGGGCGCTCAGAATCGGCACGGGGGGCGACAGGATCTCGCCGCGCATGACGCCCGTGCCGGCGGTCCTGGAGGTGGGTGCGTCAAAGATGGCGTGCACCACGTCCATGCCGTCCACCACCTGGCCGAAGGCGGCGAAGCCCTGGTTGTCGCCCGCTCCGTTTGGATCGGCGTCGTAGCCGATCTGGTCGCCGATGCAGATGAAGAAGTCCGACGTCGCCGACCCTGGCGCGCGGCGGGCCATGGACAGGGTCCCGTCCTTGTGGGTCAGGCCGGTCTTGATCGTGCTCTCGTGCGGGATGGGCTTGAGCATCCTGGTCGGATCGCCGCGAAAGCCGCCCTCGATCAGGCCGTACTGCGGCTGGGTCGGCACGTGCGAGGCGCGATAGAATTTCGCTTCGTCATACCGGCGCGTGTCCACATAGCGCAGGAAGTTGCGCCCGGTGATCGGCGCCTTGCCGACATTGATGTCGGCGGTGATCACGCCCTTGCCGGTTTTCAACGTCACTCGAACCAGGCCGGTGTCGGTCTGGGCGAAGACCGGGGCCGCGATCAGCGACAGGCCGGCGCCGAGAAGCGCGCGTCGATGTGGGCCGTGGGTCATGGGACAACCTTAGCACCGCGTTTAGGTCTCGCAATGGCGAGGGCCTCGCCGCCGCGCCGCCGCTCGCATAGATTGAGCATATGATCCAAATGCGGTTTCGGCCGTTCCGATCCGACACCGCCCAGCCAGGAGAAAGCCATGAGCCGCACGGTCGCCGATGTGATGGTCGAGGTCTTGAGCCAGGCAGGGGCCAGGCGATGCTATGGCGTGCCCGGC